>QIRE01000048.1_pt1 | contig 37046 bp, 43 predicted proteins | sample 2940141 | NCBI WGS metagenome assembly QIRE01 (sample SAMN09273532, study PRJNA473421) | Gut metagenome, whole genome shotgun sequencing project. | isolation source: gut tissue | host: Folsomia candida VU population | place: Netherlands: Amsterdam | collected 2016-03-06
GCGTATCAACACAAAAAAATAAATTCTAAAAAATGAAATAAAGGGAAAGTGAAACCTCACTTTCCCTCCATTTTTGAATTTAGTTTTAAATGTGAGTGTATATGTGCGCACTTTCGCATATACACTCACTCATTATTGTTTTCGATGCAAATGAAAGCCTCTCATAGCGCTTTATTTTTATAGATATTATTGATAAATGCGAACGTATGTTCTAAAATAGTTTTGAGGTGATTTTTTTGAAAATAATTAATCCAGATATGCCAGAACCATATAAATATGAAACTGATTATAGAAAGATACCTAGAGAATATCTTAATCCACGAATACCAAAAGGACGAAGTATAGTTAAATGGCAGCCATTCAAAACTATGCCAGAGCAATATGAAATTTTAGATCAATATATAGATGACCAAAATAAAATTGATATGCCGTTATTATCAGAAGAACAACTAGAATCTATTAATGATATAATTAATGAAAAGATAAAAACTAATTCTTTTTGTACAATTAATTACTGGGATAATGGATATATGAAACACTTTTCAGGAATAATTAAGAAAGTAGATATGATTAATGAAATAATTTATTTAACTAACGATATACAAAAAAAAATTAAATTAAAATTTTCTGTAATTTGTGATGTTATATAAAATAGAAAGGAAAAGTTAAATGTTTAGAGTAAACGCATCAACATTTAAACAAATAATAGAGTTTGTTAAAGACCAAATGGCACAACAATCTAGTTTAAAAGATATTAATTTAGCTAATTATAATTTATTATTAGATATTAGTGAATTATACGAAACAGTAGAGCTTTTAATTCAAAATGAAATTCATAAACCTATACCAGCATTATCAAGGCAATTATTTGAACGTTATATATATATATTATTTTTAAACGATAAAGAGCAATATGCTAATGATAGAGCAAAAAGGTATTTGGATTATACGGAATATGAAATTCAAAAATTTCACGAGTTCATTTATCGTGATGATTTTAAAAATGTATCATTTTCAAGCATAAGAGAATATTTATCAATTGAAAAAAATGACAGTAAGTTTTCAAATGAATTTAATGCAAATAATCTGAAATTAGCAGAAAGTGAATATAGAAAAAACTTCACTAATATAGAAAAAATGGAAACTAAATACTTAAAATGGTACTTTCAAACTGATGAGTATAAAGAAGAATCTAATGGCGATAAAGTACCAAAAAAATTATATAGCTTTAAAGATTTATGCTATTATTTAAAATATCCTGTATATTACCATATATGTTACAAAAACTTTTCATCTAATATACATGGATCTGCTTCATTAAGAAGTACAATTAAACATAGTATAAATACCAAGTCTAACAAAAACAGTTATATTGAATTATCAATAAGTATCATTGCATATTGTATAAATAGGCTATATGCAATGTTTGAATAAAAAAAGAGGGGATTCACATTCCCCTCTTTTTTAAATATCCTCATATTCAATTATTTTAAAGCGTTTTGTTTCTTTGTTGTATTTTAATAGATATTTAGATTGAATTTTATTGTTGTTAATTTCTTTAGTTAGAATAATTTGTAACTTGTCTTTATCTTTACTAATATCATCAATTTGTGGATTACTATATTTGTTCTTAGCTTTTGATTCCACCATCTTTTTCATATGCTTTGCTACTTTACTATCTTCTTCTATATAATCTGAAATGTATTTATAGTCAGATTTTTTGTATGCTTGGTTCAAATGGTTGGTATAATCAATCATAAATTTCTTGCCCTTATTTTCTATTTCTTTATTTTCTTGTTTAAATTTATTAATAGAATCTTGATTAAAAGATAAATCTACTTCTTGTGGACTTTGATATTTATTTTTACTTATCTTTCTATCATTAGTAACAAATTCTTTACCATCAATTTTACCAACTACATGCACTTTAAATTCATCATTATTAAAATAATTACCATAAATTTTATTTTCTACATAATCTTGTTCTTTACCATCAACAACAATTTTCTTACTATTCTTATCTAATGATTCACTATTTTTTAAGTTTATTTTAAAACTAGACTGATCAAAATTTTGTATAGCAACTACTTTATTATTTTTATCAGTTACTTCCGTATTAAATTCTAACTTTCCACTGCTTTCACCAGTCAAGAAAGTATCTTCTATTTTCTTTTTGGCATTAATATTATATTTTCCTGTAAAAAATGTTCCAATACTTGTTAGTCTATTTTTATCTGCTACAATTTGATGTTCCTTATCAGTATTATAATTATACACAGCTGTATTATCATTCTCTTTTACATATACATTAGTATAATTAGGGGCGAATTTTAATTTTTCTATAAAGAAAAACTTCTTTCCATCTTTTTTGACATTAATTATTTCTTTTCCATTACTATCAGTAATAGCACCTAAATCAATATCATACTTATTATTATCTTCTACGTTTTGCTCTATTTCATTGATTTCTTTATCAAATCTTTTAGAATTTTGAGGCTCATTAATATAATTAATGAACGCTTTAGCTTCATCGTTAGACAAATCACGTTGTCCACTTGATAAATACTCTGCAATTTTATTATAATCTTTATCCTTTACTGCTGTTTTAAAATCTCTAATTTGACCGTTAGCATTGTTACTATGAACAACGAGATAAATCACAACACCTATAACACATAATAATAAAATAATACAACTCCATATTATGATAGGTTTTTTACTTTTAGTATCATTTTCATTATTATTCATAAAAACATTCCTTTATTTCAGGGTATGTCATATAAAGTGAAGATATGCCTCACTTTTATGGTATATATGTTAATAGTGGTTCTTCATCATATCCTTTAGTATAACTGTTATTAAACCCCAAATTTTGATAATAATTTTCGTCTTTTAAATTATTATCAAATAGATATATAGGAGTTCTTGATTTATCCGATACTTCTTTTAAAAGATTTACTAACTCTTTTCCTACTCCTTTTTTAAATGAATGAAGTCCTTCGATTTCAATTAGCGTTTCATATTTCCTACTTAACTTTGATAAATAGGTAATTGGACTTTCCGCAGTTAATCTTATTTGCATAACTGCTGTAAAATCTTTTGTATGGATAAAATATGAGGGATTATTATTTTGTGGCATTATTTGCATATATAAATAAAATTCTCTATCAGCAAATATACTTAATAGATTATCAAAAATATTAATCACTTTTATGCTCGCACCTACTCTGTTTTCTGGCAATCTAAGACTTATCCTATTACGCATATCTTCTTGCTTAATTCTTTGTCTATACTTACTATCATTGAAAAATTTTCTATAATCTTCATGTTCTTCTTTTAAATTCACCATTTAAGTTCACTCCTAAATTAGTATTATTTACTATCATCTTTCTTAAAATATGAGGATATTTTTCCTTTAATCTCGTCCAATTTACTATTCACTTTATTTAATTCTTCTTTCATTTTAGAATTATCGCCATTTTCTTTGGCTGTATTTGCTTCATCAAGTTGATTTACAGTATCTTGATAGTCATTCGCTACTTTCTCTGTTTTTTCATCATTTGCATTTTGTTTCAGACCATTTACTTCATCTTTTAGACTTTGTAAAGTTGCTTGTGTATCTTCATTTGAATTTTCAATACTAGATTTTGTATCTTCTATCTTACTTTGAATTTCATTATCTTTTTGTTGAACATATTGTTCATTGGTTGGTTGTTGCTGCTGTGTCTGATTATCTGATACATTTTCTTGTTCTTGGTTATTATTACTACATGATTTAAAAGCAAACACTAAAGCTACAATCAAAAGAATAACTACAAGAAATGATAATCCTTTTTTACTACGTTTATTTTTTTTATTTTCTTCATACAATTGTTGTTCTCGTCTGTAATCTCTATCATTATAATATGATCTTCTTCGTTCTTCTTCTTCAAGATATGCTTGTCTTTTACGTTCTTCATCATAATATTGTTGCTGTCTTTTTTCTTCCTCATATCTTTCTCTATCACTTCTGTTCATAATAACTCCTCCTTTACACAAATGTAATTTATACATGTGTAAATTACATTTGTGTAATTAATACTTGTTATTCATAGTCCTTATATAATCCACTTTGATAATCATTTTTTATCCTATATATAGTCTGTCTTGATAGTCCTACTTTCTTTGCTATTCTACTAATTGCCATACCCTCATCTATAAAGCCTATCACTCTAAAATAAACTGCTTGCTTTTGTGGGTCTTTAGCGTTTGGACTATATAGCTTAGGTCGGCCTTTATAAATACCTTTTGCCTTTGCTATTGCTATACCATCTGCTTGTCTACGCTTACTATCATTTCTTTCTTGCTCTGAAATCATTGCTAACAATTGAATGATTAAATTTTTCAAAAACTTATCAAATAATTCATTTCCTACAATCTCATTCATCATTGGTAGACTTGTAATGATTAATTTAACATTTTTTTCTCTAAGAAAATCTACAGTTTTAATTACTTCATCATAGTTACGTCCAAGTCTATCTAATGCATCAACAATTAATGTATCTTCTTCTCTTACAAAATCCATAACTTCTTGAAATACTTTTCTATCTTTAATGTTCTTTCCAGATTGTTTTTCTTCAAAGATTTTTGTAGCACCATATCTTTTTAAAATTTCTATTTGTCTTTCTAAATTTTGATCTTTTGTTGATACTCGGGCATAACCAATTTTCACTTTTTTCAACACTCCTTTTGTTACACCCTAATCATACAACTAAAACCTTAAAAAACCAACTTTCTATATTGACTGATTAGGGCTTACCCTAATCAGTCATTACAAGAGTTTGCAAACATTATTTTGGATTTCCAAAACTTTTAATGCTCTCTTAAAATAAGAGTTTCTTGTAATTCTTTATAATATTCAAAAATTTTATTAAAATCATCAGCTAGGTCATCTATGTTATTAAAAACTTTGTTTAATAATTTCTTATTAAAGACACCTTCTATTAAATCTTGATTAAGTAGCTCTCTATAAAGATTATCATTATATTTGTAATGAAATTGATTATTACTAAACATTTTATTAATATTGCGGATAGAACTTATAATATCTATATAGAATTCTTTTGGACTTTCTTTTAAATATAAATTTTTAACATCATTCATTTCATCTTCTAAATCTTTTCCCATTTTGGACAAACTATCTTCAATATCATACAAAATATAGTAAGTCATAAAAATTGCAACGTTATTTACATATTCCTTTACAAATATATTTTTATAGAAATTGCCCTCTTTATGACTAATTAATTCTTTGTTTTTTTCATCTACGAGTTTTTTAATATCGCTCAAATGAATATTCAGTTGCTCAATATGCTTATAATTGCTTCCGTAGTATTTACTCATTTTAAAATCAATATTTTTTTTTATAAATTTACTATGATAAACTTTTTCATTTCTTTCTCTGAATATTCCAATATAAGCTATCGTAATTGTTAAAACCATACTAAACACAGTTGTAAGTCTAGGGTAAGGGGTTAGAAAGTTTTCAATATTGTTTCCAAATAATATAAGAATTACTACTAATATAAAACTAATTCCAACTGTTACTGGTAATATTTCAATCATTCCTTTTTTAAAAATTAATAGTTCGTTTTTGTTTTTTTCTTTTTTAAGTTATATTGGTATACCTTATTGCATTTTTAGAAAAGTATTCAAAAGTATAGATTTTTAAACACGATTCTACTTCTACTGGTGACAAGCGCATTTTTGATGTTTTAACAAAACTATATGCTTCTAAAAACTTACTTGCTTGCCTATACAAATTTACTCTAGGGTTTGTCTTAAATTTTTTAGAAAGAAATGGAATTATCGTTGATGTATATTCTTCATGAGGTACAAATAACTCGTATTTCTTCTTTAATTTCTCGATTTTTCTTAAAGAATTAGTTCTGTTATATGCTTTTTTTTGAAGTTTACTTTGAGATTTATAACTATTCTCACAAAGATTGTTAAATTCTACGTTCGTTATTTTTATAAGACTATTAAGTAGCAATTCTTTATTTTGTTCAATCATTAAAAAATTCACCTCTTATTTGTTCTTTTAATTTTTTTACTTCTGTTCTTCTTATAGTTAGTTTACATAATGACCGTTATCATCATTTATATCAAAAATCGTTTTTAATTCCTTATGAGCAAAAACTAATAAATCACTATTTGAAATACCAATAAAATTACAAGTAATAAAAACATTATTATATTTATTCGTTTAAGTATAAACATACTGTATATATAACAACCTAACAAACCTATAGTTATAATAAACAATAAAACTTGTAAGACTAAACTAAAATCTATATCCATTTGTAATCACCCTTTATATTTATCATTCACATTAATTTCTTTTTAACTTCATCATTGCAGATACAATAATACTATTTGTACTAATGTTATTCTGGTTTATAAAATATTTAAAATCATTTTTTTCTTTAAAGAAATATTGTAATTCTTCTTTATCGAAATTTGTATTTGCTACTTGATTAAGTTCATTTAAATTATTCATATATTTAATATCATTGATTATTCTTTCTTTTACTGATTCAGCTAAATCATATTGTTTCTTTGTAGCAAATTTAAACGAGTTTTTGTTCATATCCAAACCTCCATTTTACACAAATGTAAAATACACATGTGTAAATTACATTTGTGTATCTTACACGTATCAAATAGCAATATCAAATTCAAATAATGATAATTGTTTTGTGTCGGTTTCTACCACAGACACAATTTCTATTTCAAAATTTCTATTTTGCTTCTTATTAATTATCCATAATTCTAATGTTTCATTTGTTTCATATGGAACATTGATAAATTCACAAAACCATTCAACGTAGTTTTCTATCATTTTAAACGCCTCCTATTGATTTATAGGCATTTATAAATTATTCTATGATTGTAAGTATTTTTATAAATGCTTTAGTCGTAGGGTCTGCCAAGAATACCTACGGCTTTTTATTTGTGTAATTTACATTTGTGTAAATTACACATTATTTTTTGTTTTTTACTCGTCTTAATTTTTGTTCATTTTCTTCTTTTTCTTGCTCTCTTATTTCTTGTTTTTCACTATCAGAATAATCTTCAATGAATTTCTCTAAAGCTGCTTCCAAAACGTCATTTAAATTATCATATAGACCAATTTTTTTTAGTGCTACAGCCTTACTATGAATAGTACCTTTCACTCTTAAACTATGCGTAGGTAAAACACTATATCTTTCAGAAGTATCTAACATTGTATTTTCGTAATTGTTAGTTCTATTTCTTTTTTTATTTAACAAGCTATCTTCTTTATTTTCCATTACGATCCCTCATTTTCTCTAATAATTCATCTGCAATATTCTCATACATTGTAAGTACATTTCTATCATGCATATCTTCATTTTGAATACCTATTGCATCCCAAAATTTAACTCTTTCTCTTTGCATCACTTTATTTTCAAATACATAGTTTCCATACACATGTTTAAGTAGTTTTATAATAAAGCTATCTATCTTACCTTGATTTTTAAACATAACTGGTAAAATTCCAACTATATCAAAATCATTATCATGTAAATCTCGAAAATCAGATAAATGACTTATAAGTTTTTCTACTGCATTAAAACTTCTTACATGAGTTTGTACAACAATCAAACTATAATCACATGAATAAATTCCACTATTAGCAAAATCAGATAATGTAGGTGGTGTATCTATTAATATAAAATCATAATCTTCTTTTACTTCTTCTAAGAAGCTATCAAAGTATTTTGCACCATCAATTCTATTGAGTTTTAAATCTTCTAATAAATATGGATAACCAATCATATTAAAATCTGATGGTACTATTGATAAATTATTACTCAATTCTATTATTGATTCATTTAAATGTTTTTGTTCTTTCAACGTATGGTACAAATCGTTTTCATTTATATCTGTTGATTTTCTTAAAAGTAAATCTAGTATTTCATCTTCTTTTTCATCTAAAATACTTTCAATATTATTAGAATTCATTATCTCATTTAATAAACTATTATTGTTTTCTTTAAATGTTTTTAATAATAGATCAGTAACATCTGCTTGAGGGTCTAAATCAACAACTAATACTTTTTTCTTTTTAATTTCAGATAATACATAAGCAATTCCAGCAGTTGATGATGTTTTTGATACTCCACCTTTAAAGTTATTTATTGATATTACTTCTGTCATAATACTATCCCTCCTTTTGAATATAGTTATATCATATCACACATGTGTAAATTACACAAATGTAAATTACACATGTGTGAATTACATTTGTGTAATTTACATTTATAGTATATACTATAAGCAATAAATAAATATTCACTAGCAGGGGAGGAGTTTATATGAATATAGAACCTATTGAAATGATTTCTATTACAATCATATTTGTATTACTCATAAGTCTTGCTACATTCATTATTGATAAAATGAATTGGTGGGGTGGTGTCAAAAAAACACTATTTATTATGTGGAATATCGTTTCAGCAATCTTTATTCTATTAGGAACATTAGTATCTTTGATTTTCATAGTATTTACAGCAATGCTTTTTGCAAGCGGGAAAGACTAAATTGGAATTAAGTCTATAAAGAGGGAAAAAAGCAAGTAGATTTAAAAATAAATTTTACAAATAACAACAACATGTTATTATTAATTTATAAGAAATGAAAAAAGAGCAACTACTGGAAATAGTTGCCCTTAGGTAATAAAACGTTTAGCCGACGTTTATTTAATATCAAATTTATACTTGTATTATATAATGAATAACTTCTTAGTGCAAGCACCTAAATCATTAAATAAATGTAAAGCTAAATAAAAGCGTTTTATTACCTCTTACCAAACTAAAATTCGGAAAGAGGTTTTTTATTATGACAATGGAACTTTACAACGTAAATGAGGAATATAGAGAAAAGTTTTATCAAATACCGAAAGTATTTTTTACTAATCCAAAATATATTAAAATATCCAATGATGCGAAAATGGCATGGGGTATTCTTAGAGATCGTTTAGATTTATCAATTAAAAATGGCTGGATTGATTCTAAAACAGGTAATATATTCTTTTATTACAAAAATGAGAACCTGCAAACTATATTAAATTGTAAAAAAGATAAGGTCATTAAAATTAAGAAAGAACTTATTGAAGCCGAATTATTACTACAAGAAAGACAGGGTTTAAATAAAACAAATAAACTTTATTTAGTGAAACCAGAAGTTACAGAAGATGATATTTATAAAATTCAAAAGCAAGAAAACACAGTTGAGAGCAGTAGTGGCAAGGAAGTCGGAAAAACCGAGTTCCAGAAGTCGGAAAAACCGAGTTCCAGAAGTCGGAAAAACCGAGTTCAAGAAGTCGGAAAAACCGAATCTAATGATACTGAATTTAACAATACTGAATTTAGCAATACTGAACTAAATGATATGAATGACTTGAATGATATAGAGTACAAAAATAATATTAGTATTCATTCAAATCATTCAAATCAATTTACACATAATTTTGATGATAAAGATTATAAAGAAATACTACTGCAAGAATTTCCAGAGCAACTAACTAATTATTTATTAAAATATGATTATAGAGATTTAGAAATCATAAAGGCCGTTATTCTTAAAGCAAAAAAATCTTTTAATTCAAATCATGATGATAATTTTTATATGCTAGAACATATTGAAGATGAAATATTAATTTCTTTAAAAAGACTTAAAAAAGCTATCCATGATAGGGGAGTTAAAGGCCAAAAAGAAACAATCAAGTCAATGCAAGGATATTTAATGCAAACAATTTTAACTGAACTTGAAGAATTACATTCAGCAGATATGAGAAGAAAGAATATGTCGGACAATAATATTTTTAGTATGTAAGTTATAAGTATTAGTTACTACCTATCAACCAATTTAAAAGCAATGAATTTAAATTATATATATATTACTTCTAAAAAACATATGGTAAAATTGCCCGATTAATAGTAATATATAAACTGTAAAAATTTTATATAGACGCATAAGCAATAAATATATACATTTGAAGCACATTTTAAATACACTTAAGCAATAAAACGATACATTACAGTAATTTAATTATTATTGTAATATATCGTTCGCTTAGGTTTACATAGTTAAATTTTAAAGAGATTCATTAAAATAATGCGATAAAAATAAATTCAAAACTTGTGATTTTTTTAGATCATGTTTACTTGCAATCTTTTCTATTTTTTTCTTGTTAGATTCTTCAATCATGTAAGATGCTTGTACATTATCATAGTTTAATTTGCTTTTATTTTTATATATTTGTATTTCTAAATCACTTGCTTTAGTTGATTTCAATATTTTATTTACTAATTCTGAATTATTTAAATCAATTTCAGCACTTCGTAATTTTATAAGTTTTTTGAATTTTGGTTTTATTCTAAAAATCTGTTCGCTTTTTGCCAATTTTTTAGTATACCTCCTTGAAAAAGTGCTATAACAATGGTATTATTGAAGTAACTCAAACGAAATCGTTTGAGTGTATTCGATGATCTTTGATAATTACATATGCGTGCCTCCACATTAACGAAATTCAATGTGGGTCAGGTATACGACTTATGGTTAAATAGGTAAGCCGAAACCTATGAATTTCATTCTTATACAAATTTATCCTAACCAAACTCTATAATGTGTATAGTGTTGAGAGGGGAAGTTCCGATGAATCAACTGAAATATTATAGACTGGATAACGCGAGTGGGAAGTCGAAAGAACCACAAGGGTCAGGCAGTGAAAAGTGCTTGCAAGCTGAACCCCAATTAAATATTAGGCGTAATATTTAATTGCACTTACGCAATGTATTAAAAATTCGTATGTCACAATTTAATTAAGGAGGCGTTAACAATGATTAGTTATGAGAAATTCGACCAACTAGATTTTTATGGTTTTGTTTTATTTGCTGATGAAGTTCGTACTTTTGATGGTAAGATATACCGTATCAAAGGGGTACGTGGTCAACGTATCGACAAGAAACGTTTTGATCAAGTTGAACGACAAAACTTAGAACATCTTTCTCAAATCATGTATCGAGCCAAAACAATTAAAAGTGACAAATATGGTTTGATAGGTTACCGAAAAAAAAGGTATCAACAAATCAAGTGTGTTAAACAGCTAACAATCTCTGCATGATAAATTACTTTCGATGTTTATTACACATTTCAACGTATAAGAATGAATTGACCAAAGGTGTGCATATGTAATTATCAAAGTAATATGTAAAGATTGTTATTTTAAAGGACTTTATACAAAGTCCTTTTTTTATTATAAATCATAATTGTAGAAAGGATAAGTGGTTTTATGAAACCTACACAAAATGATATTAATCGACTAAAGAAACAAGTTCAACAAATAATGAAAATAAACGGTGTTGACCATAATACATGGTTATATGAGCAATACCAAAATTATTTAAGTGACAACACAGATGTTATCACTAGAGCATTAAAAGAGCTTTCTGAAAAGCAAAATAGTAATACAGCTTCAAATAATAATCAAGAAAATACAATTGGATAGGAGGATTTCATATGTTTGAAAGAGCCAATCAGGCCATAATTAACTTTATTCAAGATGCACAACCCCTTATCATTACTTTACTAGCACTATCATTACTAGCAGCAGGTTTAACAATGATGTTTGGTGATACAGGGCGTAGATGGGCTAAACAAACTATACTATGGTCACTTGTAGGTGCAGCTATCGCAGGTGGTGCTTTAGTATACGCACGTGCTTTCCAAAAAGTAATAAACGTAAGTACAATTGCCCCAGTTACAACAGATTTCAAACTAGCAGTTGTATCAAATTTACAATCAATATTCATGTAATAACTATTTAAAGGCTAATCATTAAGATTAGTCTTTTTTTATAGAAAGGAGCCGACATCGTGCTGAAAATTAGAACACCCGATTTTGAAATAGGCAATAGACATGACTTTTCATTACAGGAAATGATGAGTTACACAGAGAAAATGGAAGCTAAAGAATTCAGTAATATCCCAGAGTCATTTGATTATATTTTGTATGATGCGGACGAAGATACAGACATCATAGAAGCTACTTATAAATTAAATGATGGTTATAAAAATATTTATGAACATACCAAAGAGCTACTTAAAAATGTTCAAGTTGATTCAGAAGATATGAAATCTATTAAGCGTCAATATTTAAAAGAATTAGATGAAGTAGCACAAAATTATAAAGCTCAAAAACAACCAACCAAAAAAGAAAAGAGCAATACACCTGAAAATACATCTTACAATGCAAAAAAGCAAAATAGAGAGAATAATAATAAAGAGAGTATTGTTTCACAACTTAAAGGTAAAAAGGGCATAGGCGCTTTGTTGCTTGTATTATTGGTTATAGGTGTTTGTTATTTATTTATTGCTACAGACCCTAATAAAGACCAAAAAAAAGATAATGTTGAAAAAGAAGATATATACCAACAAGCATTATTAGGTCATGAGGACAAAGCGATTAAGAATTATGAAAAATTACCGAAAGAAGAAATGACTAAAAATGATAAATCTATTTATGCAAATTTACTTATAGATAAAGGTGATTTTGATAAAGCAGTAGACGTTAAAAGTGAAAAATATGTAGAGAATCAGTTATATAGCAAAGGCAAATTTGATTCACTAGAAAAATTTGAAAACAAACATTCAACTAAAAATGGTCAATTTGATTTAGCGATTCATAATGAAAAATATGAAGATGCTACTCAATTAGTAGATGATATAGATAAAACACCTGAAAGAAAAAAAACATTAGCAATAGCATATATAGAATCTGACCAATTAGATAAAGCTAAAAAGCTAGCAGCTAGTACTGATGACGAAGAAGTTACTAAAATGATTGATGATAAGCAAAGAGATAAACAGCAATCACTTGAAAAAGAAGTTGAAGATAAACAAAAAGAGTATGACAAAGTGAAAGATGATAAGAAGAAGAAAAAAGAAGCTAAGGATAAAAAAGAGGCATTAGATAATGCCAAAGATAAGCTAGAAGAATTTAAAAATGATAACAAATAAAGAGGTGTGAATGTATGCTAAATGAAATCAGATTTATTGGCCGTATAGCAAATGATTTAGAATTAATTACTTATGACGATGACCAAAAACGATGTACATTTTCATTAGCGATAGAAACAGCCTATAGTACAGATTTTCCAAGAATAACTGTATTTGGTAAGAAAGCCACTAATCTTGTTAAATATAACAATAAAGGCGATTTGATATTCGTAGATGGTTATATCAGTACCAAAAAAATAGAGAAAAATGGCGAAGTTAAATTCTATGAAAATATTGTTGCAAATAATATCAGTTATTTGAATCATAAAAAAAGTAAAGAAGATCAAAATGCAGAAAATCCAGATACAGAAAACCTAAAAGATGTATTTGAGAATAGCGATAAAAAGCAAGATGAATCTGAACGAGAAAAAATATCAACTTATGAAAAACAAAAAGCTAATGGTTTTCAAGATGAAGATTTACCATTTTAATTTAGGAGGTAGTTAAATGATTCCATTTAGAAGTAAACATAATCATGGATATCATAGAAAAAAGGCTTCCTTTTCACAAAATAAACATTTATTAGCTCACCCAATAGGATTATTAGCACTATTAGTGGTGGGCTTTATTTTTATCATGTTGGCAGCCAATTTCTTTATAAACATGTTGAATAATCTCATATTTGCTGGTGGGGATATATTCGATAACATGAAAAAAATTAATAATGAATGGACGAATTACTTTTTTAAAGTGAGATTTGATTTAGCATTGTTTTATATTCCATTCTTTGTATTGCTTACTGTGTTATGGGGGAAAAAAGTATATCAAATACGACAGAAATTTAAATCATTAGACAATCAAGAGAAAGCATCAGGTCGTTTTTCTACTAAGAAAGAAATTAAACAACAATACAAGGCCATAGCTCAAAGAGAGAAGCAATTTGAGGGTGAGGGTGGACTACCTGTTGCTATGTTTGGTGTATATGATTTCGCTACTAAAACGAAGCAATATTTAGAACAGAGAAAAACAGCAAAAACAGAAATAAATTCAATGCCAGATTTAACACAAGATGAAAAATATAATATGAAGAAAGATAAATTAGGTCAAATTAACAAAGAATTTGTTAGTACATTTTTCCTTAAAAGAGAATTTACATTCATTGATGAATCACCAACTAACAATATATTTGTTGGTACTTCCCGTTCTGGTAAAGGTGAAGTGTTTGTTTTATCTATGATTGAAAATTATTCAAGGTCGTCACATCAACCGTCATTAGTTGTTGGTGATATGAAAGGCGAACTATATTCGGCATCAAATGAAACATTAGAAAATAGAAATTATCATACAGAAGTATTTAATTTAGATCAACCGATGGAATCAACAATGAGTTTCAACTTATTACAACTTGTTATAGAAGAATATCAAAAAGGTGATTTGGGTGAGGCACAAGAAATGACAAAACAAATCACGCATACACTTACAAATAATGAGGGAGTTGAGGATAATGAGTGGAACTTGATGTCGGCTGCACTGATTAATGCGATGATCTTAGCACTATGTGAAGAAGCGCTTCCTGAACACCCTGAAAAAGTAACACTATATAGCGTTTCAAATATGTTACAGACATTAAGTGTAAAAAAATTCTATAAGCAAATTCAAATAGGTAATCAAGTTAAAGTAATTGAAACATCAGCATTAGATGAATATATGGAAAGATTCCCATCTCATAGCCCTGCTAAAACACAGTATGCAACAGTAGAAGCCGCACCAGATAAAATGCGTTCCTCTATTATCGGTACAGCATTAAAAGCCTTACAGCCTTTCACAACTGATACTATTGCTAAACTAACAAGTCATTCATCATTAGACTTAAATAAATTAGGATTCCCAAGTATTATTGATGGTTTTTCAGAACCAGATAGTAAATTTGAATTAAATGTACAAGTTAAAAGAGAAACCAATATAGGTACTAAATATGATGAAGTAGAAGGCATCAACATTGGCGTTAATGAATATGGATATTGGCAATACCCATTCAAGACAGTTTTAAATATTGATGACCGGATTGAGATTGTAGAAACTGATGAATTCAATGAAGAAGTGAAATATTATTTTTATGTTACAAGCATTGATAAAAAAGGCCAAGTAACATTTGAGGCAAAAGGTGATATTTATTCATCTAATGTAACAATTAGAAAGTTTAATAGTTTCGCTAAACCGATAGCGATTTTTATGGTTGTTCCAGACTATAATAGTGCCAATCATGGTATAGCTTCTATTTTAGTTAATCAAATTGTATTTGAATTATCGAAGAACTCACAACTATATACAGAAAAGCAATCTACACATAGACGAGTAATCTTCCATTTGGACGAGGCAGGCAATATGCCTCAAATTCCGAATCTTTCTCAAAAGGTTAACGTATCGTTATCACGTGGATTAAGATTTAACTTCTTTGTACAAGCCTTTTCACAAATAAAAGATACTTATGGTGATGCGTATGATGCAATCATGGACGCTTGTCAAAACAAAGTATTTATTATGGCCACACAAGAACAAACGTTGAAAGACTTTAGCGATATGATTGGTAGTCAACAAATTACTGTCCGTAGTCGGTCTGGTGAAACTGATTCATTGAAATCAAGTATCACTGAAAATCAAGAAGAAAGACCACTATTAAGAGCCGACGAATTAGCCCACTTACAAGAGGGGGAAACAGTGGTTGTTAGAAATCTAAAAAGACAAGATAACAAGCGTAGAAAAGTTATGTCATATCCAATCTTTAACAGTGGAAAATACGCTATGAAATATCGTTATCAATATTTAGCAGATTTAATGGATACAGGTAAAAGTATTATTCATTTCAGACCTTTGCTAAAAGAACGTTGTGAACATAGACATTTACAACTAGAAACAACTTTAGTTGATTGGGAAAAAATAATAGAAAATATGCAAGCAGGCATTGAAAATGATAGTAATAATGATATTGATGATTTAACTCAATCATTAAATAAATCTATGGGTGAAAAAGCAAATGCTAATAACCCCGAAGTATATAAAGAAGAAAACAATAAAAAACCAGTCACTAGGCAAAAGAAAGTTTTAACATTAAAAGCCCAGTTATCAGCAGAAGAATTTGATAGGCTTACAAGAAGATTTACAAAAACAATTAGAATGTATGAAAAAGATGGAAATAATGTAGATCGACTGACGTTATACAAATTAAAACAATACTTGAAACTAAGAGTAAGAAACAATGATATTACAGAAGAACAAAAAAATAAGAGTATAAACTATGTTAAACAGCTTATTGAGGAGGCAAAGGCTAAATGAAGAAATTAAAGGTTTTAATAATATTTATGACTGTTGCAATTTTAACATCAATTGTATTAACAAGTTGTGGTAAAAAAGAAGAACCCAAAATAGAAAAAATATCCCTCAAAGAAGTAAAGGATAAAATGAATCACCCAAAAGATGAATTTGTATCAGTTATAGATGCGACACCAGATAATGGTAGAGATGAATATGTTAAATATTTAAAAAAAATGTTGAGAGAATCAGCAAAGAAACATGAGAGAACGATATATTATGCAGAATACAATGCACATGATGATGAAGATTATAATTCTTATAAAGGTGAGACATCAATGTTATTTTATTCTGAAAAAGGTAAGAAACCTTCAAAAATGAAAATGGTATCTTTTGATACTTTAGATTGGAAAGACACTGATAGTGCTGTCGAAGAACTAGACGAGCTATTCAAGTATGCTCAAAAGGAGTGATTAAAGAATGAACTTTATTTTAGGCGATATGAGTAATATGGGAAATCCCGGTTTAGACCCAGCAAATACAGAACAAATTAATAATCACGTTGCTAGTTCTTCTAAACTATCAGATAAAGACATTCTAGGTATATTTAATGATTATGCTGATAGTCTAGAAATTACAAATATTGTGACTAGCATGTTTAGAACAATTGGTTGGTACTTTGTGCAATTCCTTGTATGGATAACGGATTTAGTTTCCAATTTAGCAATTAATGTACTAACTTTATTTGGATTATTAAGTCAAGATAGTATCACAAAGTTATTAATCGAAGCTAAGCCAGTATTGATTTCAATACTGGCTTTGTCAATTATGTATATTGGTTTTAAAATGATGACTGGTAGACAGGTCAATAAAGCGAATATATTTACGGCAATTATTGTTGCTATTATCTTTTTAGGTAGTTTAAATTCAACAATGCAAACCGGTTCAGAATTAGCAAAAGAGTCGAGTAAAGCAGTAGAAAATTTTGACCCTGATAGTAGTACACAAAGCGATGATGGTTCAAAAGCAGGATCATCTTTATTAAAGAAGAATATAATAGATATTCAATATATGGCAGAAAAGAATTTCCCAAAACTAAAAACGACTAGAAATAATAGCGAATATAACAAATTAACTGCTAAAACTGCGAAATACATTGATATTAATGAGGGTATTGATGCAGGTGATGTGAAAAGTAAAAATGCGAAAAAAGTTTTAGGTAAAAAAATATCAGTTGATGAAAATGGTAAAACAAAGTTAGTTAAGTTAAGTAATGGAATGTTTGGTATTGGCGAAGAACAATACTATAGATTCCAAGTTAAATGGTTTACAGCAATCGTCGGTCTTATTTGCTTAGCTTTAGGCCATTTTTTAGCTGCATTAAGAGTAGCAAGCATAATTTTAGAGTTAGTAGTTACAAAAATCATTGCAGTAGGCTTCTCTTATGCATTACAAGGCGAAAAATTAAAATCAACAATAGTAGACATTATTAATGGATTTATAAGTATTGTACTTATATTTGTATGTCTGTTTATCTTTAAAGAAGTAGTAGGTTTCTTGAATGATAAGCCATTAGGCGTATGGTTTATTGGTTTAATAGCAGCAACATTCTTTATGATAGATGGGCCAAAAGTTATTGAACGAAAATTTGGTTATGATGCAGGTCTTTCATCACCATGGCGTTCAGCACTTGCTATGTATGGTGCAGCTAAAGCAGGTGCAGGCGTTGCAGGTTCAGGAATAGGCAAGGCAAGTGACAAAATTAAACAATCACATTCAAATTCAAATAAAACAAATAGTAATTCAAACGAAAAATCTAACAACGAAACAAACAGTCGTTCAGAAGCTCTTAATCAACAATCAAGTAATTCTAAAAACAATCAAGAAAGTAATACAAGGTCAAATGGTGAACGGAACCTAAATGAACAACAAACAGCAACTACGAATGTAGGTAATGAAACCAACAGTAGAACTAATCAAGAAGCACAAGAAAAACAAAATAGTGAAACACAAGATGTTAATAATAGACAATCAGCCAACTCACAATCTAGCAATACACATCAAACGTTAGATCAAGAAATGAAAGAATCAGGTCATGGTACTAATGACTTTAAAGGTGTGGGAGCAGGCCATAGTGCATTATGGGCAAATAAACCAGCAAGTGGTTCATCTAGCTTAATGTCAGAAGAAAACCTTCAAAATGTTGAAAAACAAATAAATAATGGTGGTTCTTCAAGTAACACGACTACAAACACACCAACGTCAGCTGAATCTATAAATAATGGTGGTTCTTTAAGTAACACGACTACAAACACACCAACGTCAGCTGAATCTATAAATAATGGTGGTTCTTTAAGTAACACGACTACAAACACACCAACATCAGCTGAATCTATAAATAATGGAACTACTGGTAACGCTCAATCCAGAAATACACCATTATCATCAGAAGCAACCAATCGTGAACCACAAAACACACCAAAACAAGCAAATGGATTTACGCAACAAAGAGAAAACCAAAAACCACTATCTAGCAATCAAAATAAAGGGAATTCACAGTATCACAGACCGAAAAGTCCTATGAGTGCAAATAGAAATAATGGTCAAAATAGAACGCCATCACAAAAGGCATCTATTAATAGAGGTAACACAGGTTCAACACAAAGTAATAGAACACATGTGAATAAACCATCTAATAGTAATAAAACTGTAAATCAACCTAAGCAAGTCAATTCAGTTAAATCAACTAACAGTGGCTCAAATAGAAGTGCTAGACCATCTAATGGTAGTTCAAATAGATCTTCTAAACCGACACCCAATAGACCGGTAAATAAACAAAGAATAAATCCAAAACGTTAGGAGTGTAAATAATGGCAAATAGAATTCCAGAAAGCACCAGTGTAGAGGCCAAATTAACTCGATGGTTATATATGAAAGACGTTGTTGTTATTTTCACTGTCTTTGTTATAGGGTACTTTCTTCAAGCACTAAATATAGTACCTGCTCAATTAACAATCTACTTATATGTATTAGAGGTTTTTATAGCAGCAGTATTATTGATTAGACCATTTGGTACGAATCCCACAAGACGAAGTTTAAGAGTGTTTATGTTAACAATGACCAAAGATAGAAACACTTATGAAGAAATACCATACAGTATTATTAGCAAGACTAAGGAGGGCAAAAAAAATGCCATTATTCGAAAGCAATCAAGCTACAAAGACTTCCTCGAAAAACAAAAGTAATACAGAGAATCAAGAAGTGCTATTTAAAGAAGATAGCACTTCTTCTTTGTTTGGGAAGCATAGTAATTCAAATAAGAACACTGTAAAAACAGAACCTACTAAAAATAGTGATAAGTCAGGTAAGAAGCCATTATTTAGTACACAAACAAAGCAATCAGAAGAACGAAATGAAGATGAAAGTAATAATTCTAAAACATTATTTGAATCACCAAATATAGAAAAAAAGAAATTCAAAATTAAAAATAGACCTCGTATTAAGAAAAAAGACAAACCCTTAATTCAATTTAAGAAACATAAACCTAAAAAAACATTTCTTGATATAACAAATATTATAGATCGAACAGATGAAGCATCAGGAGGTTTGTTTATTCTAAGAGATGGAACTTATATGAAATTCTTTCAAGTACACCCCAAAGACATTATGAGCCGAAATTCAAACGAACAGTTATATGATATGGGTGTTTTGCTAAATATGCTAAAAGCATATAACAAAGATAACAAAATACTAGCTTTGAACATGCCGATAGATACAGAACAACAACGCACTAATTTAATTAAAAAGCATGACACTAGAGAAAATGATATTCATAAATACTTTTTAGAAAAACGAATAGAAAAATTTGAATATCTTGAACAGTCATCACGTATGGAACGTTCATTTTTAGCTATGGTATTTGGTACAACGCCACAAGAATTAAGAATAAATCTACAAACATATAAAAATGCTATGTCTGGTGGATTCCCAATTAAAATGTTGAATGAAGAACAAGAAATTAAGATACTTTATAAATTGAACAACCAATGCGAAGAAATTAAATAGGAGGGATTATATGAGTTTATACACTAAAATGAAAGAAAAAAATCAGACAAAGAAAAACTTGAACAGTGGCGATATGTCAGTGTCTGATTACAATTTAGACTTACTTGCAAAGATTCAGCCTAGAGGTGGCGTAAATTATAAAAATGATTTTTATGTAAAAAAAGGCACTGGTTACGAAACCTGTATTACTATTTATGAAACACCTACTGATGTTGAAGATTTTTGGTTAGGTCAACTTATGACGATGGATAATACTATCGTAACAATGGATATGAAAACAAAAACTAGAGAAGAAATTAAAAATGACTTGAAAACTGGTATGACAGAGTATTTAGACAGAATGAACAATGATAGAGATATTGTAGCAAGAAGTGAAGCACAAGAAGCCTATTATGAATTAGATAGTTTATTAAGAGATATTCGTAATGGTGGGGAATCTATTAAGGAAGTTGTACTAAGAATGTATGTAAGTGGACGTACACGTGATGAAGTCGATGAAAAGATAAATGAAATACTAATCTTCTTAAATTCAATGGATTTTAAAGGTACAGTGTACCTTAATGAACAGAAATTTGAAAGCCAAGCACTAACAATGAGCTTAACGCAACAAGATGCCATTTTGCCTCGTATTAAAAAGGATATACCTGCACAGACAATTGCGACAGGCGTTCCTTTCCACTCGGTATCTTTAAATGACCCTAGAGGTGTTTATTGGGGCACTTCGGACACAGGAGGTAACATCATACTCGACTTGTTCCATAAAGACCAAAGACGTACTTCATATGATGGTGTATTAGTTGGTGCGAAAGGTGCAGGTAAATCTCATGCACTTAAAAAGATTTTATTAGAAGAATCTATACAAGGAAATCGTGTAAGAACAATTGATTCGACTGGGGAATTCGTACATTTAGTTAACGTATTAGGTGGTAAAACAATTTCACTAGATGGTACAGATGGAATGATTAATCCATTAGAAGTCAATGCAGTAGCAGTAAGAGAAAAAACAGATGATTTAGGTCAGAACATTCAAGAAGTTGATGAAGTAACTTCATTCAACCAACATAAGCAAAAATTGAGTACATTTTATGGATTGATGAATCCCGATGCAGCTGAAAAAGATAAACAGTTATTTAGAATAATCGTTGACCAATTTTATAAACACAAAGGTTTATGGAGTTCAAATCCAGACGAACAAACAAATATCACTAACTTAAAATCAAGTGAATATCCTACGTTTTCTGAATTACTTAATTATTTAAGAGAAACATTATATAGTGATGAAAAATTTACAACGGTTAGAGAAAATATATCAGATGAACGAGTACAACAATACCAAGCGATTGAATTAACTTTATTAGATATTATATCTTCAAATGGTCGTATGTTTGACGGACACACAACAATTGAAAAATTTAAAGAACACCAGATAATTAATTTTTCTATAAGACAATTGAACTCAATGGGTGATGAAGTTAAAAAAGCCCAATTATTTAACGTAATGAATCTTTTATTTGATGAAATGGTTTACTTTGGATCACCACAATTCCAAGCATATAACCGAAAAGAACTAGAACTAGATGATGCTGTAAGATACAGATTGATTTTTGATGAAGCACATAACTTAATTTCAGCAAATGAAACAGATGCACCTGTTGTAGATAAATGTGAAAAGTTCATACGTGAAGATAGAAAATATTTTGGAGGCTTTATATTTGCATCACAAGATATTAAAGACTTTATACCAGAAGATTCTCAACAGAAAAATATAGCAAAAGTGAAAACATTATTTTCACAAACAACATATAGATTCATCATGCGACAAGATACTTCCAATGTAGAAAAATTAGGAAGTATTTTCTCACAAGAATTAAGTGATTCAGAATTGGGAGTAATACCGCAATTAGGCACAGGTGAAGCAATATTAAATATAGCAGGACTTAGAAATGTGAAATTTAAAATTGAAACGACAGAAGAAGAAAATGATCTCTTTGGAGGAGGTGCTTAATATTGCGTAAAGGTAATATGGTAAAAGGAGCCTCTAAAAAAGCTGTGAAGATGGCAGCAAAAGCCATTGCTACAAAACTTAATATTTCATTATGGTATGTGTGGGCGTGGGTACTAGGTATTCTCGCAGTCATACTTTTAATTATAGTGATATTCGGAACAATTATCACAGCAGTAAAAATAGAAGAAGATAAACAGAAAGAACAAGTAAGTGGTGGCGATGGTGGTTGCCAAGTTTCAGGAGGTAGCGTTAACGACAAAGGAATATCAGTTTTTGAGAAAAATGCTAAAGGTGGCGCTTTAGAGGGCAAGTCAGAACAAATTCAAAAAATAGCTAAAAAACATAATGTTCCACCTAAATTATTCATGGCAATAATTGCTAGTGAATCTCAATGGGGTAAAGGTGTAAACGCTACAAAACAAAAAAATCCATTGTCTGTAATGGGTGCAGGTACAATTAATTCTGACCATGCAAAATTTGATACTATTGAAAAAGGTTTAGAAGCAGGGGCAAAAAATTTAGATGAATTATATATAAGTAAAGGTTTAACAACACCAGAAAAAATAGGGCCAAAATATGCACCAACAGAAGGAGCTACTAATGATCCAACAGGTATGAATAATAGTTGGATTCCAACAGTGAAATCAATTATGAGTTCGTTAGGTGATGGCAAAGGTGAAGCAAAAGTAAGTTGTGATTCTGATGTACCAGCTGGTAAATCAATCAAAAAATTAGACAAAGTTCTAAAAAAACATGATGGAAAATTACCTAAATATAGTGGTAAGAAATTTGAACCTAATACTTACGCATATAACCAATGTACTTGGTATGTATATAACAGACGTAAAGAATTAGGATTACCAGTTACATTATTATTTGGTAATGGTGGAGATTGGCCAGAGAAAGCAAAACAACAAGGTTATAAGACAGGAAAAGAACCAAAAGTTGGGGCAATGGTATCGTGGCCTTACAATTCAGAAGATTTTGGTTCAACTGAATATGGTCATATAGCGTTTGTTGAAGAAGTCAAAAAGAATGGGGAAATCAGAGTAAGTGAATATAACATTAAACCTTTTGAATATGGTGAAAGAACATTTAAACCTAAGAAAGATTTAACGTTCATATATTAATCAATGAGGTGAAAAATATGACAAATAATGAGAGCGAGAATAAAAATAAAAAATCAAATTCTACTAAAATATTTGGGTATATAATTGTACTGCTAGTATTAATCGGTACAATTATATATTTCGTGTATAGCTCACAAAATGATACAAATTCAGAAAACGAATCTTTAAAAAGAACAGTCAATGAACTACAAAAAGATAATGATAAAAAAGAAGATTTAATAAATAGATTAGATGCTAAAAACGTAAATAAAGAAGAAGAAGAAATAAGAAAAAAAGCTAAAGAGTTTGTAAAAGTATTATATGTAACTGACCCACAAATGGACGATAAAAAGCGATATGAAAATGCAAAGAAAGTAATGGATAAATCTTTAGCAGATCAATATTATGGTGATAAAAGAAAATCACCAATTAAATATAAAACAGAAATAGAAAATGTAAATATATATTCAGAAAGATACTCACCTAAGAAATCAGATTATCATATGTATTTAACTTTAACTCAAGCTATAAAAGATAATAATGGGAAGATAGTTTCTTCAAGAGATGTAGCATCAGAAATGACGTTAAAACAAGAGAAAAGTAATGACTGGAAAGTAGTTAAATTCAAACAATTTGACGACCAAAAAAATGAATACAAAGATGAAGATAAAGACTAAGAGGTGAGAATATGAAAGAATTATTCACAGCATTTAGAAGTGATAAGACCTCGATAAAAGGAAAAGGCAGTTGGTTATTTTATGGACTAACTGCCTTTGTTGTTTTAGCATCACTCCTTTTACTTTTTGGTCATTTTTATACAGAAGATGAGGTAACAAATGCAAATACAGAAGTAGGAAAGTGGAATGATTTATCAGCATCAGGAAAAGTGAAAATAGATAAATGGGAATGGAATAAAAGTAATCATACGATGGATTTAGTTTTACAATATCATGATGATATTAACCAAAGTAAAGACATAAAAAGAAGTTATGAAATGATACCAAATACAACACCAAACCAAACAGTAGATTATAAAGTTATTGCAAAAACTGATAACAAACAAGCAATTAGAATTTATGATGTTAAAAAAGGTTTTGAAGTAATGGTAGTTAAAGTATTTGAGAATTCTGGTTCAGAGTCAGGTAAAGGTGAAGAAATAACTAAGTTACTCGGTAATGAAAAGAAAGTTAAAACAAATAATTCTTATAAAGATATGAGTAAAGAAGATTACCAACTAGAATTTGTACAAAATGATATTGATGATACGTTAAATTCTAAAAAAGATTTAGAAGAATCTAAAGCAAAAACTGAGAAGAAAATTTCAAAAACTGAAAATGAAATTAATGAATTAGAATCAGAAAAGTCATATCAAACTGGAACAGAAAAAACTGAAACAGACAGTAAAATTGAATCTAAAAAAACAGATATTGATTCATATAATACTGAAATTGATGACTACAAAGAACAAATAAAACAAAGCGATGAAAAAGTAAAATTATTAAAACAAAAATACGATGATACGAAGAAATATACACAATAATAGGGGTGGAACACTTTTGTGACAATTTCAATATATTGTGTCACAAAATCGTGACAAGCACTATATATTGTGTCACAAAAGTGTGACAATTTAATTATTGTGACCCCCATAAGAAAAATGTTTAAAACCCTTGAAATATCTGGCTTCGCCAGATTACCCATTATAAAATGGGTACATATTTCCCTTATGCTCTTACAAATATTTAGCTACATTAGGAGGTAATACAAAATGGCAACTAAAGATTTGAAAGTTAGAAATGTAGATAGTGGTCTATTAGAAAGATTAAATGTGGTTGCAGCAGAACAAAACATATCAAGAAATCAATTGATTATAAATTTATTAGAAAGTCTTGATCCACTTGAAAGTTATCAAAAACTATATGCAGAACAAACTCACCAACAAGCACAAAACACAAAGGTATTAAAAGAAGTTTGTAGTAAGCAAGATGAAATATTAAATATATTAAAATCAGTAGATTACTAAGAAATAAGGAGTGAGCATATGCCTAAAATTGTAACAATGTCTGAATTTGAACAGCCACAAAATAAGTCCAATTATGGAAACTATGTTAACTATGTTGATAGAGAAGAAGCTAAGAAAAATAAACATGAAGTTTTTCAATATGATGTATATGCTCATTACATGTTTGATGAACAAAAAAGTAATTCAATGTTTAATGAAAACTCAAATTATATGAATAAAAATGAAATTGAATATACTAAAACTAAGTTTAATGATGCTCAAAAGAATAACGGTATAATGTGGAAAGATGTTATATCTTTTGATAATGATTCTTTAAAAGAAGCTGGTATATTTGACCCAGATTGTAAATATTTAGATGAACAAAAAATGAGGCAAGCTACTAGAAAAGCTATGCAGAAATTTGAGAAAAAAGAAGGACTTGAAAATAATTTAGTTTGGTCATCATCTATACATTACAATACTGATAATATACATGTTCATGTAGCAGCAGTTGAAAAAGATGTTACAAGAGAACGTGGTAAAAGAAAATATTCAACGATTAAAGAAATGAAATCATCATTCGCAAATGAATTATTTGATATGAGTGGTGAACGTACAAAAATAAACAATTTTATAAGAGATAGAATTGTTAAAGGAATAAAAGAACAGAATGAACCAGATTATAATACAGAAATGAAGAAGCAATTAAAAAAGATACATGAAGAAGTTAAAGATATTCCCAAAAAAGAGTGGCAATATAATAACAATATTATGAAACATGTAAGACCAGAAATAGATAAATTCACAGAAATGTATATTAAAAATAATCATGGCGAAGAGTTTGAAAGTTTTAAACAAGACTTAAAAAAGCAATCCAAATTGTACAAAGAAACATATGGTGATAAATCAGAATATAAAAAATATGAAGAAACAAAAATGAATGATTTATATTCACGTGCAGGTAATACAATTTTAAAACAACTTAAATCATTTAATGAAGAATATAATGGTATTAAGTATAAAGAACCAAATAAACTGGATAATAAAAATATTCCCAATTATAACCCTAAAGTTACTAGTAAAATGCAAATAGGTTACGCACTAAATAATACCTTGTATAATACACAACGAGCATTAAGAAATGACTTTCAAAAAGAAAGAAACATTAATCAATATCATTATGAATTTGATAAATCATATCAACCAGAACAGTAAAATAAGAAAGGGGATAATCTTATGGCAACAAATAAAATACAACAGCGTTATCGTATTGATGGTAAATACATTGATATGATTTCACAAGTTGAAAAAGACAACAATCTAAATTCAAAAGGGGCAGCATTGGAATATTTATTAGAAGAAAATATTAGATTGAAGCAGTTACTATCAGAAAAGAATCATGAAAATATTACAGAAGATACAAGCAAGATATTAAAAGCTATTAACCAGAGTTCTAAAGACATTAAAGCAATATTAGAATTTGCAAACACATATGCGTACAGAGAAGTGATTGAAGAAAATATAAGCGCTACTGAATCACCAACTAATTGGTTAAATGAAGCACAAGAGGAAGTTAGTAAACAAATACAATTAAAGAGAACACATAAATTATCAGAACATTAAGGAGTGGTGATCAATGGAAAATAACCAATTAATTAAAGATGGTGAAACAGCAACATTTGTAAAATTAGAAGATAATATCATAACAGTTGAAACAGAAGAATTTGAATATGATTTTGAATTATCAAAAGCACAACTTGAACAATGCTATCAACAATTATCTAAAAATGAAGAACCCGAGTTCACTATTAATGCCGACAAAGGTATTATCATTTTTAATACTGAATACACTGTTAAGCAGCAAGCAGAAATTGATTCCATTGCTGATTACTTCTTTTCAATTGAGGATATGCCAGTTACTACTAAATATTGTACGATTGAAAGCATGTATGATTTAAAAGGAAAAAAATATGCAGATATTTTAACGGAGGACAACGAAGCACTAACTATATATTTAAGAGATGATATTCATAATTTTATACTAAATTGTTTACAAGAAAGTGATAATGATGAACAGATTGATGAAATACAATTTAAATATAGTCCAGAATTTCATAAAATAATTTTTAATGATATGAGTGGTTTTGATACGGGGGATTTGGAATTAGGAAATATGATAATAGGGGAAGATGGTGAAGAATAATGAAGCAATCTGAATTGAATAAATTTATTAAAGAAACATCAGAACAAGCCTTAGAACAACTTGATAAATTCTTCCGTTCACCAGAAGATATTAAAGAATATATTGATTTTGCTTCTCAATTTTATAATTACTCAAATAGAAACCAAATGCTAATTGCGAATCAAAATGATGGTGCAACTATCGTAGCCCCCTATAAAAAATGGCAACAATTAGATGCACAAGTTATGAAAGGCGAAAAAGCCATAAAGATAATGGTTCCTAGTGAACGTAAAACATTTGTACGTCATAATGGTGAGGATAAAAATGTTGTTCCGATTAGTAAAGCTACAGCAGAAGAAAAAGATAAAATTAAAAACAACCAAATTAAAGTAAATAAGTCCATCACATTTGTTAAAGGTAATGTTTTTGATATTAGACAAACAAACTTACCAGAAGATAAATACCCTCAAATGCTACAACAATTAAGAGGGAGTGTTCCAGATTATGATGAAAAAATAAGTAACCTAACTAAAATTGCTAATTCATTTAATATTAACGTACAACAAAGTAAAGACAGTATGGAGGGGGCAAGAGGTGCTTATATAGAAACTCATAGTGGTCAAAAAGTTATTGAATTGAATAAAAATAACGAAGAAAAACAAAATACAAAAACGATGATTCATGAGTTAGGTCACGCCCTTATACATGGCAAAGATAAAATTGTAGAACCTAATAAAGATTTAAAAAAAGAAGATAGAGAATTTCAAGCTGAAATGACAGCATTAATCGTAGGTAAGTATATGGGATTAGATAATGATGATTATTCTATTAAATATATTCATGGTTATGCTAATCAAATGGATAATTCACAAAAAATGGATTTAATGAAAGATGTTCAAAAAGCATCTAGTGAATTAATAAAAGCCATAGATGGTAATGACAGTAAGCAAATATATTTAGAAGCTAATCAAAATAAAGATAGAGCATATATTAAGCCAGAAAATATCAAAAATAATTCATTCATGAGAGAAAATCAGCTTTATACCGTACAAGATGCAAATTTTTTCTCAAAGGAAATGTACAGTCAGTTTACGCCCCAAATGGTATATAACAGTCCAAAGGATAATAGGACGAAAATACTACAAGGTAGAGAATATAGTTATGCACCTAATCAAACAGAATTATCGCAACCCAATTTCTATGACTATTTAAGACAATATGTAGCACCACAAGAACAAAGTGGTCGCAAAATGGTAAATAGTGAAGAAAGGATTGACAACCGATCCAATTTCAAACCTGTTGAAAATAATAAAAATATAGAAATCATTAATGATGATAACGACTTATCAAGATAATTAAAGGAGTGATTTTAATGAATCAAAATGAAATGGGAAAAAAATACCAGACATATTTACTTAAAGAATTCTTTTCAGATAAACCATTATTCAATGTGCCTCAACTAAGTGATGAAGAACAATCAGATATGGAAGAAATAAAAGCTAATATTAATCCTAACGTTAAATCAGTTATAGAAGAAAGTGTACAAGATGCGACAAAGAGTTTTACTAAACTAGATAATGCAGTTAAAAACTTACATGAAGCAGAAGAACAAATGGAAGATGTAGAAGATATTCAATTAAAAGATAGAGCATATAGACCATTAGAAAATGAAGTGTTTAATGAATACAATAAAAATAAAGAAGCATTTAATAAAGTAAATCAACAATATCAGATAGCAGATATTAAAACACAAGAAGATATTGAATCACCATCAAAACATTGTTATGTATCAAATATAGATAATGGAACAATTGAATTAGAAACAGACGAAGCTATATACACTGTTACAATACCACACCAAGAATATTTAGAAATGCTAGAAAATCCGAAAAAATATGAATTTTCACTAGATAAAGAAACTGAAAACATAGTTTATAGAGAAGCAACAGAATCCATTGAAATGGAAAATGATGGTTTAGACAAGACGCCACGTTTTAATAAAAAGCAGATAGAAGAAGAACAAGATAATGAATTAGAAAGATAGAATAGGAGTGAACGTATGGAAACGCCAATCAAGGATATATTAAAAGAAAAGTACAAAATTGATTTAGATAAAGAAGATTTACAAGAATTAATAGCGAAGCAAGTTGACCAAGAGTTATTAAAAAGGATTGATAAGCCAGATAGACAACAATTAAATCAAGATAGCTACTTTAAAGATTTGCAGCAATCACTTGTAGGCATGAAAGAACGTTTGAGTAATGCATTTCCAAGTGATTTTATTATGCAACAAATTAACGGTGTAAAAGACTTTTTCAATGACCATTCTATTAATCCTGAAACTATAAAAAATAATATTAAAGATTTAGTTACATGGAACAAAGATAGTCCAACAGTAGAAAATATCACTTCAACATTTGATAAAGTCAGAGATATATTTACAAAAGAGCAAGAACAAGTATCAGAAATTGAAAATGAAACACCTACATTAAGTAATCAGTTTGATAATTTAAAAGATATGATGAAATCAAGTTATCAAACAATTAATCAAGGTGCAGATATTCAGAATTTAAGAAACTATGAACAAGTATCAAGATTAGAAATTATAAATCAGAAATTAAACATTCAAGACGACAAGCAAGAAACACCTTATAACTTTGAAAAAGTCAATCATAGTATTGATTGGGAAAATCAAGAGGAAAAAGGAAATGTTATTGATTTATATAATTATCTTAAAGATGCTCATAATACAATATCTTATAGTGAGCCTTATTCCAATGATACTAATATTAATAAACTTCAATTAGAACAATTCACATTGCAAGGCATACAAAGTATTGAAGAAAAAATAAGTCCTAGAGAGCTAAACGAAAGTAGAATACAGCATTTAGAAGATCAAAAACAAAACATACCTCAATACGAGGGCATGAATGAATTTGATAAGGCTATTAAAGGCATAGAAAAAATATTACCTAACGAGGCCAAAGAGCATATTCAAGTATCTGAAAAATCAGAATTAGAGCAAAATAACGTCATTAAAGAGGCCTATGATATTCAACAAACAGAAGTTTTCCAATCTTTAAATGAAAAAAGTGAATATAAAGAAATGGCAGAGAATATTGACGATAAACAAGTCGAGGCTAATTTGTTAGATGTAGATGGTGAGAAAGTAATAGTTGAAGTAGGCAGCGAAGAATATGCACTCACATTAAATGAAACAGATACAGCAAAAATACAAGCGAATGAAGATGCGTTTACATTTAGCTTTAACACAGAAACAAATGAATTTAATTATCTAATAGATGACGATGCTATTGATGAAACACAACAAGATAATGAAAAAAAGTCACATACCCCTGAACAATTTGCAGAAGCTAACCCACTTCCACAAGAATATATAGATATGGCAGAAAATGACGACTTTGAACGATAATTTAGGAGGTTTTATATATGAAAACAGTTATATTCGCCGAAAAGCCATCACAAGCCAGAGATTATGCTAACGCATTAGGTATAAAGGCTAAACATAAAGAATATATTGAAATCAAAGATAGCGATATTATAAGTAATGCAATTGTTACATGGGGATATGGTCATTTAGTAGAATTAAAACTACCAAAAGATTACAAAAACCCAGTAAATAATTGGCAAATAGAGAATTTACCATACAAACCAGAACCTTTTGAATTTAAAGTTGGCAAAGATAAAAACGCTCAATATAATGCAGTGAAGAAGTTCTTTAAAGAGGCTGATGTATTAATTAACGCAACAGATATTGATAGAGAGGGTAGTAATATATTTTATTCAACACTTAATCTAACAGGTGTTAAAGATAAACCTATAAAAAGGTTATGGATTAACTCAACCGTTGATTCTGAAATTATTAAAGGCTTTAGAAACTTAAAAGATAATAAACAAGACTATCAGAGTTATCAAGAAGCATACGCAAGACAAATAAGCGATTATCTAATAGGAATGAATTTAAGCCCACTATATTCTAATATTTTTCGTTCACAAGGTTTAAATGAAACTTTTTCAATTGGTAGAGTTCAAACCCCTACTTTATGTATGATCTATGAAAGAGAAAAGGCGATTAACAATTTTAAACCTGAAAAATATTATGAAGTAGTAGGTGAATTCAAAGCTCAAAATGGTCAATATAAAGGTAAAGCTAAAATTAAAACCTTTGAAAAATCAGATTTAATTGAGTTAGAAAAACAACATAAATTAAGCCAAGTAACACATGGTAATGTATGTAAAGTAGAAACAAAAGAGAAGAAACAACAAGCACCTAAATTACATTCGTTATCAACACTTCAAACCAAGATAAATAAAAAATACAAATATGGAACAGAAAAGACAAAAAAGATTGTTCAAACGCTATATGAACGGAAGATATTAAGTTATCCACGTACTGACAGTAATCTAATTACAGAAGAAGAATTTAACTATTTAAAACAAAATTTAGAAGCCCTTAAAGAAGTCTATAAGAAAAACTTTAATACAAGCTATACAGAGCCTCGCAAACGCTATGTAGACGGTTCAAAGGTACAAGAACATTATGCTATTATTCCGACTTCAAAAATCCCTTCTAAACAAGATATAGAAAACTTGAATCAAGAAGAAATGAATGTATTAAACGAAGTGGTCAATACAACATTAAGTATGTTTGCAGAAGATTATGTTTTTGATGAAACTGTCATTGAAACTGATGTGAATGGTTTAATTTTCTATACGAAAGGTACTGTTGAAAAAAATAAAGGGTGGAAATCATTATTTCAAAAAGATGATACAGAGAAAGAAAGCAGCAATGAAAATAAACTCCCAAAAGTTGAATTAAATGAATCTGTAGATGCTAAAGTTAAAGCCCAAGAGGGTGTGACAACACCTCCCAAACCTTACACAGAGGGTGAATTGATAACATTGATGAAAACTTGTGGAAAGACATTAGATGATGAGGAAGCAGCAGATATATTAAAAGATATACAAGGTTTGGGTACAGAGGCTACAAGAGATGGTATTATAAAAAATCTGAAATCAAAACAATATATCAAAATTACCAGCAATAAAGTAGCAATCACAGAAAAAGGTATATTACTTTGTGAAGCTGTTAAAGGTAGCTTGCTATCTAGCCCTACAATGACAGCAGAATGGGAAAAACGATTAAAATATATCGGTCAAGGACAAGCTAATATAAGTGGCTTTATTGATGTAACTATGAAATTCATTAAAAAAGAGCTAGATCAGTACAATGAAAAGGCCAAAAATGTAGATGTACAAAAGCAAGTTGAAAAAACAATTGATGAAAGTACCATTGGTCAATGTCCTAATTGTAAACAAGGTCAACTAACAGATAAAGGCAAAGTAATTAAATGTAGTAATTGCGAACAAGTATTTTTCAAAAAATTCTTCAAGAAAAGCATACCAGAAAAACAGTTAAAATTATTGATAACAAAAGGGAAAACATCTCAAAAATTAAAATTCAAAAATAAAGCAGGCAAGCCCTATGAAGCCTATTTAGTTTTAGAAGATGACAAAGAAAAAGGACTTAAACGATTTGGTTTAAGTTTTAATTAGTGCTAAAATTAATTAAATTATATAAATAGAGAGGGTGTATAGCATTGGGTGGCTTTTTAATAATTCTTTTATTCATAATAGGGTCTGCAATCTATCATATAAATCATAAACGTCATGTAGAAATGTCAAAAGAGTTTGTAGAACGATATAGTAATATATTGGATAGAGATTTAGTGTTAAATAATGTAAACCATATAATAAAAGACGAATCCGGTGAATTGAAGTTTGTATTTAATAGTGATGTTTTCAGAGAAATATACCCAGACGAATTAGAAATTGTATCAGATGAAAACAAAGAAGAAGTTGATATTACACATTCATTAAGACTTTATAGTATGAACTTGAAAAATTTAAAGATTAAAGAATTAAGTAATATTTCTACAGAACAAATTAAAAACGAAGCAAAAATTACCATACGTGTAACTAAAGAATTCATTAATCATCACATCATATAAAAAAATATACCAAATTTACTAAGCAATCCTATATTTATATAGGGTTGCTTTTTTAGGAGGGCGTTATTATGCCAAAAAATCACAGAGTATTTACAGATGAAGAAAAAGCAAAGGCTAGAGATGTAGATATTAGAGAAATAGGTGAACAAAATGGATTATCATTTACCAAACAAGGTAAATATGATCGTTGCAACGAACATGATTCATTAGTATTAAAAGGACAGAGCTTTTATTGGAATTCGACAGGTAAAAAAGGAAACGGTGGTTTATCATTTGCTGTTGAAGTATTGGATATGAAGTTTAAAGATGCTATGACTATGTTAGTAGATGGTGAATTTGGTCAATATGATGCATCTAAAGCCCCTAAAGAAGAACAAAAAGAATTAAAATATGATACAAAGTACGAAGTAGAAAATACTAAAATAGCGAGAAATTACCTAATTAATGAACGTGGATTAGATGAAAGGTTAGTCGATTGGTCATTTAAAACTGGTGCAGTAGCACAAGACGGTTTTAATAATGTTTGCTTTAAGTGGCTTGATAATGAAAACAATATTGTAGGTGCTGATAAAAGAGGAACAGGTGATAAACCATTCAAACAGGTTGTGGAGGGTTCAAAAGAACATGGTGGGTTTCATCTTGATGTACTACAAGATAAAGATAAAGGCATTAAAAATATAGTTTTCACAGAAAGCCCTATTGATGCTTTAAGCTATTATGATGCTCACAGAGATATTCAACAAACACGTATTGCTTCACTTTCTGGTCTAAAACTAGAAAGTCTAAAAGAGCATGTTAATGAAGTTGGTAAATATAATGTCTCAAAAGGGGAACACCCTAGAGATTATCCACTAAATAGCATTGTATTAGCAGTAGATAATGATGAAGCAGGCAAAAACTTTGTTAGAAATGTAATAAATTCTTACGATACAGATTTTAAACTTGATTTACCTACAGAACGTAAAGACTGGAATGAACAATTAAAAAAGGACAAAGCGATAACTAATGGCGAACCGACTTACGAAAAACCAAAAGAGGCAAAAGAACAAATGAAAATCATAGATAATGAAAAAGACGAAGAAATGGAAAGATGAATATGAACAATATATCAGTATTTAATATACTCACATTAATCATTATATTAGTTATCGCTTATAAACTATTACCAGTCATAGTTAATTTTCTAAAAAAGAAAAAAATTCAAAGTATATATCGTAAAGCCAGAATATACGATGTAGATAAAATGGACGGCATTGAATTTGAATATTATTTAGAAGCCTTGTTTTCTAAATTGAAGTATAAGCCTAGTGTTACAAAAGCATCACATGATTACGGTGCTGATCTAATATTGAAAAATGAAAACAAAAAAATAGTCGTTCAAGCCAAAAGAAGCAGTTCAAAAATTGGTATTAAAGCCGTACAAGAAATATATGCAGCACAAAGATTTCATGGGGCTGATGAAGCATGGATAGTAACCAATAGTTTCTATACTAAAAGTGCAGTTGAATTGGGCAATGCTTGTTCAATAATTATGAAAGATAGAAATACATTATCTAAATGGATTATTAATATAAATCCCGATTTTTCAAATAATGAAAAATGTCCAAGATGTAATCATGAATTAGTAGTTAGAACAGGTAAAAACGGCCAGTTTTTAGGTTGTTCTAACTATCCTAATTGTAAGTACACAAAAAACATTTAAGAGGTGAGATTATGGTAATGAACAGGGAAGAAATTGAATATCATTTGAAAAATGTTGAAAATTTAGACGATTTTTTAATAAATAGAGGTGTAAAAATTAATGATTTACATGAAGCAATGAATGAAAAAGTGGATTATGCACCAGAATTTGATTATTACTATGATTCTAAAGAAAAACAAACAGAGTTAGCATGGATTGATACAGACTATATAAAAGCACCAGCTAGATCAGGAAACAATGGTCATAGTTGGTATAATTTATTATTTTGGGGAGTCTATGGTCTGCCTCAAAATAAAGAAGCCAATTTATCGAGTATAAGACTATATGACTTATTAAAAAATTTAACTAAAATGAACTTTAACGAATTAAAGGAACTTTATGAAGATGGAAAGAGTGGATTATCTTTATATAGCTTTAATAAATATGTAAAAACAGGTGAAAAACCAGTTTATATTGGTATAAATGACGGTACACATCGCATCATATTAGCAAAAGTATTAGGTATTAACTATGTAACAAGCAAAAAAGTCTATGTGTATGAATATAATCCAGAAAAACACAGAATATATGAAGATTTAATATTAATATTAGAAAAATTACAATCATTCTTAAAAACTAGCAAGGCCTTTAAGTTGTCTGATGATGGGGAATTTTTAAAAATTAACGCTAAAACATTTACTTACATGGGCGTACTATTTGAAGATATTAACCCTTACACATTTAATAAAAATGCTTATGAATATATAGAGCATATTGAAATATTGAATAAATATTATTCAATACTCAAAGAAATTGAAGAAGATTACAATAAACAGATTAATATTTATAAATATATCCCCCAAAAAATATTAAACTTTATGTCATTAGCTCATAAAGATATATATTTAGAAGAAATCGAAGATTACAAAAATAATCTACTTAAAAAGGTTAAAATATTGAAAGCACTTGATGAATAAAGCAGTTGAATAGTAACACATGTGTAAGTTACACAAATATAAATTACACATGTGTAAAATAAGCCCATATACAAACATACTGTATAAGGGCTTATTAATTTTAAATTTATGAAACATTGAATTCCTCGTTTAACCAACCAATCGCTTTATTGTAATTTCTAAATTCTTCACACCAGCAATCATTTGTAGAATTATCTATACATAAATAAGTTTTATCAAGTGTTATTAAATACTTTCCACTCCACTTTTTATAGTCGATTGATTTTAATATAAGTTGTCGAACACCTTTTTCATATTTTCCATCAATTTGATATATTTTACTATTAACCATTTTGAATTTAAAATCTTTATATTTAGTGTCTAGTAATTGTAATAAATGATTATCTAAATTTGAGCAATTCTTCATTTTAATGACCTCCTGAAATTTTCTTTTAGAAATTATTTATTTTTGCTGTGTTGTAAAGCCACTGCAACAAGCCGTCACGTTGAGATTGCAAGGGTTCAAGCAATAAAAGTTTTTAGACTGGCCGTATGGCCACAAATAAAAAGTTTTTTGCCCCTTGCAAGATCAAGTAGGCTTGTTAAAAGCACAATCTTTGATTGTGCGTGTGAGCGTATCAACA
>QIRE01000049.1_pt1 | contig 36185 bp, 29 predicted proteins | sample 2940141 | NCBI WGS metagenome assembly QIRE01 (sample SAMN09273532, study PRJNA473421) | Gut metagenome, whole genome shotgun sequencing project. | isolation source: gut tissue | host: Folsomia candida VU population | place: Netherlands: Amsterdam | collected 2016-03-06
AACTCGCTCGGGTAGGGCTTTGGCACGATGCCATCCTTCCAGGCCGCCCTCCCGGGCAAGCCAGATCAGATGTCACCTATTCGTGCAGCAGTCCCCGCGCTCAACTTTCGCTTCCGTTGTTTGATCTGGAAAACGGTGGCGTGGTGTATTTGACCTTTCTGACGCTAGGAGCGCGAACAGCGAACGAAGCAACGGCGCGCCGCGGATCGGCCAGGTCTGCAGAGAACTGGCCACATGCAGTGAGACGCTGGCCAGATAGCTGAGACTTGGCCAGATCCGGTGAGATCTGTCCGATGACAGTGATTTTGTCGTCTGCGCCATTGATTCTGTGTCGAGAATCCGGAGGTTCCCGTCGACCGCGCCGAATCCCAGCAACCCGTCTGCGCCGGTCCGTGCCATTGAACCTGTAGTTTCTCGGAGCCGCGACGCGAACTCGGCGACGGGACTCCCCGAATCTATCGGGGCGGCACTCAGCCGCTGAGTCAGGAAGACCGCTGCGGGACTCCAACCGCCATCATCACAGTCAGCCGCGGTTGCCGACCACGAACGTCTCGCCTGCGCCTTCGCCGGCGTCCGGGAGCTCGGAGAACCCGCCCGGCAGCGTCACGGCGTCGCCACCGGCTAGATCGTCGCATCGATAGCTGACGCTGTCATCCCAGAACCCGACGGCCAGAAGTGGCATGGCAAGCGCCGCGGTTCGCGCGGCGGGCGGCGACAGGTAGGACTCGATGCCGCCGACTACAAGAGCCGGAACGCGATCGAATGCCGCCTCTGCCGCCTCAAGCAACGGCGAGGCATCGCCACCCGATACCGTCTACCGCGCCACCATCGTCCTCAACGCCGTCATCGCCTGGATCAAGGCATTGTCAGACATGTTCTAGGTGGGATTCATTTCAACGTGGGTGACGGTGTACTCCGTCCAAGGTTGCGTCCGATGCGCTGAAGAGACGATCGTTGCTCTGTCGAACTCAAACGCGTCGTATCTGGTGTCGCCGAGAACGATCGATGTGCCGCCGATACGCTCACCGTCAAAGCTAGCCGTCACGGCGTCCGAGGCGGATCCGCGTGCCTCAACATACACCTTCCCATGTGCTCTTCGCACAGCGTCTGGCCGGGTCAGCCCGAGACTGTTGACATAGTGTTCAACCGCGAATTCATAAAGCATCTCAATGCTGAAGTTCACTACCGACGTTACGATTTGGTGTTGGCAGCTAATGCCTCGTCGGGCACACGCTTGATGCCAGTGATAGACGATTCCGCTCCGAGGCGAGGGTGCGTCAAGCAGTGAACTTCGATGACCGTTCAGCCCGATTCCCACTGCTTCGTACGTGCTCGGCTCCCTGCCGAGAACGAGCAACCCACGAAGCGCCGTCGCCGCCATTCGCACCTGCAACTCCCCGAACGGCGGCAATGAGCGCCGGACCGACTCGAGCAACAGTGGATTCATCCTCACGGCGGCCATTCTGGGCCATAGGCGTAGCACACCCATCCCGATACGGTGAACACCGTACCTTGAGTGACGGTTGCATACAGGGGTGTCCCGGATTCAACTATTGTCCGACTCGCGGACCACTGAGACTGACCCCAGGGTGGGAATCCTCCCAGATCGTAGTATCCGGCTCCATAGACGGTGTCGACGAAGACCTCCCAAGTATGGCTGACTGGCAATCCGTAGGTGCTCGACTTAATGCTGTAGCCGGTGAGGAACGTCTTGTTAGCAGTGCTCACATAAATGTATGACGACCCACAGTTTCCCGCCACCGAACCGAACGGCGAAATGCTCTCGTTGGCGACGACCGCTTCACCGCCACTGGACGCCTTGGGGCCAGAGTAGGGAGCATCGGCCGGAGTTCCAACCGGGACGGAGTACAGCAGTCCGCTGTCATCAGCTCGCAGTTCGTAACCGTTTGCAGCTGCCACATCAGCATCAAGCGCAACCGCAACGAGTGGAAAACTGAGCGTCTCGACCTCGACTTCAGTGGTGGCATTGGCTGGGGTTCCGCCTAACACGAATACTCCAGCCAGAAGTACCGCAGCGAGCGATGCGGCAGTTCGAATTCTCAGCGCTGAGCGCTGGTAGCCCCCTGGAATTCTCATAGCGACTTCGTACACCCACTTCTCGCAACATGTCAAGCGCGCGACGTGCCTCCGAGGGGCCTTGGCCCTCGATGGTGAACACGGTGTCGGTTCGGTTAGGCCGCTTCCGCGAGGGGAGCGGAAATGGCGGGCGCGTAAGCCGCTTCGTGGCTCTTCGGGGTGATCTGGTCGTTGGCTGAGGGGCGTGACGAACGAACTGGTGACTGAATCACCTGTAAGTCTCTGAGATGGCTGGCCTGGGGTCGGCTGGCAGAGTGGGTGCTGGTGCTCCGTCTGGTCGTGACTCTTGAATCGCCTGGCCTCTCGCTTCGGCGGGATGCCTTTCCCAGGATCTGTCCGACCGGGTGGGTGCCGGCGCCGACCCTGCCCACTCCGATGGCTTGATCAGAAGCTCGCTGGGAAGGTCGATAGCGTCGCCGTCGCGCCGATCCGGACGCCCGTCGAGGACGAACTCGATCTGCACCTGAGTAATCAACCGAGTGCCGAGTCCGGCGATCGCTTCCATGGTCACCTCCACTGCAGATATTCAGTTGGAGAACGACCCTGACGGCGCCAGAGTACGACCGCGAACCATCGCGCACCCGCGGTGCCGCCCGCGTGTTGCAGACAAGATCAATGGCACCCAGCACCGAATCACTGTCATCTGTCCGATGACAGTGATTCTGTCGTCCCTGCCATTGATTCTGTGTCGAGAATCCGCAGGTTCCCGTCGACCGCACTGAATCCCAGCAGCTCGTCTGCGCCGGTCCTTGCCATTCAACCTGTAGGTTCTCGGAACCGCGACGCGAACTCGACGACGGGAATCCCCGGATCTACTAGCGCGGCACTCAGCCGCTGAGTCAGGAAGACCGCTGCGGGACTCCCACCGCCATCGTCACAGTCAGCCGCGGTTGCCGACCACGAATGTCTCGCCCGCGCCTTCGCAGGCGTCCGGGAGCTCGGAGACCTCCGAGAACCCGCCCGGCAGCGTTACGGCGTCACCACCGGTTAGGTCGTCGCCTCGGTAGCTGACGAGGTCTCCGTCGACGGCGATCTCGGGCGCGGGGAACACAGGAACGACGCGCTCACCGGTTTCCAGATCGACGGCGAGGCAACCATCGACATCGACGACCAGACGGCCCTCGATGCCCGATCCGAATCCGCCCTCTCCCGACGGATCGTAGGTGGCGACGACGATCTCCGGTTCGATCGTCCCGCAGCCGGACAGCACCGCAGCGACGAGGAAACCGCCAGCCGACGCCAGGGGTCGTCGTCTCGTTGCTCGCATCGTCGTCTGTCGAGATCAGTAGTTGTAGCGCAGACGGGTCTCAAGCGGCCGATAGAGCAACTTCGAGTAGACACTGAACGTCGGTGTCGTGCCCGGGTAGGTTCCGCCCTTGTGAATGCCGTACGCGCGATTCGTGCCAGCGCCGTTCGTGTAGTACCAGGGGCCACCACTGTCTCCGCTATCCTGGCCCGCACCGTTGACTCGGACGAACACGGGCTGGCATATCGCCCCGTTGCATGCATTGCTCCAAGTCGGTGCGTACGAGGTGCTGGATACTGTGCCGCAACGCTGCCCGCTCGTCTCTCCACGATGGCAGAGGTAGTCGGTTGCCACCGCAAATGTGTACGAACTGGGGTTCTGGCGTGGAGTTGTCAGGGAGTCGCCGTAGAACGTCGTGTAGGCGCTATGCGATGATGTGTTGATCGTGAAGTAGGCAATATCCGCGTACCCGTTCCAGTTGCGGTGGCTGTACGACGATGCATAGCTCGTGCCTGATCCGCCGGGGTTGGCGAACCAAGGAATCGAGGTCAGGCAGTGCGCCGCTGTCCAGAATCCCCTTGACGAGATCGAGGTCGTGCCTATCTGTGCGGTGAAACCAACGGTGCACGCAGGCACCGTCGCGTTTCCCCCTCGAAGGATCGCGGAATCTCCCACCTCGCCGTTCGTGGCCTGCACGCGGAGGATGCTGTCATCCGCCCCCAGCGAGGACCATGCGTCAAGACCTCGGACAGCTGAGCCGACGAGACTCTCGGCCGACGACTCTTGCGCTGCCGATGATGAGCGCACGTCGAGCACGATCTGCCCGGTCTTCGCGTCGATGTAGGCACCCTGAAGCGCTGAAGTATCACCCGCGTACACATCCTGAATCCGTGGGATGAGATCGACCAGGACATCACCTTGCGAGGAGAAGGCGACCCCGTGCGGCGTGGAGAGAGGAACCCCCGCGGCATCCGCGAGACGTTCGGCGGTGCGGACTATCTCGACGTCATCCGTTCGCACAACGAGCGTGGCCGCTCCCGCACTGACTTCCCGCCATGCGTCGAACGAGGTTTCGCCGAAGCGCTCGGCGAGTGTGGATACCAGATCTCCCGAGATGACTTGAAGGTCGAGGATCTTGCTTGCATCCTCGACGCTCACGCCATAGTCCGCTGCATAGGATTCCGCGATGGACATCGATTCCGTCTCGGCCGGGGCCGCCGCCGCGCCTGCGGCGGCGAAGTCGACGGCCGTAACGCTCGAGGTCGAGGAAGTTGATGGTTCAGTGTCCTGCGCTCGTTCGGACAAGAGCAGGCTCGCGAGGGCGAGAGCGAGGATGGTTCCGCGGACCGCTGTCCGCCCGATCAGGTGTCGCGGCATGTCTACCCACCCACTTCCGATTGGTGAAATGCAATCAGCGGCGCGTACTCGATGTCAAGAGGGCCACGACGGGAGAGGCGTTGAGCGCGCCGTGCCCCGTCGGGGCGCCGCCCGCGCGACGCTTCGTTGGGTTGGAGAGCGCGGCATGACATGGCACCGTCACCTTGGGAGCCGCCGGCTTCAGACCCCACCTACACCCTTGATTCCGATCGGCGACGTCGATCGTATGCGTGAGTACTTCGAACGCCCAAAGCCACCTCAGCCCTGCTGGTCGTTTGCCCCAGCACTACACGACCTCGATGCGGCCGATCGTCTGATACGTCAGGTCAGCGGCGCGTCTGACAGACCTCCGCGCGCGACCACAGTTCGGTTCCTTGGCACAGCAATACCGGGGGTGTAGGGGATGATCTGGATGCGCACGGTGCTGAGGTGTCGGAGCAAGCAAATGCGATGCCGTTGCGACGATGCCACGAGGGCCTTCTCGAGCGCGGCGGGGCGCTTGCAGCCGGCGTTGAGGCGCATGCTGAACGCGGTCTCGACTGCGGCCTTTCCGCGGGCGACAATGCGTTCGGCGATGTCGTGGAGGTGAGTGGTTGTGGTGCCCTGCATGATCGTGACGACGGCGGCTTCAAGCGCCCATACCTGTTCAGCGAGTTTGAACCGGGAGCTGAGGAGGTACGACGCGAACGACAGGTCGGTCAGCACGGCCGTGAGTCGCACGACCTCGGGATATGCCGCGAGGAGCACGGTGTCGCGGCCCAACTCGCCGATGCCGAGGTCTGCCATCCGGTCAGCAACGCGTCGCGCGGGCTTCGCGTCTCTCGCCCAGTGTTCGATGAGGGTGGCAGCGAGTTGCAGTTCGCCGGTGTGCAGGCCGATGCCTCGCTTCCACAGCGTGCCAGAGAGGCATCGCTCCGCGTGCGCGTAGTCGGGGTGACGGGTCAGGTCGATGTCGACACCGTCAAGGTGCCAACGGCGATGATGGTTGCAGACCGCACCCCCACGACTCCGGACCATCGTGGACGCGCCGCGGGCGCACCGTCGGCACGCTGTGCGAGGTTGCTGGGTGTACCCGCAGCGTGTGCAGTTGCCGGGCTGCCACGCGAAGTGCTGACAGCGGACATACATCGCGTTCCGGCGGGCTTCGCGGTCGAAGTGCCCTACGGGTAGCGACCCGAGGCGCTCTGCCCACGGTCCCGCATTCTCCAGGTTCGGGCGGAACGGCGACAGGCCGGCGATATCCGTGACATGAAGCCGAAGGTCACGTTCGGTGAGCGTGTTCGCTTCGGCGAGGCGGGCCAGGTAGCAGGTGACGGTCTCCCCCGGAACCGTGCGGACCGGGACGGGCAGGGCGCGGACATCAGCGACGGGTGCCTGCCCCTGCCGCATCCCTCACACCTCGACTACGGCCGGTGTTGGATCGGGCGCGGGGGTGGTCCCGAATACGGTGTCGAGGTCGAGGCGTTCGGTACCCGTGTCGATCGCGTCGATCGCGAGCATGTGCACCATCCCGGTGAGATCCCCAATGACCCCTCCGGTCGCGGTGTGGAGATGGCGAACGTGGCGGAGGATCGCGCCGGGTTCCTGATCGATCAGCCCCAGCGACGCTTCGACCGCGAGCAACAAGTCCGCCCACGCGGCGCGGGCCTTGCCGGTGGCTTCGAACTTGTGCAGCCGCATGATCTGGAACCTGCTCGTGATCTGCCGGCCTCTCGTGCCATCCAGGAGCCCGCTGCCCTCGACATCCGCGCCGGCGTACACGAACGTGCCCGGGCACTTCTCCGACAGCTGCTTGAGCGTGTCGGACGCCTCACTCATCTGCTTGTACTTCTGGTTGATGTTGTGGATCTCGTCGACGATGATCAGCTCGGTCCGACACGTCGCGATCACGCTCGCGACCGTGTTCATCAGCTCACCCGTGTTGTAGTGGGTCCGCACCGGCAGGCCCAGGAAGTGCGCGAACTCGCCCAGCATCAGCTTCGGGGTGCACGACGGCGGCACCGACACGTAGATCACCGGGATCGACCCGGACCCGGACCCGCCGACATCGCGACGGCGCCGCTCGAACCGGCGGGCGATGTGCGCGACGGTCGTGGTCTTCCCGATGTTCGGTTCGCCCGAAACGATCACACCGAGCTTCCCGTGCGACTTGTACGTGTTCAACATCAGCCGGCGGCGGATCTCAGCCTCGATCGCCGCGAACTGACCGGTAGCGACCACCGACCCACGCACCATGAACTGCTTCCGCGCCTCACGGTGCAGCGCACGGTCCGCTGGTGACATCGCCTCCAGTTCCTCGCGAGTGACTGGTAGTGGCTGGTCGACGGTCTCGCTCACGAACGCGGACCACCCCTCCCTCGTATTGATCGCCTGCGTCATGTCAACCGCTCCCACACCCCGTCATCATCGTCAAGCAGCGAGAACCCACCGCCGCGCTCCCAGATCACTTCGTCTTCTACCTGCTCCTCGGCTGCGTCGTCGCGGGCGTCGGCTTGCGCGGCGCTCGTGTAGTGCATCGGATCGCGGTTGACCGCCGCGGATCGCGCCGCCCGGTTACGTTTCGTGCCCGGGCGGACCCACTGGGCGCGTTTCATCCGATCCGCGAGCTGGGCAGCGTCCTCCCGGGTCACGCGGTCGGCATCGGCGTCAGTAGCGCGGGATTCCCGCCAGATGTCGCCGCCCATCGGCTCGTCGAGGAGGTCCGGTGTGGCGCGGAACGGAACGAACGCGCCGTCATGCTCGACCCACACATACAGCGGGTTGTGCGGGTCGTACCGGATCACGCATGGACGGGTCGCCCCTTCCCCTCGCGAGCCGGCCGCGCGGAGGTCGGGGAGTCGCTTCGACCGGTACACCCGCCGGTTCTGGTTGATGCCGTAGTCCTGCAACGTCACCTTCTTCGACGGGAGCAGCCCGATGAAGTCATCTACCCCGAACGGCACGTGAATCTCTGGCGCGACCCGTCGGTACGCGCGGAACATCTCGTTCGGTGTCAACGACCGACCCGGAAGCAGCGGGTCGGTCAGCCCGTCATGGGGGCGGTTCTGCCACTCGATCGCAACCCAGTCCTCCAACAACTCCTGCAACTGCGCGACCGCGAGGACATCATCGGTCGGTTCCGCCCGACCCCGCCTGTCCACACTGCCACCGGTAAACCCCTCCAGGTACTGCACGAAACGGGTCACCATCGACTCGAACGTCCGCTCCACATGGGGCTTGTCCGTCGGGGTCTCCTTCCCCGCGAAGATCAACGAGATCCCCACCCGTGCGCATCCCGACCGGAACGCTTCGGAACGGTAGATCTTGCCGTTGTCGGTCGTGATCGTCTCCGGGAAGATGTACGGCTGCGCCAACCGGTACTGATCGAGCTTGTCCTGCTCGATCATGAACTGCCCCGCCCACGACGCCGCGACCCGCTCCCGCTGCTCCCGTGCCCCCGGGGGACGGAACTCGTACGGCGTCAGCGCCCGCGCGAGCACACCAGCCAGATCCGCACTGTTCGTCGCGATCGCACGGACCAACGCCGCGAGAATCGACCTCGTCGCGACATCATGGATGATCGTCAACTCCGCACGATTCAGCCGGCCATCCAGCAACCGGGACGGCACATCGATCACCGTGCTATCGATCTGCACATGCTCCCCCGGCCGCAACGACCCATGCAACTCGAACGCGCGACCCGGCTTGTTCGCCGCCGTCTCTCTCGCCCGCGCGGAGCTATTCAGCTTCCGTGCGGTCGGGTGCGCCGCGATCAGCCGATGCAGCGTCCGGTCGCTCGGTAGCTCCAGATCGTCGCCAAAGTCCTCCTCAAGCATCCACTTCAGGTTGTCGACCGTGCGGGTGCGAGTCCCCGATGAACGCTTGATGCCGGCCGCGCCGAGCTCGCTCAACGCCGCACTAATCCGCGCGTCAATGCCAGGCTTGCGCCCGTTCAAGCGTCGGCCGTCGACGAGCCCGATCACTCCCTCCGCCAGGTAGCGACGGAACTTTCGGCGCACGGTCTCCGTCGAGGCATCGAGGTGGGGCTGCATCGCGGTCCGTACATCGTTGAGCAGTGACCCCAGAGGCGCGCCCTTGTCGAGGAGGAGCTTCATCGCTTCGAATTGCTCTACCCACGCCTCGACGAGACGTCGCTCAATCGCAGGCAGCTCAGCGATCAGCTGAAGATCTGACGGTTCGGACGACGGCGGCCGCACGTCATGCCAGGAGGCATTCGGCAAGCGGAGCAACTCTTCAATGACAACCTGTCGGACGAAGTCCTCTTTCAGGGATCGCAGCACCGCATGTCGGTAGTCGATCGCGATGATGATGAAGTCGTGATCGTCCCACGTCAGCCGTGTCCCGATCCCGGCGCGCATCGCTACACCGCCCTCGCCATCGAACGCAGCGACAATCGATCGTCCGGGTCGACTTGAAGCCGCCGCCACCACGCAGCAGAGTAGACGGCACCCAGTGGTTCCGGGCACGCGTCGTTGAGTTCTGACGCCCAATCCTGCAACGTCCGCTCCTCCCCCACGTGCGCGCCGAGGCACACGTCCGCGCCGGTGGAAACCCACCGGTCGTAGCGGTACCCGGAGAGAAATCGGAGGTTGCGGTCCTCCATCGTTGAGATGTCGCTCACCACCTGATAGCCCCAGCCGAGACCCTCGCATAGCGCAGCGGTCCACCGGAACGTCTCGACATCCCGCTCATCGATACGCTTGGCAGGTTTCACGTCGACGACAACTCCGCGACCGTCGCGGTATCGAACGAAGAAGTCCGGGACATGCCACCGCGCACCGACTCCCCAATGAACCGTCATCGGCTGCGACGCGATGGCGAGCACCCGCCGGTCACGGTCGAACCGCATCAGTGCGGCGCGCTCGTACAACGACTCGAACCACACGTGCCGACCGGTGGTCGCCGCCCAGTAGAAGCCCTCGTAGTTCTTCTTGTGCTTCCACGACTCCGGTTGGCGCACACGATCCGTGACCTCGAAAAGAACCCCGGCGACGTCCACAGCACTCCGACGATCCCGGCGACCAGACGCAACCCACTCGATCTCGACACGAGCCACGTCGATGCTCGGCGCCGGAGATTGGATCCCGTTCACTCGCCCACCCCCTCACTGATGGATGTTCAGTTGAAGAAGGGAACCTGACGGCGCCAGAGTACGACCATCCACCCGAGACGCCCGCCGACCGCGGCCGCGTGTCGCCCGACTCCAGACACAGAATCAACGGCGCAGACACAGAATCAACGTCACCGACACAAGATCAATGGCACAGACACAGAATCAATGTCATCGGACAAGATCCGACAGAAGTGTCGGATCTCACGACAGTTGCACGGGCGCGTAGGAACTGACCTGGAGTTTTCTCAGAAGATCCGAATGCCCTGAGCACGGGAATGTCTCATCCGACCTGAGATGAATCGTGACGCGTCTCAGTCGCCATGGATGATGCCAATGCCGTGCGACGAGTTCACCCGATTTGCGACGCCGACGATGGGTACGGGAAGGGAAGACACCGCGACGAGGGCACCCGCCTCGACGGAAAGCGACGCATATGCGCTGGCTCGCCGCCTCGGTTCATAAGGAGACCCTTCGGGACCGCTCACACTCGCGTTCAAAGAGCACCGCCACAACGCCGGCAATGATGATGATCATAACACCTGCGCCGCCTGCCCATTGCCACGGCTGCATGCTATGAGTCTCGCTGAGCACGACAAACACGACGGCACTTCCGGTCAGGGCTGCCACCGCCACTGCAAGCCCACTCCGCAACCAACGGGGAGCGTGCTTCGCGATCAGAGCAACACCTAACCCAGCACCGAACGCGATCGCTCCGGTCACGAACCCGGTCAGAACACCTCCCGAGGTCAGCCAGATTTCGTACCCCGAACCGACCGACGACCCGAACGCAAAGATTGCTCCCACAATCGCGCCACCAAGAGGTGCGAGCAGAGCGGCCCTCCAGATTCCCTTGCGTATTGACTCGTTCATCATGTGATGATCGTGGTGTAGTTGAGATTCCAGGCGAACTTTGCCCAGTTGTTCTGCGCGCCCAGCCTGTAGGCAGGATTGTTGACCCAGAATGAATCGTTCACGATGTATGCGCTGACGACGAGCTTCTTGACACCTCCCACCGTGCGGAACTCGAACACGATGTTGGACCCGAGGCCATCGACGTGGTTCTTGGTCGCGTCGAACTGGAACCCGAAGTAGTTGGTGCCTGAAAACTCGCTTTTGAACTTGCACTCGAAGTTGGCCGGACCGACCGTAAGCGGGAGCAGCTTCCCGGGCGTCGGAAACGCACGCGGCGCGCCCGACACAGGGAAATAGCAGTTGAAGCAGCTCTTCAACCGCGACTTGTTGACCGCCGCCGTCTTGTTCAGGGTGTACGAGTAGGTGTATCCCCACGCCGGGTCCGCAACGACGGGGTAGGTGATCGCGGGATCAGTCAGGTCGACATGCTGTGTTAAGACGCCGTCGTCCCAGCTGTAGCTCGTGGGAACCTGCGCGCCGGCCGCATCCACGGCCCAGGGGAATTCAATCTGACCGAGCACATCGTCCCCAGACTCGAGGTAGTAGCTGAGCTCGGACTTAACGAGATCGGTCCCTTCGGGCACATCGAAGGTGTAGTCGTAGCTTGACGGCGCGTCGCTGCTGGCAATCGTCGTGAGGACGCGCACACCAAAGACCGTCGGTTGAACCACCGCTTGGACACCTGAGTGGTCCGTCTCAAGAACCGACATGCCTTCGCTGGCAGGAGTCGATCCCGTGGCGTAGTCAACGGAGAAGCCGACTCCGTCGGGAATCAGCTCCGACTCCTCCACCACTACAGCGACCGACTCGGCGTTCTCAGAAACGGATACCTCGTGCGTCTCGGATGTCTCCGCGGCGATGTCCGGAACCACGCTTTCGACCACACTCACAGCGTCGTCGCTGTTCTGGTCCGTGACAGCGACATCCGCAAGGGCCGGAACGCTCGTTCCGAACACAAGCGCTCCGGAGGTCGCGACGGTGAGAAGAATCCGAGTGAGTCTCATGAGGAAGTTCAATCTTTCGCGGTTGGTGCAACACCGGAACGGTGGTGGCGCTTCACTGAAGGTATCGACTCGTCCGGGCGGATGGCAATGCCTCATCACGCCCGCGCAACGCCAACTCCGACGCCAACGTCGCACTCCCGGTCGAGAAGACGAGTATCTGCAACACGGGGCGACAGACGGATCAATACACATGCAGGTCACCTCGCGGTGCATCTCATGCACTGATCCGCCCAACCGGCCGCAAATCTATCGAACTCGTCGGCCTCGTACGGCACCGTTTGCAACCCGAGGTCAAGCCATAGCCAACTCGTCGGCAATGGGTAGCCAGTTTCGGATGATGCGGCTCCGCGGTGCAGCTTGCCCAGTCTTTCCGGCAATGTCGGCAAGGGTTCGCGGGTTCGCATGGCGCAGGAGACACGCGCGCTGTCGATGAGCGGCGACCAGGAGCGCCCGGTTGAGTGGGCACCGCTGGTGCTTGACCTGCTTCGAGCTGCGGAGACCATACATGTACAGCATCGCCCGGTGGGCGTACCCGACGACGCTGACCGTGAAGACGCGCAGTGCATCATTTGGTGCGTCGCCGATCGCCTTCGCCACGACGGGCAGCAGGTGATCAGCCTGAGTGAGCGCGGATGTCGTAACGTCCAGGATCGGAGTGATCGTGCGCGGCGATGTGAGCACGCAGGTCAAACGAACGATCTCGGGGTACGCGCACAGCAGCACGCTTTCGTAGGTGTCGAGGTGCGGAATGCCGAAACTCGCCATGCGGTCGTCGATGGCGGACGGATACTCTGACCCTTCGTGCCAGGCATGGACGAATGCTGCCGCGAGGCCCAGTTCGCCGGTGTGAAGGGCGACCCCGCGCCTCCAGAGCTGTGATCGCAGCACCAGTTCCGCACTCTCGTAGCCGGGCATGCCAGTCAGGTCGGCGTGCAGGGCGCGGTACGTCCAGCGTTGATGCGTGAGACAGAGCGCACCGCCGCGGGCGATCGTGGTGGTGGCCAGACCGCCGGAACATTCCATGCATGCGGTGCGGGGTTCGGCAAAGCGGGCGCACCTGGTGCATTTCTCGGGTCGCCAGCTGCGGTGGCCGCATCTGACCCACATGCCATCTTTCTCGAAGTTGGAGCGCAGTGCGCCCTGCGGCAGATCTGCGAGCTGCTCGATGATCTCGACCACGCGCTGATCCGCTACGGGCCACCAGCTGCGACCGAGGTGTTCCAAGACGATTCGCCGGATGTCGCGTTCCTCGCAGTGGTGTGCCTGAGCGAGCCGCTTCGTGAACCCGTCGACTGTCTCACCTACGACAGGCTCGAGTCGAATCGGTAGCGTGCGGAGCGGCGTATTCACGCGCGTCGATGCCTCGATGAGTCGCGCGATCGCCCCGTGGGAGGCTTGCGGGCGTCGGTGTGGCGGAGGAGTGTGGCTCGGACCCGCGGGGCGAACGTCAGGATTCTCCTACCGAGTTCATCGAGGCCCGAGGATCGGCCGTACCGGAACCGCACGGGCCGGTCGAGGCCGATGACCGTTTCGCGGCCTTCGGCGTGAAAGGAAGCGCGGACGGCGTCGATGTCGTGAGATGTGCCTGCGGTCACCGCGTTCACGGCTGCTTCCACGAGTGCGGCGACCTGGATAGGGCCAATGTTCGTGTTCGCGAGGAATCGCTCCGCCCACGGCTCTGTTGTCAACGCGACGAGACGCACTGCTTCGGGATAGTGGCGCGCGAGCGCCGTTCGATGAGATTCGTCTTCTCGTCTGAGATCACTGGCGCGGATGAGGGTTGTGGCGAGTTCCAGTTCGCCGGTGTCGGGGCCGATGCCGCGTTCCCAGAGCGTGCCTGTGAGGCATCGTTCGGCTCGAAAGATGTCGGCGCTTCGCCCGAGGTCGCAGTCCGCTCCCGCGTAGTGCCATCGGCGGTGTCGCGCACACACCGCTCCGATCCGGGTGCGCACTTCGACGGGTTCACCGCCAGTGCAGCGCCTGCATTTCGTAACTGCGGACGGCAAGGGCGCGCACGTCGCGCAGTTGCTGTGTCGCCACTCGGTGTGAATGCAGCGGACGAACAGTCGGTCAGAGCGGCGACCGTCGAAGAATCCAGGTGGGAGGTCGGCGAGTTCTTCGACAAGGTGCGGCACGAGCTCGGGTGTCGTACGCAGCGGAAGCCGCGGGCGCGCGTGACGGATCGTGGTCCACAGCTCCCCTGCCGGCACGGCGTTGCGGGTGGCGAGCCTATGGAAGACGCTACCGACGGTTTCTCCCACGAACGGTGCGATGAGCACGGGGAGCTTCCTCATCATCTCGCTCGAGCGGGCCGGCCTCGTTTGGGCCGTGGTGAGGGCCGGTTCTCTTCTTCCTCGATCCACCCTTCTGCCTCACGGATTTTCGCCAGTGATGTGAGTACGTCGTCGAGGTCGAGTCGTTCGGTGTGTTGCTCGATGGCGCGGCGCGCTCCGCGGCGGATGGCTCTGGCGACGCGGCCGATGGAACCGCGGGATAGGTCGCGGAGCTCGGCGGCGACGGTGAGGATCTCCGCGTCAGGTTGCGAGATCAGACACAGTGAGTCTTCGAGGTCGACGAGGATTCGTCCCCACACCGCGGCATCAGCGGTCTCGCCAATCCCGTAGGTGTCGAACTTGACCAGCTCGAATCGGGCCATGATCTGCTCGCCGCGGGAGCCCCAGAACAGGCCGTTGCGGGCGACGTCGACCCCGGCGTAGACCATCGTGCCGGGGCACCGTTCGGACAGTTCCTTGAGCGCGTCGGCGACTTGTTCGTTGCCGCGGTAGTGCAGGTCGAGCCGGTGGATGTCGTCGATGATCACGAGTTCCGTGCGGCATTCGCGCATCACATAGCTCACGCGGCTGAGGAGGATCTCGTAGTTCGCGTTGCGGGAGTACGGGATGGCGTAGAAGTCGGCGAGCTTGGTGATCATGGTCTTCGCCGTCGCGTGCGTCGGCACAGGCACGTAGGCGACGGGGATCAAGTTGCGTTGCGGGGCCGTGGTGCGCTGGCGTCGGGCCCGCTCGAACGCCCTGCCGAACTCCTGGACCGCGGTGGTCTTCCCGAGACCTGGCCTGCCAGAGATGATCACGCCGGACTTGCTGGCGTCTGGGGAGCGGTTGTCGGTCATGGCGTGGCGGATCGCAACCGCGACCTGCCGCAGCGGTGGGGTCGCGACCCGGGCGCCGAGAGTCATGTACCGTTCGCGGCCGATGTTGAACAGTGCACGCTCTGAGGAGTCCATCGCTTCGTACTCGGCCGGGGTCATCGGGAGCGGCCGTTGGGCGACGAACTCGACGAACTCGCGCCATCCTTCCTTGGTCGCATAGTCGAAGTCGGTGGACGGGGCGTCGAAGTCGAAGTCGCCCAGCAGGTCATCGAACATCGCGCTCACGCCTCATCCGGCGACCGGGTCATCCCGAACGGTGCCGCGACCGGCCACGCGGGCTTCGCCGCGACGACATCGGGTTCTTTGTCGCCGACGTCACCAGCAGCCGAAAGCTCGCCGCCCGGCGCTGCTGCGGGTGCGATGTGTGCGAGCTGGTTGGTGATCGCCAGCGGATCCATCTGTGCGCTTACGGAACGCTTCTTCTGCCGCTTCGTCGGCATGGCGTTGCCCTTGTACATGAACCGGCGCATCACTTCGTTGAGGTCGTCGGTGCTCGGCTCGGTCTCGCCGCGTGCGGCAGCCTGAGCGCGGGCGACCCGCCATACCTCGTCGGCCATCGGGGCGCCGCTGTACGGAGATCGCCAGTCCAGCGGGAGGAACTGGTCGCCGAGCTCCAGCCACACCGTCATTGGGTTGTATGGATCCACGTGGAACGCCCACTTGCCCTGCTGCCGATGATGCGGTGACCGCTTCTTCCGCAGCGGACCGAGTTCCGTGGAGTCATAGACGCGCAGGTCGATGTCAACGCCGTAGTGGTTGATCACCCGCCACTCGGTGGGGAGCAGCGCGATGTACTTCTCGGCGGTGAGCGGTACTTGCAGTTCCGGCGCGATCTCCCGGTACGCGGCGACCATCTGGTTTGGGGTCAGCATCAGCCGAGGATTGCGGGGGTCGCGCAGCGCCTTATGGGGTCGGTTCTGCCAGCTCACCGCGACCCAGTCCTCGAACAGCTCCTGCAGCTGCTCGAGTGTGAGCAGCTGGCTCGTCGGGACGATCTCGTCGCCGCGCATCTCGGTGCCCTGCCCGAGGAACGCGATCGCGTACTGGGTGAACATGTCCTTGACGGTGCGGAACATCCGCTCGATCTTCGCCTTCTGCGTCGGGGAGTACTCCGCGTTGACGGTGAGTGAGATCCCCAACGTCCGGCACGCATCCGAGAAGTGTCGAGACACGTACGACGCGCCACGGTCGGTCGTGATCGACTCCGGGAAGATGTACGGCTGGGCATCACGCATCGCCTCGAAGCGCTCCACCATGAGCCCGTCCGTGCCGGTCCAGGCCTCCGAGACCTGACGCCGGTTCGCACGCACCCCGTCTGGGCGGGACGAGTACGGCACGAGAGCGCGAGCGAGGACCACCACCAGATCGATACTGCGAGAGCCGACGGTGACGATGCCCGAGAGCACCGACCTGGATGCCTCGCACAGCAACAGAGTGAGATCGGGGCGTACTGGTTCACCGTCGCACTCGACAAGGATCTCCATCGGCGTCGTGTCGATCAGCACCCGCTCTCCCGGTCGCACCCCCGACCGCACCCCGTGCATGTGATCCGGCTGATTCGCGGTGGTGCGGCGGGTACGGGCAGTCCCGAGCGTGTGCTTGCCGGCATCGAGCTCGCTCAGGAGGCGGTACATCGTTGCGCGGCTCGGCATCGGCACCACGCCCTCGCCGAAACGGTCATCCAGCTCCCTGCGGACGAGCCAGATCAGTCGCGTCCCGGTGCCCGTCGATTTCCGTTCCTGGCCTGCCTGCACAGTCAGAATCGCGTCGATGAGGCGCTGGTCGTAGGAGCGGCCAGGCACGTCGGCCAGGCCGTGGCGACGTCGATCGAGAAGACCGCTGACCCCGAACTCCTCGAGCGCGCGTTGTTGGCGCGAGACTTTGACGGAGCTGTAGTCGGTTCCGAGACGACGATTGACGCCGTCGATGATCTGCTGCCGCGCGACAGGCTTCGTCACCCCTGCCGCAACGAGGTCGTCGAACCGCGCGAGTTCCTCGAGCCACACGTCGACCATCTTGCGATCACGCGCGTCGAGGTCTTGCAGGCTGCGCAAGTCCAGCAGGGAGCGGAGCGATGCGGGTGCGGCAGGTTCCGCCTCATGTCGCAGATCGGCGGCGAGCACCTCCACGTCGTCTCCGTCACCATCGATGGCGCGCAACGTCAGATAGGTGGGCCGGATCGCGACGACCTGATGGCTTCCTCCCTGCCACCGAATGATGTCGCCCGGGTGAATGCTCATGCTGCCGCTCCGAGGTCGACGACGGTCGTCATCGATAGGGGACGGCGTAGATCCGCCTCGGCAACTCCGCTCCACACGAGTGCATACGCGGCGCCGACACCTGAGCGGGCGGCGGCGCCGAGGGCCGCCGCGAGCGAGCCCAAACTCATTCGACCGCTGAGCCTGAGCTCGGCGATGTTGACGCCCTCCAGCCAGGCAGGCTCGCGGTACCGAAGCAGAAAGCGCAGGTTCGCCTGGGTGGCTCCGGGAAGCTGATCGAAGACGAGATACGACCATCCCAGTGCGGCAGCAAGGCGCCGGGTGAGTTCGAACTTGATGCTGTCTTCGGGCTTGATCAGCTCGACCGGCTTCACGTCGACGAGTAGCGCACTCCCATCGGAGCGGCGCACGAAGTAGTCGGGTGCGTGTGAGCGCTTCGGGGACCGCCAGCGGATCCACATCGGCTGGCTCGCCACCCCGACGACATCCCCCGTCCGGTCCAGCGAGGTCAGGAACGAGCGTTCCCAGAACGACTCGAACGGTACGTGCTGGGCCGTCGAGGCCATCCACAGCTTGCCCTCGAAGTTCCGCTTGCCTGGCCACGACGGAAACTCGCGTACCGGATCCGCATCCTCGAACATCACGCGGGCCGCGTCGACGGGGTCTGCGTGCTGGAGGAGGCCGTGTCTGGAAAACTCGATCGTGGCCGAGAGTGCGTTCGTCCCGTCGATCGCGGCGAGCCAGTCTTGGGTCAAGGTCACGGAGAACTCTCCCTTCCGGAGGATCCCGCACCCGATTAGAGCGCTCCTGTGGAACCTCCCGGCTTGCCCGCAAGCTACTCCCGCCTCGGAGCAGCGCTAAGCGGCGCGCCGCTCTCCCGACAACTGGAGTGAGAATCCGACAACTGGAGTGAGACGACTCGACAGGTCCGTGAGAATCGGACAACTGGAGTGAGACACGACAAGAAGTGTCGGATCTCACGACAGTTGTCAGTCTGCGATGGAGCCGACCTGGGGTTTTCTCACTCGAAGTGGGACGTCAGCCAAGTGATCTGTCTCACACGAGTTGTCACGAGTCCAGTCGGGACTGCTACACGAGCGAGATTGCCGATACCGGCGTACGAGTACGAGAGACTGCTGGCGCTAACTGGCCGGCCGCACCACGCCCCGCTGCGGGTCACCAATAGGAATCGGCCACAAACGGGTGACCTCGGGGCTGCCGACGAGCAAGCCATCGAGCGCGCGGTTCAGCTCAGCAACGATACGACCTTGCGAGTGAAGGTCGAGGTCATGCTCGCTGGCCCACCGTTCGAACATCACGATCCGCCCAGTCTCCTCTTCCTCCTGAATGCAGTAGAGGTCACAACCCTGCTCGCCATGGACCCTTGGAATGAACTTCCTCATCGCTTTCAGCACATGGCCGCCCGCACCGGGGGCGGGTGTGAAGATCGCGAGAACCGTGATGGGGTCTGTCTGCATCATTGCGCTCCAGCTTCGTGGTGTTGATTCATCGACCGAGCGCGCGCATTACGCGCAGGAGAGTATCGGAGGCGCCGACGTTACCCGGCACAACGACGTACAGCCGCGCTCGCCCGTCAAAGGCGCTCAGCTGCCAGAGCGAAACGCCGGGCAAGATCTGCCCGAGGACCCGGGCACTTGAGGCGCCGAGCGCGCTTCGAGCGATCTCTGCCGATGTGATCCCGCCCTTGGCGACGACGACATCGACGCGCGGTACGATTTCGCGTGCAGCATGGACTAGCCCGCACATCACTCTCTCCCCGTGGTGGAGTCCGTTGTCCGTGCCACGCCGGTTGCGTTCAGACGAGATGATTGTCACGTCCATATCACGTGCGAGCGCGCGGTTCGCCAGCACATGACCCGCCCCGTCCGGATCGGCGAGGGCATCGTCGGTAGCGAGGACTTCCGGTTCCCCGAACTCCTGCTCAAGTGCCGCGAGTTGTGCCGTGGCGCCTCCGGTGTGGGAACCGCATACGACGAGTACACGTGACCCACGGTCTGCAATCGGACCCGCCAAGAGCCCTTGGCTACGTACGCCGGCGAGTTCGGCCGCCAGTGGTGCCGCCGAGCGGACGATGATCTCGCGCCCGCGAAGCTCGGCTGCCTCCACGGCGCGGGCAATTGCCGTGATGTCGGCGTCCGTGACAGCGTCAGGAACGATGACGCTGCCGGCGGGTGCGGCCAGGATCGCTTCCGTCAGGCTATCCCCACCCGAGCGTACTGATTCCAGTGGAACTGCCACCGGAGTGCGGTCGGACTTCTCGCGCACATAGTCTTCCAGCCCGGAATTGTGGAACGGAAAGACCGGGTCGTCCGCATACTCAGTTTCACTCGCGGGCACTTCCACCCCGTCGATGGCGACGTAGTGGATCCCGTTGCGAGTGGAGCGCCCGCCAGCGGGGAACGCGGGTACCAACAACATGACCGAGTCTGGGGTCATGAACTGCTCGGTTTCAGCGAAGACATGCCCTCGCAGGGTCGAGTCGCCGCGGAGGACGATGCGAACGGGGGTGCTCGGCAGCGCGGCCCTCAGATCACCGCGGATCTGGTTGGCCAGGGCAACGGCAGCCCCTTCATCGAGTGCACGCGAGTTGGTCTGCAGATACACGCTGTCGGCGCGTTCTAGCGCGTCCCGGATGCGATCAGAGTCCCACGTCATCAGCACGCGGACGTCTGTGGCGGACTGCGTCCCGGTCGGATCGTCGTCTAGGACTAGTGTCTTCACTCGTTGCTCCGTGACACTCGGTACGTTTCGCGGGGGCGTAGTTCGATGCCCCCGAGTTCGTAGAAGTCGGTGATGTGCTTGTGTACGCGTTCGGCCGCAGCGTCGCGGTCGCGGCTGAGCAAAGCATCGAGGATGGCGCGGTGCTCGCGGCGGACGATTCTTGCGGTTGCCTGCCAGTCCGGGAGGTCTGCGTATGCCTCGATCATCTGACGGTTGATGGCGGTGCGGAGTGACTGCATTAGGTGTGCGCACAGCGCGTTGCCGGTGGACTCGGCGATACGGACGTGGAATGCGGCGTCGAGCGAGTTGAACTCGGCAGTGTTGATGTCTTCGTGATCCATTCGATCGAGGATGTCGATCAGCGCCGCGTGGTCATCGGCGGTGGATCGTTCCGCTGCCTCTCGACAACTCCAGGTTTCCAATGCGATGCGGGTTTCGAGGACATCGGTTTGATCGAACTGGCCGAGCGCGAGCTGCAACTTGAGGAGATTGACGAACCCGGATCCTGGTGTCCCCTGGAGAATGGCGCCGCCTTCACCGCCGCGCCGGATCTCGACGATGCCAAGGGCTTCCAGCACTCGGAGCGATTCGCGCAATGATGCGCGGGATACGCCGAGCATGACTGACAGGTCGCGTTCGTTGGGGAGATGATCGCCTGCCGCCAGATGTCCCTCGAGGATGCGTTCCTCGATCTGTGCCATCACCTGTTCGTGCGCGCGGACCCGTTGCACCGGCTGCCAGTCGTCGTTGGCCATGGCGGCATCCAATCTGTTGGGCGGAGGGGCTTCGCGAGTGCGGAGCCCCTCCGCTCAGTCACTTGAGGAACTCGTCGATGTTGGTGGCGTCCGCGACCTTGACGGCGAGGTTCTGGATCTTGTCGACGCTCTCACCGGCGGCCAACGCAACCGCGGTGTTGACGGCGGTTTCGCCCATCAGGATGGGATCCTGCACGACCGTCGCTGACAGCTGCCCGGCCTTGATGGATTCGAGGGCATCCTGGATCCCATCAAAGGAGATCACAGTAATGTCGGCGAGCTTACCCGCCTGCTGGGCGGCCTCCACGGCGCCGAGAGCGGCGAGGTCGTTGCGTCCGAAGATAGCGTTCAGGTCAGGGTTTGCCTGCAGGATGTTCTGCGTGACGGTGTAGCCCTTCTCGCGGTCCCAGTCCGCGGGCTGCGAGGCAACTGTCTCGATTCCCGGGTAGTTGGCGAGGGCTTCCTTGCATCCCTTGTCGCGGTCCAGTTCCGGCGACGTTCCCGCAATGCCTTCGAGGACAGCGAGCTGGCCCTGACCGTCGAGCTTCTGACCGAGCCAGTCGCAGATCAGTCTGCCGCCCTCGACGTTGTCTGAGGCGATGTGGGACGCGACGTCCCCGCCGGCGGAGCTGCGGTCGACAGTGATAACGGGGATATCGTTGCTGTTGGCGAGTTCCACGATGGGTGTTGCGGACTCGGGTTCGACGGGGTTCAGGATGATGACCGTCGCCCCCTTGGTGATCATGTCCTGCACGTCGTTGAGCTGCTTCTGGGTGTCGTTCTGCGCGTCTGAGACGATGGTGCGGATACCATCCTCGTCTGCCCTCGCCACTGCGCCGTCCTTGACGGTACCGAAGAACGGGTTCTCCAGGGTGGACATCGAGATACCGATCGTGATCTCGCTCGAGCCGCTCGATCCGGGATCGCCTCCGTCGGAGCTGCAACCGGTCAGGGCGAGGGTCGCCGCGACAGCGAGTCCGGCGGCCGCCGCCAGGGTCTTCTTGATCTTCATGGGATAGCTTCCTTGCTTTCTCTTGATGGTGTTGCGGAAGGGATGAGTCAGGTGCGTCGGCGACGACGGTGGCGGCCAAGGGTGTCGATCATCACGGCGGCCGCGATGACGGCTCCGATGACGACTTGCTGCCAGAACGCGGAGACGTCCAGCAGGTTGAGGCCGTTGCGGAGCACGCCAATGATGAGCGCGCCGATGAGGGTGCCGATGACGGTGCCGACACCGCCGCTGAGGCTTGTTCCGCCGATGACGACAGCCGCGATCACGTCGAGTTCGAGGCCGGCGCCAGCGGTCGGCTGTGCTGAGTTCAGTCGGGAAGTGAGCACGAGCCCGCCGAGGCCGGCGAGGGCGCCAGCGATCATGTAGATACGGAGTTTGACCCAGCCGACATTGATGCCCGAGAGTCGTGCGACTTCCTCGTTTCCGCCGACCGCGTAAATCTCGCGTCCGGAGGGGCGGAACTTCAAGTACCAGGCACCGAGCGCGTAGAGCACCAGCACGAGGATGACGACCGCGGGGACGATGTCGCCGATGTCGAAGCTGGTCAATGCTCGAAACCAGTCGGGGAAGCCAGAGATCGGCTGCCCATTGCTGAGCACGAGGGTGAGTCCTCGGGCGATCGAAAGAGTCGCGAGCGTCGCCACGAACGGTGGCACCTTGCCGTAGACGATCAGAAGTCCGTTCGCCCCTCCCGCAGCGGCGCCGGCGAGCAGCGCAAGCAGGAGGGCAACAGCCATCGGAAGTCCGACCTGTGAGAAGGTGACCCCTGCGATCATGCCGGAGAGCGCGGCCACCGATCCGACGGAGAGGTCGATACCCCCGGAGATGATGACCATCGTGGCGCCGAGCGCGATAATCGCGAGGACAGTGATCTGCTGGAAAACGTTGAACAGATTGTTCACCGTCAGGAAGTAGGGCGAGAGGATACTCAGCAGCACGATCAGAACGATCAGGCTTCCGAGGGGGCCAATTGCTCCGAACTTTCTCACGCTGGCAAGCGCTCGACGCCACCCGGGGTCCGGTTGGGTGGGGACAGCCGTGGTTGATGTGATGGTCATCATGCCACCGCCAGTGCCATGGTGCGTTCCTGGGTGGCTTCTGCGCGATCCAGGATCCCGGTGACCTTCCCTCGGGAAAGAACGACTACTCGGTGAGACAATCCCAACACCTCCGTGAGTTCAGACGAGATGACGATCACGGCAGTGCCCCGGTCGGCGAGTTCCGCGATCAACTGATAGACGGCTTCTTTGGCTCCAACGTCGATGCCGCGGGTCGGTTCGTCGAAGATGATGACTTTGGGGTTGGTCAGCAGCCATTTCGCGATGACCACCTTCTGCTGATTGCCACCGGAAAGCGTTCCTACCGCTTGGTCAGGGCGCCCCTTCAGGGCAAGCGATTTGGCAGCGTCCGCAACGATGCGTCGAATCTTCGGCCCGAGCAACATTCCGCTGGTCAGCGCGTTCTTCATCGAGGCGCTGATGATGTTCTCGGACACGCTTTGACCCAGAAGCAGACCTTCCTGCTTGCGGTCTTCGGGGACGAGCGCGATCCCGGCCCTGATCGCGTCGGACGGGTGGCGCAGGTTGAGTTGGGTTCCGTCGAGCTGGATCGTGCCCGACTCGGGTGGTTCGGCACCGAAGATCGCACGCGCAATCTCGGTGCGTCCTGCCCCGACGAGCCCGGCGATGCCGAGCACTTCCCCCTCATGCACCTCGAAACTGACGTCCCGGAACGAGCCGCTGCGGGTGATCCGGTCGACTGTCAGCACGACCTTGCCGTCGTGGGGATGCGGGTCGGGGAACACTCGATCAATGGGCCGGTCCACCATGGCCTCGACGAGGACATCCGGGTCGACAGTGGCTGTGTCAAAGTCTCGGACCCTGCGGCTGTCGCGCATCACGACGATGCGACTGCCGATGCGGGCGATCTCCTCGAGTCTGTGCGAGATGAAGACGAACCCCACTCCCTCCGCGGCTAGTTGATCGACCACGGTGAACAGTTGCTCGGCGTCGTCGTATCCCAACGCGGCTGTGGGCTCGTCGAGGAGCAGGAATCGTGCGTTCAGTGCAAGCGCCTTCGCGATCTCCACCTTCTGCAACCCCGCGACGGAGAGTGCGCTGACCGGCAGATCGGGGTCGAAGTTCGCCCCGAGTCGCGCGAGGTGCTTCTGGGCTTCGTCGCGCATGAACTTCATGTCCACGCGCCCGTTGCGCACCGGCTGCCGTCCCAGGAACACGTTCTCCGCGATCGACAGGTGCGGAATCAGGTTCGTTTCCTGGTGGATGAGACCGACGCCCGCGTCGATGGCTGCCGCCGGCGTGGCAGGGGCATAAATCTCCCCGGCGATCGACATCTCGCCCCCGTCCGGGTGGACGACACCGGAGAGCATCTTCGCGACGGTGGACTTTCCCGCGCCGTTCTCACCAAGGAGACAAAGCACCTCACCAGGCCGGACTTCGATGTCGACGTCGCGGACGACGGTGACGCCCCCGAAAGACTTCGTGAGCCCTTTCGCGGCCAACGCTGCGCTCATGACTCGCTCCATGCCGCGTACACGGTTTTCTTCCTTCGGTACAGCTCAAGTCCGTGGACACCGTCGTCGCCGCCCAGACCGCTCTCACCCCAGCCGCCGTGGAAACCGTTCACTTCCTCGGGGCCTCCACGGTTGATGAACACCTCGCCGCTGCGCAGCAAATGCGACATCCGCATCGCGCGGGAGAAGTTCTCGGTGTACAGGTACGAACTCAGGCCGAAGGTCGTGTCGTTGGCCAACGCCACAACCTCGTCCTCGGAGTCGAACGCGACGACCGGAAGGACCGGCCCGAATACCTCTTCGCGGATGACCGGCGAATCGGGTGCGACGTCGGTGAGGAGCGTGGGACGGTACCAGTAGCCGCGCTCAAAGCCGCCACCCTGGGGGCGCTCCCCGCCGGCGAGCACGCGTGCGCCAGCGTCGACAGCAGCCCCGACGATTCGTTCGACGTTCGCGAGCTCACTGCCGGACGCCTTCGGACCCACTTGGGTCGTCTCCTCGAGCGGGTTCCCGAGGACGATGTGTTCCATCCGCGCGGCGACGAGGTCGGTGAACTCGGTGAACACCGACCGCTCGATGTAGGTTCGCTCGTTCGCAACGCACGCCTGACCGTTGTTGAGCATGCGGGTCGCTACCGCGGCCTCAGCGGCCGCGTCCAGGTCGGCGTCGGCGAACACGATGAACGGCGCCTTCCCTCCGAGTTCGAGGGACACCGGGATGATTCGGTCGGCCGCATTGTGGAGGATCGACCGTCCTGCGCGGACGCTGCCGGTCATCGTCACGAACCCGATGTTGGGGTTGCGCACCAGCGCGGAACCGATGATGGAACCGCGACCGGGCAGTACTGAGACGATCCCGGACGGTACGCCTGCTTCGATTGCGAGTTCCGCGATCGCCAGGGCCGACAGCGGCGTGATCTCGGCCGGCTTGAGCACAATCGCGTTGCCGGTGACGACAGCCGGCGCGAGCTTGCGGGTGGTCAGCGCCATTGGGAAGTTCCACGGGATGATGCCCGCGACAACACCGATCGGTTCCCGCCGCAACCACAGCTCCTGGGACGGAGCGGACGTCGGAAGCACCTCGCCGCCCTGCGTGGTGATGATGCCCGCGAAGAAGCGGCAGAACCCCGCGGCAGCGCCCACCTCTCCTCGCGCCTCGCGAATCGGCTTGCCCAATTCAGTCACGAGAATCCCGGCGAGGCGCTCACTGTCCCGTTCGATGAGCGATGCCAGACGCTGCAGCACACCGGCGCGGTCTGCTGCGGGCACCTTCGCCCAGTCTTTCTGCGCACGGGCCGCCTCGGTCACGGCGACTTCGACGTCGTCTTCACTCGCAGTCGAGACCCGCGCGATGATCTCCTCGGTGGAGGGGTTCTCGACCTCGTCGTACGCGCCGGCCGATCCCTCGACCCACCGTCCCGCAAGCAAGAGCGGCGTGATCGTTTCAGACATTGACCGTCACCTTCCTGTGGTCGAGTTCCGGCGCGTCCGCGTTCGCGGGCGTGACCTTCTGCGATCGGATGTGCGCGCCGTTGGCGATGATGTACTCGGCGGCGCGCACGGCGAGTGCGCCGATCGTCGGGGTCGGGTTCACGGCGGCGCCCGTGGTGAGGCTGGAACCGTCAACAACGAACAGGTTCGGCACTTCCCACGTCTGGTTCCACTTGTTCGTGGTGGAGTCCTCTGGGCTGTTGCCCATCCGGGCAGTTCCCATCAGATGCCAGCCCGGGTTCACGTTTTGGTGGCCCGTCGACCGCACCCGTGACGCACCGGCTGCCGCCGCGACCTGCTCGAGGCGCTCGACCCCGTAGTTGGTGAGGAGGATGTCGTTCTCGTGCGGCGTGAAGTCGACGGTGAGTCCGGGAAGCCCCGACGAGTCGGTGATCGATGTGTCCAGCCGCACGCGGTTGTCAAAGACCGGGAGATCCTCGGCCAGCACGTATACCAGCATCTGGTTGCCGAAGTCGTCGTCGAACCTGCGGTGGTGCCCGGCACCCCAAGGGATCGGCTCGCGGGTGTGGGATCCCGTCGCCGTGAATGCGGCACCGTAGGAGCGGCCCACCTGCATCGTGAACCCGTTTACGAATGGCTTCGTGGGGTCAGTGTCGTAGAACTCCTGCGAGTAGAACGGTGCACCGAAGGATGCCTTATACCCCTCGATGGGCTCGTCGAACCACACGTCGCAGTTGGCGTAGCTGTGATGCATGAGGTGGCGGCCGACAAGGTCGTTGCCGTTTGCGAGGCCGTTCGAGAAGCCCTTCTGCTCCGACATCAGCAGGATGCGAGGGGTTCCGAGACCGCTTGCGGAAAGGACGACCATGTCCGCCGAGACGAAGTGTCGCTGACCGGTGGCGAGGTCGATGTAGACCGCTCCGGTGGCTCGGCCGTTCTCGACCTCGATCTTCTCCACCCGAGCACCCGTGCGCAGATCGACGCCATTGTGGAGCGCCTTCGGCCAGTACGCGTCGTGGACACCTCCGAGCGATCCGCGAGGGCAACCTGAGAGGCAGCCGCCGCACTCGTTGCAGCCGAGACGGCCATCCTTGGCCTGTGTGATTATCGCGTTGTCGGAAGGCCACCAGTGCCATCCGAGCGCGTCAAAGCCCTCCGACAGGCGGAGACCGAGTTTGCCCGGCCGGGTCGTGGGCTGACGCGGCGCGTTCGGGCGCGCCGGGTATGCCGGGTCGCCGGGAACACCCGAGATCCCCATCTCGGCGTCATTGATGTCGTAGAAGGGTGCGAGCTCTTCGTACGAGATCGGCCAGTCGATGGTGCCTTCGAGTCCGTGCTCGGTGCCCTTGCGGAAGTCGACGGGCTTGTACCTCGGCCAGTGGCCGCCGTAGCAGACCGTGCTGCCACCTACGGCGTTGAACAGGTACGGGCGGATGTGACCGGAGACCGGGTAGTCCTCGGGAAGCTGGCGATCATTCGGGCTGTAGGACCACCCGCGGAGCTTCTCGAGCTCCCAGGTGTCGAGTTCATGGGAGTAGTCCACACTGGGGTCGAGCCATCCGCCCTGCTCGAGGCAGACAACGCGAACCCCGGCGTCGGAGAGGCGCTTGGCGACCGCTCCGCCACCCATTCCGGACCCGATGACGAGGACGTCGAAGTGCTCAGTGGTCATGCGCCTGCCTTCCGTGCCTGCGGCGCGCGGAGCACCGCGTTCGTGGGGATGAACGTGCCGCGATCGGGTGATGGGCGGCGCGTGCCCCAGTTCTCTAGTACCGCGTCATAGCCGATCGGCTGCGGTCGACCGTGGAAGTCCTTGCCGTATCTCGTGCGCTGGCGGATGAGTTCCACCACATCGGAGTGGCCGTAGTACACGTAGTAGACGAAGTCGAGAACGCGACGGAACGTGGTCGCATCTTCATCCTCGAAGTTGGACACTGCGGTCACTCGCGCAGCCGGCGTGAGGTCGGCAAGACCCGGTACACGCTGGTCGAGCAGTGCGAAGAACTCGCTGACCCGGAAATTCGGGTACAGGGAGAGATCGGCGTCATCGGGGACGAGGTATTGAGCGGCGAGCTCAGCTACGGAGAGCTCATCGGCGGGGGGCCAGCCGTCTTCGGCGGGGATGAACGTGTCGACGAGGGCATTGAACGAGTCGCTCTGCGTCTTGGTGAGCGGCCTCGCGTGGGCGTAGCCGCCGTGCATCATGCGGCTGCCCGAACGGGCGGCGCTGCTGCGTTCGGAATTGGAGAGCATCAGTGAGCCTTCTTTGGATCGTTGATAGTCGGGACTTGCGAGCCTACGAACTGGCGGTGCGGTGCTCCGCCCGGAACTCGTTCTCGAGCTCGCGTCGGACCTTCACAGCGAGGAGCGTCTCGTCCGCGTCGACGTCGTCCCACGAGACGGCGCGGTCCTTCGGGACGTCGCGGATGAGCTTCGCCCCATGGGCGAGGCCCAACGGCAGCGCATTGTGCGCCAAGGACATCTCGGCCGGCGCCAGCTTGCCGTACACGGTAAACCCGCCCTCACCGTCGAGCGTGTCACCAGCGCGAAGGTCGGTCTTGGCCGTGGAGACGACGTCCCCACGGAACCCGGTCGGAGAACCGGTCGGTTCGCCGCGCAGCACCGCCGACGCTATCGACACCGGCAGTTCCAGCCCGATCATGTGGTAGGGACGGTACAGCGCGCCGTAGCGGCCGCTGTCGTCGGTACGAACCCCGTACTCCGCGAAGCACTGGACTGCGTAGTCGGTGCGAGCTTCGAACGTCACATAGACCCCCCACCGAAGATCGCGGTAGACCTCGCTTCCGTCACGATTGAGGCTCGAGATGAGCTCGACGGTCCCGCGGCGTGTCAGCGTGCCGCCACGCTCGCGCTCCTTCAGCAGCTGCGGCAAGTCATCCACTCCCACCGGGGTGAACTGCAGGCCCTCATCCTGCGGAGTGAGGCCAGTTCCGTTCGCCACCGCAGCCATCTCGATGGCGGACTTGGTTCCATCCAGGAACGAGTTGAACATCTTCGGGTTGAAGTCGCCGGTGGCGAGCTGCTCCTGCGTGAAGCCGTAGTAGTCCCATACCGTATCCGGGGTGGAGTAGTGATACTCCGGCAGATACTTCGTGCCCTTGCCCGCCGCGACCACATCGAATCCGACAGTGCGGCACCAATCGACGAGTTCGGAGATTAGCGCGGGTTGGTCGCCGTATGCCATCGAGTAGACCACGCCGGCGGCCTGCGCACGACGCTGAAGAATCGGACCAACCATGCAGTCAGCCTCAACATTGACCATCACGATGTGCTTGCCGTTGTCGATTGCCCGGAGCGCGTGGTAGGTGCCGATGATCGGGTTCCCGGTGATCTCAAGAATGACCTCGATCTCCGGCAGTTCAAGGAGCGAGTCTGCACTGTCGGTGACGTGCGTGCCACCCGAGGAGAGTGCCTGCCGCAGGCTGCTGGCGGCGTAACGTTCCGCCGGCCAGCCTGTGCGCTTGAGCGCATCCATCGCCTTCGGCACATTGATGTCGGCCACGGCGACCACATGCAGGCTCGGAAGGTTCACGGCCTGAGTGAGGAACATCGACGCGAACTTGCCAGCACCGATGACGCCGACACGGATCGGGCCGGACTCTTCAGCACGACGCTGCATAAGCGAATAGAGATTCATACGTGGGCCACTCCGGTGTGTTCAGAAACAATCTGCGTTGATGGTCTGACCATCAGATTAGTGGACCAAGCGCAGATGTCAACCCTCGCTGGTGCGTTCCGGCGACGAAAGACCTCATCGCCTCTCGCGCCCGAGGGGTGCGCGGCTGGCGATGTCACGGGAACATCTCGCGGCGGCGGCGCGAAGCCGCACGGTTGAGGCAATCGCGCGCGCGACCCGCCCGATAGATCAGATTGAACGCCGACAGGCCGCATCAACTTGGTCGCCGTCGCCGAACGCGCCGACGTATCAACCGACTTCCTCAACTATCACCCCGAGCTTCGCATCCGTATCGAGGAGCTTTTTCGTGTCCCGTCCACGCCGCGGGGAACCGGTCCCGACCACGACCGCGGAGTACATGAGCGCAGCCTTGCACCAACTCGCGCAGCAGCTAAAACGCGAACGCGCCGCACACCGACCGCGAGGAGGCGGTCAGGCTTGAGGGCGCTCAAGGCCGCGCACGAGCAATTTTTGAACTGCGCAGACGTCGGGATGGTGGGGCGCCCAGATGATGCTCGCTGCCGCGCCGATAAAGACGCGGGGTGAATCGGCCACGACATGCGCCCCCGCCGTGAGCTTGGAAGGGTGAGGCAATCGGAATCAGCGCCCCATCGTCTGGGCGCGGCGATGTGGCGTCGGATCAGGTCCGGGAGTTGCAGCGGCAGGGTGATGAGCGTTTTCCGAGCCGAAGATTGAGGCTAAGCGCGAGTGATCGCGGCGGCGGGCATCAGCCTAACCAGGCAGCTATGGCAGTGCGAGCTCATCGATCTCGTTCTGCCACTTGCGGATGACGCGCGGTTTCGGGGCAGCACCCGTCACCTTGCCCGCGATGTCCGGGATGCGTCGCGGGTTAGCGTGACGTAAGAGGCAGGCGCGTTGGCGAGCCGCGGCAACGATGAGGGCGCGGTTGAGAGGGCTGAGCTGGTACTTCGCTTGTCGTGTGCTGCGTAGCCCATACATGTAGAGCATGGCCCGGTGAGCGTGCCCGACCACTCTGATGGTGAATGTTCGGAGCTCATCGTTCTCCGGTTCGCCGATCGCATCCGCAACCGCGCGCGACAGGACGCCAGCCCGATCCAGCGCCGACATCCTGACATCGAGAACAGGAGTGATCACGGCGGTGCTGACCAGCGTGCATGCGATGCGAACGACTTCGGGATAGGCGCACAGCAAGACCCGCTCGTAGGTGTCCAGTGCATCCACGCCGAACATGGAGAGGCGATCTGAAATGGGATTGGATGCGCCAGCGCCGGCGTACCACGCCCTGACGAACGCGGCCGCGAGGTTCACCTCTCCGGTGTGGAGTGCCACGCCGCGCTTCCAGAGCCGAGCTCGCAGTGTGAGTTCCGCGTGTTCGTACGCGGAGATGCCGGCGACATCGGCGTGTAGCTCGCGGAAGGTCCATTCTCCGTGAATGAGGCAAAGTGCAGCGCCGCGGGCGATCGTTGTCGTCCTTCTCCCTCCCGCGCAGGTACGGCACGCTGTGCGGGGTTGTGCGAAGCGAAGGCACTTCGCGCACTTCTCCGGGCTCCAGCTGTGGTGGCCGCAGCGGACCCACATGCCGTCTCGCTCGAAGTCGGGAAGCAGTGATCCGATAGGAAGATCCGCGAGCTCCTCGAGAACCTCAACGATGTGGGAGTCGACGGCTGGCCACCAGCTCCGGCCGATCCGCTGGAGAATCACTCGACGGAGGTCGTCCTCGTCAAGCAGGTGAGCTTGTGCGAGGCGGGCGAGGAACCCGTCGGGAGTCTCGCCGTCGAGCGGGTCGAGACTGATCGGGAGTGTCCGGAGCGGTGTGTTCACGCTGGTCGGGGCTCGCGCATCTGATCGGACTGCTGCGTGCCGAAGAAGTGGCGGGCGTCGGCATGTCTGAGAAGAGTGGCGCGCACGCGAGGGGCGATGGCGTGGATTTGTGCACCGAGCTCACCCAGGCCCGGGGACTGGCCATGCCACAGTCGCGCGCTCCGGTTCATGGTGATGACCGTCTCCCGGTCTCGTGCACGGAAGGACTCTCGGACGGCCGCGAGAGCGCTTCTTGCGCGCGTCGTAACCGCGGTCACGGAAGTCTCGATGAGTGCGGCGACAGGTGCGTGTCCGATCCGGGTGTTCGCCATGAACTGCTCCGCCCAGGGTTCGGTCAGTAGCGCGACAAGCTGCACGGCATCTGGGTACGCCTCCCGCAAAGCCATGCCATGGTCAGTGGTGACCCTCTCCGCGTCTTCCGACGCCTGGCAGTGACCGAGGATCTCGGCAGCGAGTTCGAGTTCGCCCGTGTAGGGGCCTATCCCACGTTCCCAGAGCGTGCCGACGAGGCACCGCTCCGCACGGAGATGCCTCGCACTGGCAGAGGCATCGGCGCCGGCGTCATGCCAGCGGCGATGCCGGGTGCAGACCAGGCCCATTCGGCCGCGTACTTCGACGTTCTCACCTTGAGAGCACCGCCGACACATCGTGACGGGCGCAGGCAGCGGTGCGCAGCTATCGCAATTCGCGTGCTGCCATTGGGCATGCACGCACCGGACAAAGAGTCGGTCACGTGGACGTCCGCGGAAGTGTCCGTGCGGCAGCGCAGCGAGCTCTTCAACGAGACCTGGGACGAGTTCCGGTGAAGTGCGTAGGGGAAGGCGGGGTCGCACGTGGCGAATCGCTGTCCACAGCTCCCCGGTAGGCACGGCGTTGTGCTCGGCGAGTCGCCGGTAGACACTACGAACGGTCTCGCCGGGGAACGGTTCGATGCGAACCGGCAGGGCTCTCACACCTGGGCCCTCGCCGGCCGTCCTCGCTTGGGGCGTGGTGAGGGGCGTTTCTCTTCTTCCTCGACCCAGCCTTCCGCTTCGCGGATCGTTGCGAGTGATGCGAGTACCTTGTCGAGGTCGAGGCGCTCGGTATGCTGTTCGATCGAGAGCCGTGCGCCACGGCGCACGGCTCTCGCAATACGCCCGATGGAGCCTCGGGAGAGTTCGCGGAGCTCGGCGGCGACGTTGAGGATCTCACCATCAGGTTGGGAGATCAAGCACAGCGAGTCCTCGAGGTCGACGAGGATGCGTCCCCACACAGCAGCTCCGTCGGTTTCGCCGGTGTCGTACGCGTCGAACTTCACGAGTTCGAACCGGGCCATGATCTGTTCGCCGCGGGAGCCCCAGAACAGGCCGTTGCGGGCGACGTCGACGCCAGCATAGACCATCGTGCCAGGGCACCGCTCGGACAGTTCTTTGAGCGCGTCAGCGACTTGCTCGTTGCCGCGGTAGTGCAGATCCAGTCGGTGGATGTCGTCGACGATGACGAGTTCGGTGCCGCATTCGCGCATCACGTGGCTCACGCGGCTGAGGAGGGCTTCGTAGTTCGCGTTTCGGGAGTACGGGAGTGCGTAGAAGTCGGCGATCTTGGTGATCATGGTCTTGGCCGTCGCGTGCGTCGGCACCGGGACGTAGGCAGCCGGGATCAGGCTTCGGCTCACGGTATCGCCGGCGCGTTGTCGTCGTGCTCGCTCGAATGCCCTGCCGAACTCCTGGACCGCGGTGGTCTTCCCGAGACCTGGGCGGCCAGAGATGATCACGCCGGACTTGCTGGCGTCCGGGGAGCGGTTGTCGGCCATCGCGTGGCGGATCGCGACCGCTACCTGCCGCAGTGCCGGAGTCGCGACTCGGGCGCCGAGGGTCATGTACCGTTCGCGGGCGATGTTGAATAGCGCGCGCTCCGAGGAGTCCATCGCGTCGTACTCAGCCAGTGTGATCGAGAGTGGCCGCTGTGCGACGAACTCGACGAACTCGCGCCACCCTTCCTTGGTCGCGTAGTCAAAATCGGTCGACGGGGCGTCGAAGTCGAAGTCTCCCAGTAGATCGTCGAACATCGCAGTTACGCCTCATCCGGCGATCGGGTCATCCCGAAAGGCGCAGCGACCGGCCATGCCGGCTTCGCGGGCAAGGCGTCAACCTTCTCGTCGTCAACATCGTCGGCACCCGCCGGCTCACTGACCGATGGGGATGCGGGTGCGACGTGCGGGAGTTGGTTGGTGATCGCCAGCGGATCCGTTCGTGCGCTGATCGCACGCTTCTTCTGCCGCTTCGTCGGCAGCGCGTTGCCCTTGTACATGAACCGACGCATCGCCTCGTTCAGGTCGTCGGCGCTCGGCTCGCTCTCGCCGCGAGCGGCCGCCTGAGCGCGGGCAACCCGCCACACTTCGTCAGCCATCGGAGCGCCGCTGTACGGGGACCGCCAGTCCAGCGGGACGAACTGGTTGCCGAGCTCCAGCCACACCGTCATCGGGTTGTAGGGGTCGACGTGGAACGGCCACTTGCCCTGCTGCCGATGATGCGGTGACCGCTTCTTTCGCAGCGGGCCGAGTTCCGTTGAGTCGTACACGCGCAGGTCGATGTCGACACCGTAGTGGTTGATCACACGCCACTCCGTAGGGAGCAATGCAATGTACTTCTCGGCTGTGAGCGGCACCTGCAGCTCCGGCGCGATCTCTCGGTACGCGGCGACCATCTGGTTCGGCGTCAGCTTCAGCCGGGGGTTGCGGGGGTCGCGCAGCGCCTTGTGGGGTCGGTTCTGCCAGGTCACCGCGACCCAGTCCTCGAACAGCTCCTGCAGCTGCTCGAGGGTGAGCAGCTGGCTCGTCGCGATCACTTCGTCGCCGCGCATGTCGGTGCTCTGCCCGAGGAACGCGATCGCATACTGGGTGAACTGGTCCTTGACGGTGCGGAACATCCGCTCGATCTTCGCCTTCTGCGTCGGCGAGTACTCCGCGTTGACCGTCAGCGAGGTCCCCAACGTCCGGCACGCATCCGAAAAGTGCCGAGACACGTATGATGCGCCACGGTCGGTCGTGATCGACTCAGGGAAGATGTAGGGCTGCGCATCGCGGAGCGCCTCGAACCGCTCGACCATGAGCCCGTCCGTGCCGGTCCATGCCTCCGACACCTGACGCCGGTTCGCACGCACGCCGTCGGGGCGCGACGCATACGGCACCAGAGCGCGCGCGAGGACCACTACCAGATCGATGCTGCGGGAGCCGACGGTGACGATGCCGGAGAGCACCGACCTGGAGGCCTCGCATAACAGCAGGGTGAGATCCGGGCGGACGGGTTCACCGTCGCACTCGACGAGGATCTCCATCGGCGTCGTGTCGATCAGCACCTGCTCACCGGGCCGGACTCCAGAACGCACCCCGTGCATATGATCCGGCTGATTCGCCGTCGTGCGGCGCGCACGGGCCGTCCCAAGCGTGTGCTTGCCCGCATCAAGCTCACTCAGGAGCCGGTACATCGTCGCGCGGCTCGGCATCGGCACCACATCCTCGCCGAAGCGGTCGTCCAGCTCCCTGCGGACGAGCCAGATCAGTCGCGTCCCGGTGCCCGTGGATTTCCGTTCCTGGCCCGCCTGGACAGTCAGGATCGCGTCGATGAGGCGCTCGTCGTAGGAGCGCCCGGGCATGTCGGCGAGGCCGTGGCGACGTCGATCGAGAAGTCCGCTGACCCCGTACTCCTCGAGCGTGCGTTGCTGCCGCGACACTTTGACGGGGCTGTAGTCGGTTCCGAGGCGACGGTTGACGTCGTCGATGATCTGCTGCCGCGCCCCGGGCTTGGTCACCCCTGTCGCCACGAGATCGTCGAACCGGGCGAGTTCCTCCAGCCACACGTCGACAATCTTGCGGTCACGCGCGTCGAGGTCTTGCAGGCTGCGCAGGTCCAGCAGTGAGCGGAGCGATGCGGGCGCGGCAGATTCCACCTCATGTCGCAGGTCGGCAGCGAGCACTTCCACGTCGTCTCCGTCGCCATCGACGGCGCGCAGGGTCAGGTAGGTGGGTCGGATCGCGACCACCTGGTGGCTCTCGCCCTGCCACCGGATGATGTCGCCCGGGTGAACGCTCATGACGCAGCTCCGACGTCAACGACAGTTGTCATCGACAGGGGACGGCGTAGATCCGCCACGGCAACTCCGCTCCACACGAGTGCATACGCGGCGCCGACACCTGAGCGAGCAACGCCACCGAGGACCGCCGCGAGCGAGCCCAAACTCATCCGACCGGTGAGCCCGAGCGCGGCGATGTCGACGCCCTCCAGCCACGCAGGGTCGCGGTACCGAAGCAGGAAGCGCAGATTCGCCTGGGTGGCTCCGGGAAGCTGGTCGAAGACGAGATACGACCACCCCAGTGCGGCAGCAAGGCGACGGGTGAGTTCGAACTTGATGCTGTCTTCGGGCTTGATCAGCTCGACCGGCCTCACGTCAACGAGCAGCGCACTCCCATCTGAGCGGCGCACGAAGTAGTCGGGCGCGTGCGAGCGCTTCGGCGACCGCCAGCGGATCCACATCGGCTGGCTCGCCACCCCGACGACATCCCCCGTCCGATCCAGCGAGGTCAGGAACGAACGCTCCCAGAACGACTCGAACGGGACATGCCGGCCCGTCGAGGTCATCCACAGCTTGCCCTCGAAGTTGCGCTTGCCAGGCCACGACGGAAACTCGCGTACCGGATCCGCATCCTCGAACATCACGCGCGCCGCGTCAACGGGATCTGCATGCTGGAGGAGGCCGTGTCTGGAAAACTCGATCGTGCCCGCGAGAGCATTGGTTCCGTCGATCGCGGCGAGCCAGTCTTGGGTCAAGGTCACGGAGAACTCTCCCTTCCGGAGAATCCCGCACCCGATCAGAGCGCTCCTATGGAACCTCCCGACTTGACCGCAAGCTACTCCCGCCTCGAAGCAGCCCTACGCGGCGCGCCGAGCACTGGACAACTGGAGTGAGAATCCGACAAGTGGAATGAGACGACTCGACAGGTCCGTGAGAATCGGACAACTGGAGTGAGACACGACAAGAAGGCCTGAAATCACAAAAAGATAACGGATACCTCTTGTG
>QIRE01000050.1_pt1 | contig 35250 bp, 35 predicted proteins | sample 2940141 | NCBI WGS metagenome assembly QIRE01 (sample SAMN09273532, study PRJNA473421) | Gut metagenome, whole genome shotgun sequencing project. | isolation source: gut tissue | host: Folsomia candida VU population | place: Netherlands: Amsterdam | collected 2016-03-06
TGCGCGGCGCGCCGGACAAGGCTGCCCGCGCGATTTCGCGCGCCCGCAGATATGCGCCCTTGTTCGAGATCGGCTTACGCCCGCCAATGGTATAGCTGAACTGGCTGGGCTGGTTCACAACGCCGCACACGGTCGAGGGGAACTGACGGCTGTCCACCCGGTTCAGGATAACTTCGGCGACGGCCGCCTGACCGCGCGTGCCTTCGCCCCGCGCTTCGTGATAGACCGCCTCTGCCATGCAGTTCAGATCGCGTTCGTCAAACCGGCCACGGGTGCTCGCCTGAAACAGTTCGGCCGGTGGCGTGTCGGTTTCTTCGATGGCGACCGCGGTTTCGACGGTCACCGGGTCCGCGCCTGTAAACAGCAGCGGCTGCGCATCGGCTTTCTTTTGCTGAACTTTCGGAGCCGCGCCAAAGATCCCCATATCGGATGAGAACAAAGACCCATTGCCACCGGCATGGGTGATACTTGGCACAACAGCAAGGGTGGCGGCGGCGCACATGATATGCGGGGCCAGCCGCTTGAGCAGCGTTTTCATATCTAATCCTATAACCTGATCCGTTTGACAGGCCGTTAATCCTGGGGCCGCGCCGCCTTCCGGGGGTGGCCCTGCGTAGATAGATTGCTTAAGATTTTCGGAATGGGGCAGGCCATCGCCCAGCTGTTCCCCGGCCCCGAAATCGCCCAAAACCGCACATTCTGGCAAAATCTCGCCGAGCGAGTTTTGGTAAACAGGCGAGTTTCAGTAAATCCGGTCGGAATTAAGGCCGTTTCGGCCCTAAAGATCGCAACTTTCGGTTGTTTTTTCCGGCAAATCGCGACGAATCACACCGTTCCAGCACCCGCGCGCCTCACGGGGTCGTCAAGGGATGTGATGTGTCAAATTGTGTCGCGTCGGCGGGCGCTGATGGCCGATTGTGCCGCAGCCAGCCGTGCGACGGGCACGCGGAAGGGCGAACAGGATACGTAGTTCAGCCCGGCATCGTGGCAAAAGGCTATGGATTCGGGATTGCCGCCATGTTCACCGCAGACCGACAGAAAAATCCGGGGGTTCTGCTGGCGCGCGCGTTGCACGCCGATCAGCAGCAATTCCCCCACGCCATCCTGATCCAGAATGTGGAACGGATCCTCGGCATAGACGCCCTGACCGACATAGGTGCCCATGAAACGGCCCGCATCATCGCGCGACAGGCCATAGGTCATCTGCGTCAGATCGTTCGTGCCGAAGGACAGGAATGAACAATGCGCGGCCAGATCGGCGGCGCGTAGGGCCGCGCGCGGGGTTTCGACCATGACGCCCAAGCGATAGGTGAAATCGGTGCGGCGGTCGTTGCGAACCTCGGCTGCAACGGCGTCGATGCGGTTCTTGACCAGCTCGACCTCGCGCATGGCACTGACCAACGGGATCATGATTTCCGGCACGACCGGATCGCCCTTTCGGCTGGCCTCGATGGTGGCCTCGAAGATGGCGCGTGCCTGCATGTCATAGATTTCCGGCACGGTGATCCCCAGACGGACCCCGCGCATCCCCAGCATCGGGTTGAATTCCGACAGCGCCTCGACCCGGCGGGTCACGTCGGACAAGGGCAGGTCCAGCGATTCTGCCAGCTCGCGCATCCCTTCGCGGTCATGGGGCAGGAATTCGTGCAAAGGCGGGTCGAACAGGCGGATGGTGACAGGCAGACCGGCCATGATCTCGAACAGATCGGTGAAATCCTGACGCTGCATCGGCAGGATGCGTTCCAGCGCCAGCCTGCGGTCGCCGGGCTTGTCGGCAAAGATCATCTCGCGCATGGCGGGCAGGCGGTCGGCGTCGAAGAACATGTGTTCCGTGCGGCACAGCCCGATGCCCTGCGCGTTAAAGCGGCGCGCGGTGCGGGCGTCGTCGGGCGTGTCAGCATTGGCGCGCACACCAATGCCGCCCGCCGCATCGGCCCAGTCCAACAGGCGGCTGAACGTGTCATCCAGCGCCGGTTCAAGCAGCTTGGCCGCGCCCGCCAGCACCTCACCCGAGGTGCCGTCGATGGTGATGATGTCGCCCTCGCGCAGCACTGTGCCATTTGCGGTCAAGGTGCGCGCCCGCGAATCGATGCGGATCGCGGCCGCGCCGACGATGCAGGGCAGCCCCATGCCGCGCGCGATCACCGCCGCGTGGCTGGTGGTGCCGCCGCGTTCGGTCAGCACGGCGACGGATGCGTGCATTCCGCGCACATCTTCGGGCACGGTTTCACGGCGGACCAGCACGCAAGCCTCACCCCGTGCCGCCGATGCCTGCGCGGCGGCGGCGTTGAAGGTGATGCGGCCGCTGGCGGCGCCGGGGCTGGCATTGATGCCGCGCGCGATCACGTCACGATCCGCACCGGGATCGACCTGATGGTGCAACAGATCGGTCAGCGCGCGGGGTTCGACGCGCATCACGGCCTCGGTCTCGGGGATGATGCCGTCAAGCGCCAGTTCGACGGCGATGCGGACGCTGGCGCGCGATGACCGCTGGACGCGGGTGGCGTCGATGATGGAAATCCGGCCCTCGGTCACGACGAATTCGATCTGCATTTCCTCGCGCAGGCGTTCGCGCGCGGCCACGCCAAAGCGGACCAGGTCGGCAAAGATCGCAGGCGCGACCTCTTCAAGCGAGGGGCCGCGGTCGTCGCGGGTCAGAAACAGCGTCTCGGCCCCGGCGCCGACGGTGGCGCCGTGTTCCTGCCCGCGAAACCGACCCGTCACGCGCGGTGTGCCCGAAATCGGGTCGGTGAACTGAATCGACCCCGACCCCGACAGCCCCGGCCCAAGGGCCAGCGCCATGTCCTGCACCACAAGGCCAAGCGGCGCATCGGCGGGCGCGCCCTTGGCCTGTCGCAGCAGCCGCGCAGTCGGGCCGTCCCACGCGCGGGCCATCGACCGCAGCACCTCGGCCAGCTGGATGGTGGGGTCCTGGGGGAAATCGTCGTCGGTTTCGTCACGATACAGGTGCAGCGCCTCGGCCAATGCGCCGGGGCCGGATTGCGCGAACATGTCGGGGTCCAGCCGGGCGATATGGATGGCATAGCTTTGGACGAAATTCACATAGACCGCATCGGCATTGTCGCGCCCGATGCTGGCCGTCAGGCGGGCATGGGTGGCGTCATTGATGCCCACGTTCAGCACCGTTCCCGGACCGCCCCAGTCGGGCAACTGTGCCGAGGGGCGGACGCTGACCAGCCCGCACCCCGCATGGGCGTCGAAAATCGCGGTCAGGTCATCGCCCGCAACCGGGCGCCCGGCGGCGATGCCCTGCACCGCAGTCGATGAAATCGCAAAGCTGCGCGGCACCGGCAGGTCCATACGGATCAGGCGTTGCAGGCATTTGGCCCGCCAACCGTGGCGCGCACGTTCGATCCCCGCCGAAGGCGTGATAAGGGTCAGTTCGGGGGCTGCGCGCTGTTCCATGATGGCGCAGGATAGGCGGCGCCATGCCCTTGCTGCAAGTGCGAAATGGCCCCCGCCAGAATGCAAAAAAACGAGACCCGAAGGCCCCGTTTTTCCGTGTTGTTTCCGATCATACCGCCGTCTTATTCGACGATCGTGACTTTCAGCATGTAATCCGGTTCCGCGACCGAACCATTGGCATTCGCGTCGCCTTTCTTGATCTGGGTCAGCACGTCCCAACCGTCGATCAGTTGACCGACGACGGTATACTGACCGTCAAGAAAGGTCGCCGGTGCCAGATCGATAAAGAACTGGCTGTTGGCGCTGTTGGGATCGCGCGACCGGGCCATGCCGACGGTGCCCGCATCAAAGGTCACATCGTTGAACTCGGCCTCAAGATCGGGTTTGTCCGAACCGCCCGTGCCGGCCATCGCGGTGTCGCCACCCTGCTTGCCGTTCTGGACATCGCCGGTCTGCGCCATGAAGCCGTCGATCACGCGGTGAAAGACGACGCCGTCATAAGCGCCTTCCTTGGCCAGCTCGACCAGACGGGCAACGTGGTTGGGCGCCTTGTCGGCCAGCAGGTCCAGCGTGATCGTGCCCTTGGATGTGCCATCGGCGGCGGCAACCTCGATCACCATGTTCGGGCCGGGGCCGTCCTGATGCGTGGGGGCCTGCGCAACAGCCGCACCTGCGGCCAGCGCAAAGGCAGGGATCAGCAGCGCCTTATGCATCGGCAGCCACCTTGACCGAGATCATGCGATCCGGCGATGCAGGCGGCTCACCCCGTGCGATCTTGTCCACATGCTCCATCCCCGACACCACGCGGCCGTAAACGGTGTATTGACCGTTCAGGAAGTGGTTGTCCTTGAAGTTGATGAAGAATTGGCTGTTGGCGCTGTTCGGGTTGGCCGACCGCGCGGCCCCAAGGGTGCCACGATCATGCGGCAGTTTGGAAAATTCTGCGGGCAGATCGGGCAGATCCGATCCGCCGGTGCCCGAACGGCCCGGATTATAGTTGTTTTCCATGTTGGCGTGTTCGACATCGCCGGTCTGGGCCATGAAACCCTCGATCACGCGATGGAACGCCACGTTGTCGTATTTCCCGGCGCGGGCCAGTTCCTTCATGCGCGCGGCATGTTTGGGCGCAACATCGGACAGCAGCTCGATGACAACCGGGCCATCTTTCAGCGTGATGACGATGGTATTCTCAGGATCTTTGATCTCGGCCATAAGGCGCTCCTCTGTCACGTTCGGTCCCCGATTTAGGGGTTTCGGCGCCACTTCGCAACGCGCAAAGGCGTGACGCGCGGATCACGCATGTCTCACGCTATCGGCATGGTTGACGAGGCCGCGCCCATGCGGGACAAGCCTTGCCGACGACCTCATTGCCGGAAGGACGCGACATGGCCGCTTTCAAGACAATCGACGATATGGACCTGGACGGAAAGGTCGTGCTGACCCGTGTGGACATCAACGTCCCGGTCAAGGATGGCCTTGTCACCGACAGCACGCGCATCGACAAGATCGTGCCGACCGTCAAGGATATTCAGGCGCGCGGCGGCATTCCGGTCCTGCTGGCGCATTTCGACCGCCCCAAAGGCACCCGCGTCGACAGCATGAGCCTGCGTCAGATCCTGCCCGCGTTGGAGGCGGCCTTGGGTCAGCCGGTGGCCTTTGCCGATGATTGCATCGGTGGGCCTGCGAAACGTGTCGTGGCCGATCTGAAGGCGGGCGATGTGGCGCTGATGGAAAACACCCGTTTTCACGCGGGCGAGGAAAGCAACGACCAGACCTTCGCCGCGTCGCTTGCCGCACTGGGCGGGGCCTATGTGAATGACGCGTTTTCGGCGGCGCATCGCGCCCATGCCTCGACCGAGGGGCTGGCCCGGCTGCTGCCCGCAGGCGCGGGCCGGTTGATGGAGGCAGAGTTGAAGGCGCTGGACGCGGCGCTTGGCACGCCGCAACGCCCGGTGATGGCGGTCGTGGGCGGGGCCAAGGTGTCCACCAAGCTGGAACTGCTGACCAACCTGATCGACAAGGTGGATCATCTGGTGATCGGCGGCGGCATGGCCAACACCTTCCTTGTGGCAAAAGGGGTCGAGGTCGGCAAATCGCTGGCCGAACGCGACATGGCCGACACCGCCCGCGCGATCATGGACAAGGCCGCGGGCAGCGGCTGCGCCATCCATCTGCCGGTGGATATCGTCGTGGCGCGTGAATTCAAGGCGGGGGCCGACAATCAGGTGCTGCCGGTCGATCAGTGCCCGGCGGATGCGATGATCCTCGATGCCGGTCCGGCGACGGTCGATGCGCTGAAGACCGCGCTGCAAGCCTGCCGCACGCTGATCTGGAACGGCCCGCTTGGCGCGTTCGAGATCACCCCGTTCGACGCGGCCACCAATGCCGCCGCTCAGGTCGCGGCCCAGCTGACGCGCGACGGCAAGCTGATCTCGGTCGCGGGCGGTGGCGATACCGTGGCCGCGCTGAACAAGGCCGGCGCGGCGGATGACTTTACCTTCATCTCGACCGCAGGCGGCGCTTTCCTGGAATGGATGGAGGGCAAGGAACTGCCCGGCGTCGCGGCGCTTGAAGCTGCCGCCCGCTGATCTGTCAAAGGCCCGCCAACATCGGCGGGCCTTTTTCATTGCCGGTCAGGGGTCCGTCGGGTCTTTGCCGTCCACGATGTCCTGCCTGCGGCGGACCGCTTCGGCATAGGATTTGACCAGTTCAAGCCATTCGCGAAACGCCATCGGCGGCGTGACCTGCGGCACGACATCCTCGATCAGGGTTGCAGGCTGAACCTCACGCAGGGCAACAGAATGGCTTTCTGTGACGATGGGCGGGGTTTGCTGCACGGGCAGGGTGGTTAGCATGGGGCCTCCGGAAAAAAGAAACAAATACTCATGACGAATTATCCGCGTATCTGCGGGCTGATCCAAAGCATTTGTCATTAAGGTTTTAGCAACCATTCCGGCAGCGACAGGGGCGCGACCCGCGCGCACCCCCTGATGATATCAGCCGCGCAAGCCCGTTTCGCGCAGCAGGCCCTTGCGCTTGGCCTCATAGTAATAGCCGCGCGCATACCAGCCAACGGCCCGGTCGTGGTTTCCATCCGCCACCAGATAGGCACCACGCAGATATTTCACCCCGTAGCGCAGGTTGGTGTCGGCATCCAGCAAACCACTGTCCGGACCGCGATAGCCCATCGTGCGCGCCGTCTGCGGCAGGATCTGCATCAGCCCGTAATACGGCCCATTGCGCACGCCGGGCTGATGGCGCGATTCGCGGATGATCACGCGATGCACCAGCGCGGGCGGGACGTCGTAATGCGCGGACCAGTAATTGATCCGCGATCGCAGATAGGGCGTCTCATTGGGATGCAGCCCGCGTTGACCGGCCTGCTGCGGGCCCGACCCGCCACCACAGGCCGCCAGGGCCAGCACCGACAGGATGACGCCGCGCCGCCCCATCTTCTTCACGCAAATATCCCGGGGGTCGGGGGGCAGCGCCCCCCGTGCAACATCAGACATGGATCGCGCCGCTGCCACAGGCCAGCGCCGCTTCGCGCACCGCCTCGGATGTGGTCGGGTGGGCGTGACAGGTCAGCGCAACATCTTCGGCCGATGCGCCGAATTCCATTGCGACGCAGATTTCATGGATCATCTCACCTGCGTTCGGACCGATGATGTGACAGCCCAGAACCCGGTCGGTTTCCGCATCCGCGATCAGTTTCACGAACCCATCGGCCTGCATCACCGCCTTGGCGCGGGCATTGCCCATGAAGGGGAATTTGCCGACCTTGACCTTGCGACCCTCGGCCTTGGCAGCCTCTTCGGTCAGACCGACACTGGCCACCTCGGGTGTGGTGTAGATGACGCCGGGGATGACGCTGTAATTCACATGGCCATGCTTGCCGGCGATCACCTCGGCCACGGCCATGCCCTCATCCTCTGCCTTGTGGGCCAGCATCGGGCCGGGGGCCGCGTCGCCGATGGCATAGATGCCCTTGACGCTGGTGGCCCAGTGACCATCGACCTTGATAAAGCCGCGATCCGTCACCTCGACGCCCAGCTTGTCCAGACCCAGCCCGTCGGCATAGGGGCGGCGGCCGGTCGCCAGCAGCACCACCTCGGCCTCCAGCTTGTGCTGGCTGTCGTCTTTCTTCAGCGCATAGCTGACGGTGGCCTTGTCGTTATCAGCGGTTGCACCCTGAACGGCGGCGCCCAGAACGAATTTCAGACCCTGCTTGACCAGAACCTTCTGGAACTGCTTTTGCACCTCGCCGTCCATGCCGGGCGCGATCACGTCCAGATATTCGACAACGGTGACTTCGGCGCCAAGACGGGCATAGACCGAACCCAGCTCCAGCCCGATGACGCCCGCGCCGATCACGACCATGGATTTCGGGATCTTCGGCAGCGACAACGCGCCGGTGCTGTCCACGATGACGCCCGCGTCGTTATCCACCTCGACGCCCTTCAGGCTGGCCGGGACCGAGCCTGATGCGATCACGATGTTCTTCGCCTCATGCACCGTGTCGCCGATCTTGACGCGGCCCGGCGCCTCGATGCTGGCCCAACCTTTCAGCCAGTCGATCTTGTTCTTCTTGAACAGGAATTCGATGCCCTTGGTGTTGCCGCCCACGGTTTCGGCCTTATAGCCCTGCATCTTGGACCAATCGACGGTCACTTCGGGGGCAACCAGACCCATCTTGTCGAAATTCTCATGCGCCTCGTGCAGCATATGGCTGGCGTGCAACAGCGCCTTGGATGGGATGCAGCCCACGTTCAGGCAGGTGCCGCCCAAGGTCTCACGCCCCTCGACGCAGGCCACTTTCAGGCCCAGCTGGGCGGCGCGGATGGCGCAGACATAGCCGCCGGGGCCAGCACCGATCACGATCAGATCATACATCTTTTGTCCCTTTTCTCAGGGCGGCGGCACCTTTCGCCCGCAGCCCGCACAGTGTTCGTCTTATGTGTCGTCACAGCGGCCTAGATCAGCGCCGCCAGTATCATCAGCAATGTCGCGGCAAATCCCACGGCCCAGATGGCTGACCGCCAGGGCGTCCAGCCAAAGGCATAGGCGGGCACATAAAGCACCCGTGCCGCCAGATAAATCCATGCGCAGGCCGCAGTCAGACCGGACGCCGCGCCGCCCAGAACCACCACCAGAACGGCGATGGTGAACAGGGCCAGGCCCTCGAAATGATTGGCAACCGCGCGGCGCAACCTGCCGGTCAGCTTGCCGAATTCCGGCTGCGTGTCGCGCGGACCGGCATTCCAGACCAGCCCGCGTTCGCGGTTCATCGCCGCGCCCGCAAGGCCGATCTGCACCGCCTGCCACAGCGCGGCCAAGGCCAGAACTGTCAATTCGGTCGTCATCATGCTACGCCGTCTCGACGAAATGAAAGCGGGTGCCACTGACGCCCGCCTGACTGTTGAACACCTGCGCGGCACCGTCCAGATAGTCGCGCGCCGCCTTGGCATCGGTCACGGTGAACAGTGCCCACGCGCTGCTGTCACTTTCGCGCCAAAGCTGCAGCAGCGACAGCCCGTTCTGTCCCCGATCCTCGGCATCCGCATCGAATGCGGTGCGAAAGCTGGCATAGTTCGCGACCTGATAATGGGCGATCAGTTGCATGACATGGCCTTTCGTTCGGGCCGCAGGGCCGGAACTGCGGCGTGGGTGGCGGAATGCTGCGGCCTCTGCCTTAACGGATCAAGAACGAAAGGGTTGCCCGCCATCGCGATCACCTGTCCCGCTGCGACATCTGCCGCAGCTGCGCAATCTGCCGCCGTTTCAACCGCGCCAGCATCAGACTGCTGACCAGCGACACGGCGGCATAGGCCGACAACAACGCCCAGAACCACGAAAACGGCCCGTAGAAATGGTTCAGCACCGTCAGCACGATGGACACGATCGACACCCGCACACCCCAGAACAACAGGGTCTGGGTGGTCGTCGCCTCGACCGGCACCGACGGCCGGTCAACCTGCGTTGACCGGGCCTTGCCATTATCCTTGGGCGTTTTCGCCATGGATCACAGATCCATCAACAGGCGGCGCGGATCTTCCAGCGCCTCTTTGACGCGGACAAGGAACGTCACCGCGCCCTTGCCGTCAACGATGCGGTGATCATAGGACAGCGCCAGATACATCATCGGACGGATGACGATCTGACCGCCGACGACCATCGGACGATCCTGGATCTTGTGCATCCCCAGAATCCCCGATTGCGGAGGGTTCAGGATCGGCGACGACATCAGCGAGCCATAGACCCCGCCGTTCGAGATGGTGAAGGTGCCGCCCTGCATTTCCTGCATGGTCAGCTTGCCATCGCGGCCCTTGGTCCCCAGTTCCGCGATTTCCTTTTCGATCTGCGCAAAGGATTTCTGGTCGGCATCGCGCACGACCGGAACCACCAGACCCGAGGGCGTGCCGACCGCGACGCCCATATTGACATAGTTCTTGTAAACCACGTCGGTGCCGTCGATCTCGGCGTTCACCTCGGGCACTTCTTTCAGTGCGTGGGTGCAGGCCTTCACGAAGAAGGACATGAAGCCCAGCTTGACCTTGTGCTTCTTTTCAAACGCGTCCTTGTATTCGTTGCGCAGACCCATGACGCCGGACATGTCGGCCTCGTTATAGGTGGTCAGCATCGCGGCGGTGTTCTGCGCGTCTTTCAGGCGGCGGGCGATGGTCTGGCGCAGGCGGGTCATCTTGACGCGTTCTTCGCGCGACCCATCGGTGACGGCGCGGGCCGAGGCCGGAACCGCAGCCGGGGCTGCCGGGGCGGAACCTGCACGCGCCACGTCTTCTTTCATGACGCGACCATCGCGACCCGAACCCGTGACCTGATCGCGGCTGACGCCAGCCTCGGCCATGGCTTTCTTGGCCGAGGGCGCATCTTCGACATCGCTGCGGGCCTTGGTCTGTTCAGGACCGGCGCCGGGGCTTGCGACCTTGGCGGATGCATCGGCTTTCGGATCGGCCTTGGCGGGCGCGGGGGCCGCGCCTGCCGCGCCTTCGGTGATGATGGCAAGCCGCGCCTTGGCATCGACGGTCGCGCCTTCTTCGGCCAGAATTTCGGCCAGAACGCCTGCCGCCGGTGCCGGAACCTCGACCGAGACCTTGTCGGTTTCCAGCTCGCACAGCATTTCATCGGCAGCGACGGTGTCGCCGACCTTCTTGAACCAAGTCGCCACGGTCGCCTCGGTCACGCTTTCGCCAAGGGCCGGGACCATCACGTCAACGGATTTGCCGCTCATCTTCGTTTGTCCTTCCGGTGTCTTTTCGGCCGGATCTGTCGCGGCCTGCGGTTGTTCTTTGGCGGCGGGTGCCGCCGTGTTCGATGCGTCCTGATCACCTGCCGCGACATGCGCCAACAGCGCGTCAGGCCCCACGGTTTCGCCTTCGGCGACCACGATATCGGCCAGAACCCCGGCGATGGGGCTTGGCACTTCGACGGTCACCTTGTCTGTTTCCAGCTCGCACAGCATTTCGTCGACGGCGACCGTGTCACCCGGTTTCTTGAACCAGGTGGCCACGGTGGCTTCGGTGACGGATTCGCCCAGTGCGGGCACGCGGACTTCGGTTGTCATGCCCTATCCTTCAAGGCTGATGGCTTCGTTCACCAACGCCTCTTGTTCGGCCTTGTGGCGTGAGGCCAGACCCGTCGCAGGCGATGCGGCGGCATTGCGGCCGACATAACGCGCGCGGCTGTGCTTGGCGCCAAGACGTTCCAGAACCCATTCCAGATAGGGTTCGACAAAGGTCCAGCCGCCCTGGTTCTTGGGTTCTTCCTGACACCAGACGACCTGCGCCTGTTTGAAGCGGCCCAGTTCCTTGACCATCGCCTGTGCCGGGAACGGGTAGAACTGTTCCAGACGCAGCAGATAGACATCGGTGATGCCGGCCTCGTCCCGCGCCTTCAGCAGGTCATAATAGACCTTGCCCGAACAGACGACGACGCGCTTGATCTTGTCATCCGCAACCAGTTTCGTGGTCGAGGTGCCGCGCTGCGCATCGTCCCACAGCACCCGGTGGAAGGTGCTGCCGGTCTGGAATTCGTCAGCCTTGCTGACCGCCAGCGGATGGCGCAACAGCGATTTCGGCGTCATCAGCACCAGGGGCTTGCGGAAGCCGCGATGCATCTGACGGCGCAGGATGTGGAAATAGTTCGCCGGCGTGGTGCAGTTGGCGACGATCCAGTTATCCTCGGCGCATTGTTGCAGGAAACGCTCCAGACGTGCGGACGAATGTTCCGGGCCCTGACCTTCGTAGCCATGGGGCAGCAGCATCACCAGACCGGACATGCGCAGCCACTTCTTTTCGCCCGAGCTGATGAACTGGTCGAACATGATCTGCGCGCCGTTGGCAAAGTCACCGAACTGCGCTTCCCACAGCGTCAGGGCATTCGGTTCGGCCAGCGAATAGCCGTATTCAAAGCCCAGCACCGCGTATTCCGACAGCATGGAATCGATGACTTCGTATTTCGCCTGACCGCCTTCGATATTGTTCAGCGGGTAATAGCGATCCTCGGTCTTTTGATCGACAAAGGCCGAATGGCGCTGGCTGAAGGTGCCGCGCGTGCTGTCCTGACCGGCCAGACGCACCGGGTGGCCTTCGGTGACCAGCGATCCGAAGGCAAGCGCCTCACCGGTGGCCCAATCGAAACCTTCGCCGGTCTCGAACATCTTTTTCTTGGATTCCAGCAACCGGCCGACAGTCTTGTGCAGCTCGATCCCGTCGGGCGCGGTGGTCAGCGCGCGGCCGATGCGGGTCATCGCGTCCGGCGCGATGCCGGTGTCGCCCGCGACATATTCCGCGCCCTCGCGTTCGAACCCGGCCCATTTGCCGTCCAGCCAGTCGGCCTTGTTGGGTTTGAAATTCTTGCCGATTTCAAACTCTTCGTTCAGATGCGACTGAAACGCGGCCTTCATATCCTCGATCTCGCCCTCGGGGATCAGCCCGTCGGCAACCAGACGTTCGGTGTAAAGTTGCAGCGTGGTCTTGTGCGATTTGATGTTGGTATACATCGCCGGGTTGGTGAACATCGGCTCATCGCCTTCGTTGTGACCAAAGCGACGATAGCAGAAGATATCCAGAACCACGTCCTTCTGGAATTTCTGGCGGAATTCGATCGCGACGCGGGCGGCGTGGACCACGGCTTCGGGGTCGTCGCCATTGACGTGGAAGATCGGCGCCTCGACCATCAGCGCGATGTCGGTCGGATAGGGCGAGGTGCGGCTGAAATGTGGCGCCGTGGTAAAGCCGATCTGGTTGTTCACGACGATATGGATGCAGCCGCCGGTGCGGTGGCCACGAATGCCCGACAGTTGCAGACATTCGGCCACGACGCCCTGACCGGCGAATGCCGCGTCGCCATGCAGCAGGATCGGCAGCACCGAGGTGCGGTCGCCCTGATCGCCCAGCTGATCCGATTTCGCCCGTGCCTTGCCCAGAACGACCGGGTTCACGGCCTCAAGGTGGCTGGGGTTGGCGGTCAGCGACAGGTGGACGGTATTGCCGTCGAATTCACGGTCGGCCGAGGCGCCGAGGTGATATTTCACGTCGCCCGAACCGTCCACATCCTCGGGTTTGAAGCTGCCGCCCTGGAATTCGTGGAAAATCGCGCGGAAGGGTTTGGACAGCACATTGGCCAGAACCGACAGACGGCCCCGGTGCGGCATCCCGACAACGATCTCGCGAACGCCAAGCGCGCCGCCGCGCTTGATGATCTGTTCCATCGCGGGGATCAGCGCCTCACCACCGTCAAGGCCAAAGCGTTTTGTGCCCATATATTTGACATGCAGGAATTTTTCAAAGCCCTCGGCCTCGACCAGCTTGTTCAGGATGGCGCGGCGGCCATTCTGCGTGAACTGGATTTCCTTGCCATACCCCTCGATCCGCTCTTTCAGCCAGGCGGCCTCTTCGGGGTTAGAAATATGCATGTATTGCAGCGCGAATGTGCCGCAATAGGTCCGCGCCATCAGATCGTTGATCTGACGCATCGAGGCGACTTCGAGGCCCAGCACATTGTCGATAAAGATCGGGCGATCCAGATCGCCGGGGCCAAACCCATAGGTCGCGGGCTTCAACTCGCCATGGTCGGGAATGTCGCGCAGGCCAAGCGGATCCAGATTGGCGTGCAGATGGCCGCGGATCCGATAGGCGCGGATCAGCATCAGCGCCCGGATGCTGTCCAGCACCGCCTGACGCATCTGATCGGTGGTCAGCGAAACGCCTTTTTCCTCGGCCTTGGCGGCGATCTTTTTCATCGCGGCATCGGCTTCGGCCTTGCTGGATTGCGGCCATTCGCCGGTCAGCGCCGAGGTGTTGTCATCGGCCGGAAGCGGCGGCCAGTCGGCGCGCGCCCAGCTTGCGCCCTGCGCCTCGCGCGCGGCATCGGCCTGACTGTCGCCAAGACCGCTGAAGAATTCGTCCCACGCACGATCAACGGCCGCGGGATCATTGGCCCACTGACCGTAAAGCTGTTCGACATAGGCCGCGTTATGGCCTTGCAGGAACGACGAGTCGTGAAAATCGGTATTTTTCGGTTGTTCGGTCATTTTACCATGTCCGTTTCTGCGGGCGGGATGAGGGCAATTTTTGCATCATTAGCGTCTGACGATGAATTTTTCCTTGCGAACGTTCGCAAGGATATGACGTTGCTTGTCGCTGACCCGTTCGGCCAGCCGGCGCCGGTTCTGCCGGAAGCATGGAAAGGCTGGGATCTGACAAGGGCGTGCACGGGTCTGTTTCCTTAGGCGGCAGTGCATTCGACGACCATCACCTGCACGCCCGGCATCGCGCTGCTGCTGCCCGGCTTGTTGGTGCGGCTGGTTTTCAACTCTCGTCCGGCATTGCGGCAAATCTGGGCGGGCGCACCCTCGATGCGGGTGGGCTCGGTCAATGCGGGGCGGAACAGAACGGTGAAGCGGCTGTCGGCGCTGCCTGCGATGGACACGACGGCGGCCTGATGCAGCCCACTGCGGACATCGACCGGGCCACTGGGCGCGGCGGGGGCGGGCGGCTGCACCGGGGCCACGGGCGCGATGACCGGTGCGATCACAGGGGTCGTGGGCGCGGGCGCCGCAGGGGCGGGCACCGCCGCAGGGGCCGCAACGGCACCCGGCGTGGGCGTGCGCATCATCGGCTGCGCACAGCCGGCCAGCGTCAGCGCCGCCAGCATCAGCGCGGCATGGCCGGTGCGGATGCGGCTGATCAGGGGCAGGGCGCGGGTCGCGGTCATGGCAGTCACCTCGTTCTGGTCTTTGTTGACGCCCGCGATGCGCTGTCGGATCAGGGGGCGGGGTGTGCGTGAAACGGTCGGGATCATCTGGGCCATCATGCGCAGAACACGTCGATGATGGCGGCACCGGGATCGGCGGTGGGATCGGTGCGGGGGATGCGTTCGATCCGTTCGACGCCGCGCCGTTCCAGACGGCACAGCGCATGAGCCGCGCCCTGTTCGGCGTTTCCGGGCGCACGGGCGGGATGATAAATCACCCGCCAACCGTAATCGCGACGCGCCACGGTGCGCACGGCGTCGGGCGGCAGCGTGCTGGCCTGATGCAGATTGGTGCGCGCAGGAATGCCACCGGGCAGGATGTCATCGGTCGCGCGCCCGCCACAGGCCGTCAGCGTCAACAGTGCTGCAAGCGACAGCGGCACCGCCGGGCCACAGCCGCGCGATCCTGCCTCAAGCGGGCGCGTGCGCCCTGGTTCCTGTTGGTCCACGTCCTGCCTCGCGCGGGTGGGGTTGGTGCTGTGCCCCCACAGTCATTGAGGGGGCACAGCCTGTCAAATCCGTCAGGAACACGTCACCGTCATCTTCTGCACCCCGCCCGAGAATTCGGGTGCGGTCAGATCGATGGGTTCGGCGCTGAAAACGGTGGATGCGGTATTGGCGCAGATGGTCGCGGGGGCCGCGGCCAGTTGTTCGGCGGTCACCGCATCTTCGCGGTAGAAGACGACATATTGATCGGACACGCGCGACACGGCCACAACGGCGTTGGACGGCAGGCCGGTGGCCACGCCAAGGGCCTCGGTCGAGACCTGATCCACCGTCACGGCGGTTTCAACACGGGTCGTTTTCTCGGTCGCGCAGGCTGCAACCAGCGCGGTCGATGCAACGATCGTGGCGGTAAGCAGTTTCATGTTCGTCCTCCATGGGTTCAGGGGCTTCGCGCCCATGCGGGTGAACGCATGGGCGTGCAGGCTGGTTGCCTGTCAGCCCCTGCGCGTCACCCTTTGATGGCCTTCAGAACGGCTTCGCCCAGACCTGCGGGGCTGTCGGCGACGACGATCCCGGCGCGCTTCATCGCCTCGATCTTCGATTCCGCATCGCCCTTGCCGCCCGACACGATGGCGCCGGCATGGCCCATGCGACGGCCCGGAGGGGCGGTGCGGCCCGCGATGAAACCAGCGGTCGGTTTCCAGCGGCCCTTCTTCTTCTGTTCCGCCAGATACTCGGCGGCTTCTTCCTCGGCGGAACCGCCGATCTCACCGATCATGATGATCGAGGTGGTCTCATCGTCGGCCAGGAACATTTCCAGCACGTCGATATGTTCCATCCCCTTGATCGGGTCGCCGCCGATGCCGACCGCGCTGGACTGGCCCAGACCCACGTCCGAGGTCTGCTTCACAGCCTCATAGGTCAGGGTGCCGGAACGCGACACAACGCCGACGCTGCCGCGCTGGAAGATGCTGCCCGGCATGATGCCGATCTTGCATTCGCCCGGCGTCATGATGCCGGGGCAGTTCGGGCCGATCAGGCGCGACTTGCTGTTCAGCAGCGCGCGTTTCACGCGCATCATGTCCAGAACCGGGATGCCTTCGGTGATCGCGACGATCAGCTCGATTTCCGCATCAATGGCTTCGAGGATCGAATCCGCTGCGAACGGAGGCGGCACATAGATCGCGGTCGCATTTGCGCCGGTCTTTGCCACGGCCTCGTGGACCGAGTTGAATACCGGCAGGCCCAGATGGTCGCTGCCACCTTTGCCCGGCGTCACGCCGCCGACCATCTTGGTGCCATAGGCGATGGCGTGTTCGGTGTGGAACGTGCCCTGAGATCCGGTGATCCCCTGACAGATGACTTTGGTGTCTTTGTTAACGAGAACGGCCATCTTCTATTATCCCTTCACCGCTTTCACGATTTTCTCGGCGCCGTCTTTCAGGTCGTCCGCCGCAATGACATTCAGACCCGATTCAGCGATGATCTTTTTGCCCAGATCGACGTTCGTGCCCTCAAGGCGCACGACCAGCGGAACTTGCAGGCCGACCTCTTTCACGGCGGCGATGATGCCTTCCGCGATGATGTCGCAGCGCATGATGCCGCCAAAGATGTTGACCAGAATGCCTTTGACGTTCGGGTCGCTGGTGATGATCTTGAACGCCTCGGTGACCTTTTCCTTGGTGGCGCCGCCGCCCACGTCGAGGAAGTTGGCCGGTTCCGCGCCATACAGCTTGATGATGTCCATCGTGGCCATCGCCAGACCGGCGCCGTTCACCATGCAGCCGATTTCACCGTCCAGCGCGATATAGTTCAGGTCGAACTTCGACGCGGCCAGTTCCTTGCTGTCTTCCTCGGTCTCGTCGCGCAGGGCCAGAATGTCGGACTGACGATAGAGGGCGTTGTTGTCGAAACCCATCTTCGCGTCGAGGCATTTCAGGTTGCCGTTCGGCATCACGATCAGCGGGTTGATTTCAAGCATCTCCATGTCCTTGTCCAGGAACAGGCGATACAGGTTCTTGACCAGTGCCACGCATTGCTTGACCTGCTGACCTTCCAGCCCAAGGGCGAATGCCACGCGGCGGCCGTGGAAATCCGACAGGCCCGAAGCGGGATCGACGCTGAACGTCACGATCTTTTCGGGGGTGTGGGCTGCGACTTCTTCGATGTCCATGCCGCCTTCGGTCGAGGCAACGAACGACACGCGCGACGTCTGGCGATCCACCAGCAGCGCCAGATACAGCTCGCGCGCGATGTCGCTGCCGTCTTCGATATAGATGCGGTTGACCTGCTTGCCCGACGGGCCGGTCTGATGGGTGACCAGCGTGCGGCCCAGCATCTGACGGGTCAGTTCTTCGGCCTCGGCCACGGATTTGGCCAGACGAACGCCGCCTTTTTCACCGGCTTCGGCCTCTTTGAAGCTGCCCTTGCCGCGACCACCTGCGTGGATCTGCGCCTTGACGACCCACAGCGGGCCATCCAGTTCACCTGCCGCCGATTTCGCCTCATCGGCCTTCATCACCACGCGGCCATCGCTGACCGGCGCGCCATATTGGCGCAGCAGCGCCTTGGCCTGATATTCGTGGATATTCATCGCGACCCCCTCATTCGGTTCGACTGATTTGGCGGTGTCATGTCATATCAACACGGCGGCGCGAAACGATTTAACCGTAAAATGCGCAAAACCGGCAGGAATGCGCCGATTGTGATCACAGCCAGAAATCCTGTGATCACAAGGCTGGGTCGTGTTGGCGCAAACAGGGCGACTCAAGGTCGCAACCTGTCGATTTTGTGTCAGTTGAACAGCACCATATAAAGACCGGCGCGGCCTTGAAACATGCCGGTAAAGCGGCCCCAGTTGTCGTCGCCCACGGTCATGCCGGGGGTCGCATAGGGCAGGGCGGCGGTGCCTTGTATCCAGTCGATCAGGTCAACCGGGGCGGGGTTGTCGATCCATGCCTTCAGGTCGATGCCGTAGCCGGGGGCAAAGCGCCAAAAGGGCACCAGCAGCCGCCCATCAAGCACCGCCTGTGCATCATCCAGCACACCCAGCCACGCATCGCCCGCATCCGGCGGCAGGTCAAAGCCAAGCGCCGCCTGCTGCGCGTCATTGGGAATCCATTCGCGGTCGTTGTCGGTCTCGGCCCCGACAGCGGTCCAGAAATCGCGGTTGGCGGCGATCATGTCCTGCATATGCTGCGCGGCACTGGCGATGCGGGCCGGGTCTGGCTGATGGCGCAGCGTCTGCACCGCCACCGCGATCTGGTCCACGATGGGGCCAAAGGCCATTGCTTCATTCAGAAAGCGCGGGTCGCGCGCCATCTGGCCCGGAGGCTGGGCGAATTGCTGCGCCAGCGTGTCGGACAGCGCGATGCGGCGGGCCAGCGCGGGTTCCGGGTCAAAGGCCAGCGTCAGGTCGGTCATGGCGCCGATCAGGTGGGTATAGGCGCGCAGCCAATGTGCGTCGGATGCGTCAAAGCGGATCTCGGGTGTGACGCCTTCGGGGATGGGCAGGCCGACCAGCGCGATCAGATCCTCGGCCGGGTCGCGGGTGCCGTTGCCATCCACATCGAACCACAGATCGGTCAGCCGCAGGATCAGCGCGCCGTCGCCCTGGGGCAGGGTGTCGCGGGTCGCCTGCATCGCGGCGCCCAGATCGGCGGCAAGCGCGTTCAGAAAATCGGGCGTCATCGGCTGTGGGTCCGCATTCGGCGGCAGGTCGGTCGCCAGCACCGGCACCGGCAGCACGCCTGCGGTCGCGCCGATGCGCCAGCGGGCGTGATAGGCGGCCTCTATCCCCGACAGAAACCGCACCGCCGCCCGCGCCATGTCGCGATCCGGGGATTGCGGCGTGGCGTCCAGTTCCGCCGATGTCGCCGCCAGCCCCTTGGCCGCGATCATCGCCGATGTCGCGGTGTCATCGGCCATCGCGACCGTGGCCTGCGCCATCAGCGCGGCAAATGCCAGATATTTCATCGCCATCCCCTTCCGGTTACTGCCACCCTGACCCGCAGAAGCGGCAGGCGCAACCGTCAGCCGGCCACGCGGGTGCAGTCGAACGTATCGCCGGTGCTGTGCGACAACCATGTCAGCGACCCGTCACTATGGGGCTGCACGCTGATCTGGGCGCCGTCCTGCAAGGTGATGCGGGTGGTGTCGCCCTCGATGTCATACCGCGTCACCGGGATCGGCGGCGCGTCGTTCGAGGGCATGTAGCCATCGGGCAGAAAGGTCATCACCGACACGCCGCAATCCCAACTGCCCATGAAGGCAAAATCGGCGGGATCTGTGGGGGCGGGCGGCAAGTCGCAGGCCGTCAGCACAAGAAGGGTCGCAGCAAGAACGGTCCGGGTCATGTCAACCTCTGCGGTTCGCAACACCACAAGGATAAGGCAGGGACGCGGCGATCCAAACAAAAAAGGCGCGCCACAGCGGGCGCGCCTTTCAGATCATGTGCGGTGATCAGGCCAGCGAGCCGTCGATGCCTTTGCAGGCCGTCACCAGACCTTTGACCGCATCGACCGATTTGTCGAACATCGCCTGTTCATCGGCGTTCAGCTTGATGTCGATGACCTTTTCGATGCCGTTCGCGCCGATCACGGTCGGAACGCCGACATACATGCCGTCAAGGCCGTAAGCGCCATCCACATAGGCGGCGCAGGGCAGAACGCGCTTTTGGTCTTTCAGATAGCTTTCGGCCATCTCGATCGCGCTGGTCGCGGGGGCATAGAAGGCGCTGCCGGTTTTCAGCAGGCCGACGATTTCGGCGCCGCCATCACGGGTGCGCTGGACGATGGCGTCCAGTTTTTCCTGCGTGGTCCAGCCCATCTTGACCAGATCCGGCAGCGGGATGCCCGCGACGGTCGAATAACGGGTCAGCGGCACCATCGTATCCCCGTGGCCGCCCAGAACAAAGGCGGTCACGTCGCGCATGGACACGCCGAATTCCAGCGACAGGAAGTGACGGAAACGCGCCGAATCCAGCACGCCCGCCATGCCGACGACCTTTTCATGCGGCAGGCCGCTGAACTCGCGCAGCGCCCAGACCATCGCGTCCAGCGGGTTGGTGATGCAGATGACGAATGCGTTCGGCGCGTGTTTGGCGATGCCTTCGCCGACCGACTTCATGACCTTCAGGTTGATGCCCAGCAGGTCGTCGCGCGACATGCCCGGCTTGCGCGGCACGCCTGCGGTGACGATGCAGACATCGGCGCCCGCGATATCGGCGTAATCGTTGGCGCCTTTCATGACGGCGTCAAAACCCTCGGACGGGCCGGATTGCGCGATGTCCAGCGCCTTGCCTTGCGGCGTGCCTTCGGCAATGTCGAACAGGATAACGTCGCCCAGTTCTTTCATTGCAGCCAGATGCGCCAGCGTTCCGCCGATCTGCCCCGCACCGATAAGTGCGATCTTGGGTCGGGCCATGAGTAACCTCCGATGACATGGATGATTGTTGCGCGGTGGTTAAGACGTTGCGCAAGAATTCGCAAGTCAAACCCGCCGCACTGCGGCATTGTTGGCGCTGACACTTGTCATTCCGCGATGATGGGCGCATCGGTTGCATCATCTGCAAGCGGGTGACGGGGCGAAATGCTGGATTTGACGGCGTGGGGATGGGTGCTGGCGGTGATCGCCGCGATGTCGGTCGGGCTGGCCAAGGGCGGGCTGGCGATGGTGGGGATGATCTCGGTCCCGATCCTGTCGCTGGTGATGTCGCCGGTGCAGGCGGCGGGGCTGTTGCTGCCGGTCTATATCGTGTCCGATCTGGGCGGGCTGATGGCCTATCGCCGCGATTTCGACGCGCGGGTGCTGGCGACCGCGCTGCCGGGAACGGTGCTGGGCATCGGCATTGGCTGGGCGGGCGCGCATGTGGTGCCGGTCTGGGGGGTGACGCTGATCGTCGGCGTGATCGGGCTGGTCTTTGCGCTGAACGCGCTGATCAGGCCATCACTGGGCGCGATCAGCCGGCGGCCTTCGCATGTGCGGGGGAATTTCTGGGGGCTGCTGTCGGGCTATACCAGCTTTGTCAGCCATGCGGGCGCGCCGCCATGGCAGGTCTATGTCCAGCCGCTGCATATGCCGACGCTGATCTATGCCGGCACGACGACGTGGTTTTTCGCCATCGCCAATGCGGTCAAGCTGGTGCCTTATGCGATCCTGGGCCAGCTGAACCCGACCACGCTGATCGGGGCGGCGATGCTGACGCCGGTGGCGCTGATATCGGTCTGGGCGGGTCTACGGCTGGTGCGGATCATCCCGCAGAACCTGTTCTACAAGCTGATCACATGGGGGCTGTTGCTGGTATCGTTGCGGCTGATCTGGCAGGCGCTGGCCGGATAATGCCGCGCTGCGGCGAAATTGTACTTGCCAAATCTGGCGCGACACGGCAGCTTCACGCAAGAAAATTGCGAGGAGGATTTCATGGCGCGCCCCTATCGTTCGGTTCTGTATATTCCCGCCGCGAATGTGCGTGCGATGGAAAAGGCGCAGACCCTGCCTGCCGACGCCATCATCTTTGATCTGGAAGACGCCGTTGCCCCCGCCGAAAAGGCTGCGGCGCGTGACGCGCTGTCTGCGGCGCTGACGCAGGATTACGGCGGGCGGGCGCGGATCGTGCGAATCAACGCGCTGGCGACAGAATGGGGCGCCGACGACGCCCGGTTTTGCGCCCGGTTGGTGGGGTTGGCCGATGCGGTGCTGATCCCCAAGGTGGATCACCCGCAGGATCTGGACGCGGTCGCAGCGCTGGTGCCGGACCTGCCGCTGTGGGCGATGATGGAAACGCCGTTGGGCATGTTGAACGCGGCAAGCATCGCTGCGCATCCGCGCCTGCAAGGGCTGGTGATGGGCACCAATGATCTGGCGAAAGAGCTGAACAGCAGGTTCCGCGCCGACCGTCTGCCGATGCAGGCGGGGCTTGGCCTGTGCCTGCTGGCGGCCAAGGCATATGGCAAGATCATCGTCGATGGCGTCTTCAACGCGTTCAAGGACGATGACGGGCTGCGCGTCGAATGCGATCAGGGCCGCGACATGGGCTTTGACGGCAAGACGCTGATCCACCCGGCCCAGCTGGCCATCGCCAATGCGGGCTTTGCGCCGACAGATGCGGAAATCGACCTGGCCCGCCGCCAGATCGACGCCTTTGACGCCGCCACGGCTGAGGGCAAGGGCGTCGCCGTCGTCGATGGCAAGATCGTCGAGAATCTGCATGTCGAAACCGCGCGCAAGACGCTGGACCGTGCCAATGCGATTGCGGCGCTGGCCGGATAGGTTCATGCTGCGCGGCAGCATATCCAGCGAAAGGAAGCCAGATGCTGATCCTGATCCTTGGTGTGGCCCTGTGGTGGGCTGCGCATCTGTTCAAGCGTCTGGCCCCCGGACAACGCGCCGCCATCGGCGGCAAGGGCAGGGGGATCGTGACCGGCCTGCTGCTGCTGTCGGTCGTGCTGATGATCATCGGCTATCGCGCGGCCGATGGGACGTTCTTTTGGGGCCGGTCGGCGCCGCTGGTGGGGATCAACAACCTGCTGGTGCTGCTGGCGATTTACCTGTTCGCGGCGGACGGCATGAAAACCCGCGTCACCGCGATGCTGCGCCACCCGCAGCTGACCGGCTTTTCGCTATGGGCTTTTGCGCATCTGCTGGTCAATGGCGACACGCCGTCCTTCGTGCTGTTTGGTGGCCTGCTGTTGTGGGCGCTGGTGGAAATGGCGGTACTGAACCGGGGTGCGGCATGGGTGCGCCCGACGGGGCCATTCCCGGTTCGCAAGGAAATCATGGCGGCGGCGGGCGCCGTGATCGTCATGCTGGTCGTGGGCCTGATCCATGGCTGGCTGGGCTATTGGCCGTTCGGAGGGTAACGTGACCACGATCTATCGCTGCATCACAGAAGACGACACCGCGCAATTCTGCCACCGCGTCAGCGAGGCCCTGTCAAAGGGGTGGTCGCTGCATGGCGCGCCCTCGATGGCGTTCGATCCGCAAAAGGGTGTCATGCGAATGGCGCAGGCGGTCACCAAGCAGATCGAGGCCGCCTATCACCCCGACATGAAACTGGGCCAGCAGTAAGGGACGCGCATGACCAAGACCAATCCGGGCCGTTTCTTCGAGGATTACCGCGTGGGTCAGGTGATCCGCCACGCCGTCCCCCGCACCGTGGCCGAGGGCGAACGCGCGCTGTATCACGCGCTGTATCCGGCGCGACACGCGCTGTATTCCAGCGATGAATTCGCCGCCGCCTGTGGTCTGGACGGCAGCCCGCTGGACGATCTGATCGCGTTTCACGTCGTCTTCGGCAAGACCGTCCCGGATATCAGCCTGAATGCCATCGCCAATCTCGGCTATGCCGAGGGGCGCTGGCTGCGTCCGGTCATGCCGGGCGATACGCTGCGGTCGGAATCGCAGGTGATCGGGCTTAAGGAAAACTCGAACGGGACATCCGGCGTGGTTTACGTCCGCACCCGGGGCCTGAATCAGGTGGGTGAGGTCGTGCTGGAATATGTCCGGTGGGTGATGGTGCGCAAACGCGACGCATCGGCGCCTGCGCCGGAACCGGTCGTGCCGCCGCTGGCATCTGTCGTGGACGTGGCCGATCTGGTGATCCCGGACGGGTTCAGCTTTGACGATTACGACTTTGAACTGGCGGGCGAAAATCATCGTCTGTCAGATTATCGTGTGGGCGAACGCATCGACCATGTGGACGGCGTCACCATTGAAGAAGCCGAACATATGCTGGCCACGCGCCTGTGGCAGAACACCGCCAAGGTGCATTTCGACGCGACCTTTCGCGAGGATGGGCGCCGGCTGATCTATGGCGGGCATATCATCAGCATGGCGCGCGCGCTGTCCTTCAACGGTCTGGCCAATGCGCAGATGATCGTGGCCCTGAACGGCGGCGCCCATGCGAACCCCTGCTTTGCGGGCGATACCATCCGCGCGTGGTCCGAGGTGTTGGACATCGCGGAAACCGATGTGCCGGGCGTGGGCGCGATCCGGCTGCGGTTGGTCGCGACCAAGGGCGACAGCTCGGCATTCGCGCTGCGCGGTGCGGATGGCAAATATGCGCCGGATGTGCTGCTTGATCTGGACTATTGGGCCTTGATGCCGGTCTGACATGATCCATCCCGACCCGATGCAGCCCCGCACCGCCAGCCGCATCATGATCGTCGGCGGTCCCGGCTCGGGCAAGTCATGGCTGGCGGGCGAATTGCACCGGATCAGCGGGTTGCCGGTCTGGCATATGGATCAGATCCACTGGTTGCCCGGATGGGTCGAACGCGACCGGCAGGAAAAGGATCTGCTGACCCGGCGCGTTCATGCCCGCCCTGACTGGATCTTTGAGGGCGGCCATTCCCGCACCTATCGCGAACGCGCCGCCCGCGCCGATGTGCTGATCTGGCTGGACCTGCCATTTTGGCTGCGCGCGCGCCGGGTTCTGGCGCGGTCATGGCGGCACGCGGGCAGGGTGCGCCCCGACATGGCCGAGGGCTGCCCCGAGGAATGGGGCCGTCAGACGACGCAGTTCCTGCGCTTCATGTGGCGGACGCGCGAAACCTCGCGCTTGGCGATCCGGCGCTGTCTCGACACGGCGCCGGATGGGTTGCGCGTGGTCCATCTGACCCGTGCGGCCGACACGCAGGCTTTTCTGGATGCCTGCCGCGCGACTGATGGCGCGGCGGGCCTGATCCTGCCCGGCACGGCTGTCGGGAAGGGGGCGTCGGATGGGCATAGCTAGACAAAAACAGTCGTGTTTGCAGCGGTTTGCGCTAACGCGCGGCGGCGCGGCAATGCGGCTGCAGCGGGGCGAATCTGTTGCGTTGCGGATTTGTGTCCATCAATGTGATCACGGGTCGCTGTCGTGTGATCACAAAGCCGGATTTCCGCCATATTTCCACCCAAGGTCTGGCTTCTGCGGATGACAGATGCCACAAATACCGCCATCAGATGCGCCAATCGCCAGCCCGCGCGGCCAGCAGAATGCCTGCGACGGGTCGAGACAGAACCGACAAAGGAGGGCCGCACATGGCCGATGTGAACCGGGGTAACCGGCCGCTTTCCCCGCATCTTCAGGTGTATCGCCTGCCTCTGGCGGCGGTGACATCCATCCTGACGCGGATCACGGGACATGCGCTGGTCGCGGGTATCCTGCTGATCGTGTGGTGGCTGACCGCTGCCGTCACCGGCCCGCGCGCGTTTCACATCGCCGATTGGGTGGTGCGGTCGTGGATCGGGTTCATCATCCTGACCGGATCGGCATGGGCGCTGTGGTATCACACGCTGGCCGGTATCCGGCACCTGTTCTACGATGCCGGAATGGGTCTTGGCATTGCGGAATCGCACAAGTCCAGCGTGGCGATCATCGCGGGTTCGGTCCTGCTGACGATCATCACCCTGATCCTGTTCTTCATCAGCTAAGGCGAGGGCAAAACCATGCGTTACATCACCCCGCTTAAATCCGCGCAAGGTCTGGGCAGCGCCCATTCGGGCACGCAGGATCACTGGTTCCTGACCGTCAGCGCCTGTGCGCTGGTGCTGTTGGTGCCGGCGTTTCTGATGGTCGTCGGCAAGGCGATCGGCCTGCCGCATCCCGAACTGGTCGCCTATTTCGGGCGTCCCTATCCGGCGATCATCACCGCGTTGTTCATCGTGGTCGGAATGGTGCATTTCATCAAAGGCACCCGGGTCATGATCGACGACTATTTCCAGCATACTGCACGCAAGGTGGCGATCATCATCTCGGTGATCTTCAGCTGGGCCGTCATCGCGGCCGCCATCTTCGCCCTGGCGAAGATGACCCTCGTCACCATCGCGATCTGAGGACATCATGGCTGCTTACGAAATTCATACGCATGACTACGACGTGGTTGTGGTGGGGGCTGGCGGTGCCGGTCTGCGCGCGACACTGGGCATGGCGGAACAGGGCCTGCGCACGGCCTGCGTGACCAAGGTGTTCCCGACGCGCTCGCACACCGTGGCGGCGCAGGGCGGCATTGCCGCGTCGCTGTCGAATATGGGGCCGGATAACTGGCACTGGCACATGTATGACACCGTCAAGGGGTCGGACTGGCTGGGCGATACCGACGCGATGGAATACCTTGCGCGCGAGGCGCCCAAGGCCGTCTATGAGCTGGAACATTACGGCGTGCCGTTCAGCCGCACCGAAGAGGGCAAGATCTACCAACGCCCCTTTGGCGGCCACACCACCGAATTCGGCGAAGGCCCCCCGGTTCAGCGCACCTGCGCCGCCGCCGACCGCACCGGCCACGCCATTCTGCACACGCTCTATGGTCAGTCGCTGAAGGAAAAAGCCGAATTCTTCATCGAATATTTCGCGCTTGATCTGATCATCACCGATGGCAGATGCACGGGCGTCGTCTGCTGGAAGCTGGATGACGGCACCATGCATGTCTTCAACGCCAAGATGGTGGTGCTGGCGACCGGCGGCTATGGCCGCGCCTATTTCAGCGCGACCAGCGCCCATACCTGCACCGGCGACGGTGGCGGCATGGTTGCCCGTGCGGGCCTGCCCTTGCAGGACATGGAGTTCGTGCAGTTCCACCCGACCGGCATCTATGGATCGGGCTGTCTGATCACCGAAGGCGCGCGCGGCGAAGGCGGCTACCTGACCAACTCCGAGGGTGAGCGTTTCATGGAACGCTATGCGCCGACCTACAAGGATCTGGCGTCGCGCGATGTGGTGTCGCGCTGTATCACGCTGGAAATCCGCGAAGGCCGCGGCGTCGGTCCTGACAAGGACCACATGTTCCTGAACCTGATGCACCTGCCGCCCGAGGCCTTGGCCGAAAGGCTGCCGGGGATCAGTGAATCGGCCAAGATCTTTGCTGGCGTCGATGTGACCAAGCAGCCGATCCCGATCCTGCCGACGGTTCACTATAACATGGGCGGCATCCCGACGAACTACTGGGGTGAGGTTCTGAACCCGACCGAAGATGCGCCCGACGCAACCTTCCCCGGCCTGATGGCCGTGGGTGAGGCGGGCTGTGCGTCGGTGCATGGGGCGAACCGGCTTGGCTCGAACTCGCTGATCGACCTTGTGGTCTTTGGCCGCGCCGCCGCGATCCGTGCCGGTCAGGTGATCGACCGCGACAGCGCGATCCCGGCGACCAATCACGCGCAGGTGGATCAGGCGCTGGCCCGGTTCGACGCCCTGCGCAACGCCAATGGCAGCACCTCGACCGCCGATCTGCGCCTGGAAATGCAAAAGACCATGCAGGCCGATGCCGCCGTCTTCCGCACCGACAAGACGCTGGCCGAAGGCGCCGCCAAGATGGAGGTGATTGCGGGCAAGATGGACGATCTGAAGGTCACCGATCGCGGGTTGATCTGGAACACCGACCTGATGGAAACGCTTGAGCTGACCAACCTGATGCCGAACGCGATGGCCACCATCGTCGCCGCCGAGGCGCGCAAGGAAAGCCGTGGCGCCCATGCGCATGAAGACTGGCCCGAGCGGGATGACGCCACCTGGCGCAAGCATTCGCTTGCGTGGGTCGATGGGAACAAGGTTAAACTGGCCTATCGCCCCGTTCACCTTGAGCCGCTGACGCAGCAACAGGACGGCGGGATCGACCTGAACAAGATTGCTCCCAAGAAAAGGGTTTACTGATGCGTTTTCAAAGCCTTGCGGCCTTCGGGCTGGTTGCTGCCGTTCTGTCGGGCTGTGTCGCCCCGCTGCCCGTGACCGGTCCGGTCACGACCGCACCGATCACGACCATGCCGGTCACGCCGACGGTTCTGGACGAGGCATCGCGCGCCGTCGCCCGAAATGTCGTCAACGCCGAGATGCAAAAGCGGCTGCCGGGCGCGAATGTGTCGCCCTATACCGATTGTGTCGTGAACAACGCCACCACGGCGGAACTGATCGACATCGCGCAGGCCTCGCGCGCCGGGTCCACCGGGCTGGCAGACAGCGTTGCGGCCATCGTGTCGCGCCCTGCCACCAGCCAGTGCATCGCGGGCGCCGCGCGGGCTGCGGCCTGATCTGATGCGCGCGCGGGTGGGCCTGATCCTGACTCTGTTGCTGCCGGCAGCCGTGACCGCCTGCGGTCCGGTTCCGGTTGCGCAGGCGGAACAGTCCTGCCTGCGCGACGCCGAACTTGCCCAACGTCCGCGCGGCTCCGTCACGATGGGCGTCGGTGCGGGCAATGGCGGCTTTAATGGCAGCTTTGGCCGGGTCGAGCTTGATGTCTCGGGCGATTACATCATGGGGCGCGATCCGTCGGCGGTGTTCAACCGCTGTGTGGTGAACCGGTCCGGCCAGATGCCCACGCGGGTGCTGGCCGATCAGCCGGGTTGGCGGGGCTAGGCGATGGCATCTGCGAAAGAGCCGCGCAAAGGCACACGGCGCCTGATCGTTCATCTAGGCGTGCAAAAGACCGGCAGCACCGCGATTCAGCGCCATCTGCGCGCCAATGCTGATGCTCTGGCGCCGCATTTGCTGGTGCGCACCCCGGATGAGGGCACGCCGATGCGCCCGCTTGGTCGCGCCGCGGTCGCCTATAGCCTGTCGCCCACGGGTGAAAGCGCGCAGGCCTTGCGCATCGCATTTCGCGAGGTGCTGGACACGTTGCCCGCCAATGATGTCCCGGTTCTGCTAAGCCATGAGAACCTGTCCGGTGCCATGCCCGGAAACGGGGGTGAGACGCGCCTGTTCCCGCACCTGCCCAAGATCGCCGCCCTGCTGCTGGCCGAGGCACGCGAATTCGCCGTCGATTTCGTGGTCTATACCCGCAATATGTCCGCATGGAAGCCAAGTGTCTGGGCGCAGGCGGTTCGCACCGATGGCTATACGGACCCCGAGGCTGCGTTTCTGGAACAGGTCGCCGATCTGCCCGGATGGGGCGATCTGATCCGCCGTCTTGGGGATGAGGTCGGCGGCGCCCGCCTGACCCGGTTCAAGCTTGAAGATGAAATCCAGCCGCAACGCCCCGGCGCACAATTGCTGCGCCATGCTGGTGTGGATGATGCGGTGGTGGCCGCTCTGTCGCCGCTGGACGGGTTGTCCAATCAGCGCCTGAACGACGGCGCAATCGAATTTCTGCGACTTTTGAACGGCTTGTCGCTGAACCCTTATGCCCATGGCAAGATCGTCGATCTTGTCGCGCGGCGTCAACATCTGTTCGCGGCCCATGCGCCGTCCGAAGGCACTCTCTGAAAGGAGCACCCAATGGTCCAGTTTACCTTGCCCAAGAACAGCCAGATCCGGGTCGGCAAGACCTGGCCCAAGCCCGAGGGCGCGACCAATGTGCGCAAGTTCAAGATCTATCGGTGGGATCCCCATACCGGCGAAAACCCGCGTCTGGACACCTATTTCGTCGATCTGGACAAATGCGGGCCGATGATTCTGGACGCGCTGATCAAGATCAAGAATGAGATCGACCCGACGCTGTCCTTCCGCCGGTCCTGCCGCGAGGGGATCTGCGGATCCTGTGCCATGGTCATCGACGGTGGCAACCATCTAGCCTGTATCTTCGGGATTGATGAGGTCAAGGGCGATGTGGCGATCTATCCGCTGCCGCATATGCCGGTGGTCAAGGACTTGATCCCCGACCTGACACATTTCTATGCGCAGCACGCCTCGGTGAACCCCTATCTGCAAACCAAGACGCCGACGCCCGGCAAGGAATGGAAGCAGTCGATCGAGGATCGCAAAAAGCTGGACGGGCTGTATGAATGCATCCTGTGCGCGTCTTGTTCAACGGCCTGCCCGTCCTATTGGTGGAACGGCGACCGCTATCTTGGCCCGGCCGCGCTGCTGCACGCCTATCGCTGGATCATCGATAGCCGCGATGAGGCCACGGGTGAGCGTCTGGATTCGCTGGAAGATCCGTTCAAGCTGTATCGCTGCCACACGATCATGAACTGCACCAACACCTGCCCCAAGGGCCTAAACCCGGCCAAGGCGATTGCCTCGATCAAGCATATGATGGTTGACCGGGTGGTCTGATATTGGCGCGCGGGGCGTTTTGCGTCCCGCGATGGCCGGGGGCCAGCCCCCGGACCCCCGGGATATTTAGATGAAGAAGAAGGGCCAGAGCGGTGATGCTCTGGCCCTTTTTGCGTTTGGTGGGTTGGTTTGGTCGGTCAGGATCTGCGGGCCGCGATTTAGCCTTCGATCTTGGTGAAATCGGCGATCTGCTGGCCAGCGCTGCGGATGCGGGACAGCAGGTTCAGGCGGTTGCGGCGCAGGATCTGGCTGTCGGCATTCACCTGCACGGCGTCAAAGAAGGCGTCGATGGGTGTGCGCAGTGCGGCGATGGCGATCATGGCGGCGGGAAAATCCTCGGACGCCATGGCGGATTTGATCGCCGGTTCGGCGGTATCCAGCGCGGAGAACAGGGCGCGTTCTTCGTCGGTCTCGGCGTATTTGAGATCGGCGCCAAAGCTGTATTCGACGCCGTCCTTCTCCTCGGCCTGCGTCAGGATATTTCCGGCGCGTTTGAGGCCTTGGGTCAGGTTCTTGCCGTCATCGGTTGCCAGCATGGCGTTGAGCGCGGTGGCGCGGTTAACCACCAGCACGAGGTCGTCGTTGCCGGGCTGGGCAAGGACGGCGTCGATGATGTCGTGGCGGATGCCTTGGTCGCGGAGATAGACTTTGAGGCGGTCGTGGAGGAAGGAGAGGAGGTCGTTCGCCTTCTGTGCCAGTTCCGCACAATGAGGTGGGTGGCTATCTATATAAGGTAGCTGACGATTCGTGTGAGTGTCGATTCCATGGACGGAGAATCCGTCAGTTGTCATAACAAGCAGTGCTTCCTCACCGCTCTCAAGCGGATGGAACCAGTTCCGTTTTAAGCTTGGCACAAGATATTCCGACAGCGCAATCCGCACCCCATTCCCAAGCACCAACCGAATAACCCCCAACGCCGCCCGACGCAGCGCAAAGGGGTCTTTTGACCCGGTGGGCTTCTCATCAATCGCCCAGAATCCGGTCAGCGTGTCGATCTTGTCGGCCAGCGCCACGGCCACCGACACCGGTGCGGTCGGCACCGCGTCACTTGGCCCAAGTGGCGAATAATGGTCGCGGGCGGCGTCGGCGACGGCTGCGTCCTCACCTGCGGCCAGCGCGTAATAGCGGCCCATCGTGCCTTGCAGTTCCGGGAATTCGCCGACCATGGCCGAACGCAGGTCCAGCTTGGCCAGACGCGCGGCGCGTTCGGCCTGATCGAGGTCGGCCCCCACAAGCGGCGCGATTTCGCGTGCCAGTGCGGCGATGCGGTCAATGCGGTCGGCTTGGGAACCCAGCTTGTTGTGGAAGGTGACGGATTTCAGGCCCTCGGCCCACATTGCCATTGGAGGGTTGGCCTTCGCCTCACGCTGATCGTTGGTCCAGAAGAACGCCGCGTCGGACAGGCGGGCGGCCAGAACGCGCTGATTGCCCGCAAGGATCGTCGCGCCGTCATCGGGGGTTTCGATATTGGCGACGGTGACAAAGCCTTCGATCCGGCCGGTCTTGGGATTGCGGGCCGAGAAGAATTTCTGATGCTCCTTCATCGAGGTCTGCAACACCTCGGGCGGCAGGTCCAGAAAGCGGTCCTCGATCACGCCCATCAGCGGCACGGGCCATTCGACAAGGCCCGCGACCTCGGCCAGCAGGGCGTCGTCGGGGACGATCTCCCACCCGCGCGCGAAGGCCAGATTGTCGGCCTGTTGGCGGATCGCGGCCTGCCGTTCTTCGCTGTCCAGAATGACATGGGCGCGGCGCAGCTTGGCGGCGTAATCGTCAAAATTGCTGACGGCAAAGGCGTCGGGCGACAGAAAGCGGTGGCCGCGCGTGGTGTTACCGGTGTTGATGCCCTCGACCGTCAGGGGCACGACGGTGGCGCCGGATTCGTCCGACAGCAGGCAGATGATGGAATGCAACGGGCGCACCCACCGCAAGGGGCCTGCGCCCCAACGCATTGATTTCGGCCACGGAAAATTGCGGATGGTGCTGTCCAGAACCTCGGCCACGATTTCGGCGGCCGGGCGTCCGGCGCGTTCGATCACGGCGAACCAGACCTGGCCCTTTTTGTCGTCGCGGGCCTGCAACTGGTCGCGGGTCAGGCCGGTGGACCGCAGGAACCCGTCAAGCGCCGCGTCGGGCGCATCGGTGCGCGGACCTTTGCGTTCCTCGCGGGTGGTGGGGCTGTTGGCGGTCAGCCCCTCGATGGTCAGGGTCAGGCGGCGCGGGGTGCTGAAGGCGCCCGCTGACGCATAGGTCAGCCCGGCCTGAACCAGCCCGTCGGTGACAAGTTTGCGCATATCCTCGCGCGCGCGGGTTTGCATCCGGGCGGGGATTTCCTCGCTGAAAAGTTCGATCAGCACATCGGGCATCAGTCCATCACTCCGCGTTCCGGGTTCTTTTCATCATATTGGTGCCAGCCGAAGACGCGGCCATCGGGATAGATCGCAAGGATGCGGTCCACGTCTGGGCGGATATTGGCCTGCGACAGATAGGCCCGCGCCGCGCCCGAAGTCAGATCGGCGCCGATTTGGGCGGCGTCAAAGCAATCAAACCAGCCCGGTGCCATCAGCGGGGTTGCCCCGTCATAGGGCGTCGCATCGGCGGGCGCGTCGGTCAGCGTCCCGCACATCCGCCACCGAAGGGGCGAACTGTCGCTGTCGATGCCATCCGCGTCGGTCACGGTCAGCGGCTGTGGCCCGGCGGCAGTGTCCAGCGTCAGCGGGCCCATCTGGCCATCCGCGATCCGGTCGTAAAAGGCATATTCCTGCGCGTAATACATGCCGCCGCCTGCAAGGATGGCACTGGCCACCAAGGCAAGCGCCGCTGTCTTGCCCCAGTTCACGCCTGACCTGCCGCGTCAGTCGTCAGGAACAGATCGGCGCAGGCCTTGGCCAGCGTGCGCACGCGGCCGATATAGGCCTGACGTTCGGTCACGGAAATGACCCCGCGCGCGTCCAGCAGGTTAAAGATATGGCTGGCCTTGATCGCCTGATCATAGGCGGGATGCGCCATCGGAATGGTGCGGCCCGCGCTGTCCACCGGATCGGCGGCAAGGATACGGGCGCATTCGGCCTCGGCGTCCTTGAAGTGCTGGAACAGCATCTCGGTATCGGCCTGATCGAAATTCCAGCGCGAATATTCCTGTTCGGTCTGGCGGAAGATGTCGCCATAGGTCAGCGGGATGGGCGCGTCGGGGTCGTTGAAGGGCATGTCCATCACATGTTCCACGCCCAGCACATACATCGCCAGCCGTTCAAGACCATAGGTCAGTTCGCCCGACACGGGGCGGCAGTCATGCCCGCCGACCTGCTGGAAATAGGTGAACTGGCTGACCTCCATCCCGTCGCACCAGACCTCCCATCCCAGACCCCATGCGCCGAGGGTGGGGGATTCCCAGTCATCCTCGACAAAGCGGACATCATGGACCAGCGGGTCCAGCCCGATGGCGCGCAGGCTGCCAAGATACAGGTCTTGCAGGTTCGGGGGCGAGGGTTTGATGATGACCTGATACTGATAGTAATGCTGCAAGCGGTTCGGGTTTTCACCGTAACGGCCATCGGTCGGACGGCGCGAGGGCTGGACATAGGCCGCAGCCCAGGCCCGCCCGCCAAGCGAGCGCAGCGTGGTCGCCGGGTGGAACGTTCCCGCGCCGACCTCCATGTCATAGGGTTGCAGCACGGCGCAGCCCTGCGCGGCCCAGTAGGTTTGCAGGCGCAGGATGATTTCCTGAAAGCTGCGGGGTCGGTTGGGGCTGGTCATCGGGCCATCCTTTTGCATAGATCAGGCAATGCTTGCGGCCTTCTAGGCGCGGCACGGCAAAGGGTCAATAAAGGCCCGGCGGCAACGGCCTGAAACAGGCCGAAAATGCGAGGATGGAATGCGGCGTTTGGCTTTGTTGGTGGTGGCGGCAGGATTGCCGATGGCGGCATTCGCACAGGATGCGGTGATCCGGATCGAGGCCAAGCGCGGCGATGACGCGGCTGCGCAAACCGCCGCCCGTTGGGCCGAGGATTTCGACGATGTGGTGACATTCGCCCTGCCGCGCGGCTGGACCGCCATCGCGCTTGGCCCGATGACACCCGCCGAGGCCGGTCGCAGGATCGGCGAATTGAAAGAGGCGCGGTCGATTCCGCTGGACAGTTTTGTCGCGGTGCCGGGCGATGATGTGGTGCTGTCCCCGATGGCTGCAGGCGCGGCAGCCGCGGTGCCGCCTGTTGCCACCGACACCGACACCGACACTGGCGCAGCGACGCCGGAAGCCCCTGCACCCGAGGTGCCCGTCGATGCCGTGCCTGCCGGGGCCTATATCCGGCTGCAATCGCTGGCCACCGACGCCGAGGCGCAGCAGGTGCTGACCACATGGCGCGACACGTTTCCCGAAGCGGGCCTGATGCGTCTGCCCGATGGCTGGTCGGGCGTGACGCTTGGTCCGCTGGATGCGGCGCTGGCGCAGGTCTGGCTGGACCGGTTCAAGGCGGCGGGGATGGTGCCGCGTGACGCGTTCATCTCGGACGCGGCGGATCTGGTAGGGGTTATTGATGCGGGCACGCCGCCCGATCTGCCCGCCGCCGGTGCCCCGCAGGATCTGCCGCCGTTGGATCAGGTGCAGCGGGCGTTACGGTGGGCAGGTGTCTATGACGGTGTGATCGACGGCAAGACCGGCCCGAAAACGCGCGAGGCGATCGACACCGCCATCACCCGCCTGCGTCTGCCCCCCGCCGAGGGCGCGGGGATGCAGGCGTTGCTGGCGCAGCGCGACACATGGCGCGGGCAGATGGGTCTGACCACCTTGCAGGATCAGCCGACCGGCCTGTCGCTGGCTGCGCCGATGGACCGGCTGGAATTTGATCGCGCCGAACGGGCGCTGTCGATCTATCGGCCCAAGAACGGCTCGGGCACGGCGCTTATCCTGTTCAGCCAGCCCGGCGGGCAGCAGGAACTGCTGGACCTGTCGGGGCTGGTGACGGCGCTTGGTTGGGTGCCCCAGCCCGAACGGACGATCAGCAACGGCCATGTGCTGCTGCAAGGCGCCGATGCCCAACATATAGGCCGCGCCGAAGGTTGGGTCCGTGACGGGCGCGCCGAAGGTTTCGTGCTGATCTGGCCGGTGGGGGACGCCGAAACCCAAGGCCGGATCGCGG
>QIRE01000051.1_pt1 | contig 34617 bp, 29 predicted proteins | sample 2940141 | NCBI WGS metagenome assembly QIRE01 (sample SAMN09273532, study PRJNA473421) | Gut metagenome, whole genome shotgun sequencing project. | isolation source: gut tissue | host: Folsomia candida VU population | place: Netherlands: Amsterdam | collected 2016-03-06
TCAGCCGGGCAGTTTGCCCTCGGCGCACCTTTATTTGTCAGATTTTCAGGGTCGACGCAGGCTCATCGCGGGGTCAGCTCGTCGCGGCCGACCCCGGCCGTCCCGCCTAGCTCGACGCCGGCACAGGCGCCGCCGCTTCCTCCTCGATGGGGATCTCGCGGATCGCCGTGCCCTCAATGTCGACGTTCGGCAGGATACGGTCCAGCCAACTGGGCAGCTTCCACGCCCAGTCACCCATGACCGTGGTGATCGCCGGTACGACGATCATGCGCACGATGAACGCGTCGAAGAAGACCGCGGCAGCCAGCGCGAAGCCCATCATCTTGGCCGTCGTATCGGGGACCAGCATGAAGGCCGCGAAGACCAGGATCATGATGACCGCCGCCGACGCCACCACCCGGGCACCGTGCTGGTATCCGACGACGACGGCCTGCTTGGCCGGCACGCCATGGACGTACTCCTCACGCATTCGGGAAACCAGGAACACCTGATAGTCCATCGCGAGGCCAAACACGACGCCGATCAGGAAGATCGGCAGGAACGAAATGATCGGGATGGGGTTAGAAATCAGACCCCAGCTGCCTTCTTGGAAGATCCACACCGTCGCGCCGAATGTTGCGCACACCGAGAACAGGAATCCGATGGTCGCCGTCAGCGGCACGAGGATCGATCGGAACACCAGCATCAGGATCAGGAACGCCAGACCCACGACAATCACCAAGAATGGGATCAAAGCATCCGAGAGCTTCTTCGAGATGTCCGCCATGATCGCCGTTTGCCCACCGACGTGGACTTCGGTGCCAGCAGGTGCTTGCTTCGCAAAATCGCGAATCTGCTCCATCAGGTGATTGGTCTCCGGCCCACTCGGCGAGTGTTCTGGAACCACTGCGATCATCGCTGCCAGCAGCGGCCCCGACGCGGGTTTTGTCGGGTCGGGCTGGTTGCTCGGCATCGGCACGAGGGTCGTCTTGTTGGCCACGTTGTCGAGCGTCGCGATGTGCTTGGCGGTCAACGTCGCGGTCGCGGAAACATCGCCGTTGGCCTCGGTCTGGTTCACGACGACGAACAGCTGGCCGCCACTCGCACCTTCACCGAACCCGCGGGCCAGCAACTTGACGGCAGCAGCCTCGCTGTCGGTACTAGACGACATACCCAGCTGCATGTTTGTCATTGGGATGGCGACAACGGCGAGCAGAGCAAGCCCGATGAGCGCGATCGGCAACGGGAACTTGGTGATGAACTTGGCAACCCGCAGACCGTTCGACGGCTGCGAGTCCGGTTCGTCGCCGTGGCGAAGGCCGGGGATTCGAGGCGAGAACGCGAATCGGCCAAAGGCGCCGAGTAGCGCCGGAATCAGCGTGATCGCGCCCAGCACGGCCACGACGATCGCAAGCGATGCCGCGAAGCCCATCTGGGTGATGAACGGGATGCCGACGACGGCCAGCGCAGCCACCGCGATGACGACGGTCAGACCGGCGAACACAACCGCTGAGCCAGCGGTTCCCACGGCTCGCCCGACGGCGGCTTCGCGTGAACCACCCAGATTCAATTCGGTTCGATAGCGGGAGACGATGAATAAGGCGTAGTCAATCGAGACGGCAATCCCGAGCATCAAGATGATTGTCGTCGAACTCTGCTGGACGTCGAGGAACTTCGCGGACAGAGTCACCAGCAACATGGTCAATCCGACGCCGACCAGCGCCGTCACGATTGGGATGAAGGCGGCAAGCAGTGCGCCGAACGCGATGATCATGATGATGAACGCGAGCGCGAAACTGATGAGCTCGGCAGAGCCGCCCTGCGCGAACACCTGCTGCAACGCACCGGTGCCCTCAACCTGTAGTCCTTGGCCTTGATGGCGAGCAAGAAGGTCTTGGAACTGCTTCATCGCTTCGGGTTTGAGATCTTCCCGTTTGATGTCCTGCTTGACGATGATCAAGCCGACTTTCCCGTTGTCGCCGAGGACCTGGTCGGCCAGCGCAGGCTGCGCGTTGGCCACCACTACCGGGTTCTCCACCTGCTTGGGGTCGACGAGCTTGGGCAGCGTCTTGCGAACGTCGGCGACAATCGAATCGATCTGTGCCGTGTGCTTAGCAAGACCGTCGTCGGCCGCGACGACAATTGTGGTGTTGGCCTTGAGGAGTTCGTCGTTGGCCGACCGGAAGTGATCGTTCATCACCGACATGGCACGGTCGGAGTCGGTGCCCGGTAGTTCAAAGTCGGACGCGAACTTGGGCTTTGCGACACCGACCAGCATGCTGACGCCGATCAGGGCGATCAGCCACGCGGCGATGAACCACCATTTCTTCCGGAACGCGAACCGACCCAATCGATACAGTGCAATCGCCACCAGCGACGTCCTCCCAGTCGTGAACCCGTGCCCGTCACGATGTCCAAGTTGTCTACAGCGTACTGGTAGACAGCCAGTCGTAACCGTGGTGCAGAACACACCCGACGCGGATCGCTCACTATGCTTCGAGTCATGACCAGCACCTCGAAGCTCGCGCTCGACGACGCGCGGCAACGCTTCTTTGAACTCGTGTCCTCTGGCGACAGCTCGACGCCGGAGGTTCTTGATGAGATCTGGGCGGGCCTGCGGACCGTTCGCATCGACGAAATTTTGGGGCCGTGGCGAGGTGGTGAGCTGCCGTCGGGACACCCGATGGACGGCCAACTGGAGAAGGTGCGGTGGCATGGCAAGACCTTCAACTCCACCTACGACGTCGCGCCGCTCGTTTGCCGCAACGACGCCGGTGAGTTGTACTCGAACAAAGAATTAGGTCACGGCGAAGCGAGTCTGTGGCACGTTGAGTTTCGTGGCGAAGTGACCGCGTCGATGGTGTACGACGGCCAAGCCGTCATCGACCATTTCAAGCGCGTCGACGAGAACACGTTGATGGGCATCATGAACGGCAAGTCATCGTTGGTGCGAGACAAGCACTTCTACTTCTACCTGCAACGCGATGAGGACCGGTCGTGACGAATCCGGGTGCCGGGCGCGCACGTCAGAACGAGATCTACTCCGAGGGCATCCACGACCGGGTGCCGTCGGTGCCAACCGACTTCGGCGAACTCGAGCGTCGCGCGAAAGGCGTGATGTCCGAGCGTGGCTGGGCCTACATCAACGGTGGTGCTGGCGAAGGGGCGACGATGTCGGCGAATCGTCGGGCGCTGGACCGCTGGGCGATTGTGCCGCGCGTACTGCGGGACGTGTCGCAACGGTCGTTGTCGATCGAGTTGTTTGGCCAAACGTTGCCCGCACCGATTCTGTTCTCGCCGGTCGGTGCGGGTGGACTCGTCACCCCCGACGCTGATGTTCATATCGGCCGTGCCGCAGCACAATTGGGTGTCCCGTACATCTTCTCCAACCAGGGCAGCGCGCCGATGGAGGCCGTCGCCGCGGCCATGAATGAGATTGCGTCCGACGCGCCCCGCTGGTTCCAGTTGTACTGGTCCACCGACGACGAACTGGTCGACAGCTTCCTGCAGCGCGCCGAAGCGATGGGTGCCGGTGCGGTCGCAGTCACCCTTGACACGACGATGCTCGGCTGGCGCCCACAAGATCTCAACCTTGGGTCTCTGCCCTTTGCGCGCGCCGAAGGTATCGCGCAGTACACCCACGACCCGCGCTTCGCGCAGATCGTCGCCGAACGCCTTGCGGCAGAAGGGAATATGAAGGCAGGGGAGGGAGACGCGACGCCGTCTCCCAAGCCGTCGATCGGCGCGATCAAGACCCTGCTTGACATCGCCCGTCACGTGCCGGGTTCGATGTTGAAGAATCTCACCGCAAAAGAGCCGCGAGCGTCGGTGCAGACCTTCCTCGACATCTACTCGCGGCCGTCGCTGAATTGGAAAGACATTGCGGGACTGCGTGATCGGACCAATTTGCCGATCGTGTTGAAAGGGATTTTGCATCCCGACGACGCGCGTCAGGCCGTCGATCTTGGTGTCGACGGCATCATCGTGTCCAATCACGGCGGCCGCCAGATTGACGGTTCCATCGGATCAGCGGACGCGTTGTTGGACGTCGTTGACGCGGTAGACGGCCGTGCCAAGGTCCTCGTCGATTCCGGAATCTATACCGGTGCAGACGTTTTCAAGGTGCTCGCACTCGGCGCCGACGCCGCGTGCATCGGCCGCCCACACATGTACGGACTAGCCCTCAACGGGACCGATGGTGCACGCGACGTCGTCGCGAACATCATCGCGGAACTCGATCTGACGCTCGGACTATCGGGTCACACCGATGTGTCGGAGCTGACGCGCGATGCGCTGAAGAAGATCGACTAGGCCAGTGGTCGACTAGACGAGTGACCGTCCCGTTCGAATCCGCCAGCGGACGTCGGCAAGCAGAAGGTTGAACGGGAAGCGCTGAATCGGCTTCGGTAGTCGCCGCACAATCGCGCCCATGATCTTGTTGTGTGCGTTGAAGATTCGCTCCTGGGTGGAGGACAGCTCCATTCCCATCATCGAGCGGAATTCCACCGGTAGAAATCCGATCGCGAAGATCTCGCTCCACCAACCCATAAGTCTCGAACCGACGGGACCCATGAATTCAGCTTTCGCGACCTGCTGCAGGTACGACTGGACTTCTTGATTGATCTCAAGTGTCGCAACGGTGTCATCCCAATACTTGAGGAAGTCGGCGCGCGTTGCCGGCCACATCTCACGCGGCACCTGCAGTGTCGTGCCCATTACCGAGCCCTGCTGATAGGCCTCTTCGGTGATGTCGGCGGCGTCGCCAAAGTAGCGTTGCATGTCTTCCCAGCCGCGGTAGAGGCAGGCCGCAACCCACAGTTGCAGCTTCGGATCAAATGCGTTGTAGGCGACCGGACTCTTCTCGGTGGAGTGCACCTGGGCGTGGGACTTGCCGACGGCTTTGCGGTACTCCTTGCGGTCCGACGGTGAGCCCAAGCCTGCGACGGCGAGGTAGCTGAGTGTCGTGCGCGTGCGCTTCACCGGATGCTTCAGGAGGTTTCCGGATTCGACGCGGCTTTCCATAACGCCGTAGCCAACGGCCGGCATGGCCAACTGCATGATGACGTTCGACGGCCCCGCGAGCAGCGCGAGTCCGATCATCGGCAGTTTGTCGGTGCGTGCCGCGTCCATCTCCTCGCGGGAGACCCGTTTCTTCGACGGCGCCGAGTCCGCCGTGGAGGACAAACTATCGATCGCTTCGGCGGTCATTCGGCGTCCCTCATCTTTCTGACAACGTTTGTTATCACTTGTATTGAACGATTAGTGCACCGCAGATGTCAAGATGTTCACATGACTCCCGCGAAAGCGCCAGCATCCGCCGCTGGTCCCAACCTGCGCGCATACGGCGGGGAAGGGGGCGACAAACGCGTCGCTCGACGGCGCGAAGCCCTCATTGACGGTGCGCTGGAGTCGCTTGGAGGTGACGGCGGCGGAGCGATCACCGTACGTGGCGTGTGCAAACGGGCCGGGCTCACCGCCCGCTATTTCTACGAGAACTTCGAGTCGGTCGATCAGTTGGTCGGCGACACATTCGATCGGGTCATCGCTGAGATCACCGAGGGTGCGCTCGCGGCGTTCAATAGCGGCGGCGCGGCGCAACAACGGGTCCGCGGTGCCGTCGAGGCGATCGTCGCGGTAATCGACACCGATCGGCGCAAGGGTCGCGTGCTGTTCTCGCAGCACCTGTTGAGCCCGACCGTCGCTCAGCGTCGCCTCTCGTCGACCGAAACGTTCGCGCTGCTCACCGTCGAATCTGCCGCAGTGGACGCGAGTCCGCTGTCGCTAGCTGCCGCACATTTTCGGGTCGGCGGGTTTGCTCGCGTGCTCGCCGCGTGGCTTGACGGGCACCTTGACCTGGACCGCGCGCAGGTCGTCGACGTCTGCACCGAACTGCTCCTCGGCCAACCCGTCCAGTGAGGCGAAACATCCGGCCAAGCGACTGAACGAACCCTCGGTCGGGCTATCTTGGACCTATGACGCAACTGCCGACCTCGGCGACCAACGACGCGGCGTCGAGTCTCGACGGCTGGCGCGATTACGGTGAGCCGCGCCTGCCCGCACCTCTCGCGGCCGCGCTGGAGGCGTTTACCGAACACGGTTACCACGGAACGTCGGTGCGCGACATCGCCGCGCGAGCACGCCTGTCGGTTCCCGGGCTGTATCACCACTACCCGTCGAAGCAGTCGCTGCTGCAGGGTCTCCTCGAACTGACGATGACCGACCTTCTGGCACGGTCGGAGCAGGCGATCACCGAGGCGGGGTCGGAGCCGGTCGCTCAGTTCGACGGGGTCATCGAATCGCTTCTCCGCTTCCATATGTATCGGCGTGAGCAGGCTTTTGTCGGATCGACGGAAATCCGCAGCATCGACGATTCCTACCGTGACGAGTACATCGGCTATCGGGACCGACAGCAGTACATGGTCGATGACATCGTCGCTGCGGGCGTCGCGGCCGGTGATTTCACCACGCGCTACCCCAAAGATGCGAGCCGCGCTGTCACGACGATGTGTGTAGGTGTGTCTACCTGGTACAAACCGGATGGCGAGCTCGGTGCGGACGAATTGATCGCTCGGTACCTCCAGTTGGCGCGCGATACCGTCGGCTACGCGGGTTAGTCGGGGTTGACTCAGTTCGGCCAAGGTGACACTCTTGGTCGGGCCGAGCGAGCGTTCGGTCTGAACCAAGGAGAGTTGTTCATGCCGATTGATCTGACCTATGACGCGAACGTCGTAGACCTCGTCGCACGAACCGAACGCTTCATCGCCGCCGACGTCATCGGCGTCGAAGACGAGTTTCATGGTGACATCACTGCCGCGGGTGGTGATGACATCCGCCGCGAACTAAACGCGAAGGCAAAGGCTGTAGGTGTCTTCGCGCCCCATGCGCCGGTCGAGTTCGGCGGCGCCGGGCTGTCGATGTCGGACCGGGTGCCGGTGTTTGCGGCGGCTGGGTATTCGACGTTCGGGCCGATCGCATTGCATATCGGCGCCCCCGACGAGGGCAATGTCCACATGCTTGCCCACATCGCTTCGGCTGCGCAGCGCGATGAGTTCCTCGCACCGTTGGCTACGGGTGAGGTGCGTTCCGCATTTGCGATGACCGAGCCGGCGCCTGGTGCCGGCGCCGACCCCAACGCGCTCAACACGATGGCGACGCGGGTAGACGGCGGCTGGAAGATCAACGGCCGCAAGCGATTCATCACCGGCGCCGACGGTGCCGCCTTCTTCATCATCATGGCCCGAACGAATGGGGAACCCGGCGACCGCGGTGGTGCGACGATGTTTCTCGCGCCGGCACAGACGCCTGGAATCGTCATCGATCGGCACATTGCGACAATCGACCGGTCGATGATCGGTGGCCATTGCGAGATGACATTCACCGACGTTTTCGTCCCCGACGCCGGAGTACTTGGCGAAGTCAATGAGGGTTACCGCTACGCGCAGGTTCGGCTCGGGCCAGCACGCATGACACACGTGATGCGGTGGTTCGGTGCGGCGCAGCGCTGCCACGATGTTGCACTTGCCTACGTCGCGGATCGGGACGGTTTCGGCGGAAAGCTTGGCGACCTTGGCATGATTCAACAGATGATCGCTGACAACGAGATCGACCTCGCCGCGTCAAAGGCCCTGCTGGTCACGGCATGCCACGCTTTGGACCGTGGCGAGCACGCGTCGAACGAGACGTCGATCGCGAAAACGTTTGCCGCGGAAGCATATTCACGTATCGCCGACCGCAGTACACAAATGTGCGGTGGCCTCGGAGTATCGGCAGACCTACCGATCGCCCGGCTCGCGCAGGAATTGCGGCCCTTCCGAATCTACGACGGTCCGTCGGAAGTGCACCGGTGGGCGTTAGCCAAGCGGGCGGTCGGACGGGCACGCAAGGCACAACGCGCGGAGGTGGCGCGATGAGTTCTGATTTCACATCCGTCATCGATCCGCTTGTGCTGCAGCAGTTCTTGACCGACAACGGAGTTGCCGTTGCCGGGCCGCTGAACGTCGATCTGATTAGTGGCGGGAAGTCGAACCTGACCTTTGCGGCCACCGACGGAACCACCCGCTGGGTTGTTCGACGCCCGCCGACGAGCGGCCTCACGCCGTCGGCGCACGATATGAACCGCGAGTGGCAAGTCACTCGAGCGCTGCAGGACACCCCGGTCCCGGTGGCGCGGACTGTCGCGTTCGATGCCGACGGATCAGTGTTCGGCGCCCCGACGACGATCGTGGAATTTGTTGACGGACAGGTTATTCGGACGATCGAAGACATCGACGGGCTGACCGACGCGCAAATCGAAGGCAATGTCGACGCGCTCGTCTCCACGCTGGTGGCGCTGCATAACGTCGACTACGCGAGTGTTGGCCTATCGGAGTTCGGGCGGCCGGACGGGTTTCTCGCGCGGCAGGTCAAGTTATGGGCGCGGCAGTGGGGCATCGTGAAGACCCGCGAACTTCCCGACATCGACAAGCTCATCGCAGCCTTGAGCGAGCGTGTGCCGCCGATGTCGCGCACCGGAATTGTGCACGGCGACTTCCGCGTTGATAACACCATCGTCGCGGCCGACGACCCGGGAACCGTTCGCGCGGTAGTGGATTGGGAACTGTCGACCCTTGGTGACACGATCACCGACGTCGCGCTGATGTGCGTGTATCGACGTCCGGTGTTTGACACGGTGCTTGGTTTCTCCGCGGCATGGACGAGTGATCGCTACCCGAGCGCAGACGAGTTGGCCTCGCGGTACGTCGATAAATCAGGCGTCGACCTCGGCGACTGGCCGTTCTACCTCGGATTGGCGAACCTGAAGCTCGGAGTAATTGCCGAGGGAATCGCTCACCGCGCGTTGGCCGGAGCGTCGGATAGTGCGAACGCGCGCGCTGCCGAGGGGACCGCGGAGTTCATCGCGGAGGGCCTGCGCCAGGTCTCGTAGAGCGCGAAACCTATCGCAACGTCGAGATTCCGCCGTCGCGGCTCGACAGGTGCAGGTGCTCGTTGAACGACACCAGATTCACTCCGCTGCGCCCGACGATCAGTTTCGAAATTGACGCGTTCGCCATCGCGCGTGCGAGCGCCGGCCAACGCTGGGCGGGAACGTCGAACAACTGAGCAATCCACTGGGTAATGACCCCGGCCGACGACACGACCAGCAGCGTCTGTCCCGACCCCGCCTGGCGAATCGCCTCGTCGGTGGCGTCGGTGACCCGCGCGACGAACTGGGCGTAGGTCTCCCCACCGTCGGAGGGGGTCGCGCCGTTGATCCAGCGGCCCAACCCCTCGTCGAGGGCTTGCTGAAACGCCCGACCGTCCTGGAAATCTTCGGGACTTGGATTGTCCATCAGACTCGGCGTCTCGTACTCGTTCCATCCGGTATTCACCGTCGGCGTCGGAGCCGACGAGAAGGCGTCGAGCACCCCGGCGAGGGTCTGAGTCTGGCGGGGTAGATCACCGCTGATCGCGCCGGTGAAGCCGTTGACCTGCTCGGCGAGGACGGTGCCGGTCAGGGCGGCCTGAGCCACGCCGGTGGAAGTGAGACTGCCGACGGGCGCCGACTCAGTCGAGTCTGAGTCGACGGCGATACCGTACGCGTCGGGCCGTGCCTGACCGTGACGTACGAGGTAGATGGTTCCCATCGGTCCACCATAGGTGGACGACGATTAGTTTCCGCACGCCGCCCAGTCATACCCATATGGCTCCGACGCTCCTCGTGAATATTCCGACATTCGACGTCGATCGGGCACGTAGGTTCTTTACCGCAATTGGGTTCCGAGTCGACGACCTTGTCGGTGATGACGGCACCGCGGTCGTCGAAGTGGGACGGAGTCGGGTGATGCTGCATCGGTGCGATCGCTTCGCAGGTTACGCAAAGTTAAGCGCAGCCTCCCCACCCAGAGTCGCGGCCGTCCTATCAGTTGCAGTCGACGGCCGCGACGACGTCGACACAATTGTCACGCAGGCCATTCGGTTGGGTGCACAGCCATTGCGCACCGTCGAGGATCCCGGATTCATGTATTCGCGCAGTTTCCGCGACCTCGACGGCAACGGTTGGGACGTGGTGTGGATGGATCCCGGTGGACTGAGCCCGAACTGAGCCTATGCGGAATACGTCGCTGGCAATCCGAACCGCGCAAACATCTCTTCGGTGTCGTCGGCGAAGAACGCTACGACGTGTGAAACCTTGCCGTCGTCGGCTAACTCCAGTACCTGAAGCTGGAACGGGCGGTGGATGCCGTCGGGGCTGATCATGTACAGCCCAAACGCGACTTGTCCGTTGGCCACGGTCGGCACCAGAATCTGGTCGCCCGCCTTCTCCGCCGGGCAGTTGCCTCGAATAAGTGTGCCGATCGACGCCGGGCCCTGGTACCAACCGGTAAAGGGCGGCATTTCCCAGATCGCGTCCGCGGTGAACATCTCCGTAATGGCCTCAACGTCGTAGCGTTCGAATGCCGACACGTAGCGCTCTAGGAGCGCCTTCTTCTCGTCGTCGAGATCTGCCGGGTCGGGTTGAGTCGAATCACGTTGCGGCGAAACCGAAGTGAGCTGTGTGCGGGCTCGCTGCAGCAAGCTGTTCACGGTGGCTACCGATACGTCGACTGCGTCGGCAACTTCGGCGGCTTTCCAGCCGAGTACGTCGCGCAGGATGAGTACCGCGCGCTGTCGTTCCGGCAGGTGCTGCAGCGCTGCGATGAAGGCAAGGCGGATAGATTCGCGCGCGCCAACTACGTACGCGGGGTCGGCATCCTCGCCGGGGGTGATCTCGGCGTCGCCGGAGTACGGCTCGAGCCACGGCACCTCGTGGTCCTGCAGCAACGTGTCGGTGGGATCAAAGGCGTCGCCACCGAGGCCCGACGGTAGCGGCCGGCGCTGCGTCGATCCGAGGGCAGTCAGGCAGGTGTTGGTGGCAATTTTGTGCAGCCACGTTCGGATCGACGCTCGGCCATCGAACTTGTCGTACGCGCGCCACGCGCGCAGATAGGTATCTTGCGTCAGATCTTCGGCGTCGGCATGCGAGCCCATCATTCGGTAGCAGTGGGCGATTATCTCGCGACGGAACGGTTCGGCAGCGTCGAGAAAGTCTGAAGTCGGCGCCGATTGCGTGGTCAGTGCTGGCATGTGACCTAGGTTACCGCAAACCTCCGACATGTGTACAGTGTGAACATTGATTTGAGTGCACGACTCTCCGACTAGTTGTGATTGATGCCTAGTTGTAGTTGATTCGGGGCATGATGCCGGGCGCCGCGCCATTCGACGTCAGGTTCCGAATATGCCGCTGAACTGCACCGATCTCCCGAATGCCGTCATTGATCAAGCTGCGACTCAGTGGCGACAGTTCGCCGACGGTGACAATGTCTCCGGGCGGTATTTCCGCCGACATTTGGTCGATCTGATGCGACAGACGGAGTCGCTGAATTAGTTCGAACACCTCACGCAGGGTGTGTGCGTCGGCGTCGGTCAAGATTCCGTGGCCTTTCGCCGCGGTGAGGCGCTCGGGCGTAGTGCCCACCGCCAGACCGGCCGTTAGCCCCGCCCACCGCGCGAGATTGACGATCGGCGTGAGCACGTGAGCCTTCAGGTCGAGGGTCCCGCCGCGCCGGGCGACGATGTCCCGCAGCGACCGACTCCGCGGCCGAGGAGATAGCGCGTCGAGGAGCTGTAGTCGAAGGGCATTCGGATACTCCGTCGGCATTCGAAGAAATGTCGACGGGACGGTGTTCAGTGCCGGATTGCCGCAGATGGTGTTCGCGTCGAGCATCAGTGACGACATGATCAGTCCCCGGTCCCGCATCGGGTCGGCGAGCCAACCGGTGGCAGCCGCTGACCACTGCGGCGCAGATCGCGAAAAGCGCCGCTGGTAAGCCACCGCGCCATTGCTGTCGGCGGGTAGCCCGCAGAGGGTCAGCGTCGAATGCACTCCGGACGCCATGCGTCGCAACGCATCCGGATCGATGGAGGGTTCGTCGGCCCACGATAGGGCGCTATCGACGTCCGAGGACGGCATTGCCTCACGACGTGCGATGCTCCCGAGGGTGAGCCAGGCGAACTGGCGAGTCCACGGTTGCGTCTGGCCTGCCAGTTCGAGGTCGAGTGCACGGCGGACAATCGCGTCGATCATCACCGATAGCACCGCGCTTGTCCCCGACGCATCGGTCCCTCCACGGTACAGATTGACAGTCAGGTCAGTGACCTTCGCCGCGGCATGTGCGAGTTCACTGGGGTCGGAAGCTAACGCGATGGCGCGCCGCACAACGAAACTCTGTCGCGTCGATGTTGCGACCAGATCGCGATCTTCCACGACGCCGAGAACGCGACCCGCGGAATCGACGACGGGCATATGTCGCAGGCCGGTCTCCAGCATGTCCATCAGAACGGTCGATGCCATCCGATCGGCCGGAACGGTGCGCGCGGGCACGCTCATCACCGATCCGATTGGTACGTCGAGACTCAGGTCCGGCGCGACGACTCGACTACGCAGGTCGCGGTCGGTGAAAACTCCCAATGTTGTTGAGTCAACCCGAATGAGCGCATACGACGTGTGTTCGTCGGCCATCCGTCGGACTGCGTCGCGGACCGACAAGTCGCCGGAAACGAACAGCGGCGCGCGTGGAATGAGCGCGGCGACGGCGACCAATGATGCCCGATCCGATGGCGCTCGGGTGACGATGGTGTCCCACGCCGACGTCGCCAAGTAGGACAGCCCGGCCGGGTCGGCGAACACCGACCGGATTAGCGCCCCGGGAATGCGGATGGCCTCCGACCGCTGCTGCGCCCATGCGCTGAGGGCTACTTTTCCGCCCGAAAGCAACGGTAGGAAGCCAAAGACGCCGCCGGGCTCGACGATGTCGACGGGGTCGCCGGCCGGCTCCGAATTCGTGTGCAACGCAACCGAACCCGACTTCAGCATCCAAATCTCGTCGGGTGCCGCGGCCACATAGTCGACGATCAGGTCACCGGGAGCGAACTTCTCAACCGATGCTGCCGCGGCGAGCGCGTCCAGTGCCGCGGGTGTCATCGCGTGGAACGGTGCATGGTCGGCGAGATAGGCCCGCACCTCCTGGTCTTCCCTCACCTCCCGGCCCTCCGACGTCATGTGTCCCGAATCAGATCCGCGCACTTCTCGGCCATCGTCATCACGGTGATATTCGGATTGACCGCTGGCAGCTTCGGCATCGCCGACGCGTCGACGACGCGGAGTCGCTGGACGCCCTTCACCCGCAACTGCGGATCCAAAACGGCCATCGGGTCATCGAGCGCACCCATACGTGCCGTGGCGGCGGGGTGATAGACGGTGTTGTGCGTCTTGTGGATGTAGTCGATCAACTCATCGTCGGATACCGCATCAGGTCCCGGAGCCAATTCACGCGCCACCCACGAGCGCAGCGGTTCCTGCTCGGCGATGGTGCGCGCCAAGCGAATTCCCGCGAGCATCACCCGTTCGTCGTGACCGTCGGGGTCCGTGAAGTAGCGTGGGTCGACGCGTGCGCGGTCGCGAAAGTCCTTCGACCGCAGGCGAATTGTTCCTCGGGAAAGTCCCTGGGTCACATTGGGAGTGAGACAGAACCCGTTGTCGGTGGTGGGGTATCCCCAGCGCAACGTGTTCATGTCAAACGGCACACTGCCGTAGTGCATCATCAAGTCGGGGTGATTGAGTCCGTCGACGGTGGTCGTGAACAGACCGATCTCCCACCACTGGGTCGACGTAGTGACCATCGGCTTTGATGCCTCATAAAACACCAGCCCTTCGACGTGATCGTCGAGGTTGGATCCGACGCCCGGCGAGTCGACGCGGACGTTGATGCCGAACTCGCGCAGGTGCGTACTCGGGCCAATTCCGGAGAGCATCAACAGTTTTGGGGTGTCGATCGCACCGGCGGTCACCACCACTTCGCGTCGGGCGTGGACGGTGTCGTAGCCAGTCAGGTCGGGGCGTTGGTAGCGAACTCCGGTGGCATTGTTGGCGTCGTCGAAGACGATCTCCGCAACCCATGAATCGGTGCGGACCTCCAAGTTGGAACGCTTGCCGAGGAGCGAGTGGAGGTAGGCGTGTGAGGTCGACATCCGAGTGCCGTCTTCTGCCGCGTTGATCTGAAACCATCCGGCGCCGTTGACGACCGTCGAGCCTCGATTGAACTGGACCGTCGGGAGTCCGACTTTCGCCGCCGACTCCAATAGCGCAGCTCCGCACGGGTCGTCGGGTGGCACGTCGCGGAGGCGGACTGGGCCGTCGTGGCCGTGGTCTCCCTCCGCGTCGTTATTCTCTACTCGTTTCGTATACGGCAGAACACTTTTCGCATCCCACCCGGTCGCGCCCATTGCCGCCCAGTCGTCGAGTACTTCCGCGGGTGGCCAGAATGCGATGCACGAGTTGTGTGACGAACAGCCGCCCAACACCTTGGCGCGGGCATGGCGCATAAAGCTGTTGCCCTTCTCCTGCGGCTCAATTGGATAGTCCCAGTCGTAGCCGGAGTCGAGCAGATGCATCCATTGATTGAGCACCAGGACATTGTCGTCGCCGATGTCGCTTGGCCCCGCCTCGATTAGGCACACCGTGACGTCGGGATCCTCCGAGAGTCGTGCCGCCAGAACACAGCCAGCTGTTCCGCCGCCGGCGATGACGTAGTCGAAAGTTCCCGCAGAAGCGTTGTCCACCATGGGTTATTGCTCCTTCGGGCTCGATGTCGTTTGGGCGGCGGTCGGTTGGTGGGTTGTCGGCTGCAGGGTGGGGCTCGGCGCGGCGTGCGACGCGAGGGTGCCAATGTGATGGCGGCCCTTCACCAAATACCAGACGAGTCCGAGGCCCAGGATGATTCCGATGTACACGAATGCTCCCCAGGTGTTGTACCAGGGCTCGCCATACACCGCGACGCGTGGCCAGGCGAGGTTCAGCGCCATCCCGACGCCCCAAACTACGGCGACGATGTTGACCAGCAGGCCCCATCGGCCCATCGTGAAATATCCGCCTGCGGCAAGGTCTTTCGGCGGCCACTGGCCTTGCAGGCGCTTTTTCAACATGGGTCCGGTGACCATCAGGTAGGCCAGGTAGATCATGATGATCGCGATCGACGTGAGAACAGTGAAGATGTGCGGCTGACCGACGTTGATGACCAGAATCAGTATCGAGATCACTCCAATCACCACCGCCGGGATAACCGGTGTCTGCGTCTTCGGATTGACGCGAGCTAGCTTCTCCCCGAACGGAAGTGCGTTGTCGCGGGCCATCGCGAAGGTGAGGCGGATGGCCGCGGTGTGCACCGCGAGGGAACAAACGGTCACCGCTACGACGATGCAAACGAGGAAGATCGTCCCGAGGGGCCCCCACATGACCTGCTCGACGATGTATTGCAATCCGCCACTGGCCTCGCCGATCTTCTTGTCGTCGAGATTCGGAGCAGCCATCACCGCGAAGACCAAGATGGCGCCACCGATGACAAAGGAGGCGAGGATCGCTCGCAGAATTGCCCGGGGCGCGGTCCGTCGAGGTTCGACTGTCTCCTCGCCTAACGAACTCGCGGTATCGAATCCATACATGACGTACCCCGACGCGAGCGACGCAACCAGGAACGCGCTGAGATATCCGCCCGATTCACCCGCCCCATAGCCATTGGTGGAAAAGAAGACCTGTGGTCCGCGAGTGAGGTTGGCCGCCAGGATGATCGCGATCAGCACCGCGGCGATGAGCTCGATGAATACGCCGGTGCTGTTGATCATCGCCATCAACCGAACACCGAGTGCGTTGACGACCGTCGTAAACACGATGAGACAACTACCGAGGATGACGGCGTTCACCGCAAAATCGGTGGTGTCGCTGCCGTCGCCGATCAGTTGGAAGCCACTCCACAACCGCGGCAGATTCAGTTGCAGCGCAAGGACAACCGCCGCCAACGTGACGATCGACGCCGTTAACATCAACCAACCCGACGACCAGCCGACGATCCGTGAACCAAGCGATTTCGACCAGTTGTAGACCGATCCGGCCACCGGATACTTGGCCGCCAACTCCATGAAGCACAACGCCACGGCCATCTGACCAACGAACACGGCTGGCCACGACCACAGATACGCGGGGCCTGCGGAACCGAATCCGAAATAGAACAGTTGGAACGTTCCGGTGAGGATCGAGATGTAACTGACGCCCGCGGCAAAGCTGGCGAACTTGCCGATACTGCGGTCGAGTGATTCGCGGTAGCCGAAGTCATCAAGGCCGCCGTCGTCGGGACTTGATGCGGCGAGCCCGGGTTGGTCGGAAACTGTCATGGGTGTGCATACTCCTCGTGATCGTGCCGATCGCGGCGGGGCATGCGCTGGTGTTAGCACACCCCACGCGACGTGGTCATGCCGTGAACCAACCCACCTCCTTGGGAGCGGTATTCGTCCAAATATGTTTGGTCTCTTGATATTCCGCCAGACCCGTTGGTCCGAGCTCGCGGCCGTTGCCCGACTTGCCGAAACCACCCCACTCGGCGGCGGCGGTGTAGACGCCAAAGTCGTTGACCCACACGGTGCCGTGTCGCAGCGCTCGCGCGACTCGCTCGGCGCGGGCACTGTCGGCGGTCCGTACGCCGGCCGCTAATCCGTAGGTCGTGTCGTTACCAAGGGCGATCGCCTCGGCCTCGTCAATGAATCGCTCAACGGTCAGAATCGGACCGAACGTCTCTTCCTGAACTACCCGCATGTCCCGTTTGCAGTGGTCGAAAATCGTTGGCGGGAAGTAGCTTCCGGCGGCGTATTGGTCTCCCGTTGGACGGCGACCGCCGAGTACCAATGTGGCGCCCTCGGAAATGCCAAGGGCCACATAGTCTTCCACTTTCGCGCGGTGCGTCTCCGACACCAGGGGGCCAGTCTCGCTGGCGGGGTCCATACCGTCGCCGAAACGAATCGTCGCGGCGCGCTCGGCCACCGCTTGCACAAAACGCTGTGCAATCGATTCTTCGACGATGAGTCGGGTACCCGACGAACAGACTTGGCCCGAGTGGAGGAAGACACCGGTAACCACGGCGTCGACCGCCGACGTCCAGTCAGCGTCGGCGAAGACAATATGTGGGTTCTTGCCGCCGAGTTCCAACGCGACCTTGCTGACATGACGTGCGGCCACCTCGGCAATGTGCGCTCCGGTGGTGGCGCCGCCGGTGAAGGAAATCAGGTCGACGTCGGGGTTGTCAGTCAGAGCATCGCCAATCGAGGCGCCGCTACCTTGGATCAGGTTGACGACTCCCGCGGGTGCACCCGCTTCTTCGGTCAGCTTGATCAACCTGATCGTCGAAAGCGGTGTTACCTCGCTCGGCTTGACCACCATCGTGCAGCCCGCAACAATCGCGGGCGCGATCTTCCACACGATCTGCAGCAGCGGGTAGTTCCACGGTGCGATAAGGACGCATACTCCGACTGGTTCGCGCACGACACGACTGATAATCGTCGGATCCCCGACGTCGACGAGCCGATCGGCCTCGACAGCCCCAAGCCGCGCGTAGTAGCGAAACACCGACACCACGTCATCAATGTCGATGTGGCTTTCCCGCAGGGTCTTGCCGGTATCGAGCGTTTCGATGCGCGCGATTTCGTCGCGATCGCGTTCGAGGAAGTCCGCGATCCGATCACATATGGCTGACCGCTCGGCCACCGTCGTGTTTCGCCAGTTGGACGCGGAGTCGGGAGCGAAGGCCCGCGACGCGGCGGTGACCGCGGCACGGGCGTCATCGACTGTTGCTTCGTCAACGACCGCTACGACACTGCCATCGGCGGGGTTGATGATGTCGCGGGTGCCGCCGTCGCTGGCGTGGCGCCACCGACCGTCGATGAACAGAATCGGGTCGTGCTGCGCGCGCTCCATGAAACCAGTACACCCCAATGTGGCTCTCACGTGGCCACATTGGGGTGTCTACCTACGAGGCGCTGACCTTCTTGCCAGCGTCAACGGACGGCAGAAATGCGTTGCGGACCGGCTCCGCGGCCTGGCCGTCAGGTGCGACGATGCCGCGCTGCACCAGTCGCGGCCGAACGCCCTCGCCGAAGTGGTACGCCTCTTCAAGGTGGGGGTAGCCGGAAAGAATGAAGTGATCCAGACCGAGGGCGGCGTACTCGGCGATTCGATCGGCAACCTCATCGTGTGATCCGACGATCGCGGTTCCGGCACCTCCTCGAACGAGGCCGACGCCCGACCACAGGTTCGGATAGATCTCGAATGACCGTCCGGTGGATTCCTTATCGAAGGTGCTCGCGTTGGAATGCAGTGCGCGCATCCGACGCTGCCCCTCCGACTCCGACGCTCCAAGGCTTTCCTGCGCTGCCGCGACGACCGTCGGATCGAGGTTGTGCAGCAAACGGTCGGCTTCCGCCCACGCTTGCTCCGACGTGTCGCGGGAGATCACGTGCAGCCGAATCCCGTACGTCAACTCGCGGCCGGCGTTGCCCGCTAGACCACGTACCCAGTCCAACTTCTCCGCAACTTGAGCGGGCGGTTCACCCCAGGTCAGGTAGGTGTCGGCGAAGTCGGCCGCGACGGTGCCGGCCGAGCCTGAACTACCGCCGAAGAAGATCGGTGGAAGCGGGTCTGGAATGCGAGCCGCTTGCGCACCCTCGACCCGCAGATGCTTGCCGGTGAAATCCACCGGGCCGTCGTCGGCCCATAGACGCCGGATGATGTCCAGAAACTCGCCGCAGCGTTCGTAGCGGGCGTCCTTGGCGAGGAAATCACCGAAGGCGCGCTGTTCGCGCGATTCGCCCCCGGTCACGACGTTGAGCAACAGTCGACCTTCCGACTGCCACTGGAACGTAGCCGCCATCTGCGCGGCAAGCAGCGGACTAATCAAACCTGGGCGCAGCGCAACCAGGAACTTCAACGTCTCGGTGGTATCCACCAACATCGCGGTTGTCAGCCAGGCGTCCTCGCACCACAATCCGGTCGGCGTGAGGACAGCCTCGAAGCCGTTGATCTCCGCGGCAGCCGCAAGCTGGTTCAGGTACTTGAGATTGGCCGGGCGATCCCCCGACATCAGACTGCCGTGTCCACCCGCGATCAGGTTGCGGGAATCACCGTAGGTGGGCAGGAACCAATGAAAATGCGTGGACACGCGAAGTCCTCTCGAAGTTGACGCCGATGTTTCTCTTCGTCAGTCAACGCGACGACGGTCGTGAACCTGACATTGAAACCATGGTGGGCGAAAGGTGGGCCGCCATATGTCTGCGGTCTATTCTTCGCGTCTACCGTTCGCGCAGTTAGTACGACTCCAGCGAGGTGCTAACGCCAGTGCTGTGGGACGTGCCACACCGTCGCTAGGTTGCGGTGAACGCGAACTCGCTGCTAGCTTTGCCGTTATGTCGAGCCCCGAGCACCACATCCCGGAGGTCACCTATGTGACCACCGCTTTGGGATGTCGCCTGCCGCTGGCTCGCGTTCTATGTTGTTGTCGAATGCGCTGAAACGATCTACTCCGCCATTTTTGGCACCCTTTCGTTTTGCACCCGTGCGCTCGACCGGTTGTATCGACATCTTGCTTCGATACCGGTTGATGTCTGCCAGCGGGCATTCACCCCTATGAGGACAACATCATGACCACCACTCTTGACCACCGCGTCGTCACCCGCCCGCAGCCTCCCCGCAGCTCACGAACCACTCGTCCGCTCGCATATGGCTCGCGACCACTCGCGCTTGATCCGCGTCTGACCGCAGGCGGCCCGGCAACCGCTCAGGCACGCGTGCATATCGCAACACCGCAGCTCGAACTGTCATCGAAGCCATCGGCGGTGGTGCTGCGCACCGCGCGGTTGGCCGGCCCCATCTTCCGCGACGATGCAGCCGAGCGCACCGACCTCTCGATCTCCACCGTCAATCGCCAGGTCGGCGCACTACTGCGCGCTGGACTTATTCGTGAGCGCGCCGACCTTGCCCCCGCTGGCGCCATCGGTCGGCCTCGCCTGCCGTTCGAGCTGAATGTAGCCGAATTCCTGACCGTCGGAATCCACATCGGATTCAAGGTCACCTCGATCACCACCCATGATCTGCTGCATCGCGTCGTTGGGGCGATTCAGATTCCGACCCCGGAGGGTGAACCGGAAGAGGTTCTCGCCGCGATCGGTGTGTCGGCGCGACGTTTTGCCGCGCGATGGACTGGCAAGCGCGCGCTGTGGACCGGCGTTGCGATCGGTGGACGCGTCCGCGACGGCGGCTTCGTCGATCACCCGCGCCTCGGTTGGGACAAGGCCCCCGTCGGACGGATCATTGCCGAGACCGTCGGGCTGCCGGTATCGGTTGCCTCGCACGTCGAAGCGATGGCTGCTGCCGAGCTGCTGGTGACGCCGGACAACAACGCGTCGAGCTTCCTCTACTTCTATGCACGCGAAATGGTCGGCGTCGCGTTCAGCGTCGACGGCTCGGTGCACACCCCGTCGTCGGGGCCGCCGGCCATCGGCCATTTCCCCACCGGTGCAACCGAATTGCTCGACCCGCGGCGGACCGGCCAGCTTGAGCCCGCCGCGAGCGACACCGGTGTTGTTGAAGCGGCCCGCGCCGCCGGACTGACCGTCGAGGGAATCGACGCGGTGCACGAGCTTGCGCGCAATGGCGACGACCTCGCTCGCACGATTCTCGATGAGCGTGCTCAGGTACTTGGTCGGGCCGTGGCGTTGATCGCCGACATCTTCAACCCCGACCACGTGATCCTCGGCGGGCAGGCATTCACCGACTCGCCGTCGACGCTGCCGACGGTTGCGAAGGCCGTGCGAGACACGACCGTCGCAACCAAACGCGATGTGCGCGTGTCACATTCGGGTGTGACGGTGCAACAGCAGGCGGCCGGAGCGGTATCGCTCGACGCGATCTACTCCGACCCGCTGGAAGCAATCGCATTGACCGCGTGAGCTAATCCACGGTCCGCTTCGCGTAGGCCCGCAGGGCAAAGGGGCCAAATACGGCGGTCAGCACCAGCGACCAGATGATCGTCGTGATCACCGGATGCTGCAGTGGTAGCGCGGCGTCGGGGCCGGCGACCGGACCGTTGCCCCACAGCACGCGCATGGCCTGAACGAGCGACGAGATCGGATTCCACTCGGCGATTGTGCGCAACCAGGTGGGCATCGGGTCGGTTGGCACGAATGCGTTGGACAGGAACGTCAGCGGAAACAGTGTGGTGAACATGAAGCCGTTAACGGCCTCGACCGACTGCAGCCACGAACCAATGAGAATTCCGAACCAGATCATCCCGAAGCCAAATAGGAGCACCAGCGCAAAGGCCAGTATGGCTTCACCGAATGAGTTCCGGATCCGCCATCCAATAGCCAGACCGGTCAATGCCATTACGACGATGCCGATCGATGAGTGAAGCAGACTCGCGATGGCCCGGCCGATCAGTACCGACGATCGGGCGATTGGCAGCGATCGGAAGCGGTCAATGATGCCCTTGTCCAAGTCCGACGTAATGCCCGTCGAGACGATGAACGCGGTGAACACGATGGTCTGGCCCATGATGCCGGGTAGCAGGAACTCTTTGTAGTCCGGCCCACCTGCCACCTGAATCGACGCCCCGAACACATACGCGAACAGAACGACGAACATGATCGGCTGAATCGTGACGTCGGAGAGCATCTCCGGCATGCGCTTTGTGTGAATCAGATTGCGGCGCACCATAATCCACGACTGCTGCCACAGATTCGTCTGGTGGACCTCAACCTTCGCCGAGGCGGTGGTGGTGGTCATTTGGTGGACTCCTTGTTGGTGGTCGTGGTGGTGTCAGCGTCGGCAGATGCGGTGTCGTCGTCGGTGCGGTGCCCGGTGAGACTCAGGAAGACGTCATCGAGGCTGGGGCGCGATAGTCCCAGATCATCGATGTCGACGCCGCTGTCGTCGAACCAGCCGATGACCCGCGTCAGGTCGGCGAGTCCGTTGGCCGGGGTGGTCAGTTTGCGCGCACCTTCGTCGATGAACACTTCACCGCCGGTCTTTTTGAGCAACGCAGCGGCAGCGGGAATGTCAACCGCATTCGAGACGGTGAGCACGAGACTCGCTGCCCCTGCCTGCTCCTTGAGTTGCAGCGGTGTTCCCGCGGCGATGATGCTGCCCTTGTCGATGACGACGATGTTGTCGGCCAGTTGGTCGGCCTCTTCCAGGTACTGAGTGGTCAGCAGCAGCGTGGTGCCTGCGGAAACCAAGTCCCGCAATACATCCCATAGTTCGGATCGGCTACGCGGATCGAGTCCCGTCGTCGGCTCATCGAGAAACAGCACCGGTGGTGCGGCGAGCAGACTGACGGCCAGGTCCAGGCGGCGGCGCATACCGCCCGAGTACGACTTGACCTGCTTGTTGCCGGCCTCGGTCAGCGAGAACTGTTCGAGTAGTTCGTCACTGCGACGCGCGAGCGAGCGGCGGCTGATCCCGTACAAGCCACCGATCATGCGGAGGTTTTCCCGGCCGGTGAGGATCTCGTCGACGGTGGCGGCCTGCCCGGTGAGCCCCATGCTTCGCCGGACCATATCGGGGGACTCGGTGACGTCGTGACCGGCGATGCGTGCGGTGCCGCTCGTGGGGGGCGACAGAGTCGTCATCATGCGGACGATGGTTGTTTTTCCGGCGCCGTTGGGGCCGAGGAGGCCCAGCACCGAACCCTGCGGCACGGTGAAGCTGACGTCGTCGACGGCGGTGAAATCGCCAAATCGCTTGACGAGATGGACAGCTTCGATGGCGACGTCGGAGCGATTGTCGGCTTCGATATCAGTGGTTGTTCGCGACGGTGAGCTCATGGGTCCTCACAGTAGTAGGCAGGTCGGACATCTTACGAATGGATTTACTTAGATACCGACCGTGGGCGCGGTCAAAACTCATCGCGAGGCGAATCGTAACGAACGGAAGACTAAAGAAAACGGCCCCGGATGCTTGCGCATCCGGGGCCGCCCATCGAGCTACTTCAGGTGACTACTAGCCCTTTGGCTTTGAGTAGCCAGCCGCCTGAGCATCAGCCTCAGTGGCGAACCAGATCTCCGGGATCGTCTGGGCGTAGCCCGACGAGTCCGGGGTGTGGTACAGACCCGAGTCCGCGTTGCCCTTGATCGGGTAACCGGCCGGAGCGTCCTTCGACCCGTCGAAGAGCTTGGCACCCTTCGGCACGTCAACCTCGACACCCTTGAGCTTGTACTTCGTCGCACCGACCGCGGCAGCGCCAGCAGCGGCCGCACCGGCAGCGCCGGCCGCAACAGCTGAGCCCGCGGAACCGGCCTTGTCGGCCGCCTTGTCGACGAGTCCACGAGCTGAACCGGAAACGTCGGGGCCATCGATATCAACGTTAGGAGCATCGACATCGACCTTGGGAGCGTTGATGTCAACGTCCGGGGCGTCGACGTCGAGTGCGTCCTTGACCTTGTCCTTTGCCTTGCCGCCGAGAGCAGCAGCCCCGGCAACGCCAGCCGCACCGGCTGCGGCAACGCCACCGGCGACCTTGCCGATGTTGCCCTTGACGTCGACATCGGGAAGATCGATGTTCGGCTTCTTCAGGTCAACGTCGGGGAGGTTGACGTTTGGCTTCTTGACGTTCGGGAGGTCAACGTTCGGCTTGTTGATGTGCAGATCAGCCTTGCCGCCACGCAGCTTGCGCCACAGCCAAGCCAGCAGGAGGAGCGCAGCCAGGATCAGCAGCGGAATCCACAGCCACCACCAGTTGAAGCCGGTGTCGACCTTGGGAGCGTTAATGTCGACGTTCGGTGCGCTGATGTTCGGCATGTTCGGCGCACTGATGTTCGGCATATTCGGTGCGCTTACGTTAGGCAGACCGGGCATACCCGGAACCTTGACGTTCAGGTTAGGCAGGCCGGGGATCTTGATTCCGCCCAGCTTGCCGAGCAGTCCGTTGAGCTTGCCGTCGATGCTGCCCCACTCACCGGTCTTGGTGTTGAAGGTCAGGTCACCGTTGGCGAACTTCTGGGTCACAACGTCACCGTCGACGGTTGCGTCGCCGAGCGGAGCGCCAAGCTCGTTGCCCAGGGTGCTCGCGGCGACACCCATGGCGCCGCGAACGATGTAGGCACCGGTTTCCGGGGTCCAGTAGATGGACGCGGCGTCGTCGGTGTTGAAGTCGGCAGCGCGGCTAGCCGGCTGGAATGGACCCGACTTCTCGTTGGTCTTCGGGAACTTCAGATCGCCGGTCGGGCCACCCGAGGTCTCGTACTTGTCGAGGATGGCGCCATACAGAACCTTGGCGCCGGTTGCCTGCGACCAGAAAATCTTGCCACCGGTGAACGACTGAACGAAGCCGTCGCCCGCAGCGGTAGCGTCACCTTGCTTTTCACCAAGGCCGGCCTGATTGAAGCCCTTGTCGGCGTCGCCGCCGCCATTCTGAATCTGGTTAACAGTTGCGTCGATAGCTGACTGGGCATCCGACTGCGGTGAAGCGACCGCGTGGGGCGCTAGCAGCGTGAACGCACCAGCCGTCGCGACGACGCCGAGTGCGAGTCGCCTCGCGAGCCGGGCCGTCCGATCCGGACGGGAACGAGAGAGCATTAGTTATCTCCTTATTTATGGATGAAGCACCGCAGCCCAGAGGCGGGCCCCGTCTGGGGTTGTCCCTGCTAGCGGGAGTCCATGCGTCGAAGCCGACCCACGACGTTCTCAGGTTAACCTCAGTAACCGCAATATTGGGTCAAGTTGATCGTTCCTGCAACCAATTCCGGGCAAACGTTGGCGATACGATCGGCCGGATCGTAAGTCTCGGCACAAGAACCAGGGAGTTTGTGTGAGCGCACTACCTGTTCAGCGAAGCGAAAAGCGCCTTTTGGCGCTAATTGCGACAACGGCAGTGGGCTTTGTCACATTCGGACTCATCGTGTCGGGGCCACGGGCGGTACTAGCCGGACTCGGGGATATTTTGGTGGCCCCCAACGTGCTCATTACCGACTTTGCCGATCTTGGCGGCCTCGGCGCCGCGTTCGCGCAGGCCGGGCTCCTCACGTTAATTGCTTGTGCCAGTTACGTTTTGCTCGGCGCAACGGTCGACGGCGGCGCGGTCGGATGCCTGTACATGGTTCTCGGATTCGGCCTGTTCGGCAAGACTTTGATCAATGTCTGGCCGATTCTCGCCGGCGTGGCCCTCTACGGCCTCTACCAGCGGCAACACCCGCGTGAGTTACTCACTACCGCCTGGTTCGCGACGGCCTTGGCGCCTGTCTTCTCGGAGTTCGCCTTCAATACGGCGCTGCCCCGTTGGACGTCGATACCGTTGGGTCTCGCGATCGCCCTTGTTATCGGGTTCGCGGCAAGTCCCGTTGCCGCGAACCTCTATCGGGCGCACAACGGATTCACGCTGTACAACATGGGATTCGTCGCGGGAGTCGTTGGGGCAGTGGTTGTTTCGGTGGGTTCGTCATTCGGCCTGGCGCCGCAGCCGGCAATGACGTGGACGTCGGGTCACAATCGCGAGTTGTACTGGTTGGTGGGCGCGACGCTGGCGGCGGTGGTGGTGACCGCATTCGTCGCCGATCGCAGGCCGTGGCAGGGATACCTCGCTCTCCATCGTCGTACCGGTCAAGCTCCGGCCGACTTCATCAAATCCGACGGCGCCGGTCCAACTCTGTTGAATATGGCCGTCGTCGGACTGCTCGCGACGTTGGCCATGATTGCGATCGGCGTCGACTTCAACGGGCCGGTTGTGGGTGGGATCGTTAGCATCATCGGCTTCGGGGCCTGCGGAAAGCACAGCGTGAACGTCATTCCGGTAATGGCCGGCGTGATTATCGGCGCACTGGTCAAGCCGCTCGGCCTCACCGACCCTTCGGTGGTATGGGCGATCATGTTTGGGACCTGCCTGGCACCGATCGCCGGCCGGTTCGGTCCGCACTGGGGAGTGGTGGCCGGCTTCCTTCATGTTTCGGCGGCACAGGTCGGCGGGGCATTAACGGCCGGACTTAACTTGTACGGCAATGGATTTGCCGCGGGATTGGTGGCGGCGGTGGTGAGTCCGGTCGCGCTGGTCTTTGCCCGACGTCGGGCAACTGACAGTCCACGCGAACCGTCGTCGATACCGGCGTCATAGTCGGATCGCGTCGCCCCATCGTCGCCAAACTGAGTCGATCGCAGGTTCGATCTCGTGTGCGTCAGCCGCACTGAAACGTGCCAGTGCGCCCGCGCCGTGCAGGACTGTCGCACCGGGCTCCGACTCCAACTCTGGCCGGTGCCCGGCCAGCAGGACCGTGCCGAGAACGCGCGACAATCCCATCATTCCGGGACGTGATCTCTCGACAATCCGGGTGAGATCCAATTCCTCGACCAGCAGATCGCGACCGTCGTGAACGATGTGCTGTCGACTGATAATCGCCCCACCCTGTTCACCGGTTCGACCCAGAATGAGACGCTCGGCGATCAGCGCGCTACCGCCCGCGGCGATATTGGCAGCGAGAGTCCGATCCACCACCGAACCGTCGGATACGACGAATGGCGCGGCATTCCAACGTAATTGCGCATCGGAGCCCACGTTGATCCGCGCCTGCCACGAGGCTCGCCCGCCGCGGGCGTTGTACGCCACCGTCCCCGACGGCTCGACGATCTCTAGTCGAACCCCTGCCTCGACGTCGATCTCGATGGCTAGCCGATCACCAGCAAGCAGCGCCGCCGTATGTCCCACCAAGCCGATGCTGGCCGTATCGGTTCCCGTGTGGAGTACGCGCGCCGAAAGAATGTCGCCCGCCTGTAGGACCGGCACCGATACACGACCGGCGTTGCGCCGTACCGTGATTCGTGTTGGTCGATGCGCCCTCACCTCAGTGTGCGTGGTCGTGGGTGTGGCTGTGGTCGTGGTCGTGGCCGTGCTCGTCGTGCGAATGCGAGTGCGGAGCCATGGGGCCGGGATCGGTTGGTGTTAGCGAGCCGGACTGATGCGTGTGAAGGGTTTGGCGCACCCAATTTACGAGCTCATCTACGGTTGCCTCGTCGCGCTGACTGAGGGCGACGACGGGCAGGCCGCCCCGAACAGATCCGGCGTCGGCGACCATCTGTGCGGGGTCGACCCCGACGTGTGGGCCGAGGTCAGTCTTGTTGACTACCAACAGATCCGCTCGCTCGATTCCGGGCCCGCCCTTGCGCGCGACGTCGCCTCCACCGGCGACGTCGATGCAGAAGATCTGGGCGTCGACCAATGCCGGACTGAAGGTGGCGGTGAGGTTATCGCCACCACTTTCGACGATGACGAGGTCGAGTGGCGCGAACTTGTCCTCGAGGTCTTCGACGGCGAGCAGGTTTGGCGTCACGTCGTCGCGGATCGCTGTATGTGGGCACGCTCCGGTCTCGACCGCGACGATCCGTTCCACCGGCAGGACATTTGCTGCTCGCAGCAGGCGCGCGTCCTCGTCGGTGTAGATGTCGTTGGTCACAACCGCCATCTCCAACTGGCTGGCAAGTCGACGGCACAGGGTGGCGATCAATGTGCTCTTCCCGGTCCCGACTGGGCCGGCCACCCCCAATCGCAGGGGCCGCGATGGTGTTGTAGCGGAACGACTTTCAGGCATGGAAAATTCTCCTCGTACGGTGTGCGTGGTCAATCGACCAGATTTCAAGTTCGGGTGCGGTCAGCGCTGGAAGCGTGGCCACCGAGGTGACCTCGACCGCGGTAGTCACCGACCGCTCGATTGCGTGCGACGAAGCCAATACCCATCGAACGGGTTCGACTGGATCGGTCGGCAGAAGTTTGGGTGCCGCGTAGGCGACCGTCTGAACATCGTCGTAGAGGCTGGTGCGGGCGGTCTGAGCGTCGGACAGGCCGCAGATCGCGGCAACCACTCCGAGGGCGACCGGACGCGGCAGCGTCGCGACCTTGGCGAGTGCGTCGAGTCGCGCGTCGTCGGGCCATAGACGTCGGGCCAGTCGGAACATTCCTCGGCCTAGTTGCTCTGACGCCGCACGCAGCGGAGCACTCGGGGTCCGGGCGTAGAAGGCGTCGATGATCGCGCCGATGGAGTCCTCGTCGCCGATGAAGTCATTGTGGTCGACCCATGCGCGACGACTCAGGACCGCTGTCGCGGCCTCGGTAATACCGACCGTTGAGAGCCGCACCGCGATGTAGTCGATGATCTGTTCGGCCCGCAATCCGCCGGCCAATGCGGGTTCCAGGCCGGCGGAATGGGCGTGTCCGCCGGTCGGAAGACGACCGTCGGCAAGAACGAGGGCTGCGACGGAAACGGCTGACGGAGGCTGGTCGATACCGTCGCCGACAGTCATGGGATCGGTTGAGTGATCGTGACAAGCTTGCGGCCATCCGGGAAGGTCGCTTCCACCTGGACGTCGCTCAGCATTTCCGGGACACCGTCCATCACGTCGGCGCGGGTCAAGATTTCCCGGCCCTCATTCATCACCGCCGCGACCGTCCAACCTTCTCGCGCGCGCTCGATGGCCCAGCATGCGAGCAACGCCGTGGCTTCGGGGTAGTTCAGTTTTACCCCGCGCGCCTGGCGGTCACGGGCGACCATGCCAGCCACGGACAGCAGAAGCTTTTCGGCATCTCCCGGACTGATGCGCATCGGTTCCTCCTTACATGCTTGCGATCGGGTCGTCGAAGCGTAGCAATCCGGCAGTGATCCCGCCCGGCGCGAATAAGAGGTGAGGCTAGTCCCGGCTTGGCGACAATGCGCTCGCGCGTAGCCGGCGATAGCCGCGAACACTGAGGGTCGGGATCGACCGAATCCGGAAGCGGCCGTCGTCGCCGAGTGCGTCGGTCAGCGCCTCGTCGATGAGAATGCTGCCTGGCCGCGCCGAACTGCATAGGCGGGAAGCCACGTTGACGGGTTCACCGAACACATCGCCGAGGCGATCGAGCACGGTTCCGTGCGCTAGGCCAATGCGAAGTTCGGGAAGGGGGGCTTTGCCGCTCAAAGCGGAAATGGCCAGGGCCGTCGCCGCGGTGGCACCGGCGTCGGGGTTGACGAACAGCACACCGTCGCCAAGCGTCTTGACGACCTGGCCACCGTGCCCGGTGATTTCCGCCGAGATCTGCTCGTCGAACGCGCTGACCAAAGTGTTGAGTTCGCTCATGTCGAGGCGTCGGGACAGGCTGGTATACCCAACGAGATCTACAAAACCGACGTTGACCACCCAACCGGGTGTCTCAGTATCGCTGTCGACGGACGTGTTGCGCTGCAACGCAATCGCAAGATGGCGTCGCCAAACGAGACGGTTCACGCGGCTGAGCGCACGCGACATCTCGTCGACGGTCAGTTCGACATTGGGGTCGCGGTCGTAGGCGAGGAGTTGGTCGGCCTGCCAATCGGCAAGACGGGACATGGCCAGGCCGATCGCGCGGGCAGTGGCGATCTGATCGGATTCGGGAAACAGTGCCGCACCTGCTGCCCAGACCCGAAAAGCTTCCAGGTCCTGATCGGTGAAGATCTTGTCATGCGAGGCCAAATGCGCGAATCCGAACGCGCTCCAGATCTTCTCCGCGTATTCGGTTTCGACGCCCAACTTGAAGATCAGCTCATCGCGCGTGTAGCAGGGTTGGGCGCCCGGTTTGTCCATCCGTTCACCGTATCGCGGTTAGCGCCCCACGGTCAGTGGGTGCGCGATTCGTCGTCCGCCAGAACAGCCTTCATCAGATACGACATCTGTGCCGCGAATTCGGGCCGTTCGACTCCCCGTTTGAGGCGCACGGCGTCGTTGACGATCGACAGCGCCGCGTGTACTGCAATGCCGGCTTCCGCCGCGCCAATATTCCGATGTCGATCGGAATAGAGTGCGATCCAGCGCGCAACATAGCGACGCTGAATATCGACGAGTTCCCGCGCCGCCGGATTGCCGACCAGAGCGGCGGTGTTATTGAACGACACCGACAGATCCGGCGTCGACGTCAACACGTCGACGTATGAATCAACCAGTCGGTCAAGAACTTCCGCGTCGTCGGGGCCGCTTGTGTATGCGGCGACGGTGCCAGCCTCTAGTCGGGCGGCACTGCGAAGCCCGATGGCGATCATGATCGCGGCCTTCGACGGGAAGTGTTTGTAGACGCTCGGACCGGTAATTCCGACGGCCGCGCCGATTTCATCGACGCCCACCGGACCGTAGCCTCGCGCCGCAAACAATTGCGCTGCGGCGTCGAGGATTTCGGTCCGACGGTCATCGTCGGGCGGCATCGTCGGCGGGACCGAAGTCCGCGCTGGCGCAAGCGAAGGCTGGGCCTGGATCAGACGGTGTGCGCAAGCGATCACTTCTCGCACCGACTGTGCCTGCGAAAGTCGGGAACGGTGCGTTACGAGGCTGCCGGCGACACTCAGCGTCGACCAGACAAGCTGGCGCTGCTCCCAATCGGCGAGGTCGCGATCGGCGAACAGCACCGCCACCCACTGCCGCAACACTTCTCGGGTTCGCAGCGCGACTTCTCGGTTCTGCTCACCGTCGAGGTAGGTGCCCGTCCACCGCCACAGCGACGCCACCTCACCGCGTCGAGCGATGGCGGAACAGAGGATGGCGAGGAAGTCGTCGCGATCCCCCTTGGACGACGCGAGCGCGGCGTCGGTGCAATCTTGCAGGTCTTCGACGCCGACCAGCACCGCTTGGTAGAGCAGTTCTTGCTTGTCCGTGAAATGACGATAAAGCGAAGGTGCGGTAACACCGGCCGCGCGGGCGATGTCGGCCATCGACACTTGGGGGTAGCCGTGTTTGAGGAACAGCTGAGCACAGTGGTCGATCAGCTGCCGTTTGCGATTGGCCGGGCGCCGGGCACCGGACTGCTTCGAGGCCGTCATTGTGAATCGACCATAGCGCATAACCGTCGGCGCGCAGAACTATTTGACCTCCCGCTATAGCCAAATAAGTTATGACGCGTTAGCCTAGACCCGAAACCACTCCTGGTTTATGTGAAAGGAACAGTTCCGTGGCTGAACAAGCATTCATCTACGAGGCGATCCGTACGCCTCGTGGCAAGCAGCGCGGTGGAGCGCTGCACAGCGTCAAGCCGATCGACCTGGTCTCGGGCTTGATCAAGGACCTCCTCGCTCGGCACGGCAGCCTTGATCCCACCGATGTGAACGACGTCATCCTCGGCGTCGTTTCGCCGGTCGGTGAGCAGGGTGCCGTCATCGCACGTACCGCTGCACTCGTCTCCGGCTTGGGACAGTCCGTCCCCGGCACGCAGATCAACCGCTTCTGCGCATCGGGTCTGGAAGCCTGCAACCTGGCAGCAGCCAAGGTCGCGTCGGGCTTCGACGATCTGGTCCTCGCCGGTGGCGTCGAGTCGATGTCGCGCGTGCCCATGGGCTCCGACGGCGGCGCGCTCTTCATGGACCCCGCAACCGCGTACGACAACTACATCGCCCCGCAGGGCATCGGTGCCGACCTCATCGCCACGATGGAGGGCTTCAGCCGCGAGGACGTCGACGCATTTGCCGCCGAGTCGCAGGCCCGCGCCGCCAAGGCATGGGAAGCGGGACTGTTCGCCAAGTCCGTCATGCCCGTCAAGGACATCAACGGTGTCGTCGTGCTCGATCACGATGAGCACATGCGCCCGGGTACCACCGCCGAGCAGCTCGGCAAGCTGAAGTCCGCGTTCCAGGGCCTGGCCGACATGGCAGGCTTCGACGACGTCATCATGCAGAAGTACCCGCAGGTCGAGAAGGTTAACCACGTCCACACCGGCGGCAACAGCTCCGGCATCGTCGACGGTTCGGGCCTGGTTCTGATCGGTAGCGAAGAAGCTGGCAAGCGCAACGGACTGGCCGCTCGCGGTCGTATCGTGTCGTTCGCCGAAATCGGCAGCGAGCCGTCGATCATGCTCACCGGTCCCACCCCGGCCACCGAGTTGGCGCTGAAGAAGGCCGGACTCACCACCGAAGACATCGACGTCTACGAGCTCAACGAAGCTTTCGCGTCGGTCGTCATGAAGTGGGAAAAGGACCTCAACATCCCGCACGAGAAGGTCAACGTCAACGGTGGCGCTATCGCCATGGGTCACCCGCTCGGTGCCACCGGAGCGATGATCCTGGGTACCTGCCTCGACGAGCTCGAGCGCACCGGCGGCCGCTACGGCCTGGTCACCCTCTGTATCGGCGGCGGCATGGGCGTCGCGACCGTCATCGAACGCCTCTGAGCGCCTAGACCACACAGAAAGAATCATCGAAAAGCTATGACTGACAACATGATTTCGTGGGAGAAGGACGCCGACGGCGTCGTTGTCCTGACCATGGACGACAAGGCCCAGGGCGCCAACACCATGAACCAGACGTTCATGGATTCGATCGCCGCGACCGTCGATCGTCTCGAAGCCGAGAAGGATGACTTCACCGGTGTCGTGCTGACCTCCGCGAAGAAGACCTTCTTCGCCGGCGGCGACCTCAAGGACATGACCGCGGAGCGGACCCAGACCAAGGAAGAGATCGCAACCGAGATCACCAACCGCACCAACGGGATGAAGAAGGTGCTGCGTCGCCTCGAAACCCTTGGTAAGCCGGTTGTTTCGGCGATCAACGGCGCTGCCCTCGGTGGCGGCCTCGAGCTCACGCTGCACACCCACTACCGCATCGCGGCCGACGTCAAGGGCAACCAGCTGGGTCTGCCCGAGGTCACCCTCGGCCTGCTCCCCGGTGGAGGCGGCGTGGTCCGTACCGTCCGACTGCTCGGCTTCCAGAACGCGCTCATGGGCGTGCTGCTGCAGGGGCCGCGCCTCAAGCCGGCCAAGGCCAAGGAAATGGGTCTGATCGACGAGGTCGTCGGCAGCGTCGACGAGCTCATCCCGGCTGCCAAGAAGTGGATCGCCGCGAACCCCGAGGCTCAGCAGCCGTGGGACGTCAAGGGCTACAAGCTTCCCGGTGGCGCACCGACAAGCCCGGCAGTTGCGGCCAACCTGCCGGCGTTCCCGGCGATCCTGCGCAAGCAGATCAAGGGCGCGAACATGCCTGCCCCGCGTGCGATCCTCGCCGCGGCCATCGAAGGCGCGTACGTCGACGTCGACACCGCCGACATCATCGAGACCCGCTACTTTGTCTCGCTGGTCACCGGTCAGGTCGCGCAGAACATGATCAAGGCGTTCTTCTTTGATCTGCAGCACATCAACGGCGGCGGCTCGCGTCCCGAAGGCTATGACAAGTACACCGCCAAGAAGGTCGGTGTCATCGGCGCCGGCATGATGGGTGCGGCCATCGCATACGTCTCGGCCAAGGCCGGCATCGAGGTTGTCCTCAAGGACATCGACATTGACGCCGCCAACCGTGGCAAGGACTACTCGGTCAAGTTGGAGGAGAAGGCTCTCTCGCGTGGCAAGACCACTAAAGAGAAGTCGGATGAGCTGCTCGCACGCATCACCCCGACCATTGATGCCGCTGACTTTTCCGGTGTCGACTTCGTGATCGAAGCCGCATTCGAGTCGGTCGAGGTCAAGGCCAAGGTGTTCCAGGAGATCGAAGACATCGTCGAACCCGATGCTGTCCTCGGCTCGAACACCTCGACGCTGCCGATCACGATCCTCGCCGAGAACGTCAAGCGTGGCGAGGACTTCATCGGTATTCACTTCTTCAGCCCCGTCGACAAGATGCCGCTGGTGGAGATCATCAAGGGTGCCAAGACGTCCGACGCCGTGCTGGCCAAGGTCATCGACTACACCTTGCAGATCCGCAAGACCCCGATCGTCGTCAACGACAGCCGTGGGTTCTTCACCAGCCGTGTCATCGGTACCTTCATCAACGAGGCCGTCGCGGCCGTCGGTGAAGGTGTTGAGCCGGCGTTCATCGAGCATGCGGGCACCCAGGCCGGTTACCCGGCCGCTCCGCTTCAGCTGATGGATGAGCTGACGCTGACCCTGCCGCAGAAGATCCGCAAGGAGACCGAAGCGGCGATCCGTGAGGCTGGCCAGGAGCCGGTGCAGCACGGTTCGTACGCGGTCATCGACTGGATGGTCGAGCAGGGTCGCACCGCGAAGAAGGACGGCAAGGGTTTCTACGACTACACGGACGGCAAGCGCGACCTGCTGTGGCCGGGCCTGCGTGAGCACTTCAAGTCGGGCAGCGTCGAGATCCCGCTGGAAGACATGAAGGAGCGCATGCTCTTCGCCGAGGCGCTGGAAACCGTGAAGTGCTTCGACGAAGGTGTGCTCACCTCGATCGAGGATGCCAATATCGGTTCGATCTTCGGTATCGGCTTCCCCGCGTGGACCGGTGGCGTTGCCCAGTACATCAACCAGTACGAGGGTGGCCTGCAGGGCTTCGTCGACCGTGCACGCGACCTCGCGTCGAAGTACGGTTCACACTTCGAGCCGCCGCAGTCGCTGGTCGACAAGGCAGCCAAGGGTGAGAAGCTCACCAACGAAAACATCGGGAAGTAACACAACTCGATTCGACGCGAAGGCCCCTGACCACGCCCAATGTGGTCGGGGGCCTTTGTGATTGCCGAAGGGAAATCTTCTGTCGGTCACACGGGCGAAACGGCCAGAACACACAAAGCACCTAGCGTTCGAGGCGATCCACACCTAGTACCAGGAGCGCACATGAGTGGCAGCATGTCCCGACGTCAGGCCATCAAGGCAGTTACGACCTATGAGATCGAGACCGATGGCTTCCCGGAGCCGTTGGCAGACACGTTCGGCCGCAACGTGTTCAGCCTGTCGGTGATGAAGAAGCGGCTGCCGAAGCATGTCTACAAGGCAGTTGCGGCGACCATCGACACCGGTGCGTCGATGGACCCGATGCTCGCCGACTACGTCGCCGTCG
>QIRE01000052.1_pt1 | contig 34192 bp, 31 predicted proteins | sample 2940141 | NCBI WGS metagenome assembly QIRE01 (sample SAMN09273532, study PRJNA473421) | Gut metagenome, whole genome shotgun sequencing project. | isolation source: gut tissue | host: Folsomia candida VU population | place: Netherlands: Amsterdam | collected 2016-03-06
CAGGATGAAGACGGTCTCCAACCGGAAGACCAGCATGTGCTGTGCCCGGAAGACGACCAGATCGAAGAAGCTCCCATCGGCATATGGGTTGGGCGACAACGACTTCGACCCCGACGAATCCTGCTCACCTGAATGTTCGAGAATCCACAGTCCCACTACCGCGACGCCGAGAATGATCACGTGGACCGCGACCGCCGCAGCGATCGCCAGCCGCTGCCGCCGAACCTTCCAGGTGAGCAGGTACGCGACGATCAGTCCAGTGACGGCATACCCCATCAGCACGTCGAACTCCGCGAAAAGGAAGAAGTTGACGAGACCGTCGAGCAGGAGCAGCGCCGCACGCCACGGATACTTCCCGGGCCACCGCACGCAGCGTCGTCGCGCGGACTGCTGCTGAATCGCGAGCCCTATTCCAAACATCAGCGTGAGCAGTCCGAGGAACTTTCCCTGCGCGATCTGTTCCAGGATCTCCTGCGCGATATGCCAACCACCCGACGCACCGCCCGTTCCGGCGATGTAACCGACGAGCCCTTCGACGTTGGTGAAGATCCAGATGTTGGTCCCCAACGTGCCGAGGATCGCGATGCCCCGCAGTACGTCGAGGCTCGCGTATCGCTTGCCGAAAGAGGTTGCGCTGGTCACGAGTGTGCTCCATTTGTTAGTACAGTCGTGTTGGCACAGTAAATTAGCACAGTCGGGCTACCATAGCTAGGTGCCCAAGCTGATCGATCACGATGCACGCCGATCCGAGATCGGAGAAGCGCTGTGGCGAATCGTGCTGCGCGAGGGGGTCGGCGGCGTATCGATCCGCGAGGTCGCCGCCGAGGCGGGTATCTCCGCCGGGTCCCTGCGCCACGTTTTCGCGACGAAAGACGAACTACTCCTCTTCTCGATGCGGCTCGTCTACCAGCGGGCTGCCGAACGCGTCACCGCACATTTCTCGATCGACGACCCGATCGAGCGCGGCGTCGCGGTGCTGTCCGAGGTCCTTCCACTCGACGACGACCGTCGGGTGGAAATGCATGTCGACATGGCCCTGGTGGCGGAATCCGGAACTCGACCTGCGCTCCGTGCGGAAGCACTGAACTCCAATCGGGCGCTGCGGACGTTGTGCCGCACCGTGATTGAGCGTCTCGGCGAGTACGGCCTACTTGCGGCGGATAGGAATATCGACGACGAAGCGATGCTGCTACATGCTCTGATCGATGGTGCCGCAATGCATTTGGTGCTCGGCGACAACGATCCCCCGGCAGCAGTCGTGCAGATGTTGACCAGGTATTTGGAGGATCTGGCCTGATCTGCGGTCAGCCCTAACCGACCCCCTCTGACAGTTGCGCTTTCACCTCCGGCTTGAGCACCTTCCCCACTTTCGAACGCGGTAGGTCAGGCCACACATGCACCACCTTGGGGGCCTTCACGCTGCCGATTCGTTCCTTCACGAAGGCGATCACTGCGGCGGGGTCGACGGTCCGCCCGGTTCGCGGCTGCACCACCGCTTCCACGCGCTCGCCCCATTTGTCGTCCGGACGGCCGATTACAGCGCAATCCTGGACGTCGGGATGCGCTAATAGTGCTTGCTCAACCTCCACCGAGTACACGTTGAACCCACCCGTGATGATCATGTCTTTCGCGCGGTCGACGATAAACAGATAGCCGTCGCCGTCGAGGTAGCCGATGTCGCCGGTGTGATGCCAACCGAACTCCGACGCTTCGGCAGTGGCCGCGGGGTTGAGGTAATAGCCCGGCGTCACCAGTGACGAGCGAATCACAATCTCACCCCGTTTACCGCGCGCCAACAGATTGCCCTTGGCATCCATGATGGCGAGCGTCACCAATGGCGACGGCCGACCAGCCGAGGAAAGGCGATGCGTCGCAACGGAACCGTCGGCCGCGAAGTGATCCGACGGGGCCATCGTCGACACCATCATCGGCGCCTCAGTCTGGCCGAACAGCTGCGCCATCACGGGACCGATTCGGGCAAGCGCCTCTTTCAGCCGAGCCGGCGACATGGGTGCCGCGCCGTACCAAAAACACTGCAGCGCAGAGCGATCCGTCGCGTCGAGGGCCGGATTGCTCAGCACCATGTACAGCAGCGTCGGCGGCAGGAACGTGTGTGTCACCCGATGCGTTGCCAACAGCGTCAAGAAATCCCCGACGTCGGGTTTGCGCATGATCACGATCTCGCCCCCGAGGCACATGATCGGAAAGCAGAGCACACCTGCGGCGTGCGTCAGCGGTGCCAGCGCCAGGTACACCGGCCGCCCGGAGAACGGGTAGCTCATCAAAGTGATTGCCGACATCGTCTCCAGGTTTGTACCGGTGAGCATCACCCCCTTTGGCGTCCCGGTCGTGCCGCCGGTACCCGCGATCATCGCGAGATCATCCATCGCAGCAGCGTCGAGTTGCGAAGAATCCTCCCCTGCCGCAAGGAAGTCCGACCAATCGAGCGCGCCGTCGTCATGACCGTCGAGGCAGATCCACGTGTGCACCTCGACCAGCGAGGGCCGGATCTTGGCCACCAATGGAGCGAACGACGACTGATAAATCAGTACGGTGCAATCGAATTGGTCGAGAAGTTGCTGGTTCTCGCTCGCCTCGTTGCGAGGATTGATCGGACACCAAACCGCGCCAGCACGGCTAATACCGAACACGCAGGTGAACGACGTCGGGTCGTTGGCGGACAGAATCCCAACCTTGTCGCCCCGCGTTACACCCTGTGCTGCAAGAGCATTGGCGATCGCGTACGACGACGCCACGACGTCGGCATAGGACACCGAGATGCCATCGGTGGTCAGGCAGGGCGCCTCGCGGTCCAGCGAGGCGCCCTTGTCGAGGAAGTCGACGATGCGCATTCGTCAGTCCTCGATGTGGGTGACCGGCTTCTGCACCAAACCGAACGAGCGTAGAACTCCGAGGAGCTCGCGGTGACCGAATGCCTGGCAGCCAGAAGCCAATCCCGTTGTCAGCGGGGCCTTCTGCAGCAGTGAGTACGCCCCGTATGCCTGCAGTAGCCCGGTCTGCTTGTAGTTGGAGTTGCCGTAGATCACCGTGTGTGACCGACCGAGGGGTCCGGTGGCGTGTACCGAGTCGACGGTCCGGTTGATTCGGGTGTACTCGCGCGGTGGCATCTCGTTCATCACCTGTGCGGCAGTGGCTTGCAGGGCCGCGAGACGTTCATCCGGCGCCATATCTTTAGTCGCCTCCAACGCACCCGCGACGATCTGCGGCACGCCTTCCATAAGCGCCTTATTGAACACTCCGCCAAGGGCTTTCACGTTTGCCACGCGCGGATCCTTGCGAAACCACACCGGGTGCGACGTGCCGCCCCACGGCAGCGCCAACGCGAGCTCATGCTGACCGGGGAGGGCGAGGTTGTACAGACCGGCCTCTGGATCCCATTCCGAGTAGTTGTTCTGCTCTAGGTAGTAGGCCTTCGCCAACGCCGCGTTGACCAGAATTGTCTGCGTCGACGCGATGGTGGGACTGCCTCCCCAGAACACCGCGATATCTAGGGTGTCCAGACCTGGTGTCTCCAAACAGATTTGCGCTGCGATCTCGCCAGTCGTATACATCTGTGCCAGGCCGGGGGACAGTAGAAGCCCCTTCGCGGCGAAGTCGGCGCCGTACTGATCGTCGAGCGTGATCAGCCAGTCCTGTTCGCCGGTGGTGTCAAGATAATGGGCACCTGCCGCCAGCGCCGCCTGCACAACTTCGAGGCCGTTCGTCGCGAACGGTCCCACGGTGTTGCAGACCACCGATGCGCCGGTGAACAGCTCAGTCAGCGCCTCGACCGAATGCTCGGTGGTGACGATCTCGTAGTCGGCGGTCTCGATGCCCGCCACGTTGGATTTCGTCGAGGCTTCAAGCTTCGCGCGGCTACGTCCGGCAGCGACGAATGGAACGTTGTACTCACGCAGATATTCACAGACAAGGCGCCCGGTGTAGCCGGAGGCACCGTAGACGACAACGGGTTTGGTGGTCATGACTGGAAAGCCTTTCGATGGAGTTCACTGGCCTAGCGGAGGAAGATTGCGAAGTCACATGCCCATGCCGCCGTCGACCGGGAGGCCGATGCCGGTGATGAACTTGGCGGCGTCGGAGGCGAGGAAGACGACGGCGTCGGCCATGTCGTCGACCTGGCCCAAGCGGCCCGACGGAGTGAGCTCGACGACGCCCGCAACCGCGGCCTCCGCCGATTCAAAAAGTCCGAGCGCGGCGACATCGCTGGCTAGCCCGGCGCCCATCGCCGTGGGGACAAGTCCCGGGTAGATACAGTTCACCCGCACTCCGTATCCGAGTTTTCCCGACTCCATCGCTGCCACGCGCGTGAGCCGGTCGACGGCCGATTTGGTGGCCGAGTAGACGGCGATGCCCGGGAACGCGATGGTCGCGGCGACGGACGAGACGTTGATGATGGTGCCGCCGTTGCCCGCGGCGCCGTCGGGACGCATCGCACGCAGGCCGTTCTTCACCCCGAGGGTTGTGCCAAGGATGTTGACCTCGAGCATTTTGCGGATGTCGTCGGCATCAACCTCGGTGAGCAGGCTGGTGATCTCCACACCAGCGTTGTTGACCAGGATGTCGAGTCCGCCCAACGTCCCGACGGTGGCCTCAATGGCCGACGCCCAGTTCGCGTCGTCGGTGACGTCGAGTTTGGTGAAGGCCGCGCCGGCCAGGGACGCGGCCACATCGGCGCCAGCGTCGGAAACGTCGGCGATCATTACCGATGCGCCAGCGTCGGTCAGCGCGCGCGCCATTCCTTCGCCGAGGCCTTGAGCTGCGCCGGTAACGAGAGCTTTTCTGCCGGTCAGGTCGATCGATGTCATGAAGAACTCCTTGTGTCGCAGATCGGAAAACAGCGGTGAGAGTGAGGCACATCACGTGTGCCTGTTCAGCATCGAACACGGGCTTGACAGTTGTCAAGTAAAACTTGGACACTTGTAAAGGCGACATCCGATCCGGGCGTTCAGTGCCAGATCTGGCAGAATGACCGCAACTCCGCGCGAAGAAAGGGGATTGGCCATGACCGACCTCGCACAATCCGACGTCGCGCCGCAGCTAGTCGATCGTCCCGGCACCGATCGCTTCGAGCGGGTGGACAAGTTTGAGCGTCGTCGTGGCGAGTTGGCCGATGCGACCCTCGCTACCCTCGGCGAATTGGGGTACGCCCGAACCAGCCTGCGGGAGATCGCGCAGAAGACTGAGTTCAGCCACGGCGTGCTGCACTACTACTTCAAAGACAAAATCGAGTTGATCACGTTCGGCGTCCGCCGGTATAAGGAGCATTGCGTAACCCGCTACGACGACGCACTCGCGGCGGCGACAACCGCGGACGAATTGGGCGCGGGATTTTCCGAAGCCCTGGTGGAGACACTCATCGTCGACACCGCGATGCATCGCCTCTGGTACGACCTGCGCGCCCAGTCGGCGTTCGAAGAAGCGTTGCGGCCCACGGTGACTGACCTTGACCACCAACTGCAGGACATGATTTGGCGCGTGGTTGCCGCCTACGCCGCGCTTCGTGACGCCGATGTCGTGGTTGACGAGTTCCCCGCGTACACCATGTTCGACGGACTCTTCGAGAACTGCCTCATCCGCTACGTTGCCGGCGATGACTCCGTCGTGGAAACCCTGCGGCGCCAAGCGGTCTGGCTGCTCGACGCGGTTTGCGCAAGCCGATAGATCCATTACCCCGTAGGTAATGGACGCGCCGCCCACAGCGGTGCATTCTCGAAGTCATGACCGACACCGAAGGCACCGCCCTATTTCACTCGACCATGCCATTCGCCGAACGGCTCGGAATCGAGGCTCTGGAAGTCGGGAAAGAACGCGTTCGCAGTCGGCTCGCGTGGGACGAGACGCTCTGCACGCTCGGCGGTGGACTGCACGGTGGCGCACTGATGTCACTCGCCGACGCGACGGGCGCCGTTTGCGCCTTCCTGAATCTGCCCGAGGGTGGCCAAGGAACCACGACCGTCGAATCGAAGACAAACTTCCTGCGCGCCATCCGATCGGGGTATGCGACCGCGACGTCTACCGCACTACATGCTGGACGGAGTTTCATCATCGTCGAAACTGAAATCCGCGACGACGCTGGCAAGCTGGCCGCGAAGACAACGCAGACTCAGGCAGTTATGTAGCTGAGAAATGTCGCGACGCGACGTCGGTGGACCTATGGGCCACCGACCCCATCTTCCCGACATATCTCAGCGCCTCACCCGACATTGCGCAAGTCGTCAACTCCAGTTCATGCGGACATGCCAAGCTGGACGACTATGAACGACGACACTTCGCCGCGCAGCGCACCCGACGATTCCCCGACGGGCATTGCTCGACGCCGCTTCCTCGCGGGTGCAGCCGCGGCTGGCGCTGGCGCGGTGGTCATCACGGGCACCGGTACCGCGGCAGCGGCAAACCGCTTCGGGCTGCCGTCATCGTCGGAACGGCTCCACATCCTGGTGACCGGCGACGCTGGCACCGGCAAGGCCCCGCAGTTCGCCGTCACCGACGCCGCGCGAAAGATCCACTCGGCCAAGCCCTTCGACGCCGCTGTCGGCCTGGGTGACAATATCTACGAGTCCGGCCCCAACGGCCCCGACGACGTGCAATTCTCGTCGAAGTTTGAAAAGCCCAACGCCGGCCTCAACTTCCCGTGGCTAATGGCGCTCGGCAACCACGACAACACCGCCATCGCACCCGGCGACGGCGGATGGCTCGTGCGCGGCGATACCGAAGTGGCCTATCACCGACGTTCCCAACGCTGGTACATGCCGTCGCGCTACTACTCCGCGAAGCTCGGTGTCGCCGACTTCTTCATCCTCGACCTCAACCCACTGGCCGCGTACATCCCACCGTTTCTGTCCCCGTATTGGGAACCCGGCGGCTCCTACATGACCCGACAGTCGAATTGGTTGCGTGCCGAACTGCGACGCTCCCGGGCACCGTGGAAGTTTGTCTGCACGCACCATCCGTATCTGAACAACGGACCGCACGGCCCGGCTGGGCGCTACGACGGTCTGCCCGCGCCTCTCAACGGCGTCCATCTCAAGACCTTCATCGAGGCCAACGTCGCTGGTCATGCACAGTTCCTGCTGTCCGGCCACGACCATAGCCAGCAGGTCTTCGACCCATCGCCAGCACTCAAAGGCACTCGTCAGATCGTGTCGGGCGCGGCGTCCAAGTCCGTCACGTCACGCTCGTCGCACGCCAACCGCGCTCGCTACGAGAACTACACCGACCGCGGCTTCATGACCCTCGACATCACTCCGACGACCGTCGCGCTTGATGCCCACGAAGTATCCTCGACCCGTGGCTCGCGCAAGGCATTCAGCACTACCTACCGCATCTAACCCTGCCGGAAACAAACCGGACGGAACCAACCCCGACGGACCGGTCCGATGAGTGGTCTCGACTCCACGCAGCTGATCGACGTCGGTGAGGGCATCACCCTCGGCGTTGCTCGCACCGGTTCCGGCCCTTCGGTGTTGTTGATCGGCGGCCTCGGTATGCCATCGATCGCCTGGACGGTCAGTGGGATACCGGCCGCGCTCGAGGCCGCCGGATTTGAAGTCATCATGGTCAACACACGCGGTATCGAACCGAGCTCGACGCCTCCCGCGCCCTATTCGGTCGACGACCTCGCCGGTGATATCGAACGGCTCCTCGACGTCCTGGGCATCGAGGCCGTGCGGGTCGTCGCGTATTCGATGGGCTGCTACGTCACTCAGGCGCTCCACCGGCGAATGCCTCAACTCATCACCGCGGCAACACTTTTAGCGGGTATGCAGTCGTCACCGATTGGTCGGATCGTCAACGAGATGGAACTCGGCCTGCTCGCCCGCTACGGCGAGATTCCGCCCGAGGTCATGGTCTTCGAGCAACTCATGACCACACTGCCCACGTCCATCCTGCAAGACCCCGGCTCGATTAACGGCTGGCATCAGGCGCTCACCACGGGCACGACCGTCGTCGCGGGCAGCGGGCTACACGGTCAACTACGGGCGTCGTACGACTGGATGATGGCCGGCGAGCCGACGCCAGAACACTTGGCGGACATGACCTTTCCAGCACTCGTCGTGGCCTTCGAGCACGACCTCTTCTTCCCCCCGACAACCAGTCGAGCGGCCGCCGCGCTCATGCCCGACGCGGTGTTCGTGCAACTCGACGACCACGCGCACGGAGGTCTAATCACCGGCCACGACGGCCAGTGCGCCAAGCTCGTCAGCGACTACTTAACCTCGTACCGGTGACCATCCCACTCGTGGTCGTGCATAAAGGCTTCCGCTAGTCCAACCTTGTACTTCCAGCAGGTCCGCAGGATATTCGTATACGACGGCACCAACATCCACGCTGGTTTCTCGTCGCCCTTGCGTGTGATGACGTCTTGCGCGCGGCGGAATTCAGCGGCGAATCCGCGCCAATTGTTTTGCGGGAAAGCCTCTTTGCGCCATCCGTAGAGCAGCATCCCCACACCGATCATCTTGTCAACATCGGGGTCCGGTTCGATCAACTCCACCTCACCCGACTCCGACACGTTGGTTCCAAAGAACGCGCGGTCGACATGGTTGTGCGGACGGAACATCATGATGCCGCTCGTGGCCCGCGGATTGCATTCGATGCAACGCAAACCGTCATCGGGATTGTCGATGAAGTCGAATCCGATCTGGCCGGTGAAGTTGGTCTCGGCAACGATCTTCGTCACCCACTCGAAGATGCCGGGATGGGTTGTCTGCTCAAACGTCAGACATGACTTGCCGTCGATCGCATACCGCACCGGATAGGTTGCGTGCGCGTAGATCTGGCCTTCGTGACAAATCGAGTAGGTGCAATAGCTCGTCCCCGACGTCCACCTCTGCGCCAGCCACTCATTGCCATCCTCGTAGACCGGGGTGGGCAACGGTTCGCCCGGAACAACCTTGTAGATGTTCTGCGACCCACGCGAATACGACTGCTTCAGCGCATAGGTTCCACCCAGGTCGACGGCCGCTAGCTCGGCGTCGTTCGCCACCGACGCGAAGGGCAGCGTCGGCAGGCCAAGTTCATCGAGCTTCCGCTGGAACGCGACCTTGTTGTGCAGCGAGTCCAGCATGTCGAAGTCGGTCAAAAATAGTTTGACCGATGGATCAAAAAGTCCGACCATCATAGAGAGGATGTCGGTTTCCTCGTGGATCGGAATCACCAGGTCAATGCCCTCGTCGACGACGATCTGCGAGAGTTTGCGGCAATACGCCTGCGGCTCAAACTTGGGCGGCGGAACCCGGACGAACTTCGACGTCGAGTTGGAATATCGGCTCACTGTCACCGGGATACTGTCGACCACGGTGACTTGGTGACCGGCGGCCGCCATCAGCCGCGATAACTCAAGAGTGAGGAATGAACGCGCGAACGTGATCAGAACATGTTTGCCAGCCGAAGTATCCATCGCAAGGGAGTGTATCGCTGTCGAAGAATTCGCCATGAATGACAGGTCAGTGGGAATAACGCGCCAACCAGCGGCGTTATTCACAACTACTGATGTCTCTGCATCGCAGGTCACACCGCATAGCGGCGACATCGGAGGTAACCGACGTTCCGCAGTATCACGCAGTTGTACCAGAATTTGGGGAGGTTGAGCAGGATGTTCGTCATTGGCGTCATCGCAGCAAGCCTGGCAGCCATCGCGTATGGCATGTCGACGGTTCTGCGTGCTCTCGGCGCCCGACGCACCGCTCAGCAAGCACGAGCCCAGGGTCGCGACGATCAGGTGACCACGGCGGGCGGACCGTCGATGCAATCGACGGTATCCACCTTCTTCGACCCATCGTTTGTTCTCGGCACCCTCATGGTTGTCGTCGGCTTCGCCGGCGGCGCTATCGCCGCACGCTTCCTGCCGCTGTTCCTTTCGCAGACCATCGTGTCGGCCAACCTCGTCGTGACCGCTCTGCTAGGCACCGTCCTGCTCGGGATCGTCCTCCATCGACGCGACTGGATCGCCATCGGGTTGGTCATCGTGTCACTCTGCGCATTGGGCGCTTCGTCGTCGCACCACACCGGTGCAGGCGAGAACAAGTCGTTCCACTGGGGGCTGTTCCTCGCGACCGTCGCGCTCAGCGCCGTCGCCCTGTTCGCCGTCTACAAGCTCGGCACGCGCGGCGCGATCATCGGCGGTGCAGCGGCAGGCGTGCTATTCGGTGTCATTGCGATCGCCGTTCGCGTCCTCAACGGCGTGCACCCCTTCGACCTCGGCGACCTGATCCTTGACCCGGCCGCCTGGACTATTGCGGTCGCGGGTGCGGTCGGCTTCTACCTCCAGACCGTGGCGCTGCAGCTCGGTGCGGTCAACGGTGTGACCGCGGTGCTGGTTGTCGGTGAGACTGCCGGTCCAAGCCTCGTGGGTGTCGTCTTCCTCGGCGACACCGCTGAGCCCGGTCTGGGCTGGCTCGCCGTCGTCGGATTCATCGGCGCGTTCATCGGCGCAATCCTGGTCGCCTGGTACGGCACCGTCGACGCCGACCACTTCGATGAAGAACCCCCGATGAAGGGTGGCTGGCGTCGTGGCCGGGAAGAAAAGGCCGACGGCTCGCGACTCGCGGAACTATTCTCCGACATCACCGAGTCGTTCGGTTCGAGCAACCAACCTCAACGAACACGGACGTCACAGACCAAAGGTTGACAGCCGTCACAGTTCATGACATCTGTTGACGTATGACTCATACCGGAGCCGACGTCGCGCGGCAGGCTTACGAAACACTCGAGCCGTTTCACGTTGTCGCCTACTTCAATCCGGAGTTGGGCAACGCGCAGACCGACACCGGCCTCGATGCGCACAGCTTCTACGTTGGCGCGCGCGGCGCACCGCTTGGCGAGGCGGCACCGGGCGTCGTCAGCGCGACCTTCTACAACTTTGCGCCACAAATGATTTCAACGTCGTGGGCAGCAGCTCGCGAGGTCGGTCTCGATCGCGTCGCGCAGCGTCGCATGAAGATGCTCGACGACGTCTACCGGCCGATACTTGCCGAGAAGATTCACGAAGCTGAGCTCGCCACTCTTGCCGATTGGTACGGCTCAACCGCAGCCGCGCTGCCGTTGGCTGGACGACCCCTCGCGTCCGCGTGGGCACAAACACCCATCCCCGACGAACCGCATCTCGCTTTGTGGCGACACATTTCGGTGCTGCGCGAGTGGCGAGGTGACAACCACATCGCGGCGCTGGTTCTTTACGACCTGCCCGGCATCGACGCCGCCGTCCTTCACGAAGCGCAGCTACCCGACTCGACCGTGGTGCGACGCGCGCTTGGCCATCGGTTCTTTCTCATCAGCCGCGGATGGTCCGAGGACGACTGGCAGGCAGCGGTCGACCGCCTCGTCGACCGCGGTTTGGCCACGCGGACCGACGATGGGCATTTGCTCACCGCGGACGGATTCGCTCTCTACCAAGCCATTGAGAAGCGCACCGACAACGCAACCGGCACCGCGTGGACGGCACCGGAAGCTCCTGACATCCTCGCTCGCACCAGGCCGTACGTGAAGGCCATCATCGACGCCGGCATCCTGCCCGGTACCAAGAAGAAGGCTCAGTAACCACCGTGACCACTACCGAAGACATCGCCGCCATCCAAGCGACCAAGTACCGCTACCTCCGGAGCTTGGACACCAAGGACTGGACCAACTTTGCCGACACCCTCACCCCCGATGTCACGGGCAGCTATGGCGAACTGTCGTTCACCGGCCGCGACAAGCTGGTCGGATTCATGGAGGAGAACATGGGGCCGGACCTCATCAGCGAACATCGCGTCGCACATCCGGAGATCGTCGTCGACGGTGACACCGCGACTGGCCGCTGGTACCTCCACGACCGGGTTATCGTCGCCAAAGCTGACTTCATGTTGATCGGCGCAGCGTTCTACTCCGACACCTACCGTCGCACCGACGACGGTTGGCGAATCAGTTCGACCGGCTACGACCGGACGTATGAGCTGTCGGTGCCGCTCAGTTCGATGCCGGGCGCGAACGTGAAGGTTGGCCCCGCGATCAACGTGTAGCTCTCCACCCCTACTTCTCCCGCCCCTACTTTTCCCACCGGTAGTTCTCCCACCCCTACTTTTCCCACCCGATGTCTTCGACGGGGCCAACGTAGAACAAGCCCGCGCCATAATTGGCCAAGCCATGCTTGACAGCGACCGTCTGCGGCCCGTTAAACAGCGGAAGATCGGAGTACTGCGCAAAGGCCTTGCGTTCCAACTCATTTCCCGCGGCGATCTGCTTGGTGGGATCGGGGATGGCAGCGACGCGGGCGATCTCCGCATCGAGCTCAGCCGACCCGGCACCGGCCTTGTTGAGTTGCGATCCTTTGCACCACACTTGGCAGAAGTAGGCCATGCCGTACGGGTCGCTCGATGAGAAGCCCATCATGAACACGTCGAACTCGCGGTTCACGATGATCTTGGAGAAGTCTGAGCTGGGTCGCACGACAATGTCGAGGTCGATGCCAACTTGCTTGAGCATTGCCTGCAGCGCACGGGCAATGTTGGTGATGGCTGGAGCGTCACCCAGGATTGGTAGCGTCAGTTTCAACGACTGACCGTCCTTGCTGCGGATTCCGCCATTCGGCGCGACCCAGCCTGCCTCGTCGAGCAACTGACGTGACGCGTCCTGGTCGTAGGTAATCGATGGCGTCACATTGTCGGTGTAGCCCGGCTGGAATGCGTACATCGACAACGACCCCGGAAGCGGTTCGCTGTAGTTGAGTCCGGTAAATCTGATGCGCGCCAACGTCTTTCGGTCGATGCCACGTAGCAGCGCCTCCCGAACTCGACGATCGGACAGAATCGGGGTCGCCAGATTGACCACCAGAAGTGACTGTTGCGGCGTACCTGATGTTCGGATATCAATCTTTGGCATCGTGATTACCTGGGCGCGAGAGTCCTTGCTGCCCACACCAATCGCATCCAGTTCGCTATTGCGGAATGCGTTGATCGCCGCCTGATCCTCCATCTGCCGGAAGACTCGACGTTCCAGTTTGCCGGGCTTGCCCCACCACTGCGGGTTGCGCGCAAACACCACGATGCCCGCGTTGCGGTCATACGACGACACAATGTACGGGCCCGCACCCCATTCGTTGTGCGGCTCTTGCACATACGCCTTGTTGAACAGTTCCGGCGTGTTCACCTTCGGGTGGATCAGACTGTTGAACAGACCGTTTGGCCACGCCCACACACCGTTGAACCGTACGACGGCCTGGCGATCGTCGACGCCGCGCGTGACAGACGCTATTTGCGAGTACCCGTCCGACGAACCGATGACGTAAGCCGGATCGGTTCCGCGCGAAATCCGCCAGGTGTTCTCGAACGCACGCCAATCAATCGGAGTGCCGTCGTTGTAGTGCGCTTTGGGGTTGACCGTGTAGGTGACGATCGTATTGCCGTCGCGCAGTTCGGTTTTCACGTCGGACAGGAAGTCTCGGTTGAACGAGTACGTTCCGTCGGGTGCGAAGTAGGCCAGGTTGGGGTTGTACCAGCGCCAGAACGCGAGCGTGTACGCGGTGCCGTCGGCGTGGAAGGTGTTCCACTGCGGACTCACTTCGACGATTGAGGTGGTCAGCGTTCCGCCGTCGCGCAGTTTGTCCCGAGGTTGGAAGTTCATCTGCGCCTCGGTGCTGGCCGTCGTGCCACCCCCGCTCAGGTCGACACCACAGCCAGCGGCGAGGCTTACGACCGCGGCAATAACTAGCACTCTGCGTGCCAACCCTCTGCGTGCCAAACCTCTGCGTGCCAACCAACCGATTCTCATCGCACCTCCCGACGTACCCGCTGTTCGACCGGATCCGGAACGGGCACCGCGGCGAGCAACTTCTGGGTGTACGGATGCGTCGGATTGCTGAAAACGTCTGCGGTCGAACCTGTTTCGACGAATTCTCCGCGATACATCACCGCGATGCGATCCGCGACGTGTGCGACAACCGCGAGGTCATGGGCAACAAGCAGGAACGCGACGCCGGTCTGCGCCTGCAGGTCCTTGAGTAAGTTCACGACGCCCGCCTGCACCGAAACGTCCAGTGCCGACAGCGGTTCGTCGAGAATTACCAACTTTGGCTCCAACGCGAGCGCTCGCGCGATTGCGATGCGCTGGCGCTGACCACCGGAGAATGCATTGGGGAATCGATCCGCATGGGCAGCATCCAATCCCACCTGAGTCATCAATGCACCGACCCGCTCGGACGTCTCGCCCTTGCTAATTCCCAACGCCCGCAATGGTTCTGCGATGACCTCGTACGCGGTAAAACGTGGATCGAGTGCCTGTGACGGATCTTGAAAGACCATCGCGATCTCGCGGCGCACCGCCCGACGAGCGCGATTCGACAACGTCGACGGATCGGTGCCGTCGAACTCGATGACACCGCGCGGTTGATTGAACGACATCAGCTCCGACAGCGTCGTCGTTTTACCGCTACCTGATTCGCCGACGATCGCGACCGTTTCACCCGGGTGAACGTCGAAGCTGACACCGTCGACGGCGGTCACCGTACCGACCCGTCGCTGCAGGATGCCGCTGGTGATCGGAAACTCACGGCGCATTCCGGTGATCCGCAGCAACGGTCCGTTCGACGCTTCCCGCGCGGCCGGATCTGCGGTCACCTCGACGTCGGACTCGGCGAAGATCGGCTTCCCATCGAGGACTCCACCCTGCGTGATCTCCGACGCGCGCACACATGCGGCCTCGTGATCCACGCCGACCGCTTTTAGCGTCGGTTCCTGGGCGATGCACGCAGGCACCGCGATCGGACAGCGCGGCGCGAACTGACATTTGTCGGCGACGTCGATGAGCAGCGGTGGAGCACCCTCGACCGGCGTGAGGCGACTGTGCGCGTGACCAGTCGCGTCCGCGTCAATGCGCGGAATCGCTCCGAGTAGCCCCACCGTGTAGGGCATTCGCGGAGTTGCAAACAGGTTGTGGACGGGTGCGCGCTCAACGATGCGCCCGCCGTACATCACCGCGACATCGTCGGCGGTCGCCGCGACGACGCCCAGGTCGTGGGTGATGAGAAGCAGGCCCGCTCCGGTTTCCCGCTGCGCCGTTCGCAACAGGTCGAGAATCTGCGCGGCAATGGTGACGTCAAGCGCGGTGGTCGGCTCGTCGGCAATGATCACCGACGGGTCGTTGGCAATCGCCATAGCGATCATCACGCGCTGCCGCATGCCGCCGGACAATTCATGCGGGAACGCTCGCACCCGACGTCGCGGGTCGGTGATTCCGACGAGGTCGAGCAGTTCCTCCGCACGACCCCATGCGGCAGTCTTCGAAATGTTCTGATGGATTCGCAGCGCCTCGACCAGTTGCGCGCCGACGGTCAGGACCGGAGTCAGCGACGACAGCGGATCTTGAAAGACCATGGCGATGCGCCGTCCGCGAAGGTCGGACATCTCCTTGTCTGAGCGTCCGATCAGCTCCTCGCCGTCGAACCGAATCGACCCGGATACCGCCGCCGAGTCCGGAAGTAGCCCGATCATGGCGAGCGCCGACACCGACTTTCCCGATCCCGATTCGCCGACGATCGCGAGCGTCCTGCCAGCGTGAACGTCGAGGGACACGCCACGGACCGCTTCGACGACGCCAGCCTCGCTGTCGAAGCTCACGTTAAGGTCGGTGACTTGCAGGACCGGCGCGGTCACGACGTCGGGTCCAATGCGTCACGAAGCCCGTCGGCCAGCAGACTCATCGACACGGTCAGCAGCGTCAGCGCACCCGCAGGGAAGTAGAACAGCCAGGGTGACGCCGCGAGTGTGCCAACACCCGACTGCAACAACGCACCAAGGGTGACGTCGGGGATCTTCACGCCGAGGCCAAGGAATGACAACCCGGTCTCGGCCAGCACCGTCGCGACGACACCGAGAGTGAAATTGATGACGAGGAGCGAACCAAGATTGGGGATGATGTGGCGGACCACGATCCGCCACGGCGATTCACCCAAATACCGTGCGGCAGTGACATAGTCGCGCGACCGGATCGATTCGGCGAGGGAGAACACCACTCGCGCCAGCATCATCCATCCGGTCAACGTCAAGACGACAATCAGCCAACGCCAGTCGCCGCCCGTCTTGTTGGAGATCAGGGCCAAGATGAGGAAAGTTGGGATGACCAGCAGCAGATAGCACAGGCCGAGAACGACTCGTTGTACCCAGCCGCCGAAATATGCTGCGACACAGCCAACTACCGCAGCGATGGCCGTTGTTCCGAGCGACACCGTAAGGCCGATGATCAACGATCGGCCCAGACCATGAATCACCTGCGCGTAGAGGTCGTTACCCGCGTCGTTGGTACCGAACCAGTGGCCGCGTCCCGGGGGGAAACCGATCGCCAGGAAGTCAGTGTCGGTGTAGCTGTACCGGGTGAAGAGTCCTCCGAAAATCGCAAAGAAGACCAGCACCGCAAAAATTGCGAGACCGACAACGGCGGACTTGTTTCGCGCGAATCGCTTGGCAATCAGTCGAATACGGCCGACCGGCTCCGACGTCGAGGCGGGCGGACCCACAAGAGTCTCGGTCGCGAAGGGTTCGGTCATGAGTTCCTCCCCGAAGTCGAAGTGCGGACCCGTGGGTCGAGGTAAACGACGACCAGGTCGGCCAGGATGGCGCCGACCGCTGTCGCCAATGCACCGAAGGCCGCGACGGCGACGGCACCATGAACGTCGTTCGTGGAGATCGACGTAACGAAGTAGCGCCCCATGCCTTCCCAGCCGAAGATGGTCTCGGTGATGACCGCGCCGGTGAAGATGGCCGGTATCGCGAATGCGACGCCGACCGCCACCGGAATGATCGCGGTCCGCAACGCGTGGCGTCGGACCGCTGAGCCGCGGGTCAGGCCTTTGGCTCGCGCGGTCCGCACAAAGTCGGCATTGATGGTGTCTAACAGGAGTGTTCGTTGGAGGAAGTGCAATCCGGCGTATTGAACGGCGACGAGCGTGATCGTCGGGAGGATGAGATGTCGAAGCCGATCGAATAGGACCGGCCAGAAGCCGTGGACGTCGAGACTGGACGCACCGGAGACAAACACCACTGTGTCGCCGGCCCACTGGTTGAGGGCGATGCCACCTAGTACCACCGCCAGTCCGGCGACGGCAACCGGAACGTTGAGCATGACGATTGATACGAACTGCCATGCCCGGTCAGCGAGCCGGTACTGGCGCAGCGCGGTGTAAACGCCAAGTGCGACGCCGAACACCGTCGCGATGATTGTCGCGCCCGCAACGAGCTGCACCGACGACCAGATGCGGAATGACACCTGGTCATTGACGCTCACACCGACCGGTGAGGTTCCCCAATCCCAGTGCAGGACAATGTTTGTCAGCCAGGTCCACCACCGTTCGACGATCGGCGTCTTGTCGTTCAGGTTGTAGCCCGACAGCGTTGTATCGACAACGCTGTCGGGTAGCGGTGGGCGCCGGACAGCGTAATTGGAGCGCGGGTCAAGGAACGCGGCCGCGAGGAAGTAGGCCAGATTGGTGGCGACAAAGACCAGCACGGCCCATGACGCAACGCGCTTCACGACGTACGCGATCACCCGGTCCTCCCTTCCCTCAAGTCTCCCCGATTCCGGGCGTCAGCGGCGAGCTAGATACACCGCGAAGTCGCCGTGCGAGTCGGTCCACATCTCCTGGTGAGCCAGTCCCGCCGCGTCGAGTTCCGCTCGAAGGTCGTCGGCGGCGAATTTTGTACTTAGCTCGGTCAAGAATTCGGCGCCCGCCGACAGGTTCCAGCTGCGGTCAAGACTTGGGAAGTACGCGTTGATTTCGCGTCGGGCCCGCAGCCACATCTCGATCCGATGTTCCGCCGGATTCCAGCGAGCGATGTGTTCGAAATCGTCGGTATATAGACCGGTCGCGTTCAGCGTTCGCCGAAGCACCTCGATGATATTGCGGTTGAAATCGCCTGTCACGCCGGCCTTGTCGTCATATGCGGCGATGAGGCGTCCCGTGTCTTTGATGAGATCAGCACCGAGCAAGAAGTAGTCACCGGGGGCAAGCGCGTCCGCGATGCGACCGAAAAAGTCAGCACGCCCACCGGCGTCGAAATTTCCGATGGTGCCACCGAGAAAGGCTGCGAGCCTCGGGCCCGACGTTGGAGTGGCGAGCGATAGCGGAGCCGTGAAGTCGGCAACCAGTGGATCGATCGTCACGTCCGGATAGTCCTGGCGCAGTTGCGAACTCGCGTCGGCCAGTATCTCTACGCTGACGTCGATGGGCTGGTAGCGCAGCGGCCGGCCCTGCGCCGCGGCGCGGTGTGCGAACGCGGTAAGTAGCAGCCGCGACTTAGTTGAGGTGCCAGACCCGAACTCGGCCACGACTCCCGCATCGGTTCGGCGGGCAATCTCGACGCTGTGCGTCGCGAGGATCTCAGTCTCCCGACGAGTCGGGTAGTACTCGGGCAATCGGGTGATTTCGTCGAAGAGTTGGCTGCCACGTTCGTCGTAGAGCCATTTGGTCGGGAGCGTCGGCGGATCAGCCCATAGTCCTGCTGCGTCGGAGGCGAGGTCAGCAACCTCGGCGGTGGTCACCGCGCCAACCGGAGGCCGGAGAACGCCCAGCGGGAGCTCGCCGGAAAGAAGTTTCGGTAGGTCAGGCGTTCGTGGCCCGGCGGGGTTATCGCGCTCGCTCCGCGCAAAACATGTTGGTCCGACATGAACTTCCCGTTGTACTCCCCGACCGCACCATTGGCCGGCGTAAAGCCCGGATACGGGAGGTAGGCGCTAGCTGTCCACTCCCACACGTCACCAATCATCGCGGGCGACGCTGCCCCGGGATGGCAACGGGCCGGGTCGAGGAGGTGACCGCGCGCAGGATCGATCGACGCTGCCGCGATCTCCCACTCAAACTCCGTCGGCAGCCGCGCACCGGCCCAGCGGGCGTAGGCGTCGGCCTCGTAGAACGACACATGCAGCACGGGTTCGGCCGCGACGATGGGGCGTCGACCGGAGAGCGTAAAGGTCGTCGACGACGCCGGGTCGGCCGCGTCGAACGTCCAGTATTCCGGTGCGCGCCAATCAAATTCATTGACAGCGGCCCAGCCGTCGGAGAGCCAGAACTCTGCTCGGCGGTATCCGTCGTCGGCAATGAAGGCCAGCCAGTCGGCATTGGTAACCGCTCGCGTCGCGATCTCGAAATCGCCGACGAGGACCTGGTGTCGGGGCCCCTCATTGTCGTAGTTGAATCCGGCACTGCCTATTCCCGCGCCGCTGGATCCACCGCTACCGTCGGCGCCGATATCCACAATTCCACCGACGTATGGTCGCCAGGACAGCGGAGCCGGATCCTCATTCGACGTTTCGATTGGGCGGTCAACGTATGCGGGCTCGAAGGCGTGCCGGGACAGCAGGTGCTTGAAATCCATCAGCAGCAACTCCTGGTGTTGCTGCTCGTGATTGCATCCCAATTCAATGAGGGCGCAAGTGGATTCGTCCGCATCACCTCGGGTAAGTAGTTCAGTCATCTGCTGGTCGACGTGCTCGCGGTAGCGCGTGACCTCAACGACGCTTGGGCGAGTGACCAGCCCACGGTCCGGGCGCGGGTGTCGGGCGCCGACCGCCTCGTAGTAGCTGTTGAACAGGTAGCGGAATGAATCGTCGTAGACGCGATAGCCCGGCTGCGCACGCAGGATGAACTCCTCGAAGAACCACGTGACGTGCGCCCGATGCCATTTCACCGGGCTGGCGGCAGTCATCGACTGCGGGGTTTGATCTTCGGCCGACAGGTCTGCGGTCAACACATCGGTGAGTGCACGCACCGACAGGTATCGGTCGAGTAGCGGCGTGGACGTAGCGGTGATGCTCATGTCACTCCCGTGAGGTGGGTGATTCTTCCAGTGCAGCGCTTTGTCATTCACGTTAGCGACACCCTATGACACCGACAACACGACACCGACAACTTTTGCGGCAGCACGCGCGTCAACCACTTGTTGACGCGATGGCATCGTCAACCTATGGTTGACGAATGGCTGAAACAAGGAAGTTGACCGGAGTTCGCCTCGACGACCTCATCGACACCATCCGCAAGGTTCACGACGACCCGCTGGACCAGTTGTCGGACGCCGTCGTCACCGCCGAGCATCTCGGCGACGTAGCCGACTCGCTGATCGGACACTTCGTCGACCAGGCCCGCCGCGCCGGAGCGTCGTGGACGGCAATCGGCACGAGCATGGGCGTGAGCAAACAGGCCGCACAAAAGCGCTTCGTCGGCCAAACCCCCGCTGCGCCGGACGATGGCGCGGCCAACCCATTTGCCCGGTTCACTCCACGCGCGCGCAATGCGATTGTCGTAGCCCACTACGCGGCCGTTGCCGCAGCAGCCGACCACGTAAGTCCGACGCACCTATTGGGCGGTGTCCTCGGCGAGCAATCGTCGCTCGGCGTGCTGGTTTTGCGTTCGCTCGACGTCGACACCGAAGCCCTCGAACGCCAGCTCGCCCCGACGTCGACCAAGCCGGCGCCGACCGACCGCACCCCGCCCTTCATTCCCTATGACGATGCGGCGAAGGCCGTTCTCGAGAACACCGTCACGACGGCTCTGGACATGGGGCACAACTACGTCGGAACCGAGCACATCTTGCTGGCGCTCTTCGCTGACTCCGACACCAAGGAACTGCTCACTTCGGCTGGGGCGCAGTCAGATTCATTCCGAACTGCTCTCGAAGCACAGCTGGCGGAGTTAAGTTAGTCAGCTATTCGTCGCCCTCGTCTACGTAGTGCATCGCGGCTTCCTCCGCGGAAGCCGCGGCGCCGTCGATGCCGACGTCGGAGGCAAGTAACTCCGATTCGGTGTCGTCGCCACTACCTGCGTCTGGGGCGACGAGACGCCCGGACCGCGCGCCCGGCGCACCGGCTACAACAGACTCATTGTCGAATTCACTGACGTCGGGGACTTCTTCGGCGAGGCGCTGATCAAGGGTTTCCTCGCCGTCGAACTGACCGTGCCGCGCGGCCCACGATTCCCGATCCGGCGGCGAATAACCCTCATCGAGAACATCCCCGGTACCGCCATCCATCAGCGAGTCTTCCGGCTGGAGTTGATCGTCGTCGTCGACGTCATGGTCGGTGCCGCCGATGTCATCCATGACAGCCAGTGTGCGCTATCTCGTCTATCGCCGCCAGGGTTCGTACGACCGCGGGTCTTCGACCGGCTCCAAATGAATTGTCACGTAAAGGTCTTCGACGGCTGCCCGCAGCGCGTCTTCAACGTCCTCGACGAGGTCGTGGCCTTGGCGGACCGACCACGCTCCGGGAACGAGCATGTGTAGTTGCAGGAATCGTTGGTGTCCCGCGGCCCGCGTCCGGACGTCATGAAACTCGACGTCCGCGGAACGGAAGCGATCCAGCACACCTGTGATCGGCGCGACCTCGTCGTCGGGTAGTGCACTGTCCATCAGGCCAGCGGTGGACTGACTGACCAACCGCCATCCGACGACGATGATGTTGACCGCGACCAGTAGTGCGATGATCGGGTCGAGCCGCTGCCAGCCGGTCGCCAACACCGCGAGCATGCCGACGATGACGCCGAGCGTTGTCCATACGTCGGTCAGTAGGTGACGTCCGTCGGCGATCAACGTCATCGACCGATGAGCTTTGCCCGCGCGCAAAAGTATCAGTGCCACAACACCATTGACGATGATCGATAGCCCGGAGATCACCACACCGATACCGATCGACTCGACGTCGCGCGGGTGGAGGAGGCGTTCGATTGCCACAACCATGATCAGAAGCGCTGCCACGACAATCATCACGCCCTCGACAACCGCGGAGAAGTACTCAGCCTTGGCGTGTCCGAATTGGTGATCGTCATCAGCGGGGCGAGCTGCGACGCGCAACGCGATGAGCGCGACGATCGCGGCAACTAGATTGACCGTCGATTCGGCGGCGTCGGAGAGTAAGCCAACCGATCCGGTCAGCAGCCAGGCCCCGACCTTGAGAGCAATGGTGGTAATTGCGGCCCCGATAGACAGCCACGCGAATCGCACCAGATTGGCGCGCCCGGGCCGGGCCGAAGAAGTCATGGAGGAAATTGTCGCGCAATCCACCCGCGAGAGCGCCCGTGACGGACGACAATGTCGGAATGATCGAAGAAATGCAGGCCGACGCCGACCAACTCGCAGCCGCCGGCGAGTTCGGTCACGCGCTTGCCGAGTACTCGGTGCTCCGTGAAATTCGTGGGCGCCGCGAGGGACCGTACTCCCCGATGTACCTGGCTAACCTGCATTCCTGCGTGCGCTGCATGTACCACCTGCATCTGTGGTCCGACAGCACGCCGCTCTGCAAGGAACTGCACAACAAATACGTACGCACGCATGGTCGGGCGCAGGAGGACACCGTCGACGTCGCCAAGCTGTGGGCGTGGGCACTACTCAATCTGGGCCAGTTTCCACCGGCCGTGAATCTGTACCTATCGACGGCCGACGCGTTGTGGGACGCTGACCCGCAGTCGGCGCGCCAACTCCTCGGGGCCGTCGCCGCACATCATCACGAAATCAATCCGACGCCGATCATCGACGCCGCGGCACTCGCCCACTCACTCGACGTCGCCACAACTGTGAACGAACTGATCGGAACCCTCCCAAGCGACACGTCCACGGCCAAGGCAGCCTTGACCGTGGACGGGTTGCGCTGGTAGCTACGCGGCGTCGATCTTCTTCGGCAATGTGAATAGGTTGGCAACGCTGACCGCGATAAGCAGGATCGCGCCGACCCAGATGAATGTCGCGAGGGCCAAGCCCGGCATCGCAATCATGATCATGCCGGCGATCACCGAGATCAGACCCGAGATCACCAGCAGCCACGTCGAAACGTGCTGGGTGCCGCTGCCGATGGAGAACAGTTCGGCGACACCCTGCATGACCCAGCCGACCCCGATGAATACCGCGAGCAAGTACAGCGACTGGGACGGGTTAAACAATGCCGACACACCCAGAACCAAAATCGCAACGCCCAAGACGCCCAACAGGATTCGCCAGCCGGTCGACAATAGTTTGCCCGCCACTGCCTGGTAGATCCGCAACAGGCCACCGAAAATCAGCGACAGGCCGAACAGGACCGCCGCGACAAGCATCGTCGCGTTTGGCCATGCCAGAATGGCAATTCCCAACACGATTCCGAGAGCGGACGTCGCGATAATGGTGCTGCGGATTGCGCCGACTAGTTCGGCGGGGTATTGCCGAATATTCGATGTGAATGTCATGGGCTTACTTTAGTCCCGCGCGACGCCATTCACCCTGCGGCAAGCGAAATCCGACACCGGTGTAATGATGACGGAATGGCGACGACCTCATTTTTCACGCTTCTCGACGATGGTCGGCTACAACCGACCAAGTACGCGCTAAGCCTGTGGGGACCAAACACATTGCACGGCCCAGCTGTCTGCGCGGTCGCAACACGCGCCGCCGGCCGAGAGTTCAGCCGCGACGGTTTCCGGCCGGCCCGGTTCACCATCGATCTATTTCGCGCCGCCCGAACACACCCAACGACGACCGCTGGCCGAATCATTCGCGACGGTGGACGTATTCGCGTCGTCGAAATTGACGTGATCCAGCAGCCAACCGATGGCGAAGAAGTAACCGTCGCGCGGGCGACTGTCGTATTCGTCCGCGAGGCAACCAATCCGCCCGGTGAGCGGTGGGAACGGTCCGCCCCAACGCCGGTCGGCCCCCCGGTAGCCGATGATGACCTGCTGAGTTTCTTCGCTGTCGCCGACGATGCTGTTGCCGACGATGCTGGCCAGACCTGGTCCCGCGACATGAAGCCACTGCAAGCTCCGGTGCGCAAACGCATGTGGACCGCTGCCGTACCGATCGTCGACGGCGAGACTCCAACGCCGTTCGATCGAGCTGTCGTAGCCGCCGAGTCGACCAGCCTTGTCTCCAACTGGGGCAGCACCGGCATCGGATTCATCAATTGCGACGTGACCGTCGCCCTGGCCCGGCTACCGCGGGACGTACGCATCGTCGTCGAGACGGACTCGCATATTGAGTCGGACGGAATCTCGACCAGTACCGCGAATCTGTACGACTCACATGGACAGTTCGGTACCGGCATGGTGGTCGGAGTGAACAACGCCGCCGCCGAAATCGACTTCACCAGTGTCAACGCCGAGAATCGGTATACCAGCGAGTAGCCACTCCACGGACGTGAGCTAATCTGGCGGGCTTGCGCGCGTGCCCGATGTCTCAGGTGGCTCTTAGTGTTGATAAGGTCACGAAATGATTTCGCGCCTCACACAACTTAGGACTGCGACCGTCATCGCAGCCACAAGCGCAGCACTCGTGACCGGCATGATTACGGTTCCATCGGCGGGAGCGACGCCGGGGGATGCCGGTCGGGGCACCATCGTCGCCCGCCTTACCGGTCCCGGCGCCATCAATGACACCGTCGGCCGCCACAACATCGTCGGCACCGACCTGGGCGTTTTGTGGGACAACGGCCACGGTGAAACGCTCGCGGCGTTTGGCGATACACAGTCGTTTAATGGCTGGTCGTTGCTCTACGGCCAGCTGTTCTACTACCGCTCAAACGTGTTGCTGCGCAGTCGCGACCGCAACCTCGCCAACGGCATGACGTTCTCCAGTCACGTCGGCCCTCGCGGACACGCACGTCGTTTGTTCAAGCCGACCCGCAAGGAAGTCACCATCATCCCTACCGCTGGCATCTACGCCAACGGCAAGCAGTACATGGGAATCATGGCGGTCAACCACTGGGTCACCGACGGCTACTGGAAGACCCGCTTCTCGGCACTCGCGGCGTCGGACGACAACGGTCGTAGCTGGAAGACCATGAACTACCGCCCAAATTGGGGTGGTAACCACAAGTTCCAGATGAGTGCGTTCCTCAAGGCCGACGGCATGGTCTATATGTACGGAACGCCTCCCGGCCGCGGCGGATCGGTTTACCTGCTGCGCGTGCCGGAGCGCAAGATCGAGAACATGGGTGCCTACGAGTACTTCTCGAACGGCAAGTGGCTGCGCGGCAACGTCAACGCCGCCACTCCCGTGATGGCCGGACCGAACGGCGAACTGTCGGTGGCGTACAGCCCTTACCTTCGTAAATACATCTCGTTGACGACTCGTCGGGGCGTGACAATGCGTACCGCGCCCAATCCGTGGGGTCCGTGGTCGGCGGGACAGAACGTCGTGCCGGAGAACGATCCGATGTCGGGGTACGCACCGTACATTCACCCGTGGTCGTTGAATGGCCCGACGCTGTACTTCACGTACTCGATCTGGAACGGCTACCAGGTTTACTTGATGCGACTTCCGCTGCGGAAGTAGCGCACTTCTCTGAAATTTGCCCCGTGAGCGGCGCAGCGGTCCATTGGGCAACCGCGACGCTCGCGGGGCATTTTTCAGCGGTTGACGCGCCGATCTAAGCTCAAAGGATGCGCATAGGAGCACACCTTCGTGAGGACACCAACCCGGTAGCGACAGCCGAGGAGTTGGGCATCGACATCTATCAGATGTTCGTCACCGACCCACAGGGGTGGCAGAAGCCCGAACCACACCCGCACGCCGAGGAGATTCGCAATTCGCCCATCGACGTCGTGGTGCATTCCAGCTACCAGATCAACGTCGCGAGCCTGAATAACCGGCTTCGCATGCCGTCGCGCAAGGCCGTCGAACAGCAGGCGGCCGCTGCCGCGGAACTTGGGGCGATCGGGCTCGTCGTGCACGGTGGTCATCTACGCGACGGTGAGGATGCCGCCGAAGGCTTTGCCAACTGGGCAAAGCTGTTCGAGCGCCAGGCCGACAAGGGCGGGTTCGGGGTTCCGATCCTTATCGAGAACACCGCGGGCGGCGATCACGCGATGGCCCGAACGTTGGAATCCATTGAACGGCTTTGGGATTCGGTCGGCGGATTCGACGGTGTTGGATTCTGCCTTGATACCTGCCACGCGTGGGCCGGTGGCGAGGATCTCGTGGGGCTCGTCGAGCGGGTGCGAGCGATCACCGGACGCATCGATCTGGTGCACCTCAACAACTCACGCGACGAGTTCGACTCCGGTCGTGATCGACACGCAAACCTGTCGTCGGGGAGTATCGACCCCGACGTGCTCGTCGGCGTGATCAACGCGGCCCAGTCGCCGGTTGTCCTCGAGACACCAGCCGACGGCATCCCCGACGATCTCGCGTACCTACGCGAGGTTCTGTGACCCACCTCACCCGCTAGCTAAAGTTAGCGCAGATCACAAAGTTGCCAGTTGTTCGATTCGGAGCCGCGGAGTATTCTAGCCTTGTTACTGGCGAGTAACATAGCCCTCGCCAGCGAACCACAGCCCTAAGACCCGAGTAAAGGAATTCACGACAATGGGCCATTACAAGAGCAACCTCCGCGACCTTCAGTTCAACCTGTTCGAGCTGTTCAATCTGGACAAGGTGCTGGAGAGCGGCGAGTTTGGCGACCTGGATCGAGAGACCGTCGTCGACATGCTGCGCGAGGTTAAGACGCTGTCCGAAGGCCCCATTGCCGAGCCCTTCGCCGACACCGACCGCAACCCGCCGGTGTTCCACCCGGACACCCACTCGGTCACCATCCCAGAGGGTTTCAAAAAGGCCGTCGCCACCCTGCAGGAGTCGGGCTGGGCAATGACCGGTCTGCATGAGGAGCTCGGTGGAGTCCCGGTCCCCTCGACCCTCAAATGGGGTATCGCCGAACTACTGCTCGGCGCGCAGCCCGCAGCCTTCATGTACATGGCCGGACCGTCGTTCGCGCAGGTCTTCTACAACAACGGCACCGACGAGCAGAAGAAGTGGGCGCAGATCATCGCCGAGCGCGGCTGGGGCGCCACCATGGTCCTCACCGAGCCCGACGCCGGCTCCGACGTCGGAGCAGGCCGCACCAAGGCCACTCAGCAGGAAGACGGCACCTGGCACATCGAGGGTGTGAAGCGATTCATCACCTCGGCCGACGCCGACGACATGTTCGAGAACACCTTCCACCTGGTGCTGGCTCGCCCCGAGGGCGCCGGACCGGGTACCAAGGGCCTGTCGCTGTTCTACGTCCCCAAGACGCACTTCGACTTCGAGACCCAGGAGTTCGGCGAGCGCAACGGCGTGTTCGTCACCAACGTCGAGCACAAGATGGGCCTCAAGGCATCGACCACCTGTGAGCTGTCGTTCGGTCTGCACGGCACCCCGGCCAAGGGCTGGCTCGTCGGCGAGGTCCACAACGGTATTGCCCAGATGTTCGACGTCATCGAGCACGCTCGCATGATGGTGGGCACCAAGGCCATCTCGACCCTGTCGACCGGCTACCTCAACGCACTGGATTACGCCAAGCAGCGCGTGCAGGGTTCGGATCTCACTCAGATGACCGACAAGGCCGCGCCGCGCGTGACCATCACCCACCACCCGGACGTGCGTCGTTCGCTGATCACCCAGAAGGCGTACGCCGAGGGCCTGCGCGCGATCTATCTGTACACCGCGTCGCACCAGGACGCTTCGGCCGCCAAGATTGTCTCCGGCGCCGACGCTGACATGGCATTCAAGGTCAACGACCTGCTGCTTCCGATCGTCAAGGGCGTCGGCTCCGAGCGCGCCTACGAGAAGCTGACCGAGTCGCTGCAGACCCTCGGCGGTTCGGGCTTCCTCCAGGATTACCCGATCGAGCAGTACATCCGCGACTCTAAGATCGACTCGCTGTACGAGGGCACCACCGCCATTCAGGCGCAGGACTTCTTCTTCCGCAAGATCATCCGCGACAAGGGCCAGGCACTGGCACATGTTGCCGGCGAGATCTCGACCTTCATTGAGTCCGACGCCGTCGATGGTCGCCTCAAGGGTGAGCGCGCGCTGCTGAAGACCGCTCTGGAAGATGTCCAGGGCATGGCCGCAACACTGACCGGCTTCCTCATGGGCGCGCAGGAAGACGCGAAGCAGCTGTACAAGGTCGGCCTCGGCTCGGTTCGTTTCCTGATGTCCGTCGGCGACCTGCTCGTCGGCTGGCTCCTGCTGCGTCAGGCCGAGGTTGCGCTTGCCGCTCTCGACAACGGCGCGTCGGGCGACGACAAGGCGTTCTACGAGGGCAAGGTCGCGGTCGCGACTTTCTTCGCGAAGAACATGCTGCCGCTGCTCACCTCGACCCGCGGCGTCGTCGAGAACATCGACAACGACGTGATGGAGCTCGACGAAGCGGCGTTCTGATCCCGATCAGAAGCTAACCCCCGCAAGACAGATCATCCCCAGCACCGCACAGGTGCTGGGGATGATTGTTTGTGCAGGGTTTCCTACTTCGGTGGCATCCGGATGCCGCCGTCGACGCGGACAACTTCAGCGTTCATGTAGGAGTTGGTGATCAGCTCCTCGACCATCGACGCGAGCTCATCCGGCACGCCGAGGCGCTTCGGGAACAGAACGCTCTCGCCGAGCTTCGCCTTGAACGCCTCCGACTCCGGGCCGGTGCCGTAGATCGGGGTGTCGATCAGGCCCGGGGCGATGCAGTTGACGCGCACGCCGACGGCCGACAGGTCGCGGGCGACCGGCAGGGTCATACCGACGACGCCACCCTTCGACGACGAGTACGCGGCCTGACCAATCTGGCCGTCGAATGCGGCAACCGATGCGAGGTTGACGATCGCGCCGCGCTCGCCGCTCTCATTGGGCTCGTTGCGGCTCATCGCCGTGGCGGCCAGACGCACCGAATCGAACGTGCCGATCAGGTTGATGGCAATGACCTTCTTGTACAGGTCCAGGTTGTGGGCCGAGGCGAACTCGCCATCCTTGCCGACGGTGCGCTGCGCCCAGCCGATGCCGGCCGAGTTGACGACAGCCCGCAGCGGTCCGAGTTCGACGGCCTTGTTAACCGCGGCCTCGATCTGGGCGGTGTCGGTGACGTCGACGGTCACAAACGTGCCGCCGATCTCCTTGGCCAACGCCTCGCCATCTTCAGCCTTCAGGTCGGCGATGACGACCTTCGCGCCGCGCGCAGCGAGACGACGTGCCGACGCCGCACCGATACCCGATGCACCGCCGGTAACAATTGCACTTGCTCCATTGATATCCATGGCACCGAGCATACGTTCGGAGAGCGGTCGGCTACTGCCCGACCCCGCCACTTCGTAGGCCCAAATTACTTGCAGATGACGTTCGGTTCAGGATCGTATTTCACGGTGCGGGTGTGACGTGAGCGCTCCGCGCCGGTCTTAAGGTCGGTGACGACTCGCGTATTCGACGTCGTGAAACCCTTGTGCCCGGCGCTCGCCATGCAATCGTCGCCCTTGGGCAATTCGATCTTCTGCGGGTCGGTGTATGCGGTCCGTTCGCCGGTAATCGATTGAACCTCAACAGTTTTCGTACTCCAGAAACGAACCATCACCGACGACGACGTCCATTGCGTCTCGATGTAGATCCCGTGCGGGGTGTTGTTTTTGAACACCAAATCGATCGCACCCTCGAACACCGTTGCCTCGCGGGCTTCGGGATAGCGCGAGATGTAGTAGTTGTGTTCGGTATGGGTGACGTCCTCGAGGCCCGCGAAATACGACGCGTTGTACAGAGTCGTAGCGAACTGCGAAATGCCACCGCCGACTGCCTTCGCCGGGCGGCCGTGATTGATGATCGTCGAATCGACGTAGCCCTGAGCCTTGCCGCGCGGGCCGGTGAAATTGTTGAGCGAGAACTTGGCTCCCGGCAACACGATCGCACCGTTCACCTCTTGGGCGACGAGCCGGATGTTCTCTCCCGACGCGCTGGTGAAACCGCCCGTCGTGAAATCACTGACCGGTTCGACGACGCCGAGCGACTTGGCCTTCGCGGTGTCGATACCCGGCTTGACCTCGGTGTAGGCAACCTGCGCTTTACGCGACGGATCGATCGCACCGGCAGCCAGCTGTTCGCCGGTCTTCACCCAGTCGACGGTCCGGCCATCGCGCGAGGGCACCACCCGCGGCTTGCCACTCCCGAGGTCGAAGGTGGCCCCGACCGGCTTGGTCTCCGACTTCCGCAGTTTGGCACCCGCGACGGCCGACAGCTTCTCGCCATCGACGATGGGTTTCAGGCCGCCACGACCGTCGGGGCCAAAGGTCGAGATGGAACCCAACTCGGCGGGACTGAGGGTGACACTTGCCCCGTTGCCATTCAGTTGGACCGGCTTCGACACGTACGTCTTAGCCGCTCCCTGGACCGTTTCCTGCACCTTGTCGGCGCTCACCGTCGGCGAGAAGGCTTCCATCGGCAAGTCGATGACATTGGCATGCAGCCAGTTCGACGTGACAATGTCCTTCGCGGCGGTGCGGTTGATCCGCATTCCGCCCGACGGCAGGTCCCCGACGGGAGTGGTCGAATGACCCTCGGTCACAAAGTGAGCGCCACCCTCGACGGCCGCACGTTCCAGCACCGTCCGCTTGGCATCGAGCGCGGTATTGAACGCGGCGTCGTTGACGGTGATGGCCGGAACGATCTGTGTCTTCCGACCAAGCAGGGCGAGGAAGCGATGCCAGAGGTTGCGTGGCTGCTTCATTGTGCGATCGACGGTCGCCGCGGCGTCGAAGGTGAGGCCAAGCTCTTGGGCGGAGAAAGTCGCACTACCCGACGACGTTCGGATGTGAATTGGAGCCGCGATCGTCGGCGCCAGACCGTCGACGGCGGTGGCGACGTCGGTGCGATTGAGGTTGCTGACCGAAACGTCGGAGATCCGGGCGCCGCGCGGGCTGTGCCCGTGGGTCGCGATGGTGTCGGCGGCCAAAACAATTGTGAGCACCGCGAAAATCGCGACGAGGCACTGCGCCACACGTCGGACCCGCGCGTTAATTCTCACCTTCAACACCTTAAAGAAGGATGGCTCCGACCAAGCTGCCGGGTCGGGGGTCTGGCAGCTCAGCCGGAGCCAATCCGTATATATACATCGGGATTCGGATCGTTACAGCATTCGATAATTTACTTTTCGAATGCTGATTTGCGGGCGATTAACCCTCGATAATCGCGGTCACACCCTGGCCGCCAGCGGCGCAAATGGAGATCAGCGCGCGCCCACCGCCGTTGGCCCGGATCTGCTTGGCGGTCTGCGCCACGATGCGGCCTCCGGTTGCGGCAAACGGATGTCCCGCCGCCAACGAAGAACCGTTGACGTTTAGCTTTGACCGATCGATCGAGCCGAGAGCCTTGTCCAGGCCAAGCCGCTCACGGCAGTATTCCTCCGACTCGAATGCCTGCAGCGTCGCGAGCACGACCGAAGCGAATGCCTCGTGGATCTCGTAGTAATCGAAGTCCTGCAGGGTCAGACCGTTGCGCTCCAGCAGACGCGGAATCGCGTAGGTCGGAGCCATCAGCAGGCCGTCGGGTCCGTTGACGTAATCGACCGCGGCGGTCTCGCTGTCGACGAAGTATGCGAGCACAGGGAGGTTCTTTTCCTTGGCCCATTCGTCGGTCGAGAGGAGAACGGCCGACGCGCCGTCGGTCAGCGGCGTCGAGTTGCCCGCGGTCATCGTGGCGTCGCCGAGCGAGACACCGAAGACCGGCTTGAGCGTCGAGAGCTTCTCCGCGGTCGAGTCGCCGCGCAGGTTCTGGTCGCGCGTCAGTCCCATGAAGGGGGTGATCAGGTCGTCGAAGAAGCCCGCGTCGTACGCCTTGGCCATATTCTGGTGGCTCGCCGCGGCCAGTGCATCCTGGTCCTCGCGCTTGACGCCGAACTCCTTGGCGGTGATCGCGGCATGGTCGCCCATCGACATACCGGTGCGCGGTTCGCCATTCTTGGGGATTTCGATACCGAGCTTCGGTGCGAGCTTGACCGCTGCGAGCAGGCGATCGCCGGTGCTGCGGGCACGATTCACCTCGAGCATCTGGCGACGCATCGACTCCGAAACACCAATCGGCGCGTCCGACGTCGTGTCGGTGCCGCCACCGACCGCCGCGTCGTAGCGACCTGCGGCAATGCCGTCGGCGACGATGGTGATCGCTTGCAGGCCGGTGCCACAAGCCTGCTGAACGTCGAGGCCGGGGGTATACGGCGATAGCGCTGAGCCGAGGACGCTCTCGCGGATCAGGTTGAAGTCGCGCGAGTGCTTGAGCACCGCACCGCCGGCAACCATGCCAAGCTGCTCGCCCTGCAGGTTGAAGCGGCTGACCAGGCCCGACAGGGCGGCGGTGAACATATCCTGATTGCTCGCGGTGGCGTACGCCTTGTCCTGGCGCGCAAACGGAATACGGTTGCCGCCGAGGATGGCGACGGGACGTTGCTGACGAGCCGCCGGCTTGCGGGCGGGCTTGCGGGATGTGCTGTTAGCCACGGAAGGCTCCTTGAGGAGTTGAATGAAACTGCTATGGACTATTCTTACTCATCAGTAAGTTCCGTGTCGACCTAACCCCCCGCTTGTAGCGTCGAGTTCCACAGTCGCTTTCCTCACAGCGCGGGGGACACCAACGCAAAAGGAGTTCACCGTGTCCGCCAAAGGCAGCACCGATCTGTACTCGGCTTTCGTCACCTCCGGCCCCGGCTCGTTCATCGCCAGTCGCGTCGGCCTTCCCCAGCCGCCCGCACTGCGGCGCTACTCGGCGTCGCAGCCCGCACTGGGTGGTCCAGTGCTCCTCGGCGGCACCGGTCGCCTCGTCGAGCCGCTCCGCGAGATCTTGGGCGCCGACGATTCCGGCTATGACCTGATCAGCAACAACACCACCGGTCGCAGTGCCGACAAGCTCGGCGCGCTCGTCTTCGACGCGACCGGCATCACCAACTCGGCCGGCCTCGCCGCGCTATTCGAATTCTTCGGTCCCGCGATGCGCTCGAGCGGCAACTCGGCACGGTTTGTGGTCATTGGCACCACGCCCGAACTGGTCCGCAAGCCCGACGAGCAGATCGCACAGCGCGCCCTCGAGGGCTTCACCCGTTCACTCGGAAAGGAATTGCGCAACGGCGCAACCGCGCAACTCGTCTACGTGTCGCCGAAGGCCAAGACCGGCCTCTCCGGTGTCGAGTCGACGCTGCGCTTCCTTCTTTCGGGCAAGTCGGCATACGTCGACGCACAGGTCATCCGCATCGGCGATGCGGACGCACAGGCACCGGAGAGCTGGGACAAGCCACTGGCCGGCAAGGTCGCCGTGGTGACCGGTGCCGCTCGCGGCATCGGTGCGACGATCGCCGAAGTTTTGGCACGCGACGGCGCCCACGTCATCGCCGCCGATATCCCGGCCGCCGGCGAGGCACTGTCGGAGACCGCCAACAAGATCAACGGAACCGCGCTCCCCCTCGATGTGACCGCCGACGACGCTGGCGCCAAGCTGGCCGAGCACGTCCTTGAGCGCCACGGCGGCGTCGACATCATCGTCAACAACGCCGGCATTACCCGCGACAAGCTGCTCGCCAACATGGACGATGCCCGGTGGAATGCCGTCATCGGCGTCAATCTCATTGCGCCGCAACGTCTCGTCGACGAGCTCGTCGAGCGCGATGCCCTTCGCAAGGGTGGCGCGGTCATCGACGTTTCCTCGATCGCCGGAATCGCGGGCAACCGCGGTCAGACCAACTACGGAACGTCGAAGGCCGGCGTCATCGGTCTGGTTAACGCCTACGCACCGATCCTCGGCAAGAAGGGCATCACCATCAACGCGGTGGCTCCCGGCTTCATCGAGACCGCGATGACGGCGGCGATCCCACTTGCCACCCGTGAAGTTGGACGTCGCATGAACTCGCTGCAGCAGGGCGGCCAGACCATCGACGTCGCCGAGACCGTCGCCTACTTCGCCAGCCCGGCGTCGAATGCGGTGACCGGCAACGTTGTTCGCGTGTGCGGCCAGAGCCTGCTGGGTGCCTGATGCCCAGAATCATCGAGCTTGACCACGCGCCGTCGACGGTGGAACTGTACGGCCGCGCCGTGCAGGCGCTGCTTCCGGTCATCGGAAAGTCGGGGCCGATTAAGGCTGACGCGACACTGCCCGATGTGAGCTACCAGCTCAACAACGTCGAGGCCGACGTCAACCGTCAGCAGGCCTACTGCCGCACTACGGGTCTGCAGTTTGGTCCGCATCTTCCGTTGACCTACCCGTTTGTCCTGCAGTTTCCGCTCGTCATGAAGACGCTCGTCGACCCGAAGTTTCCATTCGGTGCCGTCGGGTCGGTCCACGCGGAGAACACGATTCGACGCTTCCGCCTGATCGAGAATGGCGAGCCACTGTCGATCACGACGCACGCACACGATCTTCGGGAACATCGCAAAGGCATGCTCATCGACATCACGTCGCGGTTCCACGTCGGACGCGAA
>QIRE01000053.1_pt1 | contig 33098 bp, 36 predicted proteins | sample 2940141 | NCBI WGS metagenome assembly QIRE01 (sample SAMN09273532, study PRJNA473421) | Gut metagenome, whole genome shotgun sequencing project. | isolation source: gut tissue | host: Folsomia candida VU population | place: Netherlands: Amsterdam | collected 2016-03-06
CCGATCTGACTGCATCACGTCATTGATCATGTGGCACAGGCTGATCGCCGTCAGAACGCCCCACACCGTTCCGCTGTTCACACCCGCGCGGCTTGCCGCAGTATCACCGATGCTCATGCGCTGCCCCGATTCTGTGCATGTTATGCAAATATCAGCGGATTGCGGTGATGCAAATGCCAGAAGATCGCGCCGCGCATGTATCCATTTAAGCAAATACCCGCTGCGGCAGGGTTTTGCGGGCCGCTTTGCCTATTTGGACAGGTTCCCTTTGTGGCGCAAAAGGGAAAAGTAATTAGAATTAGTTATATATCGAGTTCCCAGTCCTCATGACCAGAATCTCTGGCACTTTTGTGCGTTCCCTCAGACCAGCCCGAAGTTCTGGCGGCTCAAAGCGCATGAACACATGGCAGTCCATCCGCAACGATGTGCTTGAGCGCATCCGCTCACGCGAGTGGGAGCCCGGAGAGCTGATCCCGACCGAAGAACAGCTGGCGCAGGAAATGGGATGCGCCCGCGCCACCGTGAACCGCGCCCTGCGCGAGCTTGCCGAAAGCGGCATCATCGAACGTCGCCGCAAGGTCGGCACGCGGGTGGCCGCAACGGCGTCACGCCGCACGACGCTGGAAATGCCCGTCATCCGCACCGAGGTCGAGGCGATGGGCGCAGCCTACGCCTATCTGCTGACCAGCTTTGGCATGGCCGAGCCGTCCCCCGAGGCCGCGCGCGCATTGCAGCTGGACAGCAATCAGCCGCTGTTGCTGGTCAAGGCGCAGTATCTGGCCGACGATCAGCCGCATTGTTGCGAAGCGATCTGGCTGAACACCGCCGTGCTGCCGCAGATCAGCCGCGACGATGTCACCGAAACGCCTGCCCATGAATGGCTGGCCAGCAACATGCCGCTGACCCATGGCCGTTTTGCGATTCTGGCCGACGGGGCAACGGGCGATTGCGCCGTCAACCTGCGCATCCCCGAGGGAACGCCGGTCCTGACCATTGAACGCACCAACTGGAGCAACACGGCCGCCGTGTCGTTTTCGCGCCAGTTCTATCCGCCGCAACATCGCCTCGTTTCGGAAGAATGATCACAGCAGCGACGGGATCAGCGTCGAGATAACCGGAAACAGGATCAACGCCAGCAGAACCAACAGATCGGCCAGCAAAAAATGGCCGACCCCGGCAAAGATCATGGCCGGGGAGATGCCCCGGCTGACGCTGCTGATGATAAAGACGTTCAGCCCGAATGGTGGCGTGATCAACGCGATTTCTAGCAGTTTGACGATAATGACGCCGAACCAGATCAGGTCCATGCCCTGCGCCTCGGCCAGGGGCAGGACAAAGGGCAGGGTCAGCAGCAGGATGCCGATGGGTTCCAATACCAGCCCCAGCAGAAGATAGGCCAGCACGATCATCGCCACTGTCCCAAGCGACGTGAAGCCGGCGTTCTGGACCACCCCCACGACCGTGCGATCAAGCCCGGCCAGCGCCACGAAATCAAAGAACAGCTTTGCCGCCGCGACGGCCAGAAACAGCGCCGCCGTCTGGCGCAGCGTTTCTTCGGCCGCGTGTCGCAGCTTCGCCAGATCCAGCCGCTGCTGCGCCACGCCGATGATCAGCGCCAGGCCCAGACAGGCCAGACCCGCCTGCATCAGGCTTGCCAATCCCGACAGCAACCCCGCCAGCAGCAGCGCGAACACCATGACGGCGGGCCAGATGGCGGTCACCGCCTGCGCCAATTCGCCCTGTTCGCCGGTCTTGGCGGCGGGCGCCACGGCGGGGTTGCTGTTGACCCACAGAAGGATGGCCAGCACCATCCCGGCCACGGATAACAGCCCCGGCAGAAGCCCTGCCAGAAACAGCGCCTCGATCGGGGCGCCCGCAAAGACGCCGAACAGGATGAACAGCACCGATGGCGGGATCAGCGACCCGACCGTTCCGCCCACGGCCACCGATGCGGCGGCCAGCCGGGGGTCGTAGCCAAGGCGCTGCATTTCCGGCAGGCAGATGCGCCCCATCGTTGCGGCGCAGGCGACCGACGACCCCGACAGGGCCGCAAAGCCACCACAGCCGATGACCGCAGCAATCGCAGCGCCGCCCGGAAACCGCCGCAACCAGATCAGCGCCGCGTCATGGATACGGGTGGCGATACCGGCATAAAACGCGATGTTGCCAAGGCCGATGAACACAGGCAGCAACCAGATCGCAGGCGCGGTAAACAGATCGGTCAGGCCCGATGACAACACATCCACGGTGCGCAGTATCGCATCGGCCACTGCCCCGTCCCCGTTGGAAAAGGCGTTGATCAGAAAGGCCCCGATCACCGCCGCCGCCGAAATCACGGCCGTGACCGGCAGGCGGGCGGCCAGCAGGACAAGAATGACCGACAAGATCACGAATCCGATCTGCGTCGGTTCCAATGCTGAAAACCCTTTGCCTGTCCGTCCGCAACCCCTGCGTGGGGTCGAAACGGCACCCTCTGGTCCCTGCCGGACGGCTGGTCCCGGCAGGCTAGCACCCGGAAATTCGGCGCACAACGCGCAATTGACGCTATCGTGACCCCCGGTCTATCTGGCGCGTCAGGCGCAAACGCTGGATGCTGATCGCGCCCCCAGACGGAGATCTTGATGCTGCCTGCACCCTTTCGCCTGACCACCGCACGTCTTTTTGCGCTGTCCTTGTCGTTGATCGCGGGGGCCGCGCAGGCGCAGGATGACGCGCCCTTTTCCGCCGCCGATATTGAGGCCGCGTCCTATGACGGCCGCGATCTGCCATCGGGCCGATCCGCGATCACCACCAAGGTGCAGGTGCTGCTGGACCGTTCCGGCACGTCGCCCGGCGTGATCGACGGCTTTCGCGGCGGGATGAGCCAAAGCGCGATCATGGCGTTTGAACGCCGCTCGGGCCTGCCGATGGACGGGGTGATGGACCCGCATGTGTGGAACCTACTGCAATCCTATGCCGATCTGCCGGCGACGCAGGATTACACCATCACCGATGAGGATGCGCAGGGTCTGGTCGATGCCATCCCGACCGATTACGCTGAAAAGGCTGCGATGTCGTCCATGGGCTATACCAGCATCGCCGAAAAGCTGGCCGAGCGGTTCCACATGGACGAAAAATTCATCGCCTTTCTGAACCCCGGCGTGCCCTTGCAGCCCGGATCGACGATCAAGGTGGTGGCACCGGGATCGCGCGCAACCGGGCAGGTGACGCGGATCCTGATCGACAAGGCCACGCGCCGGGTCGCAGGCTACAGCGCATCTGGGCAGATGATCGTGGATTATCCGGCGACCATCGGATCCGACGACACGCCATCGCCCGCGGGCAATCATACCGTGCTGACGGCTGCGCTGAACCCCAACTATACCTATAACCCGCAGCGCAATTTCAAGCAGGGCGATAACGACCGGCCGCTGGTGGTGCCGCCCGGTCCGAACGGTCCGGTGGGCACGGTCTGGATCGGGCTGTCAAAGCCGACCTATGGCATTCACGGCACGCCAACGCCCTCGCAACTGTTCCGCAATCAGTCCAAGGGCTGCGTCCGTCTGACCAATTGGGACGCCGAGGAACTGGCCCGGCTGGTCAAAAGCGGCGTCACGACGGTCGAATTTCTGCCCACGGGCGTCACGATCGCCCATGCCACCGGGGTGACGCCGATGGAGGCTCCGACCGTGTCAGAGCCTTTGACGGCAGCCGGGAATGTCGCCCAACCCGCCGTGACCGAGGCCGCGCAAGAGGCTGCCCCCGTTGAACCTGCGCCGACCCAAACGACGCCGGTTGATGCGGCACCGACGCCCGCCGACGCGGCCGCAGGTCTGCAATTCCCCGATCCGGCTGCGGCCACGGCACCATCCGCCGAGGCGCTGCACGAAGACACATCGGAAAGTGACGCGCCATCCGGCGATCCGCTGTCGGATGCATTGTCGGGCGTGCTGCCCGAAGGTTTTGTGGTGCCGCCCGCGACCGAACAGACCCAACCGTGATGGCGGCTCTGCGCGCGGTCTGCGCCTTGATCTGCTGTCTGGCCGCGCAAACCGCCGCCGCACAGGACCGCCCGGCCCCTGCCCCGTCGGATACTGCCGAACCCGTCGATACGCGCCCACCCCTGCGCCCCGACACGCCGCAACCCGCGGAGACAGATACTGGCGCGGATCAGGATATGGCTGAAGAACCCTTTGGCCCGCCCGCGCCGCCGCGTTGGTATACGTTGCGCGAAAGCGATGCCGAATATGATGCCTGCCGTCTGGCGCTGTCGGTTCTTGGCACGACCTACAGCCAGGAACCGCAACTGACCGACCCGGACAACCGCGAATGCGGCATCGCACGCCCGGTCAGGGTGACGCAGATCATTCCCGGCCTTGCGTTGCAGGGCGGCGCGGTGATGCGATGTGATACCGCCCGCGCGCTTGGCCTGTGGGCGCAGGATTTTCTGCGTCCTGCCGCCGCCGCTTTGCCCGATGCGCCGCGCCTGACCGGCCTGCAATTGGGCACGACCTATGATTGCCGCGGTCGCATCGGCACGGGCCAGGCCGCGCCAAAGCTGTCCGAACATGCTTATGGCACCGCCATCGACATCGCCGCCTTTACCTTTGACGCGGGCGATCCCCTGCCCGTCATGCCGCGCGACGATACCGGCGATCTGGCCGAGGCATTTCAGCGCGCCGCCCGTGGATCAGCCTGCCTGTTCTTTACCACCGTGCTTGGGCCGGGGTCGAATGACGCCCATGACGACCACCTGCATCTGGACACCGCACAGCGAAACGGCGGCTGGCGTTTATGCCAGTAAGGGTCAGCGATTCTGGTGCACCAGTTCCAGATAGCCCGGGTCGAACTGCGACAGGCGCACAAGACCGGCCCAGTCCAGCACCGTCACCTCGGACCCGATCCAGCGAATCAGGCCGCGATCACGCAGGTCGCGCACAGCGCGGTTCACATGGATGCTGGAATAACCCAGAACATCCGCCAGATCGCGCTGTAACAATGGCAGGGAAAAGCGGAAATCGGCAGCGGCGCCAACGGCGTTCAGGCGCGTGTAAATCTCACATAACAGATGGGCCAGATGCGCGCTGGACCGCAGCGCACCGGCGGCCACCAGCCATTGCCGGTGCATCGCTGCGTCGATCAACGTGGCCATCCACAACAGCCGCGTCAGATGGGGAAAATTCTCGGTGATCTCGATCAGCTGGTTATGATCGACGAATTCAACCTCGGCATTGCCGACGGCGATGATGGAATGTTCCAGCCCGGCCAGAACAAATCCATGCAGATCAACAAAATCCCCCGGAACATGCAGTGCGGTGATCACGCGCCGCTCGGGCCGTGCGGCGACCACATGCACGCGGGCCGACATACCGCGCAGCATCATGCAGCTGCGATCAACGTTGCGTTCAACCGGAACGATCACATCGCCCGGAGCAAATTTCGCATGTTCCGTCTTTAGCGCGCGCAGGCGTTCCAGATCCTTCGGCGACAACGTGTCACGCCGTTGAAGATAACGGACAAAAAACTCTGTGATCGCCATTCTTGTCCCTTGCCTGAACGAGGTCGGACAGTTGCAAATCGCACGTTTCGGCGCAATGGCGGCTGAGAATGACCTAACATTCATTAAACGCGTCTGGCTTGGTCTGTCTATCCCGCCCGCGCTGTTCCGGGACGCGCCACGGCGGGCACGCGCAGCGCCTGCGCCAGCGCGGCAAAGCTGTGGGCCACGTCGGTGCCTTTCTTTGTCACGAATTCATCCAGCTGCGGGAACAACTTTACCGCCTCGTCCAGACGGGGATCATTGCCGGGAGCATATAGTCCCGCGCGAATCATCAGTTCCGATTCGGCATAGGCGCCAAGTGCGGCGCGCGCGCGACCGATCATGGCGTTTTCATCCGGGCTGGCGGCGTCGGGCAGCGACCGCGACACCGACCGCACCACGTCAATCGCCGGATAGCGCCCGCGTTCGGCAATCGTGCGTTCCAGCACGATATGACCGTCCAGCGTGCCGCGCAGGATGTCGGCGACCGGCTCCTCCATATCCGATCCGGCGACCAGAACACTGAAGATCGCGGTGATGTCGCCCGTCCCTTCAAGCCCCGGACCGGATCTTTCGGCCAGCGCCATGATCAGATTCGACACCGAGGGCGGAAAGCCGCGATAGCTGGGCTGTTCGCCAGCCGCCAACGCGATTTCGCGATGCGCCTCGGCAAAGCGGGTGATCGAATCGGCCAGAAACAGAACATGTTTGCCCTGATCGCGGAAATGTTCGGCCACCGCCATCGCAGCCCAGGCACAACGCCGCCGCAACAAAGGCGAACGGTCCGAGGTGGCAGCAACGACAACGGCGCGCTTCATCCCTTCGGGACCAAGGGTCTTTTCAACGAATTCACGCAATTCGCGGCCGCGTTCACCGATCATCGCGATGACCACGACATCGGCCTGAACACCGCGCGCAAGGGCGGATAACAGCGTCGATTTCCCCACGCCCGACCCCGCGAACAGCCCGATCCGCTGACCGTACACCAAGGGCAGCAACGTATCAAACACCGCAAGCCCGGTGGACAGACGCCCGCCAAGGCGTTTGCGTTTCACGGCGGCTGGCGCCTCGCACCGGAATGGACGGGGAATCGGGCCTTTTGGCAGAGGCAGACCGTCAAGCGGCTGGCCCAACGGATCAATGATTCGCCCGACCCATGCGTCAGAGGGCGCGATGGTCGGCGCAAAAACCAGCTCAACCTCGGCCCCGACGGACAGCCCATCGGTTCCGCCTTCGGGCAGCACATCCGCATGGCGCGGCGCAAGGCCCACAACCTCACCCGCGATCTGGCCATTTTGCAGCGAAATCAACACCCTGTCGCCCAACGAGGCATGGGCGTTCAACCCCTCGACCCGGACCAACCCGGCACGCATCGAATGCACACGCCCATAATAGCGCGCGATCCGCAGGTCGCGGATCTGCCTGGCAATCGATTCAAGTTTATCCATTCGCGTTTCTCCGATCCGGCACCGAATTGGCCGCATGAAACGGTTTCTAAACCAATTGAGGTTAAGACCGGGTTATCGCTGATGAGGAGAAGCCTCATGTTTGAGAAAATAGAATTGATCCGTATGGCACGGGCGATGGGGAACCATGTGTCCCAACGTCAGGCCATCGTGGCGCGAAACATCGCCAATGCGGACACGCCCGGCTACAAAGCGCAGGACGTGACACCGTTTGAAGACAGCTATCGCAGCGGCGACGATCTGTCGCTGCGCGTGACCAATGCACGCCACCTTGCGGCGCCCGGCTGGTCGCCAACGGGCACGCGGATGCTGGCCACTGAAACCGGGGTTTCGCCCAACGGCAACTCTGTCTCAATCGAGGCCGAGATGCTGAAGGCGGCGGAGCTGAAGCGTTCTCACGATCTGTCGCTTGGGGTCTATCGCTCGGCCCTCAACCTGATGCGGACCAGCATCGGGCGGCGTGCCTGAAAGGATATGACATGACCGACCGCGTTTCCCCGCTGCATCTGTCAGCATCCGGTATGCGCGCACAGGCCGAACGCCTGCGCCACACCGCCGAAAACATCGCCAACGCCGACACCCCCGGCTATCGCCGCAAGCTGGTCACGTTCGAGGAATCGGTCAGGTTCGGCCGCCCCTCGGGCGAGGTTGAGGCATCCAAGGTGCGTCTGGATCAGTCCGAATTGCCCCGCGTCTATGACCCCAGCCATCCGATGGCCGATCAGGACGGATACTATCTGGGTGCGAATGTCGATCTGGTGATCGAGATCGCCGATTCCCGCGAGGCAGGCCGCAGCTATGAGGCCAACCTGAAAATGTTTGAACAGACGCGCCAGATGGGCGCGTCGCTGATGGAACTTCTGCGTCGCTAGAAAGGCTCGCCATGATGAACATTATGAATGCTGCAAATGCCTATGCTTCGGCCCGTCAGGCGGTCGCACCGGGCACGCCCCAACCCTCTCCGGCGATCGACGGGTTGGCCAATGCCGCGCAGGATTTCGCCGCGCAGATGGCGCAGGTGGACGCCGCATCGACCGGCGCGATGACCGGCAAGGTGGAAACGCACCAGTTGGTCCAGACCATCACCGAGGCCGAGCTGGCCTTGGAAACGGTCGTCTCGATCCGCGACAAGGTGGTCGAGGCGTATCAGGAAATCCTGCGGATGCCGGTCTGATCGATGTCCGAAACGCTGCTTTTCGACATGATGCGTCAGGCGCTGTTGATCGCCGTCCGCATCTCGGCCCCGCTGCTTGGGGTGGCGCTGATCGTGGGCGTCGTCATCGGTCTGATTCAGGCGCTGACCTCGGTTCAGGAAATGACGCTGACCTTCGTGCCCAAGGTCGGGCTGATGCTGGTCGTGTTCTGGGTCAGCATGAGCTTTATGACAACCGCGCTGGCCGATTTCTACATCGGCCAGATCATCCCCCTTATCGCGGAAAGCTGACCCATGGATAACGCCATCTATGCCTCGCTGTCGCGGCAATCGAGCCTGATGAAGGAGATGCGCGTCGTGGCGAACAACATCGCCAACGCCAATACCGCGGGCTTTCGGCGCGAAGGCGTCATCTTTGCGGAACACCTGTCGGCGCTTGACCGCAATGGCGACACGCTGTCGATGGCTAATGCGCGTGGGCGTCTGGTCGATCTGAAGCAAGGCGTCATGACACAGACCAACGGGCGCTATGATCTGGCCATCGAAGGCGACGGCTTTTTCATGGTCGATACCCCGGAAGGCAGCCGCCTGACGCGCGCGGGCGCCTTTCTGCCCTCGGCCGAGGGTGAACTGATGACCGCCGACGGCCATCGCCTGCTGGATGAGGGTCAGGCCCCGATCATCGTTCCGGGCGGCACCAGCAATATCGCCATCGGCGCCGATGGCACGCTGTCGGCCAATGGCATCGCCTTTGGTCGCGTGGGGGTGTTCCAACCCGCCGATGACACGCGCCTGCTGCATCAGGGCGGCACCACGTTCCAGCCCGAAGGCGACGTGCAGCCGCTTGAAAACCCGCAGATCCGTCAAGGTTTCCTTGAGGAATCGAATGTCGATCCGGTCTTTGAAATCACCCGCATGATCGAGGTCCAGCGCGCCTATGAACTGGGCCAGTCCTTCCTGGACCGCGAGGATCAGCGCATCCGCAACGCAATCTCTGCCATGTCCCGCTGAAAGAACCCGCCATGAGAGCCCTTCAGATCGCAGCCACCGGCATGAGCGCGCAACAAACGCGTGTCGATGTCATCTCACACAACCTCGCGAACATGTCCACGACCGGCTATAATGCCCGGCGCGCCGAATTTGCCGACCTGCATTATCAGCAGGCGATCCGGCCCGGGACGGTGACGGCGGCCGATGGCACCGTCATCCCCGCCGGCGTCCAGCTTGGCCTTGGCGTGCGGCCCACGGCGGTCAGCATCAACCTGCAACAGGGCGCGCTGAACCCGACCGGCGGCGATCTGGACATCGCGATCGAAGGCGACGGCTATATCGAGGTGACGCTGCCGTCAGGCGTGTCCGGTTTTACCCGTGACGGTGGGCTGAAACGGTCGCCCGAAGGCCTGATCGTGACCTCGGACGGCTATCCCGTCGTGCCGGGCATCACCATTCCCGACGACGCCCGCACCGTGTCGATCAATGCCGCGGGCGAGGTTTACGCCTATTTCAACGATCAGGTCGAACCCGAAATGCTGGGCCAGTTCACCCTGGCAGGTTTCGCCAATGAAAAGGGCCTCGAGGCGATGGGATCGAACCTGTTCCTGGAAACCCAGGCCTCGGGCGCGGCGCAGGTATTTACCCCGGGACAAGAGGGGCTGGGCACCCTGCGGCAAGGCTATCTTGAGGAAAGCTCGGTCGATTCGGTGCGTGAAATCACCGAACTGATCAAGGCGCAGCGCGGCTATGAACTGAACGCCAAAGTCATCACCGCCGCCGACCAGATGCTTGGCGCAACGACGCAGGTGCGCTGATGAAAGTCGCTGTTTTCCTGATCGCGGTACTGTGCATCGCATCGCCCGTAGCCGCCGGCGTTCTGGCGGCGGCGCGGACGCTGCCGGTCGGCACCGTCATCACCCCGGCCGATCTGCGCGCCATCGACAGCGACCGTCCGGGCGGGATCACCGATCCGTCGCAGGCCATCGGCCTGCAAACTCGGGTCACGATCTATGAGGGTCGCCCCCTGCAAGCCACCCTGCTGCAAGCGCCAAGGCTGGTCGGACGCAACCAGATCGTGCGCCTGACCTTTGTGCGTGGCCCGCTGCAGATCACGACAGAAGCCCGCACCATGTCCGAAGGTGCGGCAGGCGACGTAATCCGCGTCATGAATGTCGAGTCGCGCAACAGCATTCAAGCCAAGGTTCAACCCGATGGCTCGCTGCTGGCGCTGAACTGACACTTACAGAATCAAGGAAATCCGAATGAAACCCCGCCATCTGATTTGCGTCGCCCTGGCGCTGACCGCCTGTGGACGCGCCGACCATCTGGGTCAGCCGCCGCAGCTGACCTCTCCGCGCCAAACGCAGGAATTTGTCGCGATGACCAACCCGCCGCTGGAAATTCCGGTGGATTCGGGCCGCCCCGAAGCGGCAGCATCCTTGTGGGCGGGCACCACATCGTCGCTGATCAGCGACCGCCGCGCCGCGACGCGGGGTGATATTCTGACGGTGGTGATCGAAATCGACGACCGCGCCGAAATCAGCAACACCTCGGGGCGCAGCCGCTCGGCCGAGGATGAGGTGGGGATTTCGCAGATGATCGGCATCCCGCAGCGGCTGAACGAAAAGCTGCCCGAGGGCGCCAGCCTCGATAAGCTGGCCGACGCATCGTCATCGTCGAATTATAAGGGCAGCGGCAATATTTCGCGTCGCGACAAGCTGACCCTGCGGGTCGCGGCGACGGTTGTGGATACGCTGCCGAACGGCGTGCTGCAAATCGAGGGCACGCAAGAGGTTCGCGTCAATTTTGAACTGCGCGAATTGACCGTCAGCGGCTTTGTCCGCCCAGGCGACATCGACCGCAGCAACGAAATTGCCTATGACCGGATCGCAGGCGCGCGGATTTCCTATGGCGGGCGCGGGCAGATCACCGACGTGCAGCAGCCGCGTTACGGCCAGCAGATCGCCGACATCATCCTTCCGTATTGAGGCAAAGATGAAAAAGATACTTCTGTTGATCGTGCCAATCATCGCGCTGATCGGGGGGGCGATGGGCGGCGACATGATGCGTGGCAAGGACGATTCCCCCACCGAACATGCCGCCGCAGATGCTGCTGACGCGCATGATGCCGAAACGGGCGGCCATGAGGCACCGCCCGCAAAGGAAGATCACGGCGGTGGCGGACACGGCGACGCGCCCACGGGCGTGGCCACCTTTACCTTTCCGACGCAGTTTTTCGTGCCCCTGATGCGAAACGGCGACATGGGCGGCATGATGATCGTGACGCTGTCTTTGGAAACCACGGGCGAAAGCCTGACCGCGATGGAGCAGCAGGAACACCGCCTGCGCGATGCCTTGCTGCGTCAGCTGATGGTGGCAGCAAATAGCGGCGGTTTCGACGGCAACTTTACGGTCGAGGGTCGCCAACGCCCTTTGCGTGACGGGCTGTTGAAGGCGGCAAAAAGCGCAACCGACCTGCCGGTCACATCCGTTTTGATCGAGGATATCGCCCGCCAGAACAGCTAGGCGTCACCCCTTTTCCGCCCATTCACCGGTTGATCGTGCGACGATTTCGGCATGACTACGCGACAGATTTCCGCGAAACGCATCGGCGATGGCCAATCGGACAAGACGGCGGAAATGCGCACGTTCAACCTTTGGTAAGGCGCCGCCCTTTGCCAGCCATTTGGGCAGCATGACCGCCATCAGCAGCGGAAAAATAACCGCGCCGGCGGTGCGACGGTACACGAACCACAGATTGCGATGATGATAGTAACCTTTCCACAAGGGGCGCATCATCGCACCGGCCTGTTGGGTGCTGCATTCATGTTCGAATATGATCCCGGGCGCAAACATCAGCTGACCGCCGCCCTGCGTCATCGCCAAGGTGTAAAGCACATCGTCGCCATAGATGAACAGCCTGCCATCAGGATAGCCGGCATTGGCAACACCTTGACGGGAAATGAAAAAACCGACAAAAGATGTGCCGTCTAAACGGCGAGGGCCAGCTGTTGTGAAGGCATCATCGGGAATGTGAAATGCTGCACGGCCGCCACCGGACAGAACGCGCAGAAAGACCCGCCAACTGGCAAAAGGGTTGACCCACGGGCGATTCATTTCGCAAATCTGACCATCGGGGAAATAAACGGCCGCGGCCAGTGCATCGGCGACACCCCAATCCCGACGGTCCGCGCCCTCGCGAAAACGCGCAAACGCACCCGGCTGCGGACGAGCATCGTCGTCCATCAGCACCATCCAGTCGGGGTCAAATTTGCTGGTGGCGTGACGCATCCCGGTTTCAAAACCAAGGGCACCGCCGCCGTTGTGGGACATCTCGATCACATCAAGACGGGGGTCATCCAGCGAGGCAAGCCACTCTCGCGTGCCATCCGATGATCCGTTCTCAACAATCACCAGATGGTCCAGCGGTTCGGCCAGCAGGCGTGCCACCGTCTTGCGCATCTGGGCCAGCCTGTTGAAGGTCACGACGATGGCGACAAGCACAGGTCTTGGGTGGGGCTGGGTCAAGTCGGTCTCACTGGCTGGGCGCGCTAAAGCTGTGACCGATTATCAAAACCGATCAAGCTGCGAAAGCAGGTTCCGATGGCGCCACATCACCATGGCGCCACCTATTTACCCGCCGATCAGTCCCAGCAAATAACGGCCATAGTCGTTCTTTGAAAACTTCTCGGCCCGCGCGCGCAGCTCTGCCTCGGTGATCCAGCCTGCTTCATAGGCGATCTCTTCGGGGCAACCCGTCTGCAAACCCTGTCGGTTCTCAAGCGTACGAACAAAGTTTCCGGCGTCAAGCAGGCTGGCATGGGTGCCGGTATCAAGCCATGCGAAACCACGGCCCATTTTTTCAACACCAAGATCGCCGTCCTGAAGATAGCTTTCCAAAAGCGATGTAATCTCAAGCTCTCCGCGTGCAGATGGCTTGACCTGCGCTGCACGCCGAGGCGCGGTTCCGTCAAGAAAGTAAAGCCCTGTCACCGCAAAGTTGGACGGGGGAACGGTCGGCTTTTCAATGATCGCCCGCACTTGCCCCTGATTATCAAAATCCACGACCCCATATCGTTCGGGATCAGAGACGCGATACCCAAAAACGGTGCCGCCCGTCGGCCTTTGATCGGCGGCATGCAACAACTCCGGCAGGCCGTGACCAAAAAAGATGTTATCCCCCAGCACCATGGCGGACGGCGCGCCGGCCAGAAAATCCTCGGCCAGCAGATAGGCCTGTGCCAGCCCGTCAGGCGACGCCTGAACGATCCATTCAAAACGCAGGCCCCATTGCCCGCCATCGCCCAGAAGTCGTTGAAACTGCGACTGATCTTCGGGGGTCGTGATGATCGCAATGTCCCTGATACCTGCCAGCATCAAGACACTGATCGGGTAAAAGATCATCGGCTTGTCATAAAGAGGCAACAACTGCTTCGACAGGCCCATCGTGATCGGATAAAGCCGCGTCCCCGAACCGCCCGCCAGAATGATGCCCTTGCGTTCCATCATCTTAACTCTCCAGATCCTTTATCACCGCAGCCAGGCCGATACGCCAATCGGGTCGATCAATGCCGAAATCGCGCGCCAGCTTTCCACAATCCAACCGCGAATTATGTGGACGAACAGCCGGAGTCGGATATTCCGCGGTCAGAATATCGCGCACATGACAGTTCATGTCGGCCTGCCTAAAAATCTCGCGCGCAAAATCGGCCCAGGTCACGTCGGGACCACCAGAAAAATGATACAGACCCTGAGGGCTGTCAGGTTTGCACAAACGTTCGGATATGGTGATCAGCGCGCGCGCAATGTCGGCCGCAGGCGTCGGACCGCCGATCTGATCGGCGACGATGCCCAGTTCGTCGCGCTCTGCGCCAAGGCGCAGCATGGTCTTGACGAAATTCGCACCAAAAGCCGAAAAGACCCACGATGTCCGAAGAATGACCCACCGGGCACCCGACGCCGCGACGGCATTTTCACCTTCCAGCTTGGTTGCGCCATATACACCAAGGGGGCCTGTCGGCGCAGCCTCGTCTCGCGCGGTATTGCCTGCGCCGTCGAAGACATAATCTGTTGAGATATGTAGAAATGGAATGCCCGCCTGTGCTGCGGCGTGGGCAATTGCCCCCGGCGCGTGGGCATTTACCGATCGCGCCAAATCAATGTCAGTTTCCGCCCTATCAACCGCCGTATAAGCGGCTGCATTTATCACCACGTCAGGTTGATATTTCAGAACCTGTGCAGCAGCGGCCTGTGGATCAGCAAAATCAGCATCGTCGCGGCCCAAAAAATGTGCATCAGGCCGTTGTCGGGCCAGTTCCTGGGCGACCTGTCCAGATCGGCCAAAGACAAGAATTCTGGTCATGCGGTTTTACCCAGTCGCGCGCCCACGCCATCACGGGTCATCAGCGGCATCCACCAATCGCGATTTTCAAGATACCAGGCGACTGTTTTTCGCAACCCTTCCTCAACGGTGACAGAGGGGCGCCAGCCCAGCTCGTCCCGGATACGGGTCGGGTCGATCGCGTATCTGCGATCATGGCCGGGGCGGTCCGGGACAAACGTGATCAGCCTGTCATGCGGGGCGCCGGCAGGGTTCATCTGGTCCATATGCGCGCAAATTGTGCGCACCAGATCGATGTTACGAACCTCATTTTCGCCGCCGATATTGTAGCTGCGACCCGACTGTCCCTTTTCCAGCGCCAGCAAAAGCGCGTCCGCATGATCTTCAACATACAGCCAGTCACGCACGTTTGCGCCATCGCCATAGACCGGGATATTTTCGCCAGCCAATGCTTTCAGGATCACGACCGGGACCAGTTTCTCAGGAAAATGATACGGTCCATAATTGTTGGAACAGTTTGTCAAAATGACTGGCAAGCCATAGGTTTCATGCCACGCACGAACCAGATGATCCGACCCCGCCTTGCTGGCGGAATAAGGGCTGCGCGGATCGTAGGCGGTCGTTTCGGTGAACTGCCCCTCGGCGCCTAGGCTGCCGAACACCTCATCGGTTGAGATGTGGTGAAAACGGAAGCTTGCCGGGTGATCGTGCGAGATCCAATACGCACGCGCCGCCTCAAGCATATTGAACGTGCCGATGACGTTGGTTTCGATGAATTCAGCCGGGCCATCAATCGAACGGTCAACGTGACTCTCTGCGGCCAAGTGCATCACCGCGTCAGGCTGAAACTGCGCAAACGCCTTATCCAGCGCCGCGCGATCGCGAATATCTGCGTGAATAAAGCTGTAAAGCGGGCTGTCCGCGACGGTCGCGACATTTTCCGTGTTCGCCGCATAGGTCAACGCGTCGAGGTTTGCCACATGGTGGCCACGCGCGACGGCCGCGCGCACCACGGCCGATCCAATGAAGCCCGCGCCGCCGGTCACCAGAATTTTCATGATGCGACCTCAAAGGCAAAGGGGGATGACCAGTCAGAAAATGCGGGCGCATCACGGTCTTTGTCGGACAAGACCGGATCCGTCGCGCCCCAATCAATTCCAAGCGAATCCCACCTGACGCCGCCGTCACTGGCGCGATCATAGTGGTCGGTGCATTTGTAGATGATCTCTGTGTCCAGCTGTCGCGTGACAAAGCCGTGTAGAAATCCGGCGGGTATCCAAAGCTGATGGCCATTGTCGTAAGACAGCTCGGCCCCAACCCATTTGCCATATGTCGGGCTGCCGACCCGGGCATCCACCGCCACGTCAAAAAGACTGCCCCGGCCGCAGCGAACAAGCTTACCTTGGGCGTGGGGCGGCGATTGATAGTGCAAGCCCCGAACCGTGCCGATCTGATGCGACATCGAGTGGTTGTCCTGAACAAATTCAGGCAAAACCAACCCTGCAGCGGCAAGGGTCTTACGGTTCCAGCTTTCGGCAAAGAAGCCGCGCGCATCGCCGAACCGAGGGGGGATGATCAGATAGACATCCGGTATACTTAACGCCTCAATCTGCATCCTGAAACCACCCAACAATTACTGCTGCTTTCGTCTATGCGATGAATGCGGCGCTGTCACCACCTCACATGCCTTGCCGAACAGTCCAGGTGTCTTGGATGCAAGAAGGCTGCCCTTTACTCGACAATCAGGTCCGCATGCAGCGCCCCAGCCGCGTGGATCGATTTCAGGATGTCGATCATATCCCGGGGTCGGACGCCCAAGGCGTTCAGCCCCTCGACCAGATCAGACAGCGACGTTTCGCCGGATACCTCGGCAAAGCCGATCCCCGGTTCGGCCGTTACGTCCACCATGGTGCGCGGCACCGTGACCGTTTCACCATCGGCGAACGGGTTTGGCTGTGACACCATCGGCGCCTCACTGACCCGCAGGGTCAACCCACCCTGCGATACCGCGACGCGGGAAATACGAACCTGCTCACCCATCACGATTGTGCCTGCTTTGTGATCGATGACAACTTTGGCGCGGTCTTCGGGCTGAATCATCAGGTTTTCTATCCGCCCCAAAACCCGCGCCGGGTTCACCTGGCCAAGCTGCTGAAAATCGACCAACACGGTTCCACTGTCCTGAGTAGTGGCAAGGCGACCGTTGAATTCGCGGTTGATTGCATCTTCCAGACGTGTGGCGGTGGTAAAATCAGCATTTCGCAGGGCGATCCTGATGTTCTGGATGCCGGCAAAATCAAACTCAACCTCTCGCTCGACGCGGGCGCCGACCGGAATCTTGCCTGCTGTGGGCACACCCTGGACGACGCGCGCGGCCTCACCCTCGATCGCGACGCCGCCAGCAATGATAGAGCCTTGGGCCACGGCATAGATATTGCCGTCTGCGGCCTTCAGCGGCGTCATCACCAGCGTCCCCCCCAACAGGCTTTTCGCGTCACCGATCGTCGATACGCTGACATCAATCCGGCTGCCGGATCTGGCGAACGGCGGCAGCGCCGCCGTCACCACGACCGCCGCGACGTTTTTTGAACGAGATGCTTCGTCGGTCACGTTCACGCCAAGGCGTACCAACAGGCCCGCCAGCATTTCTTCGGTGAACGGCGCGTTGCGGAAACTGTCGCCCGTGCCATCCAGGCCAACAACGATGCCATAGCCAACCAGGTCGTTGCCCCGGACGCCGTCGAAATCTGCTAGGTCCTTGATCCGCACCGGCCCCGCGAAAGAGACCACAGGCAGCAGTGCAATCAGCACCGAAAAAAGAATAGCTTTCATCATCGCAGATAGCTCACCAGATTAAGATCCGCCAAACGTGCCGTGACCGAGTAAAGCGCCTGAAGCTGCGCCTCGGCCTCGCTGATCGCTGCTGCGGTCGTTGCGGGGTCCGCTTCACGCAAGGTGTTGTTCAACGTGGTCAGCATGGCAATTGCTGCCGAATTTTCGGCCTGCGCCTGTGCAACGTTTTGTTCCTGCAGGCCGATACGCCCCATCAGGCTGACAAGATCCGCGCTGCTGTCAATCAGCACCCTTCCACCGGCAACCAGCAGGCGTTGCTGTTCCTGATTGTTGCCTGACAACACGCCACGACTGACCAAGGCTGACATCGAAAGCCCCTTCAGCTGATCCCGAACCGCAGCAGATGCGGCAGTGACCGAGCTTGTCATGCTTTTGCCTTCCGCGATGGGCAGCACCCGGTCACCGCCGTCCGTGCCGTGATAGGCATGGTCCATGAACCCACCGCCACCCGCGGGTGCGTCAAACCAATCCGTCACAAGCTGCGCAACATCTGCCGCGTTTGTTTGGGCAGATACGACGGTTTCCAAGATGTCCAGAATGTCGCTTGCCGCGATCAGCGGTGAGGTATTGCTGTTGAGGCCCGAGAACAGAAACCGGTTGCCCATCGAGGTATTGACGTTCGACACCACCTGCTGAAAGGCATTTTCGGCATCTGCGGCACTGACGTTGATCGTGGATGCGCTGTGGGCGTCAGGCAGGGTGATCAGCGATGCGGAAACACGCAGTGTCGTGGTGCGCACATTCTCCAAAACGTCAGTCATGTTTTTCGTCAGCGTCGCAGCCTCTTTGGCATTCGACTGAAATTGCGTCAGCATAGACAGCCGCGACGCGATCGAGGCAGCCTCGCGCGTGTTGCCGTTCAACCGTCCGGCAAGGTCTGCAACCTCACCGCTGGCAAGCTCTGCCGTGAGGGTCGTCATCGTCGTCTTAAGCCGATGCGAGGCGGATTGCAGAACGAATGCGCGTGCCTGATCGCCGATGGAAACTACGCTCATGGTTACAGCCTCAAAATCTGGTCCATCATGTCCTGGACCGCCTGAATGACGCGGGCATTCGCCGCATAGATCTGTTCGTATTCCAGCAATCGCGCCGTTTCCGCGTCGCGATCGACGCCATCCGCCGCCAGTCGCAAGCTGATCGTGTCCGCGAAACTGTTCTGGCTTGCCGCGTCTTGTTCGGCACTAACCCGGCGCGTGGCCATTCGCGATTCGACAATGCCGAACCTGTCGGACAGCGCGCCGTTTCCGGTGAAGCCGGTCCCGGTCGCAGGCCCCGTAACGTCGGCCAAAGCATTGGCCATCGCGACGATCAACGACCCGTCCCCGACCGCCCCCGCAGATGTTGCGCCAAGACCCGCGCGCAGACGCCAAATTTCGCCCCCGGACGATGGCTGCACCGCAGCGTTCAGTGAGATCCGCGCGGAAAGACCCGCAATATTCGCCGCATTCGCGCGCCCACCCGCATCGGTGAAAAGCGCAGCGTCCGTCGCACCGATCGTCCCATCAACGCCGCTTCCCAACCGCTCGTGCAGTTCAAAAGCCAGGGCGTCCAGCTCTTGCTGCAAGGCGGGTGCTGCGTCATCGCGAACTGCAAAATGCGCGGCCAATGTCCCGCCCGAGAACAACTTCATCTGCGATGCCGTTACATCCGTGCCGTTCTGGGACATGCGCGAGAGCCCGCCCGAGGCAACCTGCGCATCCCAGGTGACACCAACAGACGCCTCAAAACTGAAGGTGACAGGCTGTGTCCCGTCCAGCAGCGGGGCGCCTCCGGTTGTGAAAAGCGCGATCTTGCCTGCTTCACGGACAACCTCTTGCACGGGCACGATCTTGGTGATTGCGTCAACCACCGCCTGACGCGCATCCATCAGCGAAGAAACATCCGAACCTTCTGCGTGCAGGGCCGCAATGCGCCGGTTCAGATACGATACCTGTTCCAGCCCCGCATTCAGCGCGCTGACATCCGCGGCAATTGCCTGATCGGCGTCACCGCGTGCCTTTTGGACGGCGGCCGAAGCGCTGTTCAGCCGTGCGGCAAGCGCCTCGGCGGCGTCGCCAAGCTGCATCAGCCGCACCTCATCGTCGGGACGACTGGCGGCTGATGACAGTGCGGTCTGAAAATCGGTCAAGGTGCGACCAAGACTGCCCGAGGCGCCGGCGATGCCGATCGACGACTCCATCGCCTTATGGAACGCCAACAGGGCATCGGCACCCGCCCGCGCACCCTCGGCCGTGCGTTGTTCAGCCAGAACACTGGCGTTGACGATGCGCGTGACCCCATCCACCCGCACGCCACCAAAGGCGCCGCCCATCGTTTGCGCGCTAAGCATGACCTCGCGCCGCGCATAGCTTGGCGTCATCGCATTCGCGAGGTTCGCCGCAACGGTTTCCGTCCCCCGCGCGGTTGCGGAAAGGCCGGACATCGCATTTGACAGGGCTTTTGTGATACTCATAACCGGCCTCCGGCAGTCAGATCAAATCCAACGATCAGCGTTTGATATTCGTGGTTTCCTGCAACATCTCATCCACGGTCTGGATGATCTTCGCGTTAGAGGAATAGGCGCGCTGCGTTTCGATCAGATGCGTCAATTCCTGCGCAACATCCGTGGTTGATGCCTCACGTGCATATCCCCGCAACGAACCGGTCGGCCCGTCACCCGCATCCCACAGGAAGAAGCCACCGGATTGGGTCGAAATCTGGAATGCCTGCCCATCGAGCGAGATCAGCCCGTTCGGGTTCGGCACATCGACCAGCGGAATTTGATACAACGTCTTGACGAAGCCGGTGTCATAGGTCGCTTTTATGAAGCCATCCTCGTCAATTTCGACATTGGACAACTGGCCAACTGGCGATCCGTTCTTGGTGATGCTTGCGGGGGAAAAGCTGGTGGACAGCTGTCGCATTCCCGACGGGCCGTTCGGAACGCCGACGAAGATGTCCATCGCCTCGCCATTTGCCAGCGTGACGTTCAGATTGCCGGTAACCGGATCGTAAGGCCCGCCCGTGACGCCCCCCGGCGCGATGCTGCCGCCGTTTGCGGCGCTGCCGTCGAACTCTATCTCATAGCTGGCGATCGCGGTCGCGGGCGTTGTGGCCCGGTCCGTGATGTTCATTGTCCATGTGTTAGCAACCCCGGCGACGGGTGCAAAGGTCACGTCCAGAAATTCCGAAGTGCCCAGATTGCCGAAATATTCCACGCTAAGCGTCGGCAGCGCACCGCCGGTATTTGTCGCCGTTGCAGATGCCGCGGGCAGGTTGATCGGCATCCGAATTTCGGTCGTCGGGTCAGCAACCGTCTGGAACGATGCCAGGCGAACGGGCTCTAACGAGCCCATCGAATCACGGCTGACGGTGGCGGTCGTCCCGTCGGCCTGAATCGGCCAGCCCAGCAGAACAAGCCCGGTCTGGGTTTTCAGGATGCCGCTTTCGTCAGTGCTGAACGACCCCGTCCGCGTCATCATGAAGGGCGGATTTTCAAACCCGTTATCCAGATCCACAGCCGATGTCACCGGCAGCATTCCCCGGCCGCTGATCGCGATGTCCAAGGGATTTGCCGTGGGCATCAGCGCCCCACCATCCATGATATCGCGATAGGTCGCGGCCCGGACGCCACCTGCGGAATGCAGGTTTCCGACGCTGTTCTGGTTCAGAACGAAGGCGGAAAACTCTGTCTCCATCCGCTTATAGCCATAAGTGCTGGAGTTCGCGATGTTGTCCGAGATCGTCGCAAGACGGGTGGAATTGGCAGCCAACCCGGTTACCCCGGCATTCATCGCTGAAGACATAGACATCGAATTATCCTTCGTCACTTTGCTCTTGCTGGAAACATGGCGCAGACAGCTTAAGATTCGGATAATCGCAGCGGGCGAAGGCGCGCTATCGCAGCAAAATCACTTCAATTCTATTATTTGAGGGGTGCATCGGGTTCGCGTTGCGGTGCTTTCGGTCGGCATATCCCGTCACGCGCTGAATTCGCGCCTGATCCAGCCCACCGCTTTCAAGCAACTGGCGCACGACATGCGCGCGCGAATCAGACAGCGTCCAGACCGGCGATGTCACCAGCATTTCGGGAAACGACCGGACATGCCCTGAAATCGCGACCGGGTTCCGGGTATGTCCCAGAACCTGAGCGACGATTCGGCTGATTTCCGTCAAGGCAGGGCCGGGGTTGGCGGTGTCGTCCACAAACAGCGGCTCATCCACCAGATCGGCCAGTTCGATGACCAGACCCTCATCCGTCATACGCGTCACGACATGACGCAGGATGTTGGTCAGCTGCATCGATTCGGCGCCGGTTCCGGTCAGTCGGTTCTGAATTTGCTGGGCGATCTGTTCGAATTCAGCCGCATTCATGCTGTCAGGCAAGGCCTCCTGCACCGCTTGGCGCACACCTTCTTCGACCCCATCACCCGAGGCGCCCGCCTGCTGCACAATGGTCGGGTTGAAATAGTCGGCCAGGCCCTTGCGCTGATCCTCACTGGTGGCATTCAACAGCCACATCAGCAGGAAAAACGCCATCATCGCCGTCACGAAGTCGGCATAGGCGACCTTCCAGGCGCCACCATGATGGCCCGCCTCGGCCGCGGCCGCCTGACGCTTGATAATGATGGTGGACCCTTCCAGGCCCTTTCCCGCAGCCATGATGTTTCCTTCTGCTTTCAGATGCAGGGAAATGTCATCGCGAACAGCGCACAAGGCAAGTTAACGGGTCAAATGCCAGATATTATGCTGCCCATCGCCCGCAAATCCGGCACCACCGACGCCGATATTTTTTTGTTGCCCCAACGCCAAAGCCAGCATATGTCCGGCAGCGGGACACCCTTCCCCAACGAAGGGCTATTAGCTGGAAGGCTAGCCATGAACGACATGACGACCCCGGTTGCGCGCCCGGTCAACCCGCGCTTTTCTTCTGGCCCTTGTGCCAAGATCCCCAATTACAATCTGGACCTGCTGGCGGATGCTCCGCTTGGTCGCTCGCACCGTGCCGCCGCTGGCAAGGCGAAGCTGGCCGAAGCGATTGAGCTGACGCGTGAGGTTCTGGGCGTTCCCGCAGATTATCGCATCGGCATCGTTCCCGGCTCGGATACGGGCGCGGTCGAGATGGCGATGTGGACCATGCTGGGTGCCCGTCCCGTGGAAATGCTGGCCTGGGAAAGCTTTGGCGAAGGCTGGGTCACGGATGCGGTCAAACAGCTGAAGCTGGATGCGACCGTCCGCAAAGCAGATTACGGCCATATCGTCGATTTTGCGCAGGTCGATTTCGACAAGGATGTGGTCTTTACCTGGAACGGCACCACCAGTGGCGTGCGCGTGCCGAACGGCGACGCGATCCCGGCGGATCGTGCGGGTCTGACCATCTGTGACGCGACCAGCGCCGCATTCGCGATGGACCTGCCCTTTGACAAGCTGGATGTCGTGACCTTCAGCTGGCAGAAGGTTCTGGGCGGCGAAGGCGCGCATGGGATGCTGATCCTGTCGCCCCGCGCGGTCGAGCGTCTGGAAACCTATACCCCCGACCGTCCGCTGCCCAAAATCTTTCGCATGACAAAAGGTGGCAAGCTGATCGAGGGCATCTTCAAGGGTGAAACGATCAACACGCCCTCCATGCTGGCGGTCGAGGATTATCTGATCGCGCTGAAATGGGCGCAGAGCCTCGGCGGGGCGCAGGCGCTGATCGCGCGTGCCGATGCAAACGCTGCCGCCGTGCGTGACTTCATCGCGGACAAGGATTGGATCGCCGATCTGGCGGTTGATCCGGCCACCGCATCGAACACCAGCGTGTGTCTGCGATTTACCGATCCGGCGATCAAAGACGGCGCCGCATTTGCCAAAGCCGTTGCCAAGCGGCTGGAAAAAGACGGCGTTGCGCTGGATGCGGGGGCCTATCGTGATGCGCCTGCCGGGTTGCGGATCTGGTGCGGATCGACGGTCGAGGCATCCGATGTCGCGGCGCTGATGCCGTGGATCGAATACGCCTATCGCGCGGAACTAGCCGCGCAATAGTTTTGCGTCCCGCGAATGCCGGGGGCTGTCTGCCCCCGGACCCCCGAGGATATTTTCGTGAAGAAGAATGCGTCAGCGAGGCCATGCCCGGACGCCTTGAAAAGGAATAACCACATGCCGAAGGTTCTTGTATCTGACAAACTGTCGGAAACCGCCGTTCAGATTTTCCGCGATCGCGGGGTCGAGGTCGATTACCTGCCCGATCTGGGCAAGGACAAGGAAAAGCTGGCCGAGATCATTGGCCAATATGATGGGCTTGCCATCCGTTCGGCCACCAAGGTGACGGAAAAGCTGTTGGAGAGCGCGCCGAACCTGAAGGTGATCGGTCGCGCCGGGATCGGTGTGGATAACGTCGATATTCCGGCCGCCTCGAAAAAAGGCGTGATCGTGATGAACACGCCCTTCGGTAACAGCGTCACCACCGCGGAACATGCCATCGCCATGATGTTTGCGGTTGCGCGGCAACTGCCTGAGGCCAGCGCATCGACCCATGCCGGCAAGTGGGAAAAGAACCGCTTCATGGGGGTCGAGCTGTTCAACAAGACCCTGGGCGTGATCGGCGCGGGCAATATCGGGTCCATCGTGATCGACCGCGCTTTGGGTCTGCACATGAAGGTGCTGGCCTATGATCCCTTCCTGTCGGAAGAGCGCGCCAAAGAGATCGGCGTAACCAAGGTCGAGTTGGATGACCTGCTGGCCAAGGCGGATTTCATCACCTTCCACGTTCCGCTGACCGAAAAGACCAAGAACATTCTGTCGCGCGATGCGATTGCCAAGCTGAAAAAAGGCGTGCGCATCATCAACTGTGCCCGTGGCGGTCTGGTCGATGAAGACGCATTGGCCGAGGCGCTGAAGGATGGCCGCGTGGCCGGTGCCGCCTTTGACGTGTTCGCGGTTGAACCCGCGACCGAAAGTCCGCTGTTCAACCTGCCCAACGTCGTCGTGACCCCGCATCTGGGTGCCTCGACCACCGAGGCGCAGGAAAACGTCGCTCTGCAAGTGGCGGAACAGATGTCGGATTATCTGCTGACCGGCGCTGTCGAAAACGCGCTGAACATGCCGTCGGTCACGGCCGAAGAAGCCGCCGTCATGGGGCCGTGGATTAAGCTGGCGGGCCATCTGGGCGCCTTTGTGGGCCAGATGACGAATGAGCCGATCAAGGCGATCAACGTTCTGTATGACGGCGTCGTGTCGGAGATGAACCTGAACGCGCTGAATGCATCGGTGATTGCGGGCGTGATGAAGGCCACCAACCCGGATGTGAACATGGTGTCGGCGCCGGTCATGGCCAAGGAACGCGGCGTGCAGGTCGCCACGACCACGCAGGACAAGGCCGGCGTCTTTGAAGGCTATATCAAGCTGACGGTCGTGACCGACACCCGCGAACGGTCGATCGCAGGCACGGTGTTCAGCGATGGCAAGCCGCGCTTTATCCAGATCCGCGGCATCAATATCGACGCCGAGGTCGGCGAACACATGCTGTATACCCGCAACAGGGACGTGCCGGGTGTGATCGGTGCGCTTGGGATGACCCTGGGCGATCTGGGCGTGAACATCGCGAACTTTACGCTTGGCCGCTCGTCCGAGGGGAATGACGCGATTGCCATTCTGTATCTGGATGCGGCGATCGACGATGCCGCGCTGGCCGCGCTGCAAAACACCGGCAAGTTCCTGCAAGCCCGGCGTCTGCAGTTTGAGATCTGACGACCCCGCCGCGCGCCCTTGACCGGGGCGCGCGGCATCTGCTTGATGGCCCCGCAGCAGGAGCAGGCGAATGCGACTTTACGTCATCGGCGACATTCACGGCCATCTGGATCAATTGCGCGCAGCGCATGACCGCATCTTTCGGGATGGCGGCCGCGAGGCCCAGATTGCCCATGTCGGTGATCTGATCGACCGCGGTCCTGATTCGCGCGGCGTGGTGGACTATCTGTTGCAGGGTCAGACGCGGGGCGAAAACTGGATCGTCACGCGCGGCAATCACGACCGCTTTCTGCCGAAATTCCTGCGTGACCCGGAATGGATGGACCCCGGCCTGCGGGATCGCAGCACGTGGCTGGACCATCCGGGGCTGGGCGCGGCGCAGACGCTGCAATCCTATGGTGTCGACACCGGCCTGCCTCCCGGTCGTACCCTGGCCGAGGCGCGCCGTGCGGTGCCGGACAGCCATGCCGATTATTTGGCCTCACTGCCGCTGTATTTCCTGCACCCGCAGGCCCTGGTCGTTCATGCCGGGATCCGCCCGGGCATTCCGTTATCTGAACAATCCGAACAGGATCTTGTCTGGATCAGGCAGGAATTTCTGGAAAGCCACGCCGATCACGGCGTTCTGGTGGTCCATGGCCACACCGCCATCGACACCGCCACACATTACGGCAACCGCCTGAATATCGATGGCGGCGCGGCCTATGGGCGGCCGCTTTGCGCCGTGGTCGTTGACGATGGCGCGGCCTTTCTGCTGACCGATGCGGGCCGCGTGCCCCTGAACCCAAAGGCTGTGACATGCGATTGACCGGATTTGCCCTGCTGGCGGCGATATTTCCCGCGACCCTGACCGCGCAAGAGGTTGGCAAGGTCGGCGTCGATTGGGTTGGCAATGACATCATCGTCGAGGCGATCCGCGACGATGCGGTGGGCGGCGTCACCTGCCACCTTTCCTATTTCGAGCGTTCCGTTCTGGACCGGCTGTCACAGGGGAACTGGTTCGAAGACCCGTCAAACAGCGCCATCGAATGTGCCCGCACCGGCCCGATTGACATCAGCAACATCGCGCGCGGCAAATCAGGCGAGGATGTGTTCAGCGCAAGCCGGTCGCTGGTGTTCAAATCACTGCGCGTCAAACGCATCTATGACGAAGAAAATCAGGTGCTTGTCTATCTTGCCCATGCCAATCAGCTGAACGAAGGCTCGGCCAAGATGGCGCTGTCTACGGTGCCGCTGGATGCGACTGATCTTGCGGCCACGGGCAATCGCTGATCGCCAAAACTGTCCCCAAGGTCACAGTTCGTGCCGGATTATGATGCAAATACCGTCGATCCGATGGACAGAATCACCCTGTGCGACTAAAACGCCCGCCATTCCGGCCAGAACGGCCGAACTCTCGTATGGAAGTCTGATGCGCGGACAACAACGCAGCGCGAAATATTCCCTGGGTCAGGTGGTGCGTCACCGCAGCCGCTCATTCCGGGGGGTGATCTTCGATGTGGACCCGGAATTTGCCAATACGCAGGAATGGTACGAATCCATTCCCGAAGACGCGCGCCCGGCCAAGGATCAGCCGTTCTATCATCTTTATGCCGAAACCGAGGCGACCTATTACGTCGCCTATGTCTCGGAACAGAACCTTGTTCTGGATGGTTCCGGTGAGCCGCTGGAACATCCCGACGTGGTCGAGATGTTCGGCGAGTTTGACGAAGGCCGCTATCCGCTGGCAAGCCGCCTGAACTGATCAGGCGTTCGCCGTCCGGCGGGGCAGCACCCATTCGGATCGCGGAAAATGGCAGGTATAGCCGTTCGGAAAGCGTTCCAGATAATCCTGATGTTCGGGTTCCGCCTGCCAGAAATCACCTTCGGGTTCGACCTCGGTGACGACCCTACCCGGCCAGATACCTGACGCATTCACATCGGCGATCGTGTCCTGCGCCACCTGCTGCTGATCGTGATCGATATAGTAGATCGCTGACCGATAGCTGGGGCCACGGTCGTTGCCTTGGCGGTTGGGCGTGGTCGGATCGTGGATCTGGAAAAAGAATTCCAGCAGGCGACGATAGGTGATCAGCTCGGGGTCGAAGACGATCTCTATCGCTTCGGCATGGGTGCCGTGATCGCGATAGGTCGCGTTCGGGATGTCACCGCCGGTATAGCCGACGCGGGTCTGGATCACACCGGGCAGACGCCGGATCAGATCCTGCATCCCCCAGAAACAGCCGCCCGCCAGAACTGCGCGCTGTGTCATTGCCCTGCCTCCTGCACCTGATCCAGCCAGTCACCATAGCCTTCGGCCTGCATCCGGTCGCGCGGAATGAACCGCAGCGCGGCCGAGTTGATGCAATAGCGCAGCCCGCCCGCATCACGCGGGCCATCGGGAAAGACATGGCCCAGATGGCTGTCGCCATGCTTCGACCGAACCTCGACCCGGACCATCCCGTGCGACATGTCGCGATGTTCGGTCACATTGCCATCGACGGGGGTGGTAAAGGCGGGCCAGCCACAACCCGAATTGTATTTCGCCGCACTGGTGAACAGCGGCTCACCCGAGACGATATCGACGTAAAGGCCGGGTTCGAAATGGTGGTCATATTCGCCGGTAAACGCGCGTTCCGTGCCGCTTTCCTGCGTGACGCGATATTGTTCAGGCGTCAGCCGGGCCAGCGCGTCTTGGGTTTTTTCATAGGCCATGTCGTCCTCCGCAGCGGAACCTGTTCGTGCCCCTATATGGGGGCGCGGTCCCGGTCCGCCAAGTCACAGCCGGGACATTGCCTGCCTTGCCGCTGCATATTCCTGCGCAAGCTGGTCGATCCGCTGGCCCGCAGGCACCACACCGCGCACCGCGCCGATGCCCTGACCCGAGCCCCAGATCTGGCTCCACGCCTTGGCCTTGCTGCTGCCGAAATCCATTGCCGATGCATCGGCGCTGGCCAGATTATCGGGATCCATTCCCGCCGCCCTGACCGAGGGCGCCAGATAATTCCCCGACACCCCGGTGAACAGCGACGATGTGATGATATCCATCGCGCCGCTGCCGACGATCATATCCTTGTAATCCCGTGGGGCGTTCGCCTCGGTCGTGGCGATGAAGGGGCTGCCGATATAGGCCAGATCGGCGCCCATCGCCTGCGCCGCCAGCACCGCCCGGCCGGTGGCAATTGCGCCCGACAACAGCAGCGGCCCATCAAACCAGTCGCGGATTTCCTGCACCAAGGCAAAGGGCGATTGCGGCCCGGCGTGACCGCCCGCCCCCGCCGCCACCGCAATCAGCCCGTCGGCGCCCTTTTCGACCGCCTTTTTCGCAAAGACATTGTTGATCACGTCATGCAGCGCAATGCCGCCGCAATCATGGGCAGCCTGATTGACCTCGACCCGCGCGCCAAGGCTGGTGATCCAGATCGGCACCTTGTGACGGTGGCAAATCTCAATATCGCGGTCCAGCCGGGCATTGCTGCGATGCACGATTTGGTTCACTGCAAAGGGCGCGGCGGGACGGTCGGGATTGGCCTGATTGTGGCGGTCCAGCTCTTCGGCGATGCGGATCAGCCACGCGTCCAGCAACGGCGGTTCGCCATCCTTTTCGCGCGCGTTCAGCGCCGGAAAGCTGCCGACGATCCCGGCCTTGCACTGGGCGATGACCAGTTCCGGCCCGGACACGATGAACATGGGCGAGGCCACGACCGGAATGCGCAGGTTTTGCAGAATTGGCGGCAGCATGTGACCCTCCCCCGGATACCGGGGAAACATGACGCTGCGCGGTTCCGCGGGCAACCGTGACGCGGCGACACGGGTGCAAAGAAAAAGGCCCCGGACGCGCCGGGGCCTTTGATCAATGGACGGTCAGATCGGGCTTTGGCCCTTCGCCAACCGCGCCAAGCCTGTTGCCTGCGCGCCCGACCAGATCACCGACCAGCAGACCTTCGTCGCCTGCCGTGACGGTGACCGTCTGCCCATCCAGAACCCGGCCCGACAGCAGCAGTTCCGCCAGCGGATCCTGCAAGGCGCGCTGGATCACCCGTTTCAGCGGACGCGCCCCAAAGACCGGATCATAGCCTTGATCCGCCAGCCATTTCTGCGCGCTGTCGTCCAGTTGCAGCGTGATCTTGCGGGCGGCAAGGCGCTGTTCCAGACGGCGCAGCTGGATCTTGACGATGCCATCCATATTGGCGCGGGTCAGGCGGCGGAAGATGATGATCTCATCCAGCCGGTTCAGGAATTCCGGGCGGAAATGGCCGCGCACGGCCTCCATCACCTGACTGCGGGCGTCGGACGAATCGGCGTCTTCAGGCAGATGTGACAGCGCCTGCGACCCAAGGTTCGAGGTCAGGATGATCAGCGTCTGCTTGAAATCCACCGTCCGGCCCTGCCCGTCGGTCAGCTGACCGTCGTCCAGCACCTGCAACAGCACGTTGAACACATCGGGATGCGCCTTTTCGACCTCATCGAACAGGATCACCTGATAGGGGCGGCGCCGCACGGCTTCGGTCAACACGCCGCCTTCGTCATAGCCGACATAGCCCGGAGGCGCCCCGATCAGCCGCGCGACCGAGTGTTTTTCCATGAATTCGGACATGTCGATGCGGACCATCGCGCTGTCATCGTCGAACATATATTCGGCCAGGGCCTTGGTCAGTTCGGTCTTGCCCACACCCGTCGGCCCAAGGAACAGAAAGCTGCCAAGCGGGCGGCCTTCGTCGTTCAGACCTGCACGGGCGCGGCGCACGGCATTGCTGACCGCGACCACGGCCTCTTGCTGACCAATCACGCGGCGGCCGATCTGTTCTTCCATCTTCAGCAGCTTTTCGCGCTGCCCTTCCAGCATCTTGCTGGTCGGGATGCCGGTCCAGCGTTCGACCACCTCGGCGATCTGTTCGGGGCGGACGGCCTCTTCGACCATCAGCCCGTCGCCAGCCTCGGCCTCGGCCAGCTGCTTTTCCAGCCCCGGAATGATGCCATAGGACAGTTCCCCGGCGCGGGCCAGATTGCCTTCGCGCTTGGCCTGATCCAGTTCCGCACGCGCACGGTCCAGCCGTTCTTTCAGATTGCGCGAACCCTCCAGCTTGTCACGTTCGGCCTGCCAGCGAGCGGTCATCTCGGCGCTGCGCTGCTGCAGATCGGACAGATCCTTTTCCAGCTTTTCCAAGCGATCCTTGCTGGCGGTGTCATCCTCTTTCTTCAGCGCCTCGGCCTCGATCTGCATTTGCAGGATCTGCCGGTCCAGCGCATCAAGTTCTTCGGGTTTGCTGTCCACCTCCATCCGCAGACGGCTGGCGGCCTCATCCATCAGGTCGATGGCCTTGTCGGGCAAAAAGCGGTCGGTGATATAGCGGTGCGACAGCGTGGCGGCGGCAACCAGCGCCGCGTCGCTGATGCGAACGCCGTGGTGCAGTTCGTATTTTTCCTTGATGCCGCGCAGAATGCTGATGGTGTCTTCAACCGTCGGTTCCTCGATCAGAACCGGCTGAAACCGCCGGGCCAGCGCCGCGTCCTTTTCGATATACTTGCGGTATTCGTCCAGCGTGGTGGCACCGACACAATGCAGCTCACCCCGCGCAAGCGCCGGTTTGATCAGGTTTGCGGCGTCCATTGCGCCATCGGTCTTGCCCGCACCGACCAGCGTGTGCAATTCGTCGATGAACAGGATGATCTCACCGGCCGCGTTTTCGATTTCCTTCAAAATCGACTTCAGCCGTTCCTCAAACTCACCGCGATATTTCGCACCTGCGATCAGCGCACCCATATCCAGCGCCATCAACCGCTTGTTGCGCAGCGATTCCGGCACATCGCCATTGACGATGCGCAGGGCCAGACCTTCGGCAATGGCGGTCTTGCCGACGCCCGGTTCGCCGATCAGCACCGGATTGTTCTTGGTGCGGCGCGACAGAACCTGCATTGCGCGGCGGATTTCTTCGTCCCGGCCGATGATCGGGTCGATCTTGCCTTCCTCGGCTGCGGCGGTCAGATCGCGGGCGTATTTTTCCAAGGCCTCATAGCTGTCCTCGGCGCTGGCGCTGTCGGCGGTGCGGCCCTTGCGGATATCGGTGATGGCATTGTTCAGCTTTTGCGCCGAAACGGCCCCCGCCGTCAGCGCATCGCGGGCATTGGTGTTGACCATCGCCAGCGCCATCAGAATGCGTTCGGCAGGCACAAAGCTGTCGCCCGCCTTCTTGGCGACCTGTTCTGCCTCATCCAGCACGCGCACCAGCGACGGATCGACATAGACCTGACCGTTGCCGCCGCTGACTTTGGGCAGCTTGCCCACTGCCTGATCGACAGCCTCGCGCACGCGGCGCGCATCGCCGCCAGACCGGGTGATCAGATTGGCGGCCAGCCCCTGATCATCATCCATCAGCGCCTTCAGCAGGTGTTCGGGCACAACGCGCTGATTTTCTTCGCGGATTGCAATGGTCTGGGCGGCCTGCATGAAGCCGCGCGACCGCTCGGTGAACTTTTCCATGTTCATCGGCATCTTCTCCTTTTTCTAGCCCCCGGTTTTGCAGGCGCCCCGCAGGCACGCCCCGGTCCGGGTCTTGGGTTCAAAGATGGGGCATTTCCAACCGCTTTCAAGGCGCTTTCGTCTGTGCCATAAGACCGCGATTTCACAGATGTCGGGGGCAAGCATGGATGATCGGCTGATCGTGGCGCTGGACGTGCCGAACGCGGTGGCGGGGCTGGATCTGGCCGACAGGCTGGGCGATGCCGTCAGCTTCTACAAGATCGGTCTGGGAATGCTGACCGGCGGGGGGCTGGCCCTCGCGAATGAGCTGAAACAGGAACGCGGCAAGCGCATCTTTCTGGACATGAAGCTGTTCGATATCGGCGCCACGGTTGAATCGGCGGTGCGTGGCCTTGCGCAGTTCGATCTGGACTTCCTCACGGTCCACGGCGATCCGCATGTGATCCGCGCCGCCAAGGAAGGCGCGGCCGGTTCCAATCTGAAAATCCTTGGCGTGACCATCCTGACCTCGCTGGAACGTGCCGATCTGGACGCGGCGATGATCCAGCCGGGCGATCTGCACGATCTGACGGTGGAACGCGCGGCCCGTGCCTTTGATGCCGGCGCCGATGGCATCATCTGTTCCCCGCGAGAGGCTGCGGCAATCCGCGCCCTGCCCAATGCGCGCCTGATCGTGACCCCCGGCGTGCGCCCGGCGGGTTCCGATCTTGGCGATCAGAAACGCGTGGAAACCCCGGCCAGCGCCATCGCTGCAGGGGTGGATCACATCGTCGTCGGGCGCCCGATCTGGCAGGCCGCCGATCCCCGCGCCGCCGCACAGGCGATTCTGGCGGAAATGGCCTAAGGCAACAGCGCCCGAACCAGATCCTGAAACTGCGGCACCGCGCGGGGATGTGACAGGTATTCCGCAAGCGGCATCATCCGCCACGCCTGCCCTTCATCGCCGAAACGGATCGCGGCGATGTCCTCCGCCGTCAGATGGCCGGTGAAGAACCACGACCACCAGCCCGGATACTGGCGCGAGGGAAACGCCCGCCCCACCAGTCGGGACGGCGGCAAGACCAGCCCGAATTCCTCGGCCAGTTCGCGCAGCGCGCAGGCAATCGGCGTTTCCGTCCCCTCGCGCCCGCCACCCGGCAAATCCCAATGCGCCGGAAACGGAATCTGCGCCAGATCGTCGCGCAGATAGGTCAGCAGACAGCCGCCATGCGTCAACGCCAGCTTGGCACCATGAAATCCGGCTTCTTCTTTGTGCAAATACCCAGACCCTGCCCTGTCCGCAGCGCAACCTATTCGGCCGCGATTCCCGCCTCGGACGCATTCCCCACGATCAGCGTCGACAGCTTTTGCACCACACGGCCAAAGCGGGCGGCGAATTGATCGAAATCAGGTCGGGGGGTGATGGTCGGTTCGTCCATATACAGGGATCTGTCGATTTCCAGTTGCAGGACATGGATGTTGCGCCCCGGACGACCATAGGCCGAACAGATATAGGCCCCCGCGAACGGAGAGTTGCGGCGGATGCGCCAGCCCTCATCCTGAACCGCTGCGACCACCGCGTCCGACACCCGCGCGGCTGCCGACAGCCCATGCCGGTTGCCCAGCAC
>QIRE01000054.1_pt1 | contig 31803 bp, 30 predicted proteins | sample 2940141 | NCBI WGS metagenome assembly QIRE01 (sample SAMN09273532, study PRJNA473421) | Gut metagenome, whole genome shotgun sequencing project. | isolation source: gut tissue | host: Folsomia candida VU population | place: Netherlands: Amsterdam | collected 2016-03-06
GCGCTGTCGGCTGCGGCATCGCGCTGCATCTGGCCCGCGCCGGGTGGGACACCCTGCTGGTCGAGCGGGATGAGCTGACGGCAGGATCGACCTGGCACGCGGCGGGTCTGCTGCCCTTGTTCAACATGGGCTATGCGACCGGCCATATCCACGACTATTCGGTCAAGCTGTATGCCGATCTTGAGGCGCAGACCGGCCTGAACGCAGGCTTTACCCGTTGCGGCAACCTGCGCATGGCGCAGACCGACGCGCGGATGGATGAATACATGCTGTATTCGACGACCGCGGAAACCATTGGCATCGAGCATGAATTTCTGACGCCCGCGCAGATCAAGGAGCGCTGGCCGCTGGTCCGCACCGAAGATCTGAAAGGCGCGCTGTTCCACCCGACCGACGGCTATATCAACCCGGCCGATGTGACGCAGGCGATGGCCAAGGGCGCGCGGATGGCGGGCGCCACCATCGAACGCAAGATTCAGGTCAACGGTTACAAATGGACCGGATCGGAATGGATCGTGACCTGCGAGAAGCTGGTCGAAAAGGGCGGCAATCTGGTCGGTTCGGGCGAAACCTTTGAGATTCGCGCCGAACATGTCGTCACCGCGACCGGCAACCACGCACAACGCACCGCGCGCCTGCTAGGTATCAAGATCCCGGCGATCCCGGTTGAACACCAGTATATCGTGACCGAGCCTGACCCGGCGCTGGTCAAATGGCGCGCCGAGGGCAACCCGGAACACCCGGTGCTGCGCGATGCCGACGCGAAATGGTATGTGCGCGAAGAACGTGGCGGCTGGATCCTCGGCCCATATGAACGCAACGCGCCCGCGCGGTTCCTCTATGAGGTGCCCGAAGGCTTCCGCGCCGATCTGTTCCCGCTGGACCTTGAACGGATCGAAGAAGAATACATGTCGATGATCCATCGTCTGCCGACCTCGGAAACGGTGGGTCTGAAAGACGATTTCAACGGCCCGATCTGCTATACGCCCGATGGCAACCCGCTGGTCGGTCCGGCGCCCGGTCTGCGCAACATGTGGCTGGCCGAGGGGTTCAGCTTCGGCATTACGGCGGCTGGCGGCGTCGGCCATTACCTTGCGCAGATGATGGTCGAGGGCGAGGCGGATATCGACATGGCGTCGCTGGACCCGCGTCGGTTTGGCGGCTGGATGACGACCGAATACGCCGCCCGCAAGAACGAAGAAGCCTATGAAAACGTCTTTGTCCTGCACCACCCCGATGAAGAACGTGAGGCGTGCAGGGCGCTGCGCACCTCGCCCGCCTATGACCGCCAAAAGGCGCGGGGCGCGCAATTCGGGCAGATCAACGGTTGGGATCGCCCCAATTATTACGCGCCCGAAGGCTTTAACGACCATGACAGCCGCAGCTTCCGTCGTGGTGGCTGGTGGCAATATGCCAAGGCCGAGGCCGAGGCGATCCGCAACACCGCCGGTCTGATCGACGCCACCGCCTTCGCCAAGCACACGGTCAAAGGTCCGGGCGCGACGGCGTTTCTGGACTGGCTGACGACGAACAAGCTGCCCAAGATTGGGCGGATCAACCTGACCTATGCGCTGACCGATGCGGGCACGACGCGGACCGAATACACCATCGTCCGTCTGGCCGAAAACGACTATTACCTTGTGTCCGCAGGGGCTTGGGCCACCTATGACGCCGACAATCTGATCAAATCGGCCGAAGATTTCATGACTGCTGGCGGCGAATTCGTCACCATTCAGGACGTGACGACGCAATGGGGCGTCTTTGCCATCGCGGGGCCAGCCTCGCGCGATATTCTGGCGAAACTGATCCGCGATGCGCAGCCCGAAACCGCGCTGTCGAACAAGCGGTTCCCGTGGCTGTCGGCCAAGCAGATCGAACTGGGTATGGTGCCGGTCAACGCCATCCGGGTCGCCTATACCGGCGAGCTGGGCTGGGAACTGCACCACCCGATCGAGATGCAGAACCACCTGTTCGACGCGCTGATGGCGGCGGGCGAACCCTTGGGCCTGAAACTGGTGGGCGCGCGGGCGCAGAACTGGCTGCGGCAGGAAAAATCCTATCGCGCTTTCGGCACCGAATTGGGTCGCGACGCAACCCCGCTGGAAGCCGGACTGGATCGCTTTGTCGATTTGTCGAAAGACTTCAAAGGCAAAGCCGCGATGGAGGCCAAGGGCATTCGCAGCCTGTGTGTGACGGTGCTGATCGACGGGCCTGCGGATGCCGATCCCTGGGGCCGTGAGGCGCTGTTCCTGGACGGCGTCAAGGTCGGTCGCCTGACATCGGGTGGCTATTCGGCGGCGTTCGGCAAGTCGGTCGGAATGGGCTATGTCCGCCCCGATCTGGCCAAGCCGGGGACCAAGCTGCAAGTGCGCATGTTCCGAGAGCTGTATGATGTCGAAGTGACCGAAGACAGCCCCTACGATCCGTCCAACGCCCGCATCCGCATCGACGGCTAAGCCGCCGTCGGGCCATAGATCAGCCGCCGCAGCATCACCTCGAAGCTGGGCGGCTGGAACGGGGCACTTGGCGGGCGCGGTCTGCCAAGTGCCAATGCCGCATAGCCGTGGGCAAGCGACCAGACCGATGTTTCCAGCGTCATATCCGCCGGGTTGGGAATGAACGGCGCGCAGGCATCGCGCAGCGTCAGATAGCTGCGTGACGCGACCTGCGACAGTTCCGGCGTCGGCTGCTGGGCAATTTCATCGAACATCAGCCTGAACAGGCCGCGTTGTTTTTCAGCAAAGGCGATATACGCTGTGCAAGATGACAGCAGCCGCCCGAAATCGTCACCGTTGCGGGGCGGTGTCGCGGCGGCCACTTCGGTGTGAAAAATCTCAAACCCCCGCATGGCGATGGCAAGGCGCAGGCCTGCCAAGCCATCGAAATGATGCGCAGGCGCGGCATGAGAAACACCAGCAAGTGCAGCAACTTGTCGCAGGTTCAACGCGCGGTCGCGATGAGCCGCCAGAAAATCAATTCCAGCATTGATCAGTGCTTCGCGCACAGCGCCCCGGTCAGGCGGCAACATGACAATCTCCCACGCTGCGATGCGGCATCTTGACATTGTAAAGAGGTTGAGTAAAAGGGTTTTGACCCAGGTGTTGATCGTTGCGCAAGCCGGGCGGGCAAACGCAGCATAGTGAACGTGGGTGCAAGGTTCTGGGGCGCCCAGATATGGCTCTGGTCTGATATTTAGTCATTTTTAGTGTAAGCAGGCCAGAGCCGCCTTTTCCTTGGTGTATGGGCCGGAATTGGTGGCCTTCCGTTTTTCGATCACCAAAGAAACGTTACTCTGAAATGCAAAAGGCCGAACCGTGAGGTTCGGCCTTTTTGTATTGGAGCGGGCGATGAGATTCGAACTCACGACCCTAACCTTGGCAAGGTTATGCTCTACCCCTGAGCTACGCCCGCATCCGTTCCCTTGGGCTGTCCGTGTGGACCGTCGCCTTCGGTAGGCGGTGATTTATGGGACTGTGCCGGGGGGTGCAAGGGGGAAAATCACCCCCACGCGCGATTTTTTTGCGACGCAGCGTCAATCTGCTGTGCGGCAGGGGCGGGTGCGTCAGTCGCGTCCGATCCGGCCCAGATGCGTGTCGCGAAACCCGGTCGGCGCCTTCAGGCCAAAGCCAAGCGCCCGGTCAATGCCGACATGCGCCAGCCACAGCATCCCCGCGAACAACAGGGCCAACTGCCCGCTGGCCAGCCCCAGCACCGCCAGCAGCAGCCCGGCGGCGTAAAGATGGCAGGCGTTATAGACGGCGGCCCCCAGGCGCGCGCCCGCGGCATAGCCCGCCACCGCCAGATCGGGCGCCAGCAGCGCCAGCGGCCATGCCCAGATGGGCCAGCCACCGGGTGCGACCTGCACCGCCACCGCCAGTGCGGCCGCAGCGACCAGCGCGCCTTCGACCCGCTGCCAGCCGACAGCGATCATTCAGCCGCCCTGATGCGCGCGGTTTTCAGCATCGGGCCAAGATAGCGCCCGGTATGGCTTTCCTGAACCGCAGCCACGTCTTCGGGCGTGCCAAGCGCGACGATGCGCCCGCCGCCGTCACCGCCTTCGGGACCGATGTCGATGATCCAGTCGGCGGTCTTGACCACATCCAGATTGTGTTCGATCACCACGACGGTGTTGCCCTGATCGACCAGTTCGTGCAGCACTTCCAACAGCTTGCGCACATCCTCGAAATGCAGGCCGGTGGTTGGTTCGTCCAGAATATACAGCGTACGGCCCGTGGACCGGCGCGACAGTTCCTTGGACAGTTTGACCCGCTGCGCCTCGCCGCCCGACAGGGTCGTCGCCTGCTGGCCAACCTTGATATAGCCAAGGCCCACCTGCATCAGCGCGTCCATCTTTTCGCGGATCGACGGGACGGCGGAAAAGAAGGTCTGCGCATCCTCGACCGTCATGTCCAGCACGTCGGCGATGGACTTGCCCTTGAACTGCACCTCAAGCGTTTCGCGGTTATAGCGCTTGCCCTTGCAGGTTTCGCATTCGACATACACATCGGGCAGAAAGTGCATCTCAATCTTGATGACGCCGTCGCCCTGACAGGCCTCGCACCGGCCGCCTTTGACGTTGAAACTGAACCGGCCCGGCTTATAGCCGCGTGCCTTGGATTCGGGCAGGCCCGCGAACCAGTCGCGGATCGGGGTAAAGGCGCCGGTATAGGTGGCCGGGTTCGACCGGGGCGTGCGGCCAATCGGGCGCTGGTCGATGTCGATCACCTTGTCCAGCAGTTCCAGCCCCTTGATCGTCTCACAAGGGGCGGGGGTCTGGCGCGCACCGTTCAGGCGCAGGCTGGCGGTCTTGAACAGCGTTTCAATCGTCAGCGTCGATTTGCCGCCACCTGACACGCCAGTGACACAGACGAATTTGCCCAAGGGGAAATCGGCTGTCACCTCTTTCAGGTTGTTGCCGGTGGCCTTGACCACGGTGACTTTCTTGCCGTTGCCCTTGCGGCGGGTGCTTGGCACGGCGATTTCGCGGGTGCCTGACAGATATTGCCCGGTCAGGCTGGCCGGATCGGCGGCGATTTCATCGGGCGTCCCGCGGCTGACCACGGTGCCGCCATGAACGCCCGCGCCGGGGCCCATGTCGAACACATAGTCAGCGTGGCGGATGGCATCTTCGTCATGTTCCACCACAATGACCGAGTTGCCCTGATCGCGCAGCCCTTTCAGCGTGTCCAGCAGCCGGTCGTTGTCACGCTGATGCAGACCAATGCTGGGTTCATCCAGCACATACAGCACACCCGTCAGCCCGCTGCCGATCTGGCTGGCCAGCCGGATCCGCTGGCTTTCGCCGCCTGACAGCGTGCCCGCCGCACGCGACAGCGTCAGGTAATCCAGACCCACATTCACCAGAAAACCAAGCCGTTCGCGGATTTCCTTCAGGATGGCGACGGCGATTTCGTTCTTTTGTTTCGACAGCGCGGCGGGCGCGGCCTCGACCCATGCCAGCGCCTCGCGGATGGATAGCTGCACCACCTGACCGATATGCGTTCCGGCGATCTTGACGGCCAGCGCCTCGGGTTTCAGGCGATAGCCGTGGCAGGAACCGCAGGGGCGGTTGTTCTGATACCGCTCAAATTCCTCGCGCACCCACTGGCTGTCGGATTCGCGCAGCCGGCGTTCCATGTTGGGGATGACGCCTTCGAACACGCGGGCGATCTGATAGACCCGGCCCGCATCGTCGAAGCGGAAGGGGATTTCCTCTTTCCCCGACCCATAGAGAAACATCTGCTGGATCGGTTCCGGCAGGTCTTTCCACGCAGTTTTCTTGTCAAAGCCGTAATGCTTGGCCAACGCATTGATCGTCTGCGTCAGATAGGCGGATTTCGATTTTGCCCATGAGGCAATCGCGCCTTTTTCGACAGACAGCGCCGCGTCGGGCACGATCAGCCGTTCGTCAAAGAACAGCTCCATCCCAAGGCCATCGCAAACGGGGCAGGCGCCAAAGGGTGCGTTAAAGGAAAACAGACGCGGTTCGATTTCCGGAATGGTAAAGCCGCTGACCGGACAGGCAAAGTTTTCCGAAAAGGTGATGCGTTCGGGGTCATCCGCCGCGGTTTCCAGAATCGCGATGCCATCGGCCAGATCCAGTGCCGTGCGCAGCGAATCGGCAAGGCGCGTTTCCAGCCCTTCGCGGACCACGATCCGATCCACCACCACGTCGATATTATGGCGGAATTTCTTGTCCAGCGTCGGCGGTTCGTCCAGTTCGTAGAATTCGCCGTTGACCTTGACCCGCTGGAACCCCTGTTTGCGCAGCTCAAGGAATTCCTTTTTATATTCGCCCTTGCGGTCGCGCACGATAGGGGCCAGCAGAAAGGCGCGCGTGCCTTCGGGCAGTTCCATGATGCGATCGACCATGTCCTGCACCTGCTGCGCCTCGATCGGCAGGCCGGTGGCGGGGCTGTAGGGCGTGCCCGCGCGGGCAAACAGCAGCCGCAGATAGTCGTAGATTTCCGTGACGGTTCCGACGGTTGACCGGGGGTTCTTGGAGGTGGTCTTTTGTTCGATGCTGATCGCCGGGGACAGGCCGCTGATGTGATCGACATCCGGCTTGCCCATCATGTCCAGAAACTGTCGGGCATAGGCAGACAGGCTTTCGACATAACGCCGTTGACCTTCGGCATAGATCGTATCAAAGGCCAATGAGGATTTTCCCGACCCCGACAACCCGGTGATCACCACCAGCTTGTCGCGCGGGATGTCCATATCCACGCCCTTAAGATTGTGTTCGCGCGCGCCGCGCACCGCGATGAACTTCTGTTCCATAGGCGTGCCCTTGATCGACCAAGCGCATCAGATAGTGCGCAAGGTCGAAAAAGCAACCGCGAAATAAGAACATCCAGCGAACAACGCCCGTCCGGCGCGCCATATTTCGCATGTTCCGTGGGCCGTGTGTCAGCAATCGTGCTGAAATTCGAAGTGATGTAACTCTTTTGTAGCAAGAGGTCGTTTCCGGCGCTTGCGCTGCGATGCAGCATTGCTAGTCTGCCTCCAAAGTCGAGAGGGGAACGGTATGTTTACCAAGATTCTTGTAGCCAACCGGGGGGAGATCGCGATTCGCGTGATGCGCGCCGCCAACGAACTTGGGAAAAAGACGGTTGCCGTCTATGCCGAGGAAGACAAGCTGGGCCTGCACCGCTTCAAGGCGGATGAGGCGTATCGTATCGGTGAGGGGCTTGGCCCGGTCGCGGCCTATCTGTCGATCCCCGAAATCATTCGTGTCGCCAAGGAAAGCGGCGCCGACGCGATCCATCCGGGCTATGGCCTGCTGTCCGAAAACCCTGATTTTGTCGATGCCTGCGCCGCGGCCGGGATCACCTTCATCGGTCCCAAGGCCGAAACCATGCGCGCGCTTGGCGACAAGGCCAGCGCCCGTCGCGTGGCCGTGCAGGCAGGCGTTCCGGTCATCCCCGCCACCGAGGTGCTGGGCGACGATTTCGAGGCCATCAAGCGTGAGGCCGCCGAGGTTGGCTATCCGCTGATGCTGAAGGCATCATGGGGTGGCGGCGGTCGCGGGATGCGCCCGATCAACAGCCCCGATGAGCTGGAGACAAAGGTCCGCGAAGGCCGGCGTGAGGCCGAGGCCGCCTTTGGCAATGGCGAAGGCTATCTGGAAAAGATGATCCTGCGCGCCCGCCACGTCGAGGTGCAGATCCTTGGCGACACGCATGGCCAGATCTATCACCTGTATGAACGCGACTGCACCGTGCAGCGCCGCAACCAAAAGGTGGTCGAACGCGCCCCCGCACCCTATCTGACCGAAGAGCAGCGCGCCGAAGTCTGTGAAATGGGCAAGCGCATCTGCGAATTCGTGAATTACGAATGCGCGGGCACGGTCGAATTCCTGATGGATATGGATTCGGGCAAGTTCTACTTCATCGAGGTGAATCCCCGTGTGCAGGTGGAACATACCGTCACCGAGGAAGTGACCGGCATCGATATCGTTCAGGCGCAGATCAAGATCGCCGAAGGCGCGACTCTGGCCGATGCCACCGGCGCCGCCAGTCAGGCCGATGTCACCCTGTCGGGCCACGCGCTGCAATGTCGCGTCACGACCGAAGACCCGCAGAACAACTTTATCCCCGATTATGGCCGCATCACCGCCTATCGGTCGGCGACCGGCATGGGCATCCGTCTGGACGGCGGCACGGCTTATTCGGGCGGTGTCATCACCCGCTATTATGACAGTCTGCTGGTCAAGGTCACGGCTTGGGCGCAGACCCCCGATCAGACAATCAAGCGCATGGACCGTGCGCTGCGCGAGTTCCGCGTGCGCGGGGTCAGCACGAATATTGATTTCGTTATCAACCTGTTGAAGCATCCGACCTTTCTGGATGACACCTACACGACCAAGTTCATCGACACGACGCCGGACCTGTTCAGCTTTAAAAAGCGTCAGGACCGGGCGACCAAGATCCTGACCTATCTGGCCGATATCAGCGTCAACGGGCATCCCGAAACCGCAGGCCGCGCCATGCCGCCCGCGCAGGCGCGCCCGCCCGTGCCGCCTGTTCCGCGGGCGACCCCGGCCCCCGGCACGCGGCAACTGCTGGACGAAAAAGGCCCGCAGGCGGTGGCCGATTGGATGGCTGCGCAAAAGCAGCTGCTGATCACCGATACCACCATGCGCGACGGCCATCAGTCGTTGCTGGCGACCCGGATGCGGTCGATCGACATGATCCGCGTGGCGCCCAGCTATGCCGCGAACCTGCCCGGTCTGTTCAGCGTCGAATGCTGGGGCGGGGCGACTTTTGACGTGGCCTATCGGTTCTTGCAGGAATGCCCGTGGCAGCGGCTCCGCGACATCCGCGCGGCGATGCCCAATCTGATGACGCAGATGCTGCTGCGCGCCAGCAATGGCGTGGGCTATACCAACTATCCCGACAATGTGGTGCAGTCCTTTGTCCGTCAGGCGGCGGCATCGGGGGTCGATGTGTTCCGCGTGTTCGACAGCCTGAACTGGGTTGAAAACATGCGCGTCGCCATGGATGCAGTCGTTCAGGCGGGCAAGGTCTGCGAAGGCACCGTCTGCTATACCGGCAATATGCTGGACCCGGAGCGGGCGAAATATGACCTGAAATATTACATCAAGACCGCGCAGGATCTGAAGGCTGCGGGCGCGCATGTGCTGGGCCTGAAGGATATGGCGGGCCTGCTGAAACCGCCCGCCGCGCGCATCCTGATCAAGGCGCTGAAAGAAGAGGTCGGCTTGCCGATCCATTTCCACACCCATGACACCAGCGGCATGGGCGGCGCGACGATCCTTGCCGCCGCCGATGCCGGGGTCGATGCCGTCGATTGCGCCATGGATGCGCTGTCGGGCAATACCAGCCAGCCGACCTTGGGGTCCGTGGTCGAGGCGCTGGCCCGCACCGACCGCGACACCGGGCTGGATATCGGCGCCATCCGCGAGATCAGCAACTATTGGGAACGCGTGCGCGAGAATTACGCGGCCTTTGAATCCGGCCTGCAATCGCCCGCGTCCGAGGTTTACCTGCACGAAATGCCGGGCGGCCAGTTCACCAACCTCAAGGCGCAGGCGCGTTCGATGGGGCTGGAGGATCGCTGGCACGAGGTGGCGCAGGCCTATGCCGACGTGAACCAGATGTTCGGCGATATCGTCAAGGTGACGCCATCGTCCAAGGTCGTGGGCGACATGGCGCTGATGATGGTGGCCCAGCATCTGACGCCCGCGCAGGTGGCCGATCCTGCGGTCGAGGTCAGCTTTCCCGACAGCGTGATCGACATGATGAAGGGCAATCTGGGTCAACCCCCCGGCGGCTGGCCGCAGGCGATCCAAAAGAAGGTGCTGAAGGGCGAGGCCCCGATCACCGACCGTCCCGGCGCCCATCTGCCGCCCGTCGATCTTGAAGAAACCCGCGCCAGGCTGTCTGCCGATCTGGGCGATAAGCCGGTCGATGATGAAGACCTGAACGGCTATCTGATGTATCCCAAGGTCTTTACCGACTATATGACCCGGCACGAAATCTATGGCCCGGTCCGCACCCTGCCGACGCGCAACTTCTTTTACGGCATGGATGCGGGTGACGAAATCAGCATCGAAATCGACCCCGGCAAAACGCTTGAGGTTCGGTTGCTGACCCTTGGCGAAACCGACGAAAACGGTGAAATCAAGGTGTTCTTCGAACTGAACGGCCAACCGCGTTCGGTCCGGGTGCCGAACCGCAAGGCGACCGGCGTATCCGCCGCGCGACCCAAGGCCGATCCTGCGAATGCGGGTCATATCGGCGCGCCGATGCCGGGGGTTGTGGCCTCGGTCGCGGTTTCCGCGGGGCAAAAGGTGCATCAGGGCGATCTGCTGCTGACGATCGAGGCGATGAAGATGGAAACCGGCCTGCACGCCGACCGCGACGGCACCATCAAATCCGTCCACGTCACACCGGGCACCCAGATAGACGCCAAGGATCTGCTGATCGAACTGGAATAGCTGCCTTGAAAGGCGGCAACGGTCCCCGGCAGACCGGGGGGCCATTTCAGCGCATGTGAAAGATTTGTGACGACCGCCGCCCGCGTCTGGAAACCCCACGCGGGCGGCTTACGTTGTTGGGCAGCAAGAATTTTCCAAAGGCTGACAGGTGACGAATTCTCCGGCTCTCCGGCACGCAGGCCCGATCCTGCATTTCCGCGCGCATGACCAAGGCGGGGTGCATCTCGCGCTGCTGACGGTGCAGCCTACGGGCGATCCGGCCCCCGCGCCTGTTGAAACGGCGGCGGGGCAGGCGCAGGCGCAGCGGCTGGCCACGCTGGCCGGGCTTGACCTGTGGCGGCATGATTTCCGCCTGTCCGCGGATGAAGGTGGCTATCGTCTGGCGGGGCGCGATTATCCCGTGATCACGCGGCTGGACGGTGATCTGCGCATCGCCTTCGTGTCCTGCAACGGCGAGGAAAACGGCGATCTGGACCGCGATGCCGATGAACGCAACCTGATGTGGAACCGGCTGGCCGATGAACATGCGGCCCGGCCCTTTGCCCTGCTGTTGCAGGGTGGCGATCAGATTTATGCCGACGAGGCGACGCAGGGCCACCCGCTGTCGCAGGACTGGCCCGACAAGGTGCCGCCCTGTCCCGATGCCGCCGCGCTGGATGATCTGCGCGCCCATCTGCGCGACCGTTTTGCCCAACGCTATATGCAGGTTCTGTCGGCGGATGCCTCGGCCGACATGCTGGCGACGGTGCCTGCGCTGTCGATCTGGGACGATCACGACATCTGCGATGGCTGGGGATCCTTGCCGCCGGAAATGACGCATTCCGATGTCGGTCGGGTGCTGTTTGAAATCGCGCGCGAGACTTATCTGCTGTTTCAACATGCCGCGACCGAGGCCGATATTCCCAACCTGTTCTGGGACAAGACCGGCAGCAATCTGGGATGGCGGCGTGATCTGCCGGGGCTGACCATCTTTGCCCCCGATCTTCGGTCGGAACGCGAACGCCGTCAGGTGATGGCCGAACCGGGCTGGCGCGCGGTCGAGGCATTGCAGACCGATGCCGATCACATCTTCATCGTGTCCAGCGTGCCGTTGCTGGGGCCGCGGCTGTCGCTGATGGAATCGGTGATGAATTTCATCCCGAAGATGCAGCATTACGAAGACGATCTGCGCGACCAATGGCAAAGCCACAGCCACCGCGACGCCTGGCGGCGGATGCTGCGGCAGGTGCTGCGCCTGCGCGCCAGGGCGCCGGTCACGGTGATCTCGGGCGAGATTCATCTGGCGACGCGGGCGGAAATGGGCCCGGCGGACAGCTGCGTCCATCAGCTTGTCGCCTCGGGCATTTCGCACCGCGCGCCGCCACAGCTTTACGCCCGGTCCCTGGGTGCGCTGGCGGGTCTGGGTGAGGCGCCTTTGGAACAGCACCCGATCCGCATTCATCCGCTGCCCGGTCAGCGCCACCGCTATATGGCGGAACGCAATTATCTGACGCTTGACCGGCAGGCAGGCCGGTGGACTGCACGGTGGAGCCTTGAAAAAAGCGGTGTGACGCCGGCCTTGGCGCTGGACTGATCCGCGCCAACGGCGCGGCGTCCGGCCAAGCGGCAGCGACCGGGGCGGGCTTTGCCCGGCCCGCGCCCTTTTATTTTATCCGGTTGCCAGCAACGCCAGCCTGTCACGCGTCCCGGCCAGCCGCGCCGCCGCCGTCCATGCCCGCAAACCGGACCGACAGCACAGCACCGTCCGGCCGCCGCTGTCGGGATGGGGCAGATCCGCCCCGATCTGCGACGGCGCGACCCGCACCATCGCATCTCGAACCGGCGGCCCCTCATCAGGTTCGCGCAGGTCGATCAGCAGATCCTCGGGGCGCAGGTCAGTGGCGGCGACAAACGGCACCTGTGCCACAGGCTCGGGCGCACCGGCAAAGCCAAAGCTGCCAAAGCGGTGCCGCACCCCGTCAAAGCGGATGATCCGCCCCAAGGGCGACGGCTCCAGCCCCGCCAGCAGGCCAAGCGCCATATCCGCCTGAAGGCTGCCGATGACGCCGACCGCCGTGCCCAGCACCCCTTCGCTGGCGCAGCTGCCCGCGCGCATCGGCAGATCGGGGAACACCGCGCGCAGCGACGGCGCGCCACCGCAGAACCCGCCCGCATAGCCCGCGCGCCCCAGAACCGATGCCGAAATCAGCGGCAGCCCCGCCGCATATGCATGATCCGATAGGGTATAGCTGGCCGCAAAACTGTCCGCACAATCGAGGATCACATCGCAACCATCGGACAGATCAGCGACATTCGCGGGATCAAGCCGCAGGGTGACGGCTGTGATCCGGCAATCCGGGTTCAATCCGGCCAGCGCGGCAGCCGCGGCGTTGGCCTTTGGCCGGCCCAGATCATCCGCCCGGAACAGGGTCTGGCGGTGCAGGTTGCTGGCCTCCACCATATCGGGATCGACCAACGTGATCTGCCCGACACCGGCGCCCACCAATTGCGGCAGCAGCGGCGCGGCCAGCCCGCCCGCGCCAATGATCAACACCCGCGCCTGCGCCAACCGCGCCTGGCCAGTCGCGCCGATCACCTGTGTCTGGCGGGCGTATCTGGTCATCGCGTGGCCTTGATCCAGTCGCGCATCCGCGCATCCGGGTCGCTGTTCAACGTGATGTCGGTCACCGCCGCGCAGATATCGGCCCCGGCCGCAAAGGCAAGCGCGGCGCGGTCGATCGACAGCCCGCCGATGGCCACCAGCGGCACATCCCCCACCAGCCCACGCCATTCGGCCACCCGGCCCAGTCCCTGTTCGTGCCATTTCATTTTTTTCAGGATCGTCGGCCAAACCGGCCCTAGTGCAACATAATCCGGCCTCAGCCCCAAGGCCCGGTCCAGTTCCGCATGGTCATGCGTGGACAACCCAAGCCGCAGCCCGGCGCGGCGGATGGCGGGCAGATCGGCCTGATCCAGATCCTCTTGGCCCAGATGCAACCAGTCGCAGCCCAGATCAATCGCCGCCTGCCAGTGATCGTTCACGACCAGCACCGCCCCTGCCGCACGGCACAGATCGCGCCCGCGTTCCAGCAGCGCACGGGTTTCAACGTCGCTGCGATCCTTGATCCGCAACTGCACCAGCTTCACTCCAAGGGGCAGGGCGCGGTTCAGCCAGTCGGGATGATCGAATATCGGATAGAAACGATCCAGCGTCATGCCAGCACCCCCATGCCGATCACCGGCGTTGATGGCGCGGCCATGTCGCGCGCGGGCATCGGGTCGGCGCGATGGGCCAACTGCCCCGCGCGCAGCGCCAGCGCAAAGGCCTCGGCCATCGCGGCGGGGTCGCCCGCGCGCGCGACGGCGGTGTTCAGCAGCACCGCGTCAAAGCCCATCTCCATTGCGGCCGTGGCATGGCTGGGCAGGCCAAGGCCCGCGTCGATCACCATCGGCACATCGGGAAACTGCGCCCGCAGGGTGCGCAGCGCATAGGGGTTGTTCAGCCCCAGCCCGGTGCCAATGGGCGCCCCCCACGGCATCAGCACCTGACAGCCCGCGTCCAGCAGTCGCCCCGCCAGAACCCCATCCTCGGTCGTGTAGGGAAAGACCTTGAAGCCGTCGCCCGTCAGGATGCGCGCGGCATCGAGCAGACCGAACGGGTCGGGTTGCAGCGTGTCCGGGTGGCCGATCACCTCAAGCTTGATCCAGTCGGTATTGAACATTTCGCGGGCCATATGGGCGGTGGTCACGGCCTCACGGACGGAATGGCACCCGGCAGTATTGGGCAGAACCGGAATGCCCAGATTGCGGATCATGTCCCAGAATGCCCCGCCGGCCCCGCCCGCGCCCTCGCGCCGCAGAGATACCGTGGCGATGCCCGCGCCCGAGCGTTGAAACGCCTGCGCCAGCACCGCAGGTGAGGGGTATTGCGCCGTCCCCAGCATCAGCGCCGAGGCGATTTCGGTTCCGTAAAAGACCGGCATCCTTAACCCCCCTGCATCGGGGCAAGAACCTCGACCCGGTCGCCGGGCGACAGCGCGTGTCCCGCGCGCAGGGTCACAGGCACGAAGACCTCATTCACCGCGGTGGCGACGCGGGCCGCGTCAAAGCCCAACTGGGCCAGCGCGCTGTCCAGATTGGTCGCCGCCACGTCGCAGGGTTCACCATTCACCGTGATCTTCATCCATCACCTCGGGTATTTTGTTGCGGGTCACAAGATCGGCCACCATACGCGCCAGCGCCGGGGCCAGTAAAAAGCCATGCCGGAACAAGCCGTTCACATGGATGCGCGCGCCGTGGCGGCGAATCCGGGGCAGGTTGTCCGGAAATGCCGGGCGCGCGTCTGCGCCCAGTTCCAGCACCTCGGCCTCGGCAAAGGAGGGGTCCAGCGCATAGGCGGCGTTCAACAGTTCAACCACCGACCGCAGGGTCACGGGTCCGCGCGCCGCCGTTTCGATCTGCGTGGCACCCAGCATGAAGATGCCATCGCCGCGCGGCACGATATACAGCGGGTGGCGCGGATGCAGCAGCCGCACCGGCCGCGTCAGGGTCACGTCAGGCGCGCGCAGCACGACCATTTCCCCACGCACACCGCGCAGATCGGGCAACATATCCCGCGCCGCAAGCCCGCGACAGTCGATGATGCGCCCGTCGCCCGGCGCATGATCGCCCACAGTGATGCCACGCGCCGCCAACCTATCGCGCAGCGCCGTCAGCGCCTGACGCGGCGACAGATGCGATTCACTTTCAAAGATCAGCGCCCGGTCGAACCGTCCCGCAAGCGCGGGTTCCATCTGTCCCACCTCATCCGCGGTCAGGCTGCGATGGTTGGTCGTGCGGTTGGCAAAGCGCGCCATCTCGGCCCGGTCACGGCCTGCGGCGATCACCAGCGACCCGCGATGGCTGATCTGTGCGCCCATCGCCTGCCACCAACCGCTCGCCTGCTGACCCAGACGGGTGACAGGTTCCTCGGCCGTTTCGCCTTCGCAGAACGGGGCCAGCATCCCGCCCGCCCACCATGAACAGGCCTGAGGCCCCGGACCGCCCGCCGGATCGACGACCCGCAGATCGACCCCGCGCAGGGCCAGTTCGGACGCGACGGCCAGCCCGGTGACACCGGCCCCAAGAATGGTCAGCGGCGCGGTCACGCCCAGATCTCGTGGAAATGATGGACAGGGCCGTGGCCTGCGCCGATGCCAAGGCTGTCCGCCGCGCACAGCGCCCCATGCAGCCAGCGATGCGACACCGCCACCGCATCCTGCAGCGCGGCCCCTTTGGCCAATTCCGCCGCAATCGCCGATGACAGGGTGCAGCCGGTGCCGTGGGTATTGCGGCTGATAATGCGCGGTGCGGCGAAATCATCGACACCGCCGCGCGTGATCAGACGGTCGGTGCAGATCGCGCCCTCGGCATGGCCGCCCTTCATCAGCACCGCCTGCGGCCCCATGGCCAACAGCGCGCGCCCCTGTGCCGCTACATCCGCCGCATCAGATGCAGGGGTGGCGCGCCGCAGCAGGCGCGCGGCCTCGGGCAGGTTCGGAGTCAGCAGCGTGGCACGCGGCAGCAGATGGCGTTGCAGCGCCGCCACCGCATCATCGTCCAACAGCGCGTGGCCCGATTTCGCCACCATCACCGGGTCCAGCACGATGGGACCGTCAAATCCCGCCAGCGCGTCGGACACCGCGCGGATCACCGCAGCCGTCCCCAGCATCCCGATCTTGACCGCATCCGCGCCGATATCCGACAGCACCGATACAATCTGCGCCGCCACCAGATCGGGGTCCAGCATCTGCACCCGCTGCACGCCCAGGGTATTCTGCGCGGTGATCGCGGTGATCGCAGTCGCGGTATAGACCCCGCGCGCCGAGGCGGCCTTGATGTCGGCCTGAATGCCGGCACCGCCGCCACTGTCCGAGCCTGCGATAATCAGAAGCCTTGCCGCCCCATCCATGCCAAGTCCCCAGTTATGGGCCGCAGACATAAGGGGGGAAAGCTGTGCGCACGAACCGCGCCTGACAATCCCGTTCCCTACGCCGGCATTGCCCGGATCAGGTTCGATGGGTTGGCGCGCGGCCTCTCAGCCCTGATGAACAGGGCACCCCAACGGAATGGCGGCAGGTTAGGGGGCATCCGGACCGGATGCAAGTCAGCGTTCAAGGATCAGCAGATCGCCCTCGAACCCCACACGCGCAAAGGTCCGCAGATAGGACATGCCCAGCAGAGAGCCGGGCATCTCACCGCCGACCACCCATGCGCGGACATTGCGGTCCATGATATCGCCGATGGCGAAATCGTCGATGGTGACGGGGGCGGTGCGCACCTCGCCATTGGCGGTCATGGCGCTGCCGATAAAGGCCAGATCGGCCGGATCGATGCCGATGGCCTGCGCATCCTGTTGCGACAGGGCGATCCCCGATGCGCCGGTATCGACCAGAAACCGCACCGGCTGGCCGTTCAGATCGGCGGTCAGGTGAAAATGCCCGTCGCGACCCAACGGAATTTCGATCCGCCCGCCTTGCAGCACCTGCTGCTGCCCGCCTGACCCGCCCGTCCACCAGTCGGCGGCAAAGGCCATGCCCGCAAACAACACCACCCACAGCATCATCTGGCGCAGCGCGCGGCCGCCACGGCCCGAAATCTCAAACAGCATCGCGCCGCCGATCACCACCAGCAGCACGATGTAAAAGGCCAGTTGCATCCCGTCATCCACCGCCATCAGAACAGCCCCGATCCTTTCAGCCCGTCGATCACGAACTGCACCGACAGCGCCGCCAGCAGCATCCCCAGCAGCCGCGTCACCACCATCGTGCCTGTCCGGCCAAGCGCATGGGCCAGCGGCGTGGCCAGCGTGAACAGCAGCATCGCAATCGCCAGCACCGACAGCATCACAAGGTTGATCAGCACCATATGCGCCCAACCCGGCTGCTGACCCACCAACAGGATCATCGCCGCCAGCGCGCCCGGACCCGCCAGCAACGGCATCGCCAGCGGAAAGACCGAGGGGTCGTGCTGGGCGGGATTGGCCTCACCCTGACCCTCGCGCCGTTCAGTGCGGCGTTCGAACAGCATGTCCAGCGCGGTCAGAAACAGCAGCAGGCCGCCCGCGATGCGAAAGGCCGGGATGCCGATGCCGATGGCCGACAGAATCGATTCGCCCGCAAGCCCAAAGATCATCAGCAGCACCGCCGCAATCATCACCGCACGCAGGCCGATACGCCGCCGCTGTGCGCCGCCCTGTCCGGGTGTCAGCGCAATAAACACCGGCGCAAGGCCGATCGGGTCGATGACCACGAACAGCGTGACAAAGGCCGTGACATATAATGACAGATCCATGCCCATCTTATCGCCCGCCATTCGGGTGCTGCCAAGCCAAGACCTTTTGATCGCCACCGCGCACAAGATCACGGAATCGGGCTTTGCATTCGGGGGCGGGTGGGCATAGAAACGGCGGGTGCTTTCAACTGCACCCCTGAGGGAGCTTTCTATGCTGAACAATATTGGCCTTCCCGGCCTTCTGCTGATCGCCGTCGTCGTGCTGGTCCTTTTTGGCAGGGGCAAAGTCTCGTCGCTGATGGGCGAGGTCGGCAAGGGGATCACCGCCTTTAAAAAGGGCGTGAATGACGGTGCCAAGGAAATCGACAACGGCGCCGATGCCGTCAAGCCGACAACCACCCCGGTGCCCGGTCAGGATGCGCGCGACGTGACGCCGCATACCACAGACCGCAGCTAAGGCAGTCCCATGTTCGACGTGGGCATGACCGAGCTTCTGCTGATCGGCGTCGTGGCGCTGATCGTCGTCGGACCCAAGGATCTGCCGCATCTGTTCCATGCACTTGGCCGGTTCACGGCCAAGGCGCGCAGCATGGCGCGCGAATTCTCCAGCGCTATGGACGATGCCGCAAAAAACGCGGGCATTGATGATGCGACAAAATCGCTGAACGATATCAAGGCGATGACATCCAAGCGCGCGCTTGGGCTGGATGCGCTGGATCGCGCTGCCGACAAGTTCGAGAAATGGGAACCCAAGCTGCCGCAGAACCGTCCGACTGCGGCGCAGCCAGACCCTGCTGCGGCGCCGCCTGACGCGGTTGCGCCCGCTGACGTGGCACCTATCGCTGCGTCTGCCCCGGCCGTGACGCCCGAACCGGCCGATGCCGGAAAACGACAGCTGCACGCCGTGCGTCGCAGCGACAGGAAAGACGACTGACGTGGCGGCCAAGACCGAACCAGACGACCTCGACGATTCCTCGGCCCCGCTGATAGAGCATCTGGCCGAGCTGCGCACCCGGCTGCTGTGGTCGCTGCTGGCCTTTGTGGTGGCGACATGTCTTTGCTATGTCGTGTGGAACCCGGTTTATAACTTTCTGACGCAACCCATTTGTAATGCGTTGGAAAGCCGCGGTCAGGAATGCGGGCTGATCCTTGTGAAGCTGCAAGAAGGCTTTATGGTGGCCATCCGCATTTCGTTCTTTGGCGGGTTCATCCTGTCCTTCCCGATCATCGGCTATCAGCTGTGGCGCTTTGTGGCACCGGGTCTGTATCGCAACGAAAAACAGGCGCTGCTGCCGTTTTTGCTGGCCTCGCCGATCATGTTCTTTATTGGCGCGGCATTCGCCTATTACGCGATCCTGCCGCTGGCCTATGACTTCTTCCTTGGTTTTCAGCAGGGGCCGCTGGTGCTGCCCGATGATCCTGCGCTGGCCAATGCGCCCAAAAGCCCGATGGCGGGGATCGTGTTCCAGGGCTCGGTCAATGAATACCTGTCGCTGACCACGAAATTCATTCTGGCATTCGGGCTTAGCTTTCAGCTGCCGGTGCTGCTGACGCTGATGGGCAAGGCCGGGTTGGTATCGTCTGCCGGGCTGAAATCCATGCGCCGTTATGCGATCGTGGGCATTCTGGTCATGGCCGCTGTGGTGACGCCCGGACCCGATGTGATGTCGCAGATCGTGTTGTTCATCGCGATCTTCAGCCTCTACGAAGTGTCGATCCATCTGATCCGCCGCATCGAGAAAAAGCGCGAGGCGCAGTTGCGCGCTGAAGGCCTGTGGCAAGACGACGAAGATGAGGATGAGAAGGAAAAGGCATGAGGGATAGCGCGGACCAGACCGACGCCTTGGCGCGCATCGCCGCCGCGCTTGAACGTCTGGCCCCGCCGCCCGCGCCTGAACCCACCTTCACCGAGGCCAGCGCCTATGCCTGGCACGCCGATCCTGACCGGCTGGAACCCGTGCCAGACGTGGCCCGCGTCGATCTGGTGCAGCTGATCGGCATCGACGGCGCCAAACAGACGCTGCTGGACAACACGATGCAATTCGCGCGCGGCTTTGGCGCGAATAACGCGCTGTTATGGGGCGCGCGGGGGATGGGGAAATCCTCGTTGGTCAAGGCGGTTCATGCCGATGCCGTGGCGCAGGGGCTGCCGCTGGTTCTGGTGGAAATCGCGCGCGATGATCTTGGCTCGGTCGGGCGGCTGCTGGCGATCCTTGGCCGCGCCACCGACAAGCGTTTCCTGCTGTTTTCCGACGATCTGTCGTTCAGCCATGATGATACGCAATACAAATCGCTGAAAGCGGTGCTGGATGGCGGGATCAGCGGGCGTCCGGCGAACGTGATCCTTTATGCCACGTCGAATCGCCGTCACCTGATGCCGCGCGACATGATCGACAACGAACGCGCCACCGCCATCCACCCCGGTGAGGCGGTCGAGGAAAAAGTCTCGCTTTCAGATCGGTTCGGCCTGTGGCTGGGCTTTCATCCCTGTTCGCAGGATGACTATCTGGCGATGATCCACGGCTATTGCGATGCATATGGCCTGACCATCGACGACGCCACCCTGCGGGCCGAGGCGATCGAATGGCAGGCCACGCGCGGCGGTCGGTCGGGCCGGGTCGCGTGGCAGTTCTTTACCGATCTGGCCGGGCGGCACGCCATCGCCATCTGACAGCGCCCTTGCGCTGGCCGGCGTCCCGCGCTTTCATCGCCGTCATGACCACGCGCCGCGCCAGCCATGTCCTGACCGGAACCCGTATCCGTGAACGGCGGATGTCGCTGGCCCGGCGTCAGTCCGATATCGCGCGCGAGGCCGGGATCTCGCCCGCCTATCTGAATCTGATCGAACATAACCGCCGCCCCGTCAGCCCCGATCTGGTCGCGCGTCTGGCCGAGGTTCTGGCCGTCCCCGTCGATGAGCTGAACGAGGGTCGCGAAGGCGCGCGCATCGCCGCGCTGCGCGAGGCTGCGGCACGCTTGCCGCAGGGGGCTGCGTGGCCCGCGCCCGAAGATGACCGGCTGCCGGAATTCATCGCCCGCTATCCGGGATGGGCGGCGGTGCTGGCGGCGACGGGGCGGCGCGCGGATGGTTTGGAACGCCAGTTGGTGAACCTGTCGGACCGGATGACGCAAGACCCCTATCTGCTGGCCACGCTGCATGAAATTCTGTCCGCCGTGACCTCGGTCCGGTCCACCGCGTCGATCCTTGCCGAGGAGGGTGATCTGCCCGACGAATGGCTGCGCCGGTTTCATGGCAATCTGAACGATGACAGCCTGCGCCTGTCGGGGACGGCGCAGGCGCTGGTCGCCTATCTGGACAGCTTTGAAACCGACAGCGCCATCTTTACCCCGCAGGAAGAGGTCGAAAGCTGGATGGCCGCAGGCGCCCCGGCGTTGGACGCGGCGCCGGAACTGGCATCGGATGCGGCGCGGCAGATGGCGGCGGCGCATCTGGCGCGGATGGCCGATGATCGTGCCCTGCTGCCCGATGCGGCGCTGGCGTCGGTGGCCGCAGCCGATGCCGATCCGCTGGCGATGGCCGCGCAGCTGCGCCGCCCGCTGGATCTGGTGATGCGGCGGCTGGTGGCGCTGCGCCCGGCCGGGTTCGAGGGGATCGGGCTTTTGATCTGCGACGCCTCGGGCAGTTTGATCCTGCGCGATCCGGCCCCCGGCTTTTCCCTGCCGCGCCCCGGCGATACCTGCCCGCTTTGGCCTTTGTACGAGGCGCTGGCCATGCCGCAGACCGCCATTGCGCGGCTGGTCGAACCGCCGGACGGGCGCCGGTTTCGCACCATCAGCTATGCCACCCGCAGCCAGCCCGGCGGCATGGCCGGCCCGGTGCTGACCCGTGCCCATATGCTGATCCTGCCTGCGACGCCCACTGACGCGGCGCAGCCCGCCATTCCGATCGGCACCGCCTGCCGCATCTGCCCGCGCGCCGATTGCGCGGCGCGTCGCGAACCGTCGATCCTTGGCGTGCGCTAGGTCTGCGGCCAATGGGGGGCTTTGACAGCGGCGGCGCTTCCTGCACAATGCCCGTCAACGCGCGCGGGGAGGCTTGCGTCACAGGTGCCCGATATTCTGATGATAGAGGATGAGGCCAACATCGCCGAGGCGGTGCGTTTTATCCTGTCGCGCGACGGCTGGCGCGTTGATCTGCACGCCGACGGGCTTGGCGCGGTCGAGGCGATCCGCGCCGGGCGCCCGCGTCTGGTCATTCTGGACCTGATGCTGCCGCATCGTTCGGGCGTGGAAATCCTGACCGATCTGCGCGCCGATCCCGACCCGGCGCTGGCGGCGACGCCGGTTCTGATGCTGACCGCGCGGGGGCAGACGGCGACCGATCTGCCACGCGCCGATGCGCTGCTGGCCAAGCCCTTTGCCAATGACGATCTGCGCGCGCAGGTGCGCCGGATGCTGGGCTAGGCCGGCGATGGCGCAGCGCCCGTTGTTTCTGGAACGCGCCTCGTTCCGCCGCCGCCGTCTGGGCGATGCGGCCCGCGTGCTGCCGGTTCTGGCGGTTGTCGCGGTTCTGGTTCCGGTCTGGTGGGTGCCTGATGCGGTCAGCTTTGCCCATGGGGCGGCGTGGCTGTTCGGGCTGTGGGCCGGGGTGATCGTGGCCGTGGCGCTGCTGCATCGCGCCCTGCTGCGGGCCGAGGCCGCAACACAGGCCGCCCCCGACACCGCACCCGCCAAGGACAACGACGATGCCCTTTGAGGCGCTGGTCGCCGGCTGTCTGGCCTATGTCGCCTTCATGTTCGGGGTGGCCTTTGCTGCTGATCGCGCGGCGGCGCGGGGGCGGGTGCGCTGGCTGGATCATCCGGCGGTCTATACGCTGTCGCTGTCGGTCTATTGCTCGGCCTGGACGTTTTATGGCGCGGTTGGCTATGCCAGCCGGTCGGGGCTGGAATTCGCCACGATCTATCTGGGCCCGACCATCGTCTTCACCGGCGCGTGGTGGGGTCTGAAACGGCTGGTCCGGGTCGCGCGGATGCATCATGTCACCTCTATCGCGGATCTGATTTCGGCGCGGTTTGGAAAGTCGAACCCGCTTGCGGCGCTGATCACGCTGATCGGGGTGATGGCTGCAACGCCTTATATTGCGCTGCAACTTCAGTCTGTTACTCTGTCGTTCGAGGTGTTCGCAACGCAGGATCGCAGCGGGCACGATCTGGTCGGCGCCTATGGCGGCACCTCGCTGTGGGTGGCGGCGGGGCTGGCGCTGTTCGCCATCGTCTTTGGCACGCGCAATCTGGCCGCCGATGAACGCCATCACGGTGTCGTCACCGCCATCGCGCTTGAGGCCGTGGTCAAGCTGCTGGCCTATCTGGCGCTTGGCGTGTTCGTGGTCTGGGGGCTGGCGGGCGGGCCTGTCGATATGCTGGACCGCATCGCGCGGGCCAGCCGTGATCCGGTGCAATCGGCGGGCTGGCTGCTGCAACCCGACCGCTGGACGGCGCTGATCTTTGTGTCGGCGGCCGCGATCTTGACCTTGCCACGCATGTTTCAGGTGATGGTGGTCGAGGCCGCCGACGAAGAACGCCTGAACGTCGCAGGCTGGGCCTTTCCGGCCTATCTGTTCGCGATGTCGCTGTTCGTTTTGCCGATCACGGTGATGGGGCATGAACTGCTGCCCGCGGGATCGAACCCCGACCTGTTCGTGCTGACCCTGCCCGCGGCGGCAGGTCAGGATTACCTGGCGTTTCTGGTCTTTCTGGGCGGATTTTCGGCGGCGACATCCATGGTGGTGATGTCGGCGATTGCGCTGGCCACCATGATTTCCAACCACTGGCTGGTGCCGGGCTGGCTGGCGCTGCGCCGCCGGTTTGGCCGCGCACAGGGCCGCGACCCCGAGGATTTGCGTGGCTTTGTGCTTGGCGCGCGCCGCGCGGCCATTGTCACGGTCGTTGCTGCCGGGTGGGTCTATCATCAGGCGTCGGGCGGCACGACGGCGCTGGCCTCGATGGGGTTGGTGGCGTTCACCGGCATGGCGCAGGTGCTGCCTGCGATGCTGGGCGGGCTGCTGTGGCGCGGGGCCAACGCGCGTGGCGCCTATGCCGGGGTCGGCTTGGGGGCGCTGGTCTGGCTGTGGCTGATCTTTCTGCCCTCGATCGGGGTGGGTCAGCCGCCGCTGCCGCCTGCCGGGGTCGATCCGCTGGCCTTCGCGGTGTTTTTGTCCATGTCGGTCAATGCGCTGGCCTTTATCACGCTGTCGATCTTTAGCTTTCCCGATCCGGTCGAACGCCTGCAGGGGCTGTCTTTCGTGTCGGCGGTGGAACCCGTGCGCCATGCCCGTGCGGCGCGGGGCGCCGATCAGGCCGAACCCCTGCTGGCGATGGCGCGGCGGGTCTGGGGCGCCGACGATGCCCTGCGGTTTTTTCAGGCCGAGGCCGTGGCGCAGGGCAGGTCCGGCTATCTGCCCGACCTGACGCCGCGCTTTCTGACGCGGCTGGAACGGCGGCTTGGCGGGTCGGTCGGGGCGGCGACCGCCCATGCGATGGTCGAACGCGTGGCCGGGGGGGCGACGCTGACGGTATCGGATCTGATGCAGGTGGCGGGTGAGGCGCAGCGTGCCAAAGAGGAACAGGCACGACTGGAAAGCGCCACCACCGAACTTGCGCGCACCGCCGGTCAGCTGCGCGAGGCGAATGACAAGCTGACCGCGCTGTCGGTGCAGAAGGATGCGTTTCTGGGCCAGATCAGCCATGAACTGCGGACGCCGATGACCTCGGTGCGGGCGTTTTCCGAGATTTTGAAAACCCCCGGTCTGGGCGAAGATGACCGTGTGCGTTTCGCGGGCATCATCAGCGATGAGGCCGGGCGGCTGACGCGCCTGCTGGACGATCTGTTGGATCTGTCGGTGCTGGAAAGCGGGCAGGCGCAGCTGTCGGTGACGGCGGCAAATCTGCACGATCTGATCGGGCGCGCGATTCAGGCGGCATCGGCCACGCGGTCGGATCGCAGTTTCGCGATGGACCGCGATGTGATGACCGAACATCGCGGCGTGATCACCGATACCGACCGGCTGTTGCAGGTGCTGATCAACGTGATTTCGAATGCGCGCAAATACTGTGACGCGGAACGCCCGGTGCTGAACATCCGCGTCCGGGCAAGGCCGCGCGGCGGGGCGCAGATCGACATCGTGGACAACGGATCGGGGATCGACCGGCGCAGGCAGGCGCTGATCTTTGAAAAATTCGCGCGTCTGAACGATCCGGCGCGGGCGGGTGGCGCGGGCCTTGGCCTGGCCATCTGCCGAGAGATCATGTCGGTTCTGGGAGGCGATATCGGCTATTTGCCGGGGCAGGGTGGGGCGGCGTTTCGGATCACGTTGCCCGCCCGCCCGCCCGCGCCGGGGCGTCCTCGCAGGCGGTGGAGACCGGAAAAGCCGGCGCCGTAAACGCTTTGTCAACCTTGGCTTGCCAGATTGGCGCAAGGGGACATGGTGATTCGGGTTTTGGCGCATGACGCAGATGGATGAACGACCGGACGGGGCGGGGGTGTTGCGGCGCCTGCTTCAGCTTCGCGATCAGACACAGGACGGCCAGATGGCCGCGCCGGTCCTTGCGGCCGCGCAGGCCCCCACCCCCGCACGCGCGGCGGCGACGGCTTTTGGCCGCGCGGCCGAGCGGCTTTACGGGCTGGCTGTTCAGCCGATTTCGGTCCGTCCCGGCGCGCTGACCTTGGCCGAACTGCCCGAACTGGTGCCCGAAGGGGCGCTGCTTCTGGTGCTGCAAGGCCCCGCCGATGCAGTGGGCGTCATCGCGCTGGACGCGCAGACCGTGACATCGCTGATCGAGGTGCAGGCATTGGGGCGGCTGACATCGCGGCCCACCGAAACGCGCCGCCCGACCCGCAGCGATGCGATGATCTGCGCCGATTTCGTCGATGCGGTCATGCAGGAACTTGGCATCGAGATGGCGGGAATAGAGGCGTTTTCGGGCGTCGGCAGCTATCGCTATGCGGCGTTTCTGGATGATGTGCGCACGCTGTCGCTGATGCTTGAAGATACCGGGTATCGCAGCCTTGCCTGCCAGTTTCGTCTGGGCAGCCGCGATGCGCGCGATGCCACGATCCTGTTGGCTCTGCCGCAGCCGGGCAAGGCGGGTGCAGTTCCCTTGGCGGCGCCTGCGCTAGCCGCTGACAGCGCCCCGCCGATGCGCGCCGCAGCCCCGGTTCCCACCGTAAAGCCGGAATTGCGCCCGGCTGTGCAACAGGCGCCGCTGGATGTGATGGCGATCCTGTGCCGCTGCCGCATCGGTCTGGGCGAATTGCAGGCGCTGACGCCGGGCAAGATGCTGCCGCTGCCCCGGATCAGCCTTTCGGACGCGCGGATCGAAACCCCGGACGGTCAATTGCTGGCCATCGGCAAATTCGGCGAGGCTGATGGCTGCCACGCCATCCGTCTGCGCGACCCAGATGCGGTCGCAGCCCCCGTCGCGCCCCTGATGCCGCATACTGCCCAATCGGGGCCGGGCGATGACCTGCCGCTGCATGATCTGACGGTTCCCGACGAATTCCGTGCCAGTCCTGCGGGGGGCGGTGAAATCGTCACTTCTGCGGCGCTGACGGCCGCGCGCACGGCGACACGCGGCTGAAGCCACGCTTTTCCCTTGAATTCTGCGTGTATCGGACGCATTTAACCTGCGTCCCGAATCTGGGGATATTCATAATGGAGTGACCATGGCCAAGGAAGAAATGCTCGAATTCCCCGGCGTCGTGAAGGAACTCTTGCCGAATGCGACGTTCAGGGTCGAGCTGGAAAACGGCCATGAGATCATCGCACATATGGCAGGAAAGATGCGCAAGAACCGCATCCGCGTTCTGGCCGGAGACAAGGTTCAGGTGGAAATGAACACCTATGACCTGACCAAGGGCCGGATCAATTACCGCTTCAAGTGATGTGTCGGGCGGCGACTGCGGGTCGCAGCCTGTGTCGCCGCGCCTGATTCTTGGCTCGGCCAGCCCGCGACGGCTGGAATTGCTGGCGCAGATCGGCATCCGACCCGCTGCCGTGCGCGCCGCCGATATCGACGAAACACCGCATAAACAGGAAACGCCGCGCGATTATGTGCGGCGCATCGCCATGACCAAGGCGGCGACCCTGGACCCGGCCCCGGGCGAAGTGATCTTGTGCGCCGACACCACCGTGGCCGTGGGGCGCCGCATTCTGGGCAAACCCATCGACCGGGCCGAGGCCGCGGCCTTCATGCGGCTGATGTCGGGGCGCAGGCATCGCGTGCTGACCGCGATTGCGCTGCGTGATCAGGATCGTACTCGCTTCCGGCTGGTTGAGACGCTGGTGCGGATGCGCCCGATCACCGAGGCCGAGTTGCAACGCTATCTGGATGTCGGCGATTGGCAGGGCAAGGCCGGCGCCTATGCCATTCAGGGTGCTGCGGCGGCTTTCATCCCGTGGCTGCAAGGGTCATTTTCCGCCGTTGTCGGCCTGCCGCTGGCCGAAACCGCCGCCATGCTGGCCGCCATCGGCATTCACGGAACGGAGCAGATGCCATGAAGGGACGCCAAGTCGTTCTGGGCCAGCTTTTCGGCGCCGAGGCTGCGGCCCTGGTCGAGGATGGCCAGCTTGTCGATCTTATCGCCGACGCCGCCGCGCTGACGCCTTTGCGTCCCGGCGCGATTTGCCGGGGCGTGGTCGAACGCCTGATGAAGGGGCAGGGCGGCGCGTTCATGCGCCTGCCCGAGGGGCAGCGTGGCTATCTGCGCGACCGTTCCGGCCTGCGCGAAGGTCAGCCGATGCTGGTCCAGATCGCCGGCGTGGCCGAGGATGGCAAGGCGCTGCCACTGTCGTCGCGGCTGTTATTCCGGGGGCGCTATGCCTTGGTGACGCCGGGCGCGCCGGGGGTCAATGTGTCGCGCCGCATCCGCGATGCGGACCTGCGCGAACAGCTGGAAACGATCGGCACCGCCGCGCTGGCCGGGCGTGATCACGGCATGATTCTGCGCAGCGCGTCGGCGGATGCCGATCCCGATGACGTGGCGGCCGAACTGGCCTCGCTGATCCAGCTGGCTGACGGTGTCTCTGGCGACGCTGTGGGCGGGCCTGAACTGCTGCTGGACGCGCCCGACCCGTGGGAGGCCGCGTGGCTTGACTGGGCCGAACCCGCGCCCGATGCCATCGAAGAGGGTGACGACAGCTTTGACCGCTGCGGGGTCGACGATGCCGTCCGCGCCCTGTTGTCGCCCCGTCTCGATCTGCCGGGCGGCGGCTCTGCCTTTATCGAGGCGACCCGCGCATTGGTCGCCATCGACGTGAATACCGGCAATGACACCACCCCCGCCGCCGCGCTGAAGGCGAATATCGCGCTGGCCCGCGAACTGCCACGGCAACTGCGCCTGCGCGGCTTTGGCGGTCAGATCGTCGTCGATTTCGCACCGATCACAAAGCGCGACCGCGCAACGCTGGATCAGGTGCTGCGGACGGTGTTTCGCGGCGAAAGCACCGAAACCACGCTGATCGGCTGGACCGCGATGGGGCTTTACGAAATCAGCCGCAAGCGTGACCGCCTGCCGTTGCAGCGGCTGGCCGACGCGCGGGGCCACCGCTGATGGCTTGCCCGATCTGCGCCAAAGACAGCGTGCCGCAATATCGGCCCTTCTGCTCGAAACGCTGCGCCGATGTCGATCTGGCGCATTGGTTGCGCGGCGATTATGTCATCCCCGGCCCGCCCCTTGACGACCTGCCATCCGACGATGGCGAGGGTGGTGCAAAAAACGGCGATTAAGGGCTGGACAGTCGCATGAACCGCCCGTAAACACCGCTCCACACCCGGCATCGGAACCGATGCCAAGTGCGCCCGGATAGCTCAGTTGGTAGAGCAGCGGATTGAAAATCCGCGTGTCGGCGGTTCAAATCCGTCTCCGGGCACCATTTTCCGCAAATTAAATCAGTGCAGTTGATAATCCTTCAACTGCGCCATTCATTCACCAGCATGTCGCGAAAGCGCAGGGCGGCTGGTGACAGGCGCGCGCCACGCCGTTCAACGACCCCGATTGATCGCGTGACGACCGGGTTCACCAAAGTGACGGTCGAGATTACGGGATGTTCCCGCTGCGGCGTCGCAAGTTTAGGCAGGACCGAGATGCCAAGACCTGCCTCGACCAGACCAAGCGATGTTGACAGGTGGTTCACCTCGTAGAACCAGTTCAGCGCAAGCTGCTGGTCCGACGCCGCCAGCGCGTGATCCAGCACCGCCCGGTTGCCGGATGTCTTTGACACCCCGATCAGCGGATGCCCCTGAAGCGCCGACCACGGCAGCGAGGGGTTTTGGGCCAGCGGATAATCGCGCCGACAGGCCAGCACGAACGGATCTTCCATCAGCGGCGTAAAGACCAGATCGTCGCGCGTGGCGCCGATGATGTTGATGCCGAATTCGACCTCGCCGCTGGCGACGGCGTCCAGCCCCTCATTCGCGGACAAGTCCATGATCCGAAAGCGGATTCCGGGAAATCGTTCGTTGAAGGCCTCGATCACGCTGGGAAGAAAGTAGAACGCCGCCGTGGGCACCGAGGCCAGGGTCACCTGCGCCCGATGGCGGCCCCGAAGATCCGAAATCGACAGGATCGATTCCTCAAATTCGTCAACCAGACGCCGGACAAGGGGCGCAAGCTCTCGGCCGATTTGGGTCGGGGCCACGCGGCGCGTGGTGCGTTCGATCAGCTGCGCCCCGACCGCTTGTTCAAGCCCCTGAATCCGCCGCGACAGGGCCGGGGCCGAGATCTTCAGATGCTTTGACGCCGCGTTGAAGGATGAAAAATCCAGCACCGCCAGGAACGCACGCAAGTCCAAGAATTCGAAATTATTTCGCATATCGGAATAATGGGAGAATTCTTTGCAATTCACAACACAGTCGTTCTGGCGCATTCAAGGTCTGGCTGGTGGCGATCCGCGCCGCAGAGGAGAAGCATTTTGAACGATCAGATTCGCATTCCTTGCGTCATGATGCGTGGCGGCACCTCGAAGGGGCCGTTCTTCCTGTGCAGCGATCTGCCAAGCGAACCCGAAGCCCGCGACGCGCTGTTGATAGAGATCATGGGCGCGGGCCACCCGTTACAGATCGACGGAATCGGCGGGGGAAACTCGCTGACCTCGAAGGTAGCGATTGTCGGGCCCTCGACGCGCGACGGCGCCGATGTGGACTATCTGTTCGCGCAGGTGAAGGTGCTGGAACGCGTCGTCGATACCGCGCCGAATTGTGGAAACATGCTGTCGGCGGTCGGCGCCTTTGCCATCGAACAGGGCTGATTGCCGCGCAGATCCGCGGCTATGATTTCGGCGCCTTCGCGGTGCCGGTTCTGGGCATGTCGGTGGCGACGCCGCTGTCGATCATCTGTGCGGGCATGGCCGCCAAGGACGTGCGCTTTGCCGAGCTGTTCATCTTTGCTGCGATCCTGACCGCCATCTGCATCGGCTTGTTTCGCTTTGCGCTTGGGCTGTCGCTGCCCGTGGCGCCCTGGCTGATTGGATACTGAGATGATGGAGACCATCGAACATCTGGGGCTGGGGCTTTCGGTCGCCTTCACCCTTCAGAACATCATGTTCTGCTTTATGGGCTGTCTGATCGGAACATTGGTCGGCGTTCTTCCCGGCGTCGGGCCGGTGGCGACGATTTCGATCCTGCTGCCGGTCACCCTGTCGCTGGATCCGACGGGTGCGCTGATCATGCTGGCCGGGATTTATTACGGCGCGCAATATGGCGGATCTACCACCGCCATTCTGGTCAACATCCCCGGCGAGGCCACGGCCGTCGTCACCGCCATCGACGGTCATGAGATGGCCAAGAAAGGTCAGGCCGGTCTGGCCCTTGGTCTGGCGGCCATCGGATCGTTCATCGCCGGCACCTTTGCCACCGTCGTCATCGCAGCACTTGCGACGCCGATGACCAGCCTGCTGTTCGGCCCGGCGGAATATTTCTCATTGATGATCATGGGGTTGGTGCTGGCGGTCGTGCTTGCGCATGGGTCGCTGGTCAAGGCGCTGGCGATGATCGTGGCGGGCGTGCTGTTGTCCTGTGTCGGTGCCGACATGGAAACCGGGCGCGAACGGATGACCTTTGGCGCGCATATGCTGATCGACGGGATAGAGTTCGTCGTGCTAGCGATGGGTGTCTTTGGCTTTGGCGAGATTTTCAAGAACCTTGCCGATCCTGAAAAGCGCGACGTGGTGCGCGGTGCCATCGGCCGCCTGCTGCCCACCTTTGCCGAGCTGCGCCAGAACATCAAACCGATCCTGCGCGGCACGGGTCTGGGGTCGGTTCTGGGGGTTTTGCCCGGCAACGGCGCGATCCTTGCGCCCTTTGCAAGCTATGCGCTGGAAAAGCGGCTGTCCGACCGTCCGCAGGATTTCGGCACCGGGGTTCCCGCCGCCGTGGCCGGGCCGGAATCGGCCAATAATGCCGGGGCGCAGACCTCGTTCATTCCGCTGCTGACGCTTGGCTTGCCGCCCAACGCGGTGATGGCGCTGATGGTGGGCGCGATGATGATCCAGGGCATCGTTCCCGGTCCGCAGGTCATCCAGAACAGTCCCGATCTGTTCTGGGGGTTGGTGGCAAGCATGTGGATCGGCAACCTGATGCTGGTCATCATCAACCTGCCGCTGATCGGGGTCTGGGTAAAGCTGCTGAAGGTGCCATATCGGCTGCTGTTCCCTGCCATCGTGGCGTTCTGCTGTATCGGGCTGTTCTCGATCTCGAACGATCCGGCGCAGGTGATGATGGCGGGTGTGCTGGGTCTGCTGGGCTTTGCGCTTTACAAGCTGCAATTCGAGGCGGCCCCGCTGGCGCTTGGCTTTGTTCTGGGCCGTCTGCTGGAAGAAAAGCTGCGTCAGGCGCTGATCATTTCGGATGGCAGCATGGCGACGTTCGTGACCTCTCCGCTGTCGGCATTCCTGCTGTTGATCGGGGTGGCCGCGCTGGTGCTTGCGATCCTGCCATCCATGCGAAAATCGCGGGATGAGGCTTTCAAGGACGCCTGACCCGGAACGCGGCCCACGGGCCGCGTTTCTTTTTGGGCATCAGCCAAGGCTGAAGTTCTGTTCCACCACCGCCTCCATCGAAACGCGGCTGGACGT
>QIRE01000055.1_pt1 | contig 31712 bp, 33 predicted proteins | sample 2940141 | NCBI WGS metagenome assembly QIRE01 (sample SAMN09273532, study PRJNA473421) | Gut metagenome, whole genome shotgun sequencing project. | isolation source: gut tissue | host: Folsomia candida VU population | place: Netherlands: Amsterdam | collected 2016-03-06
CGGACACCATCGGTTCCGAAGAGCCGCGAGGACAAAATGTCAGCGCTTGCTGTACTGCGAAGCCTTACGGGCCTTCTTCAGGCCGTACTTCTTACGCTCGACAGCACGCGGGTCGCGAGTGAGGAAGCCGGCCTTCTTCAGCGCCGGACGATCGTCGGGTGCAACCTCGATGAGGGCGCGGGCGATGGCCAGACGCAGAGCGCCTGCCTGTCCCGACGGGCCGCCACCGGACAGCTTGGCGAACACGTCGAACGACTCGACGCGCTCGACGGTGACCAGCGGGGACTTCACAATCTGCTGGTGCACCTTGTTGGGGAAGTAGTTCTCCAGGCTGCGGCCACCGTTGAGGTTGAACTCACCGGTACCCGGAACCAGGCGGACGCGGACGATTGCTTCCTTACGACGACCGACGGTCTGGATCGCGTGATCCAGGACGACGGGCTCGCGCGGGGTGCTGACGGGCGCCTCAGCGGTCTCGGTCGTGTACTCGTCGACACCGGCAGTTTCAAACTCTGCAGCGGCTTCCTCGACGACCTCGGTCACGACCTCGTCCTCGACGACTGCGTCATTGACGTTTTCGTTGGTCACTGTGACACCTGCTTGATCTCGAAGGGCACGGGGCGCTGGGCCGCGTGGGGGTGGTTGGGACCTGCATAGACATGCAGTTTCGCTGCCTGCGCACTACCAAGCTTGGTGTGCGGGAGCATTCCCTTAACCGCAGCTTCGACGAGGCGATCGGGACGCGTCTCCAAGATCTCACCGACCGAGCGGGACTTGAGTCCACCCGGGTGACCCGAGTGGCGGTACAGACGCTTGTCTTCACGCTTGTTGCCGCTGATCGCGACCTTCTCAGCGTTGATGATGACGACGAAATCGCCGCCGTCCATGTGCGGGGCGTAGGTGGGCTTGTGCTTGCCGCGGAGCAGATTCGCGGTCTGCACTGCGAGCCGACCGAGCACCACGTCAGTGGCGTCGATGACATGCCACGTACGTGTGATGTCACCGGCCTTCGGGCTATAGGTAGACACAGTTGATCCTCAACTTAAGTCGATGGTTGCTGGTCAGGTACGGCGGCCAGGCGCTCCCGGCGACCAGTGGGGACCCGGGACCTGCGTAGAAATGCCACGCACCAGCGACTCAGAGTACGCGACGGGCCAGGTCAGGGTCAAAACGCGGCCCACCTCAGCGAATCGTCGCCGACGTCACAGCCGTCGAACATTCTAGTTGGACCGATTCGGCGGCGGTCCCGTCCTGACAACCGATGCTGACCTGAGTGTTCTCCGAAACCATGACATACCAGGCGATCGCGGCCCCGGACGCCGGCATTTCGCGGTAGCCGATCACCTCACGGCCGCCGACGCGCATCGTCGGGGAGAACTCACTGACCACGCCGGTTCCCCGCTGAGCAATCTTGTTGGCCAGGCTGCGGGCCACCGACGCCGACGTCGAGCCAGCGCGCAGCGTCGTTTGCACAACGATGATCCGCCGACCGTCCGCACGCTGGGCAAACACGGATCGGCCCGGACTGTCGGTGCGATGCCAGCCGGGAGGCGCGACGAGTTGAACCCGTCCGACGACGGCCACCTGAGTGCTCGTCTTATCGCCCCGCGACCGCTCCGACAGGACAACGCCGCCAACGGCAAGAACGGCGGTGACGACCGCGGCTACTACAAGGTGGCGCCGATGAGAAAGTCGATGAGAAGCCGGCATCGGCTCAGGTGACAGGTCGTAGGTCTCCTCGGGCCCGGCACCGTCGACGACGCCGGGGTCGCTGCCATATCTGCGGAGCAAGTCACGATCTATGTGCGACTCCGCCTTGGTAGGCGGGCCGTCGCGTTGCCGGGCGCGCTGGTCATCTTCCCGCCGGTTCGGTTCTAAGTCGTGACGGCGCGCGAATAGGATTCGTCGGTGACCTCGAACCTCCACTGGCTCCCCGATCACCACCTCCCCGTCGTGGCGACGCTGGCGCACGCCGACGACCTGATCGCGCAGATCGGCGAGCTGTTGCTTGCTTTTCAGGCTGAGTCCGACGGCTTGTTCGAGGTTCGCGAACAATCCGATGGCACGGTCAACAGGGCGATTGTGGCGTCGTTGGTGCCGATCCCGAGGAAGCTGCCGCTGCTGGTGGCCGATGCTCTGGTCGCGCTGCGGGGCGCGCTGGAGCACACCCTGTTCGCCGAGGTCGAGCACCGCGACGGCACATTAAGCGAGGACCTCGCCAAGCGCGTAGAGATTCCGGCCAGGTCGAGCTGGGCCAATTTCGCTGAATGGGAGAAGGAGCGGGACCGCAAGGGGCCTCCGTCGCTGTCCGTCGGCAGCGACCTGATGCTGAGGATCGAGTCGCTGCAGCCATTCCATCGGCAGACCCCTGTCGACCATCCGCTGGCGCGGCTGGTGTCCTATACCAACCATGCGAAGCACCGAACGCCGGCCGTCGCCGCGGTCATGCTGCCAGTGGTCTACCGGGAGGACCAGTTGCCGAAGTCGTTCGCCGACCTGCCTCGGCGCGAGGAGCGGCCGCTACAGGTGGGCGAGGTGGTCTTCGAGTCTCCGGTCGGCGAGGTCGTGCCGCTGACCCTGCACCCCACGATCGGACTCAACCGGCCCGGCACGGATCTGTGGCCGGTGCTGATGCACGAGTTGCGCGACCTCGCGGACTGGGTGCGCAAGCTGGCGCTGCCGCGCCTGATCACCGGCGGAGACCCACCTGTCGACGCGCTGCCCGCGAGCTTCGACATATCGGCGGGTCACGACAACGAGCGCCGCGCCATTGGCGAGGGCACGCACACCACGGCCTTCGAGCGTCAACTCGTTCGACTGACGGCCGCGACCACGCGCCCGGACCTAGTGGACATGGTCGGCGCAGCTCCGGGCGCACCTGCCCGCGAGCTCGTCGAGCGCTGGGTCGCACAACTCACCGACGAGCAAGTGGTCGAGCGGGTTCGGCGACTGCCGCGCATGTCGTCGGCATCCGACGAAGCGCGGGCGATGACAATGCTCCGCGGCCTGGTCGACGAGGCCCGCGGGTACATCGATGGATAGCGACTAACAGGTAGCCCGCCCGAATTGCGGCGATGACGCTGGAAGTCGTAGTTGCCGTCGGCGTCGGGCGCACTTGTCATCGGAGATGACCGCGGTGGTCTCGATGAAACGCAGGGTCTCCCTCCGCGGCGGCGATCACCGATTCCAGCACGTCGCGCGTTACGACCGGAGTGGCCCAGCCGCTCCACGTGCGCCCGTAGCGCACGGCGGTCCAAGCGTGCTCGGGCTCGAAGCCGTCGATGGTGCTTTGGATGGTCTGAGCGTATCCGGTGTCGTGGAGCAGGATTCGGCCCTGAATACCAGTTCGTGGCCGACTTGTCGTTGGCGGGTGCTAATTGTTGTACATGCCTATAGGTCCTCTAACGCGCAGCTCGGTGCTGTCGGCGATTGCGGAGTGTGAGTCGCTTGGTCGGGAGACTTTCCTCGCGCGTGGCGGATATTCCGCTGCGCACGAGTACTTCCTCATCCACAATGGCCGCGCGTACGACTCGAAGGCAATCGCGGGTGCCGCTCACCGGATCGCCACGGGCCAAGAGGTCGGGTCGGCTGACTTCCGCGGCGGGACGCAAATCGCGGACCAGCTGCAGAGCCTCGGCTTCACCGTCACTGGAGACACCGACTGGACCTGGGAGGAACTGCTGCTCGCATGCGACCTGCTCGCGCGCCGAGGATGGACGCCGGTCCCGAGGAACTCCTCTGACGTCATCGAACTGTCCGACCTGCTGCGTGCCCAGAACCCTGCGCTGGCGCTGTCGCCGTCGTACCGGAATGTCAACAGCATCAATCGCAAGCTAGAAGATCTCCGGTCCGCGCACCCCGACTACGCAGGCAAACCGACCAAGGGCGGGCATCAAACGGTCAGGATGACGCAAGCGTTCGTCGAGGACTACGAATCGATGCACCGCGCGGCGACAGCGCTGCGCTCGTTGGAACGGTTCACCGACGAGTCCGGCGAGGATTCCCCGTTGAACGCTGACGCCGGTCCCGGCGAACTCGCACAGGCGACCGAGGGAAGGGTGATCGAGCGAATCGTGACCCGTCGTGAGCGCAAACGCGCGATGCGTAGGGCGAAGGTCGACGAGTTCCGTCGACGTCACGGTCGCCTGTTCTGCGAACTGTGCGACTTCGACTTCACGCGCGCGTACGGCCCGCATGGAAATGGGTACATCGAGGTGCACCACCGAGTCCCGCTGCACGCGAGCGGAGAGGTCACCACGACTGTCGCCGACCTGATCATGCTGTGCGCGAACTGCCATCGCATGATCCACCACCGCTCACCATGGAAAACACCGGAGGAGCTGCGCGCCCTAATTGACGGAAATCGTCCCTGACTCGGCGTCTGCAGCGCGGCGCGACGACGGCGCTACCAGGTACAACTATGCTCATCTGCGACCGACTGAACTGAGGAGACCATGACAGAACTGACGTCCGTCGAGATCTGCACGGGTGCAGGTGGGCAGGCACTGGGCCTTGAGTGGGCCGGGTTCGACCACCGCGCGGTGGTGGAGATCGACGCCCACGCGTGCAACACGCTGCGTACCAATCGTCCTGGTTGGAATGTCATCGAGGACGACCTCCTCAACTGGGAGCCGACCGACGACCTGCTGAGCGTCGACCTGTTCGCCGGCGGCGTCCCGTGCCCGCCGTTCTCGAAGGCAGGCAAGCAGCTCGGCGCCGACGATGAGCGCGACCTCTTCCCCCGAGCGCTGCACTTCGTCGAACAGATCGGCCCGCGTGCAGTGATGCTGGAGAACGTGCGCGGCCTTCTTGATACGGCGTTCGACGAGTACCGCGAAGGTGTGCTCGCGCGCCTCGACCAGCTCGGTTACAAGGGAGAATTCAAGCTTCTGCATGCGTCGGACTTCGGGGTTCCGCAGCTGCGCCCGCGCGCCATACTCGTTGCTGTCCAGACGGCCCTCCCCGACTTCGAATGGCCTGAGCCCTCAGGTGACGCTGCACCGACAGTCGGCGAATGTTTGGCGGATTTGATGGGTTCGCGGGGTTGGAGCGGCGCGAGTGCATGGGCGAAGCGAGCGAATGCGATCGCGCCCACGCTGGTAGGCGGGTCCAAAAAGCATGGCGGTCCGGACCTCGGACCCACGCGGGCCCGCCGAGCCTGGGAAGCGCTCGGCGTCAATGGCAAGACGATCGCAGAAGATGCACCTGACGCAGATTTCGACGGGCTGCCACGACTGACCGTCCAAATGGCTGCGCGTATCCAGGGGTTCCCCGACGAGTGGGAGATAACCGGACGCAAGACCAACGCCTACCGGCAAGTCGGCAACGCCTTCCCTCCACCAGTCGCAGCAGCCATAGGTCGCCAGATACGCAAGGTGATCGAGGCCGACCGGGCCGACGGCCGACGAGTCGCGTGACGTGCCTCGTCTCGCGCGAGCGAGCAGCATTTTACCGCCGGCTTATCGCTGACGGGACCCTGTCGATCTCGGGCGGAGTGGCGTCGAACGCGGACAAGTCGCAGAAGACAAGCACGACGATCGCGCTGGACATCGCCGAGCGACTCGGCGCGGAAGCGATAGACAAGAAGCTCGACGGGCAGAGGGCCGGAAAGCAGTTCGAGGACGCAGTGTCAGTGTTCGTCTCAGCGACCTTCCCGCACCTGGCATCCCTACGACCTGGGTCCTGGGAGGTCCTCAACGTCGGCGGTTCGAGAGGCACCTACCAGATCGCCAAGTACGAGCCCTACACGCACCTGGACGATCTCGCGGGGGCAATCGACTCTGATCCCACGCTGCAGTCGGTCCTGGGGAACTCGTACGAGATCAGCCCAGACGTGCTCGTCCTCCGCCATCCGGAGAGCGACGAGCAGATCAACGCTGATAAGGACCTCGTCGACAGCGCCACCGCGCAGCGCACGATCATACGTTCGGCGAACCAGGATCGGTCCATCGTCCACGCCATAGTGTCCTGCAAGTGGACGTTGCGGTCAGATCGCGCGCAGAATGCGCGGTCGGAGGCGCTGAACATCATCCGCAACCGGAAGGGCAGGACCCCGCACATCGCGGTGGTGACCGCCGAACCGACCCCGTCGCGACTCGCCTCGCTCGCGCTTGGAACCGGTGATGTCGACACCGTGTACCACTTCGCGCTACCGGAGCTGGTCGATGCGGTGAAGGCTACAGGCAACGACGAGGCCGAGAGCATGCTGAGCATATTGGTGAACGGCAAGCGCCTGCGCGACATCAGCGACCTGCCACTCGACCTCGCCGTCTGAGGATCGACGAGCTACGTCCATTGCGCGGCTCGAACCTGCTGCACCGCGTTCGCCAGAGCGGCCCGGTCCGGGACGTGGAGTCTGCCGAACGTGTGCTGGGCGGGGAGGTTGAGCGAGACGTAGGTGAACGATTCGCCCAACAGGTCCCGCGGCTGCGGCTTCCGCCCGGCCGCACCATCACGAAATGCTGCGTTCCCGATGTACAGCGAGACGACGGTGCGGCCGATCCAGGCGTCGGTTCGGAACAGCGCATCGGCGAGCGGATGCACCCTAAGGTCGAGCCCTGCCTCGCGGATTCCCACCACCGTGAGCAGTTCACGCAAGAACGAGTAGTAGCTATTGCCGATTCGCCACTGCATGGCATCGCGGGCACGCTCTCGGCCGTAACGTTCTGTCGCGAGCCGGACCGCCTCGATGGACGGGTCAGTCAGCATCCATCGAGCAGTCGGATCATCGGCCGCGAAAGCGCGAAACTCCTGATACGTGAACGGCTTTCTGATCTGCTCAAGCGCGTAGTGCAGCACATGCGTCATCGCGAAGCGTGGGTTCCAGTCGCGAATCTCGGTGACTCCTGAGATCTCGCGCTTCTTCACCTCTCCCAGCGCGTGCACAGTGCTGGCTGCAACGGCACGAAGCTCGTCGGACGTCGTGGCGTACGGGACTTTGGTGACGTGAGGCAAAACTATCGCTGCGACTTCAGGCCTCTCGGTCTGCCAGGCGTCGAGGGCTCGACGTGCGCGAGCGCTTCCTGCGAGGCTTTCAACGACATCGTTGCTCGAGGTATGCACCGACCCATTGTTGAAGGCAACTCGGCGCCAACGCAATTCCAGCGGTAGCTAGGGCTCGGTATTGCAGCACTCGCCGCCGCGAGCCATGTGGCGAACGAGGAGGCGACTCATTCCTCGAAATCGAGGAGAGTGCGCCTGTCGGGAATCCAGGGAGCGGCCGCGTGATCGACCGCCGCCACGGCCAATTCGGCCTGAGCAAGTGCGTTGATCGCGTTAGCGATGTACGCAGTGCGCTCGAACTCTACGTCGATCTCGGCCTCGGTCATCGCCTCGTCATCGTCCACGCCCACAAGTAGATCGCGGCAAGGCTGTCATGTACAGCCGAACCGGTGGACCCGTCAGGCCTTGGCGAGGTGTCCTGCCTTCCCTTCGATCCGAAGCCGCGATGCGTCGAAGACCTTGGCTCCGTGCCGACACCGTCGCGCTGGTCCGCGCGCGGTTTCCGCAGTTGACCGCGGGTGAGGTGATGCATCGAATCGTTGCAACCGCGCACGCACCGGGGCGGGGTTACGACGATCAGGTCGGCGCGGGAGTCATCGACCCGGTGGCAGCGCTGACCGCGGAACTACCGAACGAGCGGCAACCACAGAGCGAATCGGTCAGCGCGTATCCGCTGGCACCACAACCCGACCCGCGGCCGCGTCGAATCGCGCTAATTGGCGGGACAATCCTGGCCGTCGCAGTCGCCTGCGCCTACGGCTTGTCGCTGCCGAAGCGCGTCGGGTCCGACGCCTACGACCAGACGAGTACTAGTTGCGCGCGGGGCGCAGTTCGCGGGGCAGCGCAAAGGTCAGTGTCTCGTTGGCCGTGGTCACGGTCTCCACCGAGCCGAAGCCGTGCTCGGCCAGCAGGTCAACCACGCCGCGCACCAGCACCTCGGGCACCGACGCTCCCGACGTCACACCGACCGTCGTCACACCGTCAAGCCAGCCCGGATCGATCTCACGTGCGTAGTCGACGAGATACGACGCATCGGCTCCGTTTTGCAGGGCCACCTCGACGAGTCGCTGCGAATTCGACGAGTTCTGCGAACCGACAACAATGACCAGGTCGCAGTGTGATGCCATCGCCTTGACCGCAACCTGGCGATTCTGGGTGGCGTAGCAAATATCGTCGCTTGGCGGATCCTGCAGCTGCGGGAACTTCTGACGCAGGCGATTAACCGTCTCCATCGTCTCGTCAACCGACAGGGTCGTCTGGGAGAGCCACACGAGCGGCGCACCGTCACGAACCACCACGTCGTCGACGTGGTCGGGTCCATCGACCAGCTGAATGTGCTCGGGTGCCTCACCCGCGGTGCCTTCGACTTCTTCGTGACCCTCGTGGCCGATCAGCAGAATGTCGTAGTCGTCGCGGGCAAAGCGCTTGGCTTCCTGGTGCACCTTGGTGACCAGCGGGCAGGTGGCGTCGATGGTGCGCAGACTGCGCGCCTCCGCGCTCGCATGGACCTCCGGGGACACACCGTGGGCGGAAAACACCACGAGCGCACCCTCGGGAACCTCGTCGGTCTCGCCCACAAAAACAGCTCCACGCTCGGTCAATGTATCCACCACGTGGCGGTTGTGGACGATCTCCTTACGCACGTAAACCGGTGCGCCGTGTTTGTCCAGCGCCCGCTCGACGGTTTCGACGGCCCGGTCGACTCCGGCGCAGTAGCCTCGGGGCTCGGCGAGCAGGACGCGTTTGGTGGCAGACATGCCTCCTACGATACGTGGCCCGCTGTGGCAGAGTGAGAGCATGATCCGTCCTTACTCGGCCCGAGTCGCGGCCGGCCTGCTCGCCACGGTCGTCGAAGAGACCCGAAAACTCCCCACCTACGCCGTTACCTTGCCCATGACCGCGGTCAGCCAGGCGTTACAGGCAGGTATGCGCCTGCAACAGAACGTCGCGGAACTCGCCATCAAGGGTGACACCGTCCTCGACGACATCTTCAACCAGGATGAAGAGCAGCCGCAGTGGGCCCGCTTCGACGAAGACGAGGTCGACGAGGTGCCAGCACCCGCCGACGATTCCGACGCCGCCGCCGCCAGCGGGCGGTTCGCGCTATACACCTCGGCCCCCGACGAAGTCGTGTCGTCGACGAAGGCCCCCGCCAAGAAGTCCGCAGCGGCCCCCTCAGGCGATGCTCCGGAGATCGCCGAGCTCCTCGACTACGACAACCTGACCCTGGCCCAGCTGCGCGCCAAGATCCGGACCGTCGATCTTGACGATCTGACCAATCTGGCCGGTTACGAGAAGTCGAACAAGGCACGTGCCCCGTTCGTCACGATGCTGGAGAACCGGATCGCCGCCAAGGCCGACAAGTAACACCACTGCGGCGTGGCATCTAGCGACTCACCCAACTCGGCCGACAATCCGTGGCCGGTGCGATCGGTCAACACGAAGATTGCCGACTGGATTCATCGACTCGGTCAGATCTGGGTTGAAGGACAGCTCACGCAGATCAACGCGCGACCGGGTACCCGCGTCGCGTTCCTGACCCTGCGTGACCCCGCCGCCGACATGTCGATCTCGGTGACCTGCTCCCCCGATCTACTTGCCCGCAGCCCGGTTCCGCTGACCGAAGGTAGCCGGGTGGTACTCGCCGGGCGCCCGACGTTTTATACCGGGCGCGCGACGTTGTCGTTGCGGGTCACCGAGATTCGGCCCGTCGGGGTGGGTGAACTTCTCATCCGCATCGAACGGTTGCGTCAACTGATGGCCGCGGAAGGGCTCTTCGATTCCCGCCGCAAACGTCCACTACCGTTCCTGCCCAACACAATTGGGTTGATCAGCGGAAAGGCGTCGGCGGCGCAGCGCGACGTTGTGTCGGTGGCGACGAAGCGATGGCCCGCCGTCGCCTTCGACATCCGCGATGCCCCCGTTCAAGGTCCGACGGCGGTCCCGCAGATCCTCAAACATCTTGCCGCACTTGAGGAAAACCCCGCGGTCAACGTCATCATCATCGCCCGCGGCGGTGGCAGCGTCGAAGATCTCCTCCCCTTCTCCGACGAAGCGTTGCTACGGGCCGTCGCGGCAATGACGACACCGGTGATTTCGGCCATCGGGCATGAGCCGGATTCACCGCTACTCGACCACGTCGCCGACATTCGTGCCGCCACACCAACCGATGCCGCCAAGCGCGTCGTCCCCGACGTCGGCGCCGAGCTCGCCGGCGTCGCGTCACTACGGCAGCGAAGCGCGCAGGCGTTGCGCAACTGGGTACATCGGGAGGAAAGCCGCGTCGACGGCCTGCGGGCCCGTCCGGTCATCGCGCGACCGTACGCGTTCCTCGACCATCATCACTCCGACGTGGACCGCATGCGTACCGCCCTGCGCCGCGACGTCACCCGGTCGGTTGACGCGGCCCAGACACGCATCGATCATCTGACCGAACGCCTTGCGACGCTTGGGCCAGCGCAGACGTTGGCGCGTGGGTACGCCGTCGTGCAACGTCTGGACGGCGACGACGCCCACGTCGTCGGGCACACCACCGATATGCCAACCGGAGCGCGACTGCGTATCCGAGTCGCCGACGGCGCCGCGCTCGCCGACGTCACCAAAGGAGATCACCGTGAGTAGCGATGAACGCGAGCCCGTCGAGAAGCTCGGCTACGAGCAGGCGCGCGACGAACTGATCGACGTCGTCGCACAGTTGGAGCGTGGTGGCCTCGACCTGGATACGTCGCTGTCACTGTGGGAACGCGGCGAGGCGCTCGCCAAGCGGTGCGAAGAGCATCTCGCCGGTGCGCGCGAGCGCATCGAAGCGGTTCTGAACAGCGAAGACGACGAGTAGCTAGCTACTTCTTCGGCAGCGGCTGCGCGGCCAGCGTGGCCTGCGCGAGCGTCGTCATGTCGGCGTCGGGGCCTTTGCTGACGATGGCGATCCGCACGTCACCGAGGTCGGTGATCCAGGCCTTGTTCTGGTTCTCCGCTCGGTAGGCCACCCAATTGTGGCCGCCGATCGGTCGCGTTCCGTCACCGAGCAGTGTCGTGTCGTCGTTGGTCGAGCCGTTGTGCGACAGGAAGACGACGAGGTCTTCTTCCTTCGCCGCCGACTGGGTCAACTGGAGGTAGGCGCCGTGGTCGGTGATCCAGCCGACGTTGCTCGCCATCGACCCGCCGACCGGCTGCGTGCTGCCGGAGTTGGGCTTCCACGACGCCGGTGCGGCCGGGTGGCGGATCGGGAATCCGAGCGTCGCGGCGTCAGCGCGGAGTGCGGCGGAGATTTCGAACGGTGGCGTGCGGTCCTCGTCGGCGCGACCCGACAGACCAACCGAGCAATTCTGCGACACCACCGCGATGAAAACGCACAGCGCGATCAACGGCACCAATGACCAGATCATGTCTTTGCTGCTGTTGAGAATCCGTGGTTTCGCTGCCATACCGGCAATTATCCCAGGGCAATGGCCGATGTTCGCAGGCGGGATGAAAGAATGGGACCCATGTCAGATTCGTCCGCAAAACAAGCTCCCGACCGTAACCTCGCGATGGAATTGGTGCGTGTCACCGAAGCCGCGGCATTGGCCGCGGGCCGTTGGGTAGGCCGTGGCGACAAGAATGGCGGGGACGGTGCCGCCGTCGATGCGATGCGCGAACTGCTCTCGACCGTGTCGATGCGCGGTGTCGTCGTGATCGGTGAGGGCGAGAAGGACGAAGCGCCGATGCTATACAACGGCGAGGAAGTCGGCGACGGCCAGGGACCCGAGTGCGACGTCGCCGTCGACCCGATCGACGGCACCACCCTGATGGCCGAAGGTCGCCCCAACTCGATCGCGGTAATCGCGGTCGCCGAGCGCGGCAAGATGTACGACCCGTCGGCGGTGTTCTACATGGACAAGATCGCCGTCGGCCCAGAAGCCAAGGGCGCCATCAACATTAACGAGTCGGTCGAGTGGAACATCCAATCGGTCGCCAAGGCAAAGGGCATCGCCGTTGGCGACGTGACCGTCGTCGTGCTGGACCGTCCGCGCCACGCAGACCTCATCACCAAGATTCGTGCCGCCGGCGCCAAGGTGCGCCTGATCTCCGACGGTGACGTTGCCGGCGCCATCGCCGCGGCTGGCGACTACAGCTCGATCGACATCCTGATGGGTGTCGGCGGAACCCCCGAGGGCATCATCACGGCTGTCGCGATGAAGTGCATGGGCGGCGAGATCCAGGGCAAGCTGTGGCCACGCAACGACGAAGAGCGCCAGAAGGCTCTCGACGCCGGTCACGACCTGGACCGCGTGCTCGGCACCGACGACCTCGTCGGCGGCGACAACACCTTCTTCTGCGCGACTGGCGTTACCAGCGGCGACATGCTGCGCGGCGTCACCTACCGCGCGAATGGCGCCACGACGCGTTCACTCGTCATGCGCTCGAAGTCGGGCACCATCCGTCGTATCGAGAGCGTTCACCGCATGGAGAAGCTGCGCGAGTACGCACGCATCGACCTGTAAGGCGACGCTCACGGCGTCGGCGATACGATGACCGGTGTGAGTGAATCAGCCTCAGCCCCCGAATTCGCGTACTCCGACTTGCTGCCAGCTGGCGCCGACGAGACCCCGTACCGTCTCATCACCACCGAAGGTGTTTCCACCTTCAGCGCCGGTGGTCGGACGTTCCTCAACGTCGAGCCGGAGGCCATCCAGCGTCTGACCGCGGAGGCGATGCACGACATCAGCCACTACCTGCGTCCGGCCCACTTGGCGCAGCTACGCAAGATCATCGACGACCCGGAAGCGTCGGGCAACGACCGGTTTGTTGCCCTAGACCTGCTGAAGAACGTCAACATCTCGGCTGGCGGCGTGCTGCCGATGTGCCAGGACACCGGCACCGCGATCGTCATGGGTAAGAAGTCCGAAGGCGTGCTCACCGGCGTCGACGACGGCGAGGTCATTTCGCGGGGCGTCTACGACGCGTACACCAAGCTCAACCTGCGCTACTCGCAGCTTGCGCCGCTGACGACGTACGACGAAAAGAACACCGGTACCAACCTTCCCGCCCAGATCGAGATCTACTCGACCGAGCAGGGCCCCAAGGGGCCCGAATACAAGTTCCTCTTCATGGCCAAGGGTGGCGGCAGCGCTAACAAGTCATTCCTTTTCCAAGAAACCAAGGCGATTCTCAATCCCAAGCGGATGCTGGAGTTCCTCGACGAGAAGATCCGTTCGCTCGGCACCGCAGCGTGCCCGCCGTACCACCTCGCCGTGGTGATCGGCGGAACGTCGGCCGAGTTCGCGCTGAAGACGGCCAAGTACGCGTCGGCGCACTACCTGGATTCGCTGCCTACCGAGGGCTCCCCCACCGCGCACGGTTTCCGCGACGTCGAGTTGGAGGAGGAAGTCTTCAAACTGACGCAGTCATTCGGAATTGGCGCGCAGTTTGGCGGCAAGTACTTCTGCCACGACGTTCGCGTCGTGCGGTTGCCGCGCCACGGAGCGTCGTGCCCGGTGGCGATCGCGGTGTCCTGTTCGGCCGACCGACAGGCGCTCGGCAAGATCACCGCCGACGGTGTTTTCCTCGAGCAGCTGGAGACCGACCCCGCCAAGTACATGCCGGCGGCCGGTGTCGCCGAGGACATCGAGGGTGGCCAGGTAGTCGACATCGACCTGAACCGTCCGATGCCCGAGATCCTTGCCGAACTGTCGAACTACCCGGTCAAGACGCGGCTGTCGTTGACCGGACCCCTCGTCGTCGCGCGTGACATTGCCCACGCGAAAATCAAAGAACGCCTCGACGCCGGTGAGCCGATGCCCGACTACCTCCGAAATCATCCGGTTTACTACGCGGGTCCCGCGAAGACTCCCGAAGGTATGGCGTCCGGATCTTTCGGCCCGACGACCGCGGGCCGGATGGACAGCTACGTCGAACAGTTCCAGGCGGCCGGCGGATCAATGGTCATGCTGGCCAAGGGAAATCGATCCAAACAGGTGACGCAGGCGTGCGACGCGCACGGTGGCTTCTACCTCGGCTCCATCGGCGGCCCGGCGGCGCGGCTGGCATTGGACTGCATCAAGAGCCAGGAGATCATCGAATACCCGGAACTCGGCATGGAAGCCGTGTGGAAGATCGACGTCGAGAATTTTCCGGCCTTCATCGTTGTTGATGACAAAGGAAACGATTTCTTCACCGATCCGTCGGGTACGGTCAGCGTTCCGCTGAGCGGTATCCGCATCCGTTCCAAGGAGCGATAACGAACATGAGTGACCCGGGCTACCGCATCGAACACGACACAATGGGCGAGGTGCGGGTGCCCGCGGACGCTCTATGGCGCGCCCAGACGCAGCGCGCCGTCGAGAACTTCCCGATCAGTCACCGACCGTTGGAGCGGACGCAGATCCGCGCCATGGGGTTGTTGAAGGCCGCGTGTGCTGCGGTCAACCGCGACCTAGGTTTGCTTGACGCGAGCAAGGCCGAGGCGATCATCGCCGCCGCGACCGAGATCGCGGCGGGAGCACACGACGATCAGTTCCCCATCGATGTGTTCCAGACCGGGTCGGGCACCAGTTCAAACATGAATGCCAACGAGGTCATCGCGTCGCTTGCCGCTGCCGCGGGCGTCGAGGTTCACCCCAATGATGATGTAAATATGTCGCAGTCGTCGAACGACACCTTCCCAACCGCAACCCACGTCGCGGCAACGGAAGCCGTTGTGACGCAGCTGGTTCCGGCTCTGGCGCATTTGGAGTCCGCGTTGGCAGACAAGGCGGCCGCGTGGCGCACCGTCGTCAAGAGTGGACGAACCCATCTGATGGACGCGGTCCCGGTCACGCTTGGCCAGGAGTTCGGCGGATACGCGCGCCAGGTCCAAGCGGGCATCGAGCGAGTGAGCTCGACCCTCCCGCGCGTCGGTGAGCTTCCGATCGGTGGCACGGCCGTCGGGACCGGGCTCAACGCCCCCAACGGATTTGGCGCCCTGGTGACCGCCGAACTCATTCGGTTGACCGGGGTCGACGCATTGTCGTTGGCGACGGATAACTTCGAAGCGCAGGCGGCGCGCGATGGTTTGGTGGAGTTGTCGGGCCAGTTGAAGACCGTCGCGGTGTCGTTAACGAAGATCGCCAACGACGTCCGGTGGATGGGATCGGGACCGCTGACCGGACTCGGCGAAATCTCGCTCCCCGACCTTCAACCCGGCAGTTCGATCATGCCCGGCAAGGTGAATCCCGTTCTGCCCGAGGCAGTTACCCAGGTTGCCGCGCAGGTTATCGGAAACGACGCCGCGGTTACCTGGGGTGGCGGTAACGGCGCATTTGAGTTGAATGTGTACATCCCGATGATGGCGCGCAACGTCCTCGAGTCGATTACGTTGCTCACCAACGTTTCTCGGCTGTTTGCCGACCGATGCATCGTCGGCTTGGTGGCGAACGAGGACCGTTTGCGGACTCTGGCGGAGAGTTCACCGTCTATTGTGACACCGCTCAACAGCGCCATCGGCTATGAAGAAGCAGCCGCCGTAGCTAAGCAGGCGTTGAAGGAAGGCAAGACAATTCGCCAGACAGTGATCGATCGGGGCCTCATCGGCGATAACCTCAGTCTCGAGGAACTTGACCGGCGACTCGATGTGCTGAAGATGGCAAACCTGGATCACGAACGATAGGAACTTCGATGGCCGACCTCCGTGCGTTTCCCACCGATTGGCGGCGCGCATTGGTACTCGTCGCGCATCCCGACGACCCGGAATACGGGATGGCAGCGGCCGTCGCGCGGTGGACGTCGGAGGGACGAGAAGTCCTGTACGCCTTGGCCTCCAGCGGCGAAGCCGGGATCGAAGGACTCGACCCGGTTGAGTGCGGTCCGCTGCGTGAAGGCGAACAACGAGCGTCGGCCGCAGTGGTTGGCGTCGACCATGTTGAGTTCTGGGGTTTCCCCGACAGTCGATTGGCGAACACCGCCGAGCTGCGCGCCAAGGTGGTCGAGACGATCACGCGGCTGCGGCCAGACGTCGTGCTGAGCTTGTACGGCGGGCCCGAGTGGGCTCCCGGAATGCCCAACCAGCGCGACCACATGGAGTTTGCCGCCGCAGTGGTCGAGGCTTACGACTCACTGGATGCTCCGCCGCGATGGCTGTTCGTCAACGGACCGAATCCGACGTACGCCGTCGACGTCGGGGAGTTCGTCGACGCCGCGGTGAAATCCCTTGCCGCACACGATCGCTACCTCGCGGTACTCGATCCGTCGACCCCGGTGATCGAGCAGGCACGCAACACGGTGTCGATGACCACGCAGCCGCGCAACGACTTCGGCGGTGCGGTGGCAAGCACATTCGAGTTGGTGCGCGGCGCGTAGCTAGCTTCCGGCCGACGTCCCCAGCAGCGACGGGATCAGGCTCAGCGCACTGTTCGCCAGTCCGGTGAGGATGCCGTTCGAGTTGGCTCCGCTGGGTGTCGTCGTGTTGGGTGCGTCCGCGGTCGGAGCAGCCTTGTTGACGCCGATGGTGATCTTCGGATCCTTGGCCGGGTCAAGCCAGACCAGGATCTTCTTCATCGTTTCCTTGTCGATCGCGACGCAACCCTGCGTCGGCTCACCGTTGGTGACGTGCAGGAACATCGCCGACGCCTTGCCGGGTGTGCGCTGCGGGTTGTGCGCGATGTTGACCGCGTAGTCGTAGACCGGGCCCGAGTTGTACAGGTTCTCGCTGTCGCCACCGGGGCTGCGGCCCTGAACGTGGGTGTTGTAGGTGGCCGACTTCATGTTGGAGTCCCACCAGTCATTGGTGGTGGCCTGGAAGTAGGGCATCTTGGTACCCGGGTTGGCATCGCGGCCGAACGCCTGGTCAAGCGCGAAGGTGCCTTCCGGCGTGCGCGGGACGTTGTCCTTCGGCTCACCGATTCCCTGCGATCCGACGTACGCCTTCACCGGGCCGGCAAACGTGGACCACTTGCCGTCGGCGGCTTTCTCAAATGCGGTCAGGGTAGCCGTGGTGTCCGACGCCTTGGGTGACGTCACGACGATCATCTGCGACGTGGCACCGGAAGTTCCCGGCGTAGACGTACCGTCGGAAGAACCACCCAAGCTCGCGAGCGAGTTGAGGACGCTGTCAACCAACGTGCCGCCACCGTTCGTCAATGGCGACGCCGGGGCAGGGCTCGATGGCGTCGGGGCAGCCGACGCGATGGTTGGAACCGCGATGAGCGACATGACTGCCGCGAACACCACGAGTCCCACTAACCTCATTTGCCTCATAAGTAACTTCAGCACCACACAAGTGTGCCAAAGGTCAACGGCTCGTGAGTCACGTGAACGTCACAGTGCAGTTGTGATCTGGTCACCGATGTGACGAGTACCACCTCCTCACCCCCAAAACCGCCCGAGAGCGGGGTCAAATCCACATATGGGCGCCAGAGCCCGCTCAGGTGTGGTTTTGGGGGAAAGTCACGGTCGCGGAGAACTCCAGCCCGACGGCGTCGGCGACCTTCAACGTCCCCATCATCAGCGAGAACGGCTTAAGCCCGACGTCCGAGTGCCGAACCGTCGTCGACGACGACACTCGCCACCCGTCGGATTCCTGCTCCACACCAACATCGACGGAGTGTGGGGCGCTTCGTCCACAAATCGACAGCGTCCCCGACACTCGATACCCACCCTCAACTGCGACGACGCTGTCACCATCGAAGGCGATTTCGCGATACTTCTTCGCCTGCAACGACTTCAGCGCATTTCCACGGGCGACGCTCCTCTCCGGGCCACTGAGGGGCGTCAGCCCACCCTCACCACGGAGAACTTGCAGGGAGTCGACGACGACGCGCAGCTCTACTCGCCGCGGCACATCGTCGTCGACCTCCACCTGTCCCGACCACTCATCGAACCCGATCGTCAACCTGTGCCCGGCCTTGGCCGCCGGACCGGCGACATCAGTCTTGACCAGCAGCTCGCCGCAATCGGGGCCAAGTTTCCACGTGTTACTCACCCGGCGCGAACTCCTCCAGCATGTCGGTCACCAGCGCCGCAATCGCCGACCGCTCGCTACGCGTCAACGTGATGTGCGCGAACAGCGGGTGTCCCTTTAGCTTCTCGATGACCGCCGCAACACCGTCGTGGCGCCCGACGCGCAGATTGTCGCGCTGCGCGACGTCGTGAGTGAGGACGACGCGCGATCCGGTACCCAATCGCGACAGCACGGTCAACAGCACGTTGCGTTCCAGCGATTGAGCCTCGTCGACGATGACGAACGAGTCGTGCAACGACCGCCCGCGGATATGTGTCAGCGGCAGCACCTCAAGCATCCCGCGGCTCAACACCTCGTCGATTACCTCGGGGGAAGCTAGTCCTTCGAGAGTGTCGTAGACGGCCTGCGCCCACGGCCCCATCTTCTCGTCGGCACCACCGGGAAGGTAGCCAAGCTGCTGGCCGCCGACGGCATACAGCGGACGGAACACTACGACCTTCCGTTGCGTCCGGCGCTCCAGCACCGCTTCCAGCCCAGCGCACAGCGCCAGCGCCGACTTTCCGGTACCCGCTTTGCCGCCGAGCGACACGATGCCAACGCTGTCGTCGAGGAGAAGGTCAAGCGCCACCCGCTGCTCGGCCGATCGGCCGTGCAGGCCGAATGCCTCCCGATCACCCCGTACCAGCTGAATCTGCTTTGCCGAGTTCACGCGGCCCAGCGCCGACGATCCGTTGGCCAAGAGCCGAATACCCGTATGGCACGGCATGTCTCGCGCTTCGTCGACGTCGATGACTCCGTCGGCGAACAGTGCGTCGACGGCCGCGGTTTCCACCTCAAGCTCCGCCATCCCCGACCATCCCGAAACCACGACGTCCTGCGCGTGATACTCGTCGGCATCGAGCCCGACAGCACCCGCCTTGACGCGCAGCGGCGTGTCCTTCGACACGAGGGTGACGTCTTTACCTTCCGCACGAAGGTTCAACGCGCAGGCCAAGATCCGGGAGTCGTTGTCCGCGGTGCGGAATCCGGCGGGCAACACCGACGGATCGGTGTGGTTGAGCTCTACCTGCAGAGTTCCATCGTCATTTCCAATCGGAATCGGCAAATCGAGCCGACCGTGCTGCAGTCGGAGGTCATCGAGCATCCGCAGTGCTTCACGGGCGAACCAGCCGAGTTCGTGATGATGGCGTTTGCCCTCGAGTTCGCTGATGACGACCAACGGGAGAACGACGCGGTGTTCCTCGAATCGTGTGACGGCCCAAGGATCGGACAGCAGCACGGAGGTGTCGAGGACATAAGTGCGAGTAGTCACTTCAGGGCTCCTACGCGTGCACGGCACCCGTGCCCGCAAGTGTGCGGTGACCGGTCGGTTCTTGCTCGTCGTCGCCGTTAGGTGACGCGAACGAGGACCGGGGCCGGCCCTCTCGCTGCGCTGTTCGCTACCACGATTTGAACCTCCCGGATGGACCACTTCCCCGCAGTCCATCAAGGCTCAAACTACGCCGACGCCCCCCACGATCGAGGACCGTAGGGGGCGTGTCGGTATGAAATTTGGGTTAACGCAAGCCTTCTCAGCCAGCCGCCAATGCGAGGATTCGCTGGCGGGCTTCTTCGGCGTCGGCGCTAAGGCCGTCGACGCTGTTGAGCTTGACCTGGTCGACGAGGGTCGCCGCGATCTTCGCCGTGGTCGACGCGTCTTCGTAGCCAGAGATCAGGTCCCACTCGGCGTCGAAGTTAGCGATGTCCGAACCAATTTTCTCCAGCGAGCTCAGTGCACGATCGATGGCCAGAACAGCGCCATCCTGATCTGCGACGAACCCCGCGTTCAGGAATGAACCGAAGGTCGTTGCCTGCGCCGCGTCGTCACCCGAAATCTTGGCGAGGATTTTGCCGTACACCTCGTCGTCGACGATCGCGGATAGCTTCTCGATGAATGCGACGCACTGGTTCTCGTGCACCGCCATGAGCGCGAGCGTGTCGAGCGGTCCGAGGCCCTTCACACGCTCGGGGCGCTGACGGTATCCCTGCGTCACATGATGGAGGCGACGTTCTTCAGCGTCGAGCGGATCGATCGCCCGGGTCACGACGAGGAAGTCGCGCAGCACGATCGCGTGGCGGTTGTCCTCGGCCGTCCACACGCCGACGAGCTGACGCCAGTCGGAGAACGCCGGGAAATGGATCGCCAGCACACGGTGGTACGACGGCAGGTTGTCCTTGGTGAGGAGCAGCGCCAACGTTGCGGCGCGCACCTCGGCCGACATGGTCTGCTCCGACGGATCCCAATCTTCACCGCCGAGGAACGCGAAGTTGCGTCCGGCATCCCAGGGAACCCAGTCGTGCGGATTCCACACCGTCGCGAGTTCGGTGTGCTCTTCGGCGATCTCGGGGAGAGCCTTCTCCAGCGAGACGATCAGTTCGTCCTCAGGCAGTACAGTCACCGCCTCAGGATACAGCCGATCAGATGCGGCTCATCAAGCCCCACGACTCGAGGCCGTCGTAGAGCGGGAAGTCGAGCGCCAGTGTGGACACACGCGCGCGCAACGCGGAAACATCGGCCGACGAACCGGCCGCCAGCGCGGTGCCGATGATGTCGGCGACCTCGGTAAACTGCTCGGCACCAAACCCGCGACTTGCCAGCGCGGGAGTACCGATACGCAGCCCCGACGTCACCATCGGCGGACGCGGGTCGAACGGAACGGCATTGCGGTTGACGGTGATGCCAACCTGGTGCAGCAAATCCTCTGCCTGCTGGCCGTCGAGCGAGCTGTTGCGTAGATCGACGAGGACGAGGTGGACGTCGGTGCCGCCGGTGAGAACCGAAACACCCGCCTTCTCGACGTCGGCACCGCCGAGGCGGTCGGCGAGGATCTTGGCGCCCTCCAGCGTGCGACGCTGGCGCTCGGCAAATTCGTCGGTGCCGGCGATCTTCAGTGCCACTGCCTTGGCCGCGATGACGTGCATGAGCGGACCGCCCTGCTGGCCGGGGAAGACCGCCGAGTTGAGCTTCTTAGCCCATTCCTGCTTGGCCAGGATGATCCCCGACCGTGGGCCACCGAGCGTCTTGTGGACCGTTGACGACACAACGTCGGAATGCGGAACCGGGTTGGGGTGCAGTCCGGCGGCAACCAGCCCGGCGAAGTGAGCCATGTCGGTCCACAGGTACGCCCCGACCTCGTCGGCGATCGAGCGGAACGCTTCGAAATCAAGTGTGCGCGGATAGGCGGACCAACCGGCGACGATCACCTTCGGCTTGGTGTCCAAGGCGATCTTGCGCACCTCGTCCATGTCGACGCGGAAGTCTTCCTTGCTGACACCGTAGAAGGCGTTCTCGTAGAGCTTCCCGGAGAAATTCAGGCGCATGCCGTGCGTGAGGTGTCCGCCATGCGCGAGGTCGAGGCCGAGCATCGTCTCGCCCGGTTCCATCAGCGCCATCAGCACCGCGGCGTTTGCCTGCGCGCCGGAATGGGGCTGGACGTTGGCAAAGTCGGCGCCGAACAGTGCCTTCGCGCGGTCACGGGCAATGTCTTCGACGACGTCGACATATTCGCAGCCGCCGTAGTAGCGACGACCCGGATAGCCCTCGGCGTATTTGTTGGTGAGCACGCTGCCCTGCGCCTGAAGCACAGCCCGCGGAACGAAGTTCTCCGACGCGATCATCTCGAGGGTGTCGCGCTGACGACTCAATTCGCCGTTCATCGCAGCCGCGACGTCGGGATCAAGATCGGCCAACGACATCGAATTGACGGACTGGGCCGCTGAGTCACTCATGCTGACAAGTTTATTGCCAGTTCCGCACGCAGCGCAGACGGGGTCAACGGTTCGTCGAGCAGCCTGCCAAAACGAGCGAGTCGGTCGGCGACTGGAACCGCGTCGAGCCACTGCCCCAACAGTCGGTAGCCCTCGACGTAGGTGCTGATATACGCACGCCAGAGCGGCGACGTCAGGAAGCGCAACATCTGTCGCGCACGGTTCGGTGGGGCCAGCAGCCAGGTCTGCAGGAACTGCGCGACAGTGTCTTCGTCGGCACCCTGATCGTGAAGGAGAAGTGCCGCGTCTTGACGCACCGACAGCAGCCCACCGGTTGCCTGCCCCACGCGCTGCGCGCGCTCACCGTCGAAACGCAAGCCGAGGTCGGCGTAAATCTCCTGCGCCCAGATCCCCCACTCGGGTCCGACGGCCGCCTGCAACGCGTGGTCGGCGAGCCCTTCGGCCATGAGGCACTGCGGCGTATTGACCAGGAAGATCGCCTGCTCGTGCTGGCCGGCGCCGAGGAGCAACTGCTCCTTGCGGCAGTGCTCGGTGTGATGGCCCGGGTATGCCTCGTGCGCGATCAGGTGCGGCAACGACGACATGTACTGCGTTAAGTCGCCATTGATCGCCACCTTCGACCGGTAACCGCCCAGGTAGTAGTTGAACCCCGACCACGGTTTGTCGGAGACGACCTCAAACTCGACGGTTTCGTTGTCCGGCAACGGAAATTCGACGCGGACTCGATCGCGCAGGGCGCTGGCGAACGCGTCGACGCATTCGGCGACCCGATCCGCGGGGATCTCGTCCCGACGCCGGTGGTCGGCATACGCCGAGGCAAGGTCACTGCGCGGCGCGTCAAGCGCCTGGGCGAGGCGTTCGTGCGCGTCGCGGTAGACCTGCGGGTCGGCCGTCTCGATGTCGACGTCAAAGTAGGCACGCACTTCGTCGATGAACGGGATTTGCTCGCCCGCGAACTTTCGGGCCGACACTTCCAACGCGCGCAAATGGTCGTCGACGAATCGCGCCCGATCGTCGGTCCGATCACCCGGCAATTCGGCACGCAAAGCCCTTGCCCGACTGGCCAACTCGGCAGGTATCGGCTGCGGACCGTTCTCGACCTCGGCGCGTAGCCGCGGATCGCCGATGTAAGCGTCGACAAATCCCGACTCCAGTCGATCGAACGCGAGCCCCAGCCGCAGGTACTCCCGCGTCAGTGTTGCCTCCATAAGCTCACCACGATAGCGACGCCGGTGCCATCGTGCCGTGCACACGTGCCTAAGCTAGGTCAATGGCACGCGACAGCAGCGGACGCGACCCCAGTTTGTATTTGGAACTGGATCGCAAGCAATGGCGAAACTTGCGCCAGTCGATGCCGATGGTCCTCACCGAAGGTGAGCTCGACCAACTCGTGGGTCTCGGCGAGCAGATCGACCTCGAGGAAGTCGCCGACGTCTACCTGCCGCTGTCCCGACTCATCCATCTGCGCGTGGCAGCTCGGCAACGCCTCTACGCCGCAACGTCGACGTTCCTCGGCGAACTGCAAACTAGCCGTCAGGTCCCGTTTGTCATCGGTATCGCGGGGAGCGTCGCGGTCGGTAAGTCGACGACGGCGCGCGTGCTCGCCGCACTTCTCGCCCGCTGGGACTCGCATCCGACCGTCGACCTGGTGACGACCGACGGATTCCTCCTACCGACCGCGGAGCTTGAACGTCGAGGACTCATGCACCGCAAGGGATTTCCCGAATCGTACGATCGTCGGGCGTTGTTGCGGTTCGTCACCGAGGTGAAGTCGGGAGCCCGCGAGGTGACTGCACCGGTCTATTCGCACCTCACCTATGACCGTGTCCCCGACGTCATGCATTACATCCGGCAGCCCGACATTCTGATCGTCGAGGGCCTCAACGTGTTGCAGACCGGTCCAACTCTCATGGTCTCCGACCTGTTCGACTTCTCCATCTACGTCGACGCCAAGATCCGCGACATCGAGCAGTGGTACATCTCCCGATTCCTGCAGATGCGCACGACGTCATTCGCCGACCCCAATTCGCATTTTCACTCGTACGCGGGGTTGACCGACGATCAGGCAACTGTTGCGGCAAGCGATATTTGGATGTCCATCAACCGGCCGAACCTCATTGAGAACATTCTGCCGACGCGCCCCCGCGCAACCCTGGTGTTACGCAAGGACTCTGACCACTCGATCAATCGAGTGCGCCTGCGGAAGCTGTAGATCGCAGCGCGCGTTCATCGAGACCGGCCGGGTAGTGCCCGGCGATCGCAATCCGGTTCCAGGTGTTGATCATGGCGATCGACGCCACGATCTGACCGAGTTCGTAGTCGTCGAAATGTGTTCGCGCCTCGGCGAATACGTCGTCGCTGACACCGTCGGCCCCGATGTTGGTGATCGCTTCCGTCAACGCAAGCACGGCGCGCTCACGGTCGTCGAAGAAATCACCGGCTTCATGCCACGCGGCGACGATGCCGATGCGCAGCGGATCCATTCCAAGCTCCAGCGCGTCCTTGACATGCATGTGCAGGCAGTACGCACATCCGTTCAGCTGAGATGCACGGATTTTGATCAACTCGTTGAGTGCAGGATCGACGTCCATGGCCGACGCGCGCTGTAGCGCGACGAGTGCCTTGTAGACGGCGGGATTATTCTTCGGAATCCACATCCGGGTCGATTCGTTACTCATTTCGCTACTCCGTCAAGCCATTCGGTGAATGTGGTTTCGGTGGTGATGTGTTCCCCCGACGGGCTGAGTCCGCCGTCGCGCATCGCCTTGCCCCCGAAGTTGACCGCGATGACCCAGCGGGGTCGGCCTCTACGCTTGGCAACGGCCCGCGCGACGTCGGCCAGATCCATCTCCTGTGGACCAGCCACTTCGACGACCGGTCCCGCGCCGTCGAGTGCCACCTGCGCGAGTACCGCGGCGCCGTCGACGGCAGCTAGTGGTCGGGTGCGCATATGGGCGATCGCGCCGATGGGTCCGAAACTCAGCGAATCCATGAGCGTGGCCGCGAGTTCGAACCATTGCGTCGTGCGCACCAAGGTGACTGAATCGCCGAGTCGGTGCCGATAGATTTCTTCCTGCCGAGCCTTGCCCTGGTAGTAGCCCATCTTCGAGTTAAGTTGGGGCACTGCGGCATTGACGATCGACAAGCAAACAACTCGTTTCACGCCCGCTGCCTTCGCCGCGGCGGAGACGTTCTCGGCGACGGTTCCGAAGAAGTCGATCGACACCTTCGCACGGGTCGAGATTGAATTGACCGCCTCCACAACGACGTCCACGCCAGCCATCGCCGCATCGAGCCCTGCGCCGGTGTACGCGTCGACACCGGTTCCGCGGTGCGCGCGAACGACATCCGCGCCGGCCGCCTCTAGTTTTGCCGCAACCTCGCGGCCCATGACTCCTGTTGCACCGAGCACCAAAATTTTCATGCACTCACCGTAGCTGCCGATTGACATACATTCTCAGGTCAATTCACATGCGGTAATTTAGGTCAATGTCCCCTGCGCCGGTGCCACCGACCGATCATTGGGCGGCCGTCGCCGAACGTCTTGGAACCGACCTGTTCCTCGACCTTCAGCCAGACCCGCTGACAAGCAAACACGGGCGCGGTGCTGGCCTACGCAAGGCGCTGGGCATCCAGTTGCGTGCCGCGATCACCGACGGTCGACTGCCCGCGGGAACACGGCTGCCGCCCTATCGATCGCTTGCCGCCGACCTCGGGGTCGCTCGCGCGACGGTGTCCTCCGTCTATACCGAATTGATTGCCGAAGGATGGCTTGTCGCCAAGCAGGGTTCGGGAACACGGGTCGCACACGGGCCGAGTCTGCTCACCGAGTCCGCCCTGCGTCGGACGCAATTACCCTCTCCCCCACACGATTTCACGCTTGGCGTCCCGACCGCGGCGCTGTTTCCGCGGACGGATTGGATAGCTGCGACGCGCGTGGCGATGACAGCTGCCCCGAATGCCGCGTTCGGGGCACCGGACCCGCAGGGGGCGCGGGTGCTCCGCGAAGAATTGGCTCGATATCTGGCGCGCGTTCGGGGAGTACGTACAACCGCCGACAACATCATCCTCACGACATCGGTACACACGGTGATGAAGACGCTGAGTCAGTTCGTATTTGGCGAGACTGCGGCCGTCGAAGGTCTGAACCTGCCGATTCATCGGATGGCCATCGAAGCGGCGGGTACCGCCACTGTGCCGCTGCCCGTCGATGCCGACGGCGCCGCCATCGACGCGTTGAGCGTGTTGGCTGATCCGGTGTCGGCAGTGGTGCTCACCCCGAGCCATCAGTTTCCGACCGGCGTCGCCCTGAGCCCGACGCGGCGCGCGCAAGTTGTCGAGTGGGCATTGCGGACCGGCTCCTACGTCGTCGAAGACGATTACGACGGTGAACTGCGTTACGACCGCGAGCCGGTCGGCGCGTTGCAAGCACTGGCGCCCGATCGGGTGATCTACACCGGTTCGGTCAGCAAGACATTGAGCCCCGCGGTACGAGTCGCGTGGATCGTCCTGCCCGACGATCTGGTTGACCAGGTGCTCGAACCGAAGGGGATCCGCGAGCCCGACGCGAGCATCGTCGATCAGCTGACCCTGGCGCAGATGATCGCGTCCGGCGCCTACGACCGTCATGTGCGTCGATCCCGACAGTTCTACCGCAAGCGTCGAGACCTGTTGGTAGACAGGCTCAATCAGGCCGGAGTCGACGTTGCAGGAGTGTCCGCCGGACTGCACGCGGTCGCCGATTGTCCGGTCGAGATCGAGGATTCAGTCATCGCACGCGCGTGGGCGGCCGGTTGTGGCGTCTATGGCCTGAGCGTGTTTGAACACCCGCGACATATCAAGACACGTGGCGGGATTGTGATCGGCTTCAGCGCACCATCCGATTCGACGTTCGCTGCCGATGTAGAGATGCTCACTCGCACTATTTCCCGAATCGACGACTGCGCGCCGCGTAGTCACGAAGCGCGCGTAGAAAGTCGACGCGCCGAAACTCGGGCCAGTAGGCGTCGGTGAACCAGATCTCCGAATAGGCGCTCTGCCACAACAGGAAACCAGAAAGACGTTGTTCGCCGGAGGTGCGGATGACGAGGTCGGGATCGGGTTGACCCTGTGTGTACAGGTTGCGATCGATCGCTTCGACGGTCACCGCGTCGATCATCTCTCGCGGCGTCGCACCGACGTCGGCGGCTTTCGACAGCAGCGATTGAACGGCGTCGACGATCTCCTGCCGACCGCCATAGCCAACCGCTACGTTGACGTTCATTCCGGTGCGACTGTCGGTGCGTGCCGATGCGGTGCGCAATCGTTGAGCAACGGCGTCGGGCAGATCGTGCAGGGTTCCGACGATGCGGACTCGCCAATCACCGTCGGGTGCGGAGATCTCATCGACGATGTCGGGGACGATCTCCATCAAGGCATCCAGTTCGTCGGAAGCCCGCTGAAGGTTCTCGGTCGACAACAGGTAGATGGTGACGGTTTTGATGTCGAGTTCGGAACACCAGGAAAGCATTTCTGCGATTCGGGCGGCACCGACGCGATGGCCGGCGCTGACATCTTCAAACCCGGCCTCGCGCGCCCACCGACGATTGCCATCGCAAATGATCGCAACGTGGCGGGGATTTTGGGACGGATCCATGAGTTGCACGAGGCGCCGCTCATACACTTGATAAAGCGGCCGGCGCATACGGTCAGGCAGAATCTTCACCTACGCAACTCCTGTCTCTGCCTGACGCTTCATCACCTTGAGACACTTTACGCGCTCACCTGAGGCACAAACCTACGGTAGCGTAGGTTGTATGGTCACTGCTTCCCCGAGCGACGAATCCGCGGCGGTCAAACCCCGACTCCGCGGCGTCATCCATCAATACTCGGCGATGGTTGCGGTCGCCGCGGGTATCGCGCTCGTCATCGGCGCCGCTCTGCTGCGCGGAACCGGTGCCGCGCTCGCGACGACGATCTACGCGATAACCATCGTCGCTCTCTTCACCGTAAGTGCGACGTATCACCGCGTGACGTGGAAGACGGTTCGCGCACGAACCATGATGAAACGGGCCGACCATTCGATGATCTTCCTCTTCATCGCGGGGTCCTACACGCCCTTTTGCGTACTCGGGCTCGACAGTCCGACGCGGTGGTGGGTGCTCGCGGTGGTGTGGGGTGGCGCCCTTGCCGGCGTCATCCTGAAAGTCAGTTGGCCTGCCGCTCCGCGTTGGCTGGGCGTCAGTCTGTACATCCTGCTCGGCTGGGTGGTCATCGCGGCAGCACCGCAACTCATTAGTCACTGCGGATGGCTCGTCATTATTCTGCTGTTCATCGGCGGCGTGTTGTATAGCGTCGGCGGCATTCTGTATGCCACACGCTGGCCAGATCCGTGGCCAACGGTGTTTGGACATCACGAGTTCTTTCACGCCTGCACGGCAGTCGCGGCCATCGCTCACTACATCGCCGTATGGCTGGTAATCACCGCATAAGCAGGGGCGATATCCTTGGCGGGTGCATACACCCGCGACCGACACCTTGCGCCGTGCGCGCGGGCTCGTCGCGGGCGGATTGTCGGGGGCGACGAGTATTGCCGCTCATGGATTTGCTGGCGGAGCTGCGCCGTCGGGTGCCTCGATCGCCTTCCTCACCGTCGCATGCGCTGCGTTCGGTGTCATCGTTTCGCAAGTTCGCGGTAACCGACCCGGTGTTTCGACGCTCCTGATGACGATCGTCGTGGGCCAGGCCGTGGGACATATCGCGTTGACCGTCGGCATGAACCACGGGCACCATGCGACGCTGCTGTCGGGACTCACCCCGACAATGGTCGGATTCCACGCCGCCACAACGATTTTCGACGTTGCGCTGATGCTTCTCGTCGAGTCGACGGTGATTTCCGCTCTCGGTCTGCTGTGGCGGTTAGCTTCTCCGACAACGGGATCCATCGCACCGATGCGGCCGCTGTGGGCCGTGCTCGCACAACCCGCTATCGCCGACCGCGGCGTCGTTGTTGCGGCAAGCGGGATCACCCGCGGCCCACCCCGCTAACTCATTTCACGCTATTTCCGTTGCGCGCCTGGTTAATCCGGTGCGCTAGTTCCCTATTGCTCGTTCCTCTTATGCTGAAATGAGTTTCTTCGTGTCTGTTGTCCCCTTTTTGCGGCGCCTGCATTTCTACGCGGGCATCCTTGTCGCACCGTTCTTGATTGTCGCCACGATTAGTGGCGCCATCTACGCCCTCGCACCATCCATCGAACAACTCGCGTACCGCGACTACCTGCATGCGCAGACCGACGGACCACCCGTCGCGGTTTCGCAACAGGTCAACGCTGCCCGCGCGGTCCTGCCCGGCCTCACTCCGACTGCCGTTCAGCCCGGCAGCGACGCAACCACCACGCGTGTCCTCTTCGACGATCCCGCCCTCGGCGACTCCGAACGAAGGGCCGTCTTCGTCGATCCGGCGACAGCGCGGCCCCAGGGCACTCTCGTCGTTTACGGCAGTTCCGGTGCCCTCCCATTCCGCACCTGGATCGATCGACTTCATCGCGACCTCCACCTCGGCGAGCCCGGTCGGCTGTATAGCGAGATTGCGGCGTCCTGGCTTTGGGTGATCGCCCTTGGCGGATTGGCGTTGTGGGTCAACAGGTTTCAGAAGCGACGCCGCGCCGGGCATCCTGCTCGACTGCTGGCGATCGAACGTCGGCGCGGTTCGGGCCGCACGCTCGACTGGCACGGTGTCGTCGGCGTGTGGCTGGTCGTCGGACTGGTCTTCTTGTCGGCGACCGGGCTCACGTGGTCTCGATACGCAGGCGAGAACGTCAGCGATCTACGCACCGCTCTCAGTTGGAATGCGCCGTCCCTCGACGCGCAGGCAGCCGGCCACTCCTCAAATAGCGTGAGCACCAACATTTCCCGGCTCGACGCCGTGCTTGCCAGCGCGCGCGGGGCTGGCCTCGACGGCGTCGTAGAAGCATCGATTCCGACTGACACGATGACGCCCTACGAAGTGGCGCAGTCGCGCGTCGCGTGGCAGTTCTCCCGTAGTTCGGTGGCCATCGACGGCTCGACCCTCGCGGTAGTCAATAGCGTGCGATTCGCCGACTGGCCGTTCGTCGCGAAACTGGCGGAATGGGGCATCCAGCTCCACATGGGCATTTTGTTCGGCCTGGTGAGCCAACTCGCCCTGTTCGCCCTGTGCGTCGCGCTACTCACCGTGATCGTGCGCGGCTACCTGATGTGGTGGCGGCGCCGCAGCGAGTCCAGTCTTGCTGGCGCCGCACCGGCATCGGGGACGTGGCGCAAAGTGCCCGTCCCCGTGGTTGCCGGGATCGTGGTGGTCGCGGCGGTCATCGGTTGGTACCTACCGCTGTTCGGGATTCCACTGCTTGCGTTCCTGGTAGTCGACGCCGCGGCGCGAGCGGTTTCAGCGCGCTAAGCGGCCGCGCTTAAGCGACGTAGCACCCGCTCGGTCACCGCCCAGTCCATGCACTTGTCGGTGACCGAGCGGCCGTAGACGAGCGGCTTGGCGTCGGGCGATTGCGCACCGGCTTCCAGGAAGCTTTCCAGCATCACACCGCTGATCGACGTGTTCCCGGCGGCCAACATATCGGCGATCTCCCCGGCAACGTCGGCCTGTCGCAGATGATCTTTGCCCGAATTGGCGTGCGAGCAATCGATCATGACGCGTTGTGGCAGTTCGGTTTTCGCAATCACGGCAACGGCTGTCGCGATCGAGTCAGCATCGTAGTTCGGCCCCGACGTCCCGCCGCGCAGGATGACGTGGCAGTCCTCATTGCCCGCGGTCTCGACGACCGCACCCTTACCGAAGTCGTCGACGCCGAAGAAAACATGTTGCGCGGCAGCGGCATTCACGCCGTCGACGGCTACCTGAATGTTGCCGTCGGTGCCGTTCTTGAAGCCGATCGGCATCGACAGCCCGGACGCCAGCTGGCGGTGGACTTGCGATTCGGTGGTTCGCGCACCGATCGCTCCCCACGCGACAGCGTCGGCGATGTACTGCGGGCTGGTCGGCTCGAGGAACTCGCATCCGACGGGCAGCCCAAGGTCGATGATGTCGAGGAGCAGCGACCGCGCGGTCCGCAAACCACGCTCGACGTCGAAGGTTCCGTCCATTCCTGGATCGTTGATGAGGCCCTTCCAACCGACGGTCGTGCGTGGCTTCTCGAAGTAGACGCGCATGACGATCTTCAACGTGTCCGCGTATTCGGCGGCCAGCGGTGCCAGGCGTCGGGCGTAGTCGAGTGCGGCGATCGGATCATGGACGGAGCACGGCCCGACGACTACCAGTAACCGATCGTCGCGGCCGGCGATGATCGCGGCGATCTCATCGCGGTCCCGCTGCACCGTCAACGCGCGGCGAGCGGTGAGTGGCAATTCGGCGCGCAGCGTGTCCGGCGAAGGAATTGCCCGGAAGGATTTGATCCGACGGTCGGAGGTCGACGTCGAGGAGATTTCTGGCGTGGTGGTCATGGTTGGCCTTTCACTGGTGGGCGCTCATTAAGGGGTTCCCGCGTCATGGGCCGCACCGCGAATGTCGTTCAGGGCCACCCAGAAACGCAAAAGAGCAGCTACCTTCAACGGTTGCTGCTCGGGGCTCCGGGTGGTGGGTACGCGAAACTAGCGCTTCATCGCAGGCTCACCCGGAGCCTCGATAAAGCGCCAATAGGCGCGCACTGTGCTGATCACGCCGACCACGGTAGCACGCACCGATAAAGTCGGCAGAATGCAGTCAGCCACCGGCCATCGGGTCCTCCTCATCCGCCATGGTCAGACCGAATGGGCGCTATCGGGCCGACACACGGGTCGCACCGACATTGACCTCACGCCGGTCGGCGAAGGGGGCGCGCGTGCCTTGGCACCGCGGATAGCCGAGTTTGCCCTCGACGACCCGTACGTCATCTGCTCACCCCGACTCCGTGCCCAACGGACCGCGGCACTCGCTGGCCTCGACGTCGACGAGACAACCGAACTGGTCGCGGAGTGGGACTACGGCGACTACGAAGGCCTCACCCGACTGCATATCCAGGCC
>QIRE01000056.1_pt1 | contig 30402 bp, 29 predicted proteins | sample 2940141 | NCBI WGS metagenome assembly QIRE01 (sample SAMN09273532, study PRJNA473421) | Gut metagenome, whole genome shotgun sequencing project. | isolation source: gut tissue | host: Folsomia candida VU population | place: Netherlands: Amsterdam | collected 2016-03-06
CGGTGGCGGGTGATGCGCGGGCGACCGATCCGGTCTGTTCCAAATCGCCGCTGCACAAGGGGCTGGTCGCACAGGCCGAGGCTGATTCCACCGACACCGCCGATCTGATCTATCGCCGGATGAAAAAATCGCGCGACGACAGCCTGTAGTTGTTCACCGCAAGCGCGACTGCCAGTGCGCGATGACCCGCGCCTGACAACCCATACAATCGTCGGTGATGCGGGCTTGCTTTACGTCCCAACCCCCGTAAGATCGTGAAATAATGTTGCGGAGGGGAGACCGCAGCATCACCCTATGGAGGAACAGCCATGACCGCCGCAGCAACGCAGGTGCGAGTGCCGCCGACGCCACGGCAAAGCGCGGATCAGGTGCGCGAAATCCTGATCGTGGACGACCATCCCTTGATGTGTGACGCGCTTGCCCTGACCCTGAAGATCAGCTTTGGGCTGAAAAATGTCCGCACCGCGCGCAGCCTTGGCGCGGCCATCGACCAGATCAAGGCGCAGGGCGCACCTGACGCCGTGATCCTTGACCTGAACCTGCCTGACGCGCGCGGCGCCGAAGGCATCGTGACCCTGCGCCGGCAACTGCCCGACGTGCCGATCACCATGATTTCCGCCGATCTGGAAAACGCGATGATCGCCGCGGCGATGGCGGCGGGCGCACAGGGTTATATCAGCAAATCCCTGAACCGTGAGGCGCTGGTGGACAGCCTGCGCCGCATGTGGGAGGGCGAGCACGTCACCCCCGACAGCTATGAGCCCGAAAAGGCCGAGGCCGAAGATGGCGCCCGTGCCGAACTGGCCCGCCGTTTTGCCACGCTGACCCCGCAACAGATGCGGATTCTGCGGCTGATCTGTCAGGGCAAGGCGAACAAGGAAATCAGCTATGATCTGTCCATTGCCGAGGCGACGGTGAAAACCCACATCACGGCAATCATGTCGAAAATCAACGCACGCCGCCGGACTCAGGCGGTGCTGCTGGCCAATTCGGTGCGGCTTTTCGAGGCCAACTGATGACGAATACCGGTCCGGAGGTGAAGGAGGGCGCCGCCGGGCCGGTTGCCGTGCAGGCCGACCGCGGCGAGGCCGATCGTGCCTCTGCCCTGCTGGCCGGCCTGCGCGGACCTAATCCAGGGCTGGTTCTGGTCTTTGCATCCGATGGGGCGGAACTGTCGGCGCTGAACACCGCGCTGCGCGCCGGTTTGCCCGACAACTGCGTCATCGCGGGCTGTTCATCGGCAGGCGAAATCGGGCCGGATGGCTATACCACCGACAGCATCGTCGCCATCGGTTTTCCCTCAAGCAGTTTTCGTGCGCAGGCCTTGATCCTTGGCGATCTGGCCTCGCTGCCCGTCACCGAATGGATGACCGCGCTGCGCCGTCTTTATGCGGGCTTTGAACCCGATCCGCGGCGTGCGGTGTTCGGGCTGTTGCTGGTCGATGGGCTGGCCGGGCAGGAAGATGCGCTGGTATCGGCGATTGACGCGGCGCTACCCTCGGTCCCGGTGCTGGGTGGATCGGCGGGTGATGGTCTGGATTTTCGGCAAACCACGCTGCTGGTCCATGGCAACGTCATGTCCAATGCGGCGGTGTTCTTGCTGGTCGAAACCGATCTGGCCGTCAGCGAGGTGACATTCGCCCATTTCAGCCCGACCGACACCCGCGTGGTCGTGACCGCCGCCATTCCCGAAAAGCGCCGTATCCTTGAACTGAACGCCGAACCGGCAGCCGAGGAATACGCCCGGCTGACCGGCACCCCGCCCAACGCCCTGACGCCAAGCGAATTCGCCCGCCATCCCCTGTTGCTGCGGATGGGCAAGCGTCACCATGTCCGCGCGATCAGCGCGCTGACCGTGGATGGGGGGCTGTCGCTGATGTCATCGGTCGATACCGGAACCGTGCTGACGCTTGGCCGGGCCGAAGATCTGACCCAGGGCTTTGATGAGGCGATGGCCGCCCTGCCCCGCAGCCCGCTGATGGTGTTGGGCTTTGACTGCATCCTGCGGCGGTTGGCCTTAGAACGCGAGGGGCTGACCGACGCGATGTCGCGCCTGTTCACACGCCACCGGGTTGCGGGGTTCAACACCTATGGCGAACAGCACAGCGGGATGCATGTGAACCAGACCTTTGTGGGGCTGGCCTTCATGTCGAACGAACCGGACGCGGCGGCGGGTTTTGATGTTGCGTGACGACGACACCCCGGATCGCCGCGTCGATAAGCTGCGCCGGATCAACAGCGCGCTGATCGACCGGATCGACCGGCTGGAAGAATCGCGCGGTTCCGCGTGGTCGATGTTTCAGGCCGCCGTCGCGCTGGAACAAGAGGTCATGGCCCGCACGCGCGAGCTTGAAAAAGCCATGGCCGACCTGTCACAGCGCAACCGGGAACTGGCCGTCGCCCGCGCCAGCGCCGAAGAGGCGAACCGGTCCAAGACCCGCTTTCTGCGCGCCGCCAGCCATGATCTGTTGCAACCGCTGTCGGCTGCGCGGCTGTTCCTGTCGGCCCTGACCGACACCCCCATGGATGAAATGCAGACCGAACTGACGGGGCGGCTGTCCGGCGCCTTCGAATCGGTCGAACAGCTGATGCACGCGGTTCTGGACATTTCGCGGCTGGACAGTCAGCGCATCGAATTCCACCGCCAGCCCGTCGCGCTTGGCGAACTGTTCCGCAGGCTTTACACCGAATATGCCCCGCTGGCCGAGGCCAAGGGCCTGCGCCTGCGCTTTTTCCCGACCGATGCGGTCGTCGAAAGCGACCCGGTGTTTCTGCGCCGGATTGCGCAGAACCTTGTGTCGAACGCGATCAAATACACCAATCGCGGCGGTGTTCTTGTCGGTGCGCGGCCGCGGGGCGATATGTGCTGGCTGAACGTCTATGACACCGGCGTCGGCATCCCGGCGGTGGACCGCAACCGTATCTTTGACGAATTTCAGCGGCTGTCGAATGACAATGGCACCCCCGGCATGGGTCTGGGCCTGTCCATCGTCAAACGCGCCTGCACCAAGCTGGGCCACCCGATCAGCCTGAACTCCGAGGCGATGCGCGGCACCGTCTTTCGCATCGGCCTGCCTCTGGTCGAGGCTGCGGGCACGCTGCGCGCCGGTGCGCCGGACCGCGCCACGATGGTTTTGCGCGGGCGGGTGGCGCTGGTGGTCGAAAACGATGCCGGGATGCGGCGCGGCTATGAAATGATCCTGCGCGACAAGCTGGGCATGGTCGCACGCATGGCCGGTGGCACGGCCGAGGCGCTGGCCACGATGGGCGATGATCCGCCCGATGTGATCATCGCCGATTTCAATCTGGAAAACGGCGATACCGGGGTTCAGGCGATCCGGGCGCTGCGCGAGGCGGGGGCGCAGAATGTGCCCGCCGTCATGGTCACCGCCCATCGCGACCCTGAAATCGCCCGGACCTGCGCGCATATGGGGGTTCTGCTGATGGAAAAGCCGATCCGCCCGGACGAGCTGTCCGAAGTTCTGGGTCGGCTGTTGACCTGAACGTGACGTTTTCCCTGCGACCAAGGGATTACTATGCCGGTTGGGGGACTTGCGGGACCGGGCTTGCGGCGCAAATCTGATCCGGCATCTGGAGGGATGAATATGAAACGCCGCCTTGCTGCCCTGCTGTCGATTGTCCTGCTGACACCCGCATACGCGGACGAGGCGGGCGATGCGGTCTTTGCCGAACGCGCACCATGGACGCTGGATCAGGACGGGCTGACATGGACGGTCAATGTCGATGGCCCCGACGCCGAGGGGTTTTTGCACGTCACCGACGGGCAGATCACCCTGACCCAAGGAATCGACCCGTCCGATCAAAAGCCAATCCTGCAATTGCAGCAGCAAGCCGATCAGCGCAGCCGCAAGATCGGGCCATTCCCAAGCGAGGGCGGCGACCCGGTGCTGACCTTTTTCCTTGAGGAAATCACCCGCGACATGTCCCGCCTGACCGGCGGCAGCCCATTCTATATCCGCAACCGCCTGAAAGATGCGCTGTTCCGGGGTGGCAGTCTGGACCGCGCCGCCGATCACCAGACCGCCGTGTTCCGCCCGTTTGAAGGCGATCCGAACGCGGCCAAGATGGGCGGTTTTCAGAACCTCAGCCTGACATTCGTGCTGGATCAGCCCGATCAGCCGATCCGCGAAATGCGGGCCGAAACCATGGACGCGACCGGCGGTTATTCCAATATCATGGTGCTGCAATGATCCGGCATCTGGCCGTCATCGCGGCGCTGATCGCGCCCGCCGCCCATGCACAGGCGGTGAATGATTATCCGACCAATGCGCGGGCGGAATATGTGTTCACCTGCATGGCGACGAATGGCGAAAATCGTGCGGTTCTGGACCGTTGTTCCTGCGCCATCGACCAGATCGCCGAGGTGCTGCCCTTCGAGGAATACGTTCAGGCCGAAACCGTCATGCGGATGCGCCAGACCACCGGCGAAAGGTCCGCGATGTTTCGCGGAATGCCGCAGATGACCGAAACCGTCGCCAAGCTGCGCCGGGCCGAGGCCGAGGCCGAAATCCTGTGCTTCTGACGCGGGCTTAGTGCAGCGCCATCCCGATGCCCGCGCCTGCGGCCAGCGCGATCAGCGCAATCAGCCACGGTGACACCAACGCGCCCCGGCGCGGCTGCCCGGCCCCGGCATCATTGGGATGCGCGCGTTCCCACAGCGCCTGTTCCACGATCTGCGGCAGCAGCGGGCCGAAACGGCCTACGGTCTGCACGACCTTGGCCATATCGCGCGCCGCAGCCTTTGGCCCGACGTTCGATTTGATGTAATCCGACACCACAGGCTTGGCCGCGTCCCAGATGTTCAGCTGCGGATCGACCGAGCGGGCCACACCTTCGACCACGACCATGGTGCGCTGCAACAGGATCAGCTGCGTCTGCGTCTGCATCCCGAAACGTTCTGTCACCTCGAACAGATAAGCCAGCAGATTGGCCATCGAAATACGGTTGGCATTCGCGCCAAAGATCGGCTCGCCCACGGCGCGCAGGGCGCGGGCAAAGGCGGCCTCATCACGGTCGCGGGGGACATAGCCCGCCTCAAAATGGACGCGGGCGACGCGGCGGTAATCGCGCTGGATAAAGCCGAACAGGATCTCGGCATAGATGCGGCGGGTGTATTCGTCGATCTCGCCCATGATCCCGAAATCATAGGCGATGACATCGCCATCGGCCCCGACCTTCAGGTTGCCATGGTGCATGTCGGCGTGAAAAAACCCGTCCCGCAACGCATGTTGCAGGAAAAGCTGAATCACCCGGCTGGCGATATGGGTCACGTCATGGCCCGCAGCAACCAACGCGGCGCGGTCGCCCATCGGCAGACCTTCGGCCCAGTCCGCCGTCAGCACCCGGCGCGACGACAGGTGCCAATGCGGGTTGGGCACCTGAATATCCGCGTCATTCTTGGTGTTTTCAGCAAACTCCGACGCGTTCGCGGCTTCAAGCCGCATGTCCTGTTCGGCGGATACGGTGTTTTCGAAATGGATCACTACATCGCGCGGCCGCAACCGGCGGCTGCCGGGCGACAAAAACTCGATGATGCCGGCGGCGAAATGAAACGCGTCGATGTCGCGCCGGAAGGCGGCGGCGATGCCGGGGCGCAGAACCTTGACCGCGACCTCATGCCCGGTTTCGGCGATACGGGCCCGATGGACCTGCGCGATGGATGCGGCGGCCACGGGTTCCGAGAATTCGGAAAACAGCACCTCGACCGGCTGGTTCAGCTCGGCCTCGACAATCTCTTTGGCGATTTTCGTCGGAAAGGGCGGCAGGCGGTCCTGCAACATCCGCAATTGTTCGGCCATTTCAACGCCGACCACATCGGCGCGGGTCGAAAGGATCTGCCCGAACTTGATATAGGCGGGGCCAAGCGCGGTAATCGCGCGCGTGATCGGCGGCAGGTTCGGATCACCCTTGTAGCCCAGCCAGCGGAACGGCCAGCCCAAGATACGGGCGGCGGCGCGCAGACGGGGCGGCGCCTCCATCGCGTCAAGAACCGCGCCCATAGCGCCGGTGCGTTCAAAGGTCGCCCCGGTGCGGATCAGACGCAGCAGATTGTGCGGACCCCGCATTAAATCTTCCAGCCCGAATGCAGCGCGGCGATGCCCATCGACAGGTTGCGATACTGCACCCGGCCAAAGCCCGCCGCCCGGATCATCCCGGCAAAGGTTTCCTGATCGGGGAATTTGCGGATCGATTCGACCAGATATTGATAACTGTCGCGATCGCCCGTCACCGCCTGCCCCATCGCCGGAATGACGTTAAAGCTGTAGCGGTCATAGGCCCATTGCATCATCGGCACCGGGATCTGGCTGAATTCCAGCACCATCAGCCGACCACCGGGACGCAAGACGCGATGCGCCTCGGCCAGGGCATCGGGGATGCGGGTGACGTTGCGGATGCCAAAGCTGATCGTATAGCGGTCAAAGCTGTTATCGGCAAAGGGCAGCGCCATCGCATCGCCCGTCACCCATGCCAGACGGTCGGCCTTGGCGGCGGCTGCCGCGCGCTTGCGCCCCTCGACCAGCATCTGCTCGGTCATGTCGCAAACCGTCACGCGCGCCCCGCCCGCACGGTCCAGAAACCGGAAGGCAACGTCGCCGGTGCCGCCCGCCACGTCCAGCAGATGCTGACCATCGCGCGGCGCCAGCCAATCCATCATCGCGGTTTTCCAGACGCGGTGGATGCCCACGCTCATCAAATCATTCATCAGGTCATAGCGTGACGCGACGCTGGAAAAGACGCTGTGGACCATTCCGGCCTTTGCATCCTCGTCCACGGTCTGAAAGCCGAAATGGGTCTGTCGCTTATCGCTCATCACGCTTGCCGTTTACCTGTTTGATCGCCAGATAGACCCGGCGTGCCCTGGGCACAATGCAGCGAAAGGACGGGGATTGCCAGAACTGCCCGAAGTCGAGACCGTCCGCCGCGGCCTGTTGCCACATCTGGAAGGCGCGCGGATTGCGCGGGCCGAAATGCGCAGGCCCGATCTGCGCTGGCCGATGCCCGTCGATCTGGTGCAGGTGCTGACCGGCGCCACGGTGACGGCGCTGCGCAGGCGGTCGAAATATCTGCTGGCCGATCTGGACCGGGGCGGCACCTTGCTGATGCATCTGGGCATGTCGGGGCGGATGCTGGTGCAGAATGCCAGCCTTGGTGAATTCCATCGCGATCCGGCGGTGCTGTCGCGCCACGATCATGTGGTGCTGACCACCGATGCGGGCACAGTCATCACCTTTAACGATGCGCGCCGCTTTGGCATGGTCGATCTGATCCGCGAGGGGGCGGCGCATCCGCTGCTGGACCATCTGGGGCCGGAACCCTTTGATCCGGGTTTTACGCCGGCCTATCTGGCCACGGCCTTTGCGGGCAAGAAAGCGCCCGTGAAACAGGCGCTGCTGGATCAGCGAATCGTTGCGGGCCTTGGGAATATCTATGTGTCCGAGGCATTGCATCGCGCAGGCATCGACCCGCGCCGGGTGGCGGGCCGCATCGGTGCGGCGCGGCTGGTTGCGCTGACCGGGCATATCCGTGACGTGCTGACCGATGCGATCGCCGCGGGCGGATCATCCCTGCGCGATCACCGGCAGGCCAGCGGCGAATTGGGTTATTTCCAGCACAGTTTTCGCGTCTATGACCGCGAAGGCGCGCCCTGCCCCACGCCGGGCTGCGCAGGTCAGATCCGCCGCGTCGTGCAATCGGGCAGATCCAGCTTTTTCTGCCCTGTCTGTCAGCGATAGGCCCGGGGCGCTTGGCTTATCGGGCCTTATCCTGTTAGGACATGGGCAAATTTACCCAAAGCACAGAGGTCAACGCCCATGGCTTACGAAACCATCATCGTCGAGATCGAAGATGACGTCGCGCTGGTCCGGCTGAACCGGCCCGAGGCGCTGAACGCTCTGAACTCGACACTGGTGCGGGAACTGGCATCGGCGCTGACGGATGCCGATGGCGACGACAAGGTGCGCTGCATCGTGCTGACGGGCAGCGAAAAGGCATTCGCCGCCGGGGCCGACATCAAGGAAATGGCCGAAAAAACCTTTGTCGATGTCTATAGCGACGACATGTTCGGCACCGATATCAAGGTCATCGAGGGCATCCGCAAGCCGATCATCGCCGCCGTCAGCGGCTATGCCCTTGGCGGCGGATGCGAATTGGCGATGATCTGTGATTTCATTATCGCGGCGGAAAATGCCAAGTTCGGCCAGCCCGAAATCAATCTGGGCGTCATCGCAGGCATCGGCGGGACGCAACGGCTGACCCGGTTCGTGGGCAAATCCAAAGCAATGGACATGCACCTGACCGGCCGTTTCATGGACGCGACCGAGGCCGAACGGTCGGGCCTTGTCAGCCGCGTCGTGCCCACCGCCAAGCTGATCCCCGAGGCGCTGGCTGCCGCCCGCAAGATTGCCGTGAAGTCGCAGGTTTCGGTCAAGGCGGCCAAGGAATCGGTCAACCGCGCCTATGAGACGACCATGGCCGAGGGCATCCTGTTCGAACGGCGCAATTTCCACGCCCTGTTCTCGACCGAGGATCAGAAGGAAGGCATGGCCGCGTTCCTTGAAAAACGCGAAGCGCAGTTCCGCGACCGCTAAGGGCGATTGGGGCTTTCCTTTTGGGGTCGTTTGACCTATAGGCCTTCGCTACATGCGCGTGGGCCCGCTTAAGGCAAGAATCATGACCGTTTCTTCGGAAGCGGTGCCTTGGGTCATTTGTGCAACAGAAACACAGACAGACCCGATAGGATTCCAGCCCATGGCAAATACGCCCCAGTCCAAAAAACGCGCCCGCCAGATTGAGCGTCGCACCGATGTCAACAAAGCCCGCCGTTCGCGCATCCGTACCTATCTGCGCAAGGTCGAAGAGGCGATTGCCTCGGGCGATTCCGATGCGTCGAAAGCCGCGCTGGTGGTTGCACAATCCGAACTGATGCGCGGCGTGACCAAAGGCGTCGTTCACAAGAACACCGCCTCGCGCAAGGTTTCGCGTCTGGCATCGCGCGTGAAAGCCCTGGCAACCGCCTGATTTCGCGCCTGCGGCACGCTGTCTCTGACGGCGGAAAACGCTGCAATTCGGCCCCGAAAGCCCACTATTCCCAGAACGGGCGCGGTCCATAGGATCGCGCCCTTTTCCTGTTTTTCTGCAAGCGCAAAAATTAATAAATTGTTAATTATCAACGTCGTTAATAATTTTTACTGCCAAGTCAAAGACCTCGCAGATTCGATCCGGCAAAGCTTCTGTCAAGCGCATAGTTCGGTTGCGCGCCCATCACGGCTGTTGCTACGTTCTGCCTTGCGATTCACCTCGCAATTGGGGGACGGGCCACGTCCAGCACGCCATTCGGAACAGCATGTTCCGAACAGCCGCAGGACATGGCCGGGCCGCAAGAGATTGCTCTGCGACCTTGGATCCGCTGATGTCCGGCTGCCACCGGACCCGGCTGATCCCTGTCTGACACGACTGACGGCGGAAGCCATTTAATGCGGCCACAGGCGCCGCAGGGGCTTTTTGTTGTCATGCGACCCGATTGCGCAGCGTGATGCTGTTTCGTCCATAACGGACGAAGGTTGGGGACAAAGGACAAGAACAAGATGGACGATCTGTGGGGCCAGGCATGTGCAAAGCTGGAACGAAGCGTTGGCCCGAATAACTTCAACCACTGGATCAAACCGCTGCGCCTGACCGCGGTGGAAGGTGGCGTGGCGCATTTCGACAGCCCCACGCGGTTCATCTCGGATTGGGTGAACCGGCATTTCGCCGACAGCATCATGGGTGAACTGAACGCCATCGCGGGCCCGGTTGACCGGCTGCGCTTTGCCGTCGCGGCCAAACCCACGGCGATGCGCGCCCGTCCCGCGACCACTGTCCCGGCTGCGGCAACTGCGGCGCCCGGCCCGCGCGTGGTCAGCGCCAGTCCCCGCCCCGCACCCGCCCGCGCCGATCTGGGCGCGCCGCTGGACGCGCGCTTTACCTTTGACAATTTCGTCGTCGGCAAACCGAACGAGCTGGCCCATGCCGCCGCCCGTCGCGTGGCCGAAGGCGGTCCCGTCGGCTTTAACCCGCTGTTTCTGTATGGCGGCGTCGGTCTGGGCAAAACCCACCTGATGCACGCGATCGCCCATGATTATCAGACCCGGCACCCGCACGCGCAGGTGCTGTATCTGTCAGCCGAACAGTTCATGTATCGCTTTGTTCAGGCGCTGCGCGAAAGCACGATCATGGATTTCAAGGGCATGTTCCGCAATGTGAATATGCTGATGGTCGATGATGTGCAGTTCATCGCCGGCAAGGACAGCACGCAGGAAGAATTCTTCCACACGTTCAATGCCTTGGTCGATCAGGGCAAGCAGATCGTGATTTCCGCCGACCGCGCCCCCGCCGAGATCAAGGGGCTTGAGGAACGGATCAAATCGCGCCTGTCCTGTGGGTTGATTGTCGATCTGCACCCCACCACCTATGAGCTGCGCCTTGGCATCCTGCAAGCCAAGACCGAGGCGTTCCGCGCCCAGAACCCGTCGGTGCGCATCGGCGGCGGCGTGCTGGAGTTTCTGGCCCATCGCATCACCACCAACGTCCGTGTGCTGGAAGGCGCACTGCAACGCCTGTTCGCCCATGCCAGCCTGTTGCAACGCGAAATCACGCTGGATGTGGCGCAGGAATGCCTGACCGACATCCTGCGCACCAATGATCGCAAGATTTCCATCGACGATATTCAGCGCAAGGTGGCCGAACATTACAATATCCGGCTGGCCGACATGATGGGGCCGAAACGCGCCCGCAACGTCGCCCGCCCGCGCCAGATCGCGATGTATCTGTCGAAACAGCTGACCAGCCGCAGCCTGCCGGAAATCGGCCGTCGCTTTGGTGGGCGTGATCACACCACGATCATGCACGGCGTCCGCAAGATCGAAGAACTGGCGACGGCGGACAACATTCTGGCCGAAGATCTGGCCATGCTGCGCCGGTTGCTGGAAGCCTGATCAAATCCGCGAATGAAATCCTTGTGACCGCCCCGTGGGGCGGCTACAAAACAGGTCCGTAAAAGGGCCATGCGGGCCATAGCGACAGGATAAAGCGATGAAATTCTCGATCGAGCGCGCCGTTCTGGTCAAAGCCGTTTCGCAGGCCCAGTCGGTCGTCGAACGCCGGAACACCATTCCCATTCTGGCCAATGTGCTGATCGAGGCGACGGCCGACGGCGTCAGCTTTCGCGCCACCGATCTGGACACCGAGGTCGTGGACCGCGCCCCCGCGCAGGTCGAACGTCCCGGCGCCACCACCGTCAGCGCCGTGATGCTGAACGAAATCGCCCGCAAGCTGCCCGATGGCGCGCTGGTCGCGATCACCTCGGACGACGCGGCGGGGCGGTTGAACGTGCAGGCGGGGCGGTCCAGCTTCAGCCTTGCGACGCTGCCGCGCGAGGATTTTCCGGTCATGGCCAGCAGCGAGTACAGCGCCAATTTCAAGGCCAAGGCGGGCGCGCTGCGGCGGCTGTTCGACAAGTCGAAATTCGCCATCTCGACCGAGGAGACGCGCTATTACCTGAACGGCGTCTATATGCATGTGGCCCAGACCGAAGATGGCCCGGCGCTGCGCTGTGTGGCGACCGATGGGCACCGTCTGGCGCGGATCGACGCGGTGCTGCCCGTCGGCGCGGACGACATGCCGGGCGTGATCGTGCCGCGCAAGACCGTGGCGGAACTGCGCAAGCTGCTTGATGAAGACGATGCCGACATCGCCGTGTCGGTCAGCGAAACCAAGGTGCGCTTTGCCACGCCGACGCTGACCCTGACATCCAAGGTGATCGACGGGACGTTCCCGGATTATTCGCGCGTCATCCCCACCGGCAACACCCGCAAGCTGGAAGTGGACGCCGCCGATTTCGCCCGCGCGGTGGACCGTGTGGCCACCGTCAGCAGCGAACGGTCGCGCGCGGTCAAGCTGTCGCTGGATCAGGACCGGCTGATCCTGTCGGTCAACGCCCCCGATGCAGGCGCCGCCGAAGAGGAACTGATCGTCGCCTATGCCGACGAAGCACTGGATATTGGCTTTAACGCCAAATACTTGCAGGAAATCGCCGGACAGGTGGATCGCGACAACGCGGTCTTCATGTTCAACGGCTCGGGCGATGCGGCGCTGATCCGTGAGGGCAATGACCAAAGCGCGGTCTATGTCGTCATGCCGATGCGCGTGTGACATTGGCCGGGCCGTCGCTGGCGCATCTGGCGCTGGCGCAGTTCCGGTCTTGGCCCCGGCTGGAGCTTGATCTGGACGCCCGCCCGGTGGCGATTTTCGGGCCGAACGGGTCGGGCAAGACCAATATCCTTGAGGCTGTGTCGATGCTGGCACCGGGTCGCGGGTTGCGCGCGGCCCCTGCCCCCGATCAGGCGCGACAGGGGCGCGATGCGGGGTGGCGCATCCGTGCCCGTATTGGCGACCGGCTGGTTGAAACCGGCGCCCCGCCGGGTCTGAACCGCACGGTCACGCTGGACGACAAACCCGCGCCGCAGACGGTTCTGGGTCAGGTGCTGCGGGTGATCTGGCTGGTGCCCGCAATGGACCGGCTGTGGTCGGACCCGCCCGAAACCCGGCGCAAGTTTCTGGACCGGGTGACGCTTAGCCTTGTGCCCGACCATGCCGATCAGGCGCTGACCTATGACAAGGCGATGCGCGAACGCAACCGCCTGCTGAAGGATCAGATCAGCGATCCCGGCTGGTATCGCGCGATTGAAACGCAGATGGCGCAGGCGGGCGCGGCGTTGACCGCAAACAGGCAGGCCGCGCTGACCGCGATCATGGCCGCGCAGGATGGCGGCGACTTTCCCGCCGCGACGCTGACGCTGTTGGCGGGCGAAGGCCATGCCGATGACCCCGATGCAGACAGCATCGCCGCGCGTCTTGGCGCGATGCGGGCGCGCGATCTGGCCGCGGGCCGCACGCTGACCGGCCCGCACCGGGCCGATCTTGGCGCCACTTGGGGCGCGCAGAACATGCCCGCCGCGCTGTCGTCCACGGGCGAACAAAAGGCGCTGTTGCTGTCGCTGATTCTGGCGAATGCGCGGGCGCTGTCGGACCATCCGGTCGTGCTGCTGCTGGATGAGGTCGCGGCCCATCTGGACGCGGCCCGGCGCGCGGCGCTGTATGACCGGATCAGCGCCCTGCCCGCGCAGACGCTGCTGACCGGCACCGAACCGGCGCTGTTCGCGGAATTATCCCTTGATGCGCGCCGTCTTGCGGTAAACAAGACCGATGGCGCATCCACATTGGCAGAGCTGACATGACGTTGCCATCCGATGCAATCTGGCTTTACGCGGGCGCGATGGTGGCAATCTGGCTGACCCCCGGCCCGGTCTGGGTCGCGATCATTGCGCGAGCGCTGGCATCAGGATTTCGCGGCGTCTGGCCGCTGTCGCTTGGCGTGGCCATCGGCGACGCGATCTGGCCGCTGATCGCGATCTTTGGCCTGTCGGTCATCGTCGGCCAGCATGGCATCCTGCTGGAGGCACTGCGCTGGTTCGCAGTCATCGTCTTTATCGGCATGGGCCTGTTGCTGCTGCGCCATGCGGGCAATCCGGTCAGCGATGATCAGCGGCTGACCCGGCGCGGAGGATGGGCCGGATTCACCGCCGGGCTGCTGGCCATTGCCGGAAATCCGAAAGCCGCGCTGTTCTATGTGACCGTCCTGCCCGGCTTTTTCGACGTGGCGCGACTGACCGCCAGCGATATCGCACTCATCGTTGCGATGTCGGCCATCATCCCGTTTTTCCTGAACCTTTTCATGGGGGCTGCGGTATCCGCCGCACGGGCGCGGCTGGCCACGCCGCGCGGAATGCGGCTGATGAACCTGATATCGGGCGGGCTGCTGATCGCGGTCGGTCTGATGATCGGGATCGGTCAGGTTCTGGGCGGCTAAAGCAGCCACTCGATCGGCAGGACGTTCAGCACATAGACGGCGATGCGGTCTTTCAGGCCCAACCCCGGTTCATGATTGTGCAGGGTGATTGCCCCATCGGCCGCGACCTCTTGCCAGATCATGTGGCCACCCTTCAGCATCGGCTGATAGCTGCGCCGCCCCAGATCGGTCATCCCGCGCCGCCCCGCCTGCGCCATGTCGGGGCTGTCTATCAGGAACCCCATCTCACAGTTCAGCAGCATCGAACGCGGATCGAAATTGAACGATCCGACAAACACCCGCCGGTCGTCGATGGCAAAGGTCTTGGCATGAACCGACCCGCCGGATGAACCCATGCGGTTCAGTTCCTCCCGCCCCTGCGGCTGGCCATCCATCGGGCGCAGCTCATACAGTGTCACCCCGGCCTTCATCAGATCACGCCGGTATTTGATATAACCCGCATGAACCATCGGCACATCCGTCGCCATCCAGGAATTCGTCAGGATGGTGACATCGACGCCGCTTTGCGCCAGCCCGCCAAAGAAATCCGCGCCGCGCCGTCCCGGCACGAAATAGGCCGAAATCACGTCGAGGCTGGCCTCTACCCGCCCCAGAACCAAGGCAAGCCGCGCGATCATCAGCCCGTCCAGCGGCACATCGCCCGACCCCTTCATCGGGTCGTCGGCCACGACCCGCACGGTTGTCCACTCCATCGTGGCTGCCCCGCGCAACATCCGGGCTGACGGCGTGTTGTCGCCCGGCGTGAACGCCGCCGCCCCCGGCAACGCCTGCGCCTGCGCCACGGCTGCGTCAAACGCCGCCATGTCGCCCGGCCCGCTGATCACGCGCTCAAGCTCGATCACCGGCTTGCTGTTCCAGTATTCATCGAACACGGCCGAGGTGTCGGTCACGACCGGCCCGACCCCGATCACGTCCATGTCCAGATAGGCAGGCACATCACCCTGGGCGAAATATTCGTCACCGATATTGCGCCCGCCAACGATGGCCACGGCGCTATCGACGATGAAAGCCTTGTTGTGCATCCGACGGTTCATCCGCAGCGGGCCAAGTAGATAGCCCGCGACCTTGGGCCTGCGGATGGTCGATGGGTTGAACAGGCGCACGCTGAAATTCGGCATCGCGTTCAGCGCCGCCAGCATCGCGTCCATGCCCTTGATGCCGTTGTCGTCCAGTAGCAACCGCACCCGCACGCCGCGTTCGGCGGCATCATGCAGCGCATTCAGCAGCAGCATCCCCGACAGATCGTCGTGCCAGATGTAATACATCACATCCAGCGAATGCTGCGCCCCGCGCGCCAGATGCAGACGGCTGTCCAGCGCATCGACCGGATCAATCAGGGGAATCACGCCGCTTTCGCCGGGATGCTGGGTCTGCGCCTCGGTCGCGCGCTGACCCAGGGGGGTGGACGGATCAAAGGGGATGGTCATCTGCGGCGCCCGCCCCTCGACCGAGGGGACGGGAAAGGCCATGCGACCGGCAAGCCACGCAAAACCGATCGCGGCGACAATCAGTGCCAGCCAGTGCCACAGCGTCATTGATCGCCCCTTATGCGCCTTGTTTCCGTGCGAACCTTGTGCCGATGCCGGGAAAGCTGCAAGCGGGGAAAAATCCCGCCATTCAGCCCGAAAAATCCCAGCAATGCCGTGACTTCACCCCCCTTAACGCCTATATGGGTAAGAAGTTTGAAGGAACGCCAACGCATGACCGACACGACCCCGCAGCCCGCTGAATACGGCGCAGATTCCATCAAGGTTCTTAAGGGGTTAGAGGCTGTGCGCAAGCGGCCCGGCATGTATATCGGCGACACCGACGATGGGTCCGGCCTGCACCACATGGTTTATGAGGTCGTCGATAACGGCATCGACGAGGCATTGGCCGGTCACGCCGACTATGTTCACGTGAAAATCCACGCCGATAACAGCGTGTCCGTGCGCGACAACGGGCGCGGCATTCCCGTCGACATGCACCCGTCCGAAGGCGTTTCCGCCGCCGAAGTCATCATGACGCAGCTGCACGCGGGCGGTAAATTCGACCAGAACAGCTATAAGGTGTCGGGCGGGTTGCACGGCGTCGGCGTATCGGTGGTGAACGCGTTGTCCGATTGGTTGGAGCTGCGGATCTGGCGGAATAACAAGGAGTATTTCGTCCGTTTCGAACATGGCGACACGGTTGAACACCTGCGCGAGGTTGGCGACGCGCCCGGCAGCAGCGGCACCGAGGTGCGCTTTCTGGCGTCAAACAAGCAGACCGACCCCGAAGGCACGTTCAGCAATCTGGATTACGTGTTCAAGACGCTGGAAAACCGCCTGCGCGAGCTGGCCTTTCTGAACAGCGGCGTGCGCATCATTCTGGAAGATGACCGGCCCGCCGAACCGCTGCATACCGAACTGTTCTATGACGGTGGCGTGCGTGAATTCGTGAAGTATCTGGACCGCTCAAAGACCGCCGTCATGCCGCAGCCGATTTTCATCGCCGGTGAACGCGGCGGCATCGGGGTCGAGGTCGCGATGTGGTGGAACGACAGCTATCACGAAACCGTCCTGCCCTTTACCAACAACATCCCGCAGCGTGATGGCGGCGCCCATCTGGCCGGGTTCCGGGGCGCGCTGACCCGCGTGATCCAGAAATACGCGCAGGACAGCGGGATCGCCAAAAAGGAAAAGGTCGAATTCACCGGCGACGATGCCCGCGAGGGTCTGACCTGCGTGCTGTCGGTCAAGGTTCCCGATCCGAAATTTTCCAGCCAAACCAAGGACAAGCTTGTCTCCTCCGAGGTGCGCCCCGCGGTTGAAAACCTTGTCGGCGAAAAACTGGCCGAGTGGTTTGAGGAAAACCCCGGTGAGGCCAAGCAGATCGTCGGCAAGATCATCGAGGCCGCCCTTGCCCGCGAGGCCGCCCGCAAGGCGCGCGAACTGACCCGGCGCAAGACCGCGATGGATGTGGCATCCCTGCCCGGCAAGCTGGCCGATTGTCAGGAAAAAGACCCGGCGCTGTCGGAATTGTTCATCGTCGAGGGTGATTCCGCCGGCGGTTCGGCCAAACAGGGCCGGTCGCGGCAAAATCAGGCGGTTCTGCCCCTGCGCGGCAAAATTCTGAACGTCGAACGGGCGCGCTTTGACCGGATGCTGGGCAGCGATCAGATCGGCACGCTGATCACGGCGCTTGGCACCGGCATCGGCCGGGATGAGTTCAGCCTGAAGAAGCTGCGCTACCACAAGATCGTCATCATGACCGATGCCGATGTCGATGGCGCGCATATCCGCACCCTGCTGCTGACGTTCTTTTTCCGCCAGATGCCCGATCTGATCGACGCAGGCCATCTCTATATCGCGCAGCCGCCGCTGTATAAGGTGGGTCGCGGACGGTCCGAAGTGTATCTGAAAAACGAAGCCGCGCTGGAAGATTACCTTGTGGAACAAGGGATTGATGGCGCGACGCTGCGGCTTGGCTCGGGCGAGGACATCTCGGGCAACGATCTGTCCCGCGTCGTCGAAGAGGCCCGCACCGCCCGCCGCTTTCTGCGCGCCTATCCGACGCATTACCCGCCCCATATCACCGAACAGGCAGCCATCGCGGGCGCGCTGCTGCCGGGACGCGTCGATGCCGATGCGCAGGGCGTGGCCACCGCGATTGCCGGGCGCCTTGACGCCATCGCCGAAGAATACGAACGCGGCTGGACCGGGCGCCCGACGCAGGACGGCGGCATTCGTCTGGCCCGGACCCTGCGCGGCGTCGAAGAAAATCGCACGCTGGACGGGCCGATGCTGCGCAGCGGGGAAAGCCGCCGCTTGGGCGACATGACCACTGCCTTGCAGGAAATCTATGGCCAGACCGCGCGGCTGATCCGCAAGGACCGCGAACAGCCGATCCACGGGCCGCTTAGCCTGCTGGCCTCTGTTTTCCTTGAAGGGGAAAAGGGGCTGTCGCTGCAACGCTATAAGGGTCTGGGCGAAATGAACCCCGAACAGCTGTGGGAAACCACGCTGGATCCGGTCGCCCGCACGATGTTGCAGGTCCGCATCGAGGATCTGGCCGAGGCCGAGGATTTGTTCACCAAGCTGATGGGCGATGTGGTTGAACCGCGCCGCGAATTCATCCAGCAGAACGCCCTGTCGGTCGAAAATCTGGACACCTGACCCCCTGTTTCGGCAGCCGGTTACAAAGACAGGCGCCGTCACGATACCCTCGTGATGGCGCCTTTGTTGTGACAAGACCGATCACAACCTGCGCAAAACAGTGCGCCGACGACACAACCCACAGGTAATTCGCGGCGGCTTGGACAGCAGTATTGCGCGATATTTGCGTTCTGCTAATCGGCATACATGCGTATCGCGCGAAAAGCCGGACGCATTTACAACCATTACGTTTTCTTGTTGGAGCCGCCATGTCCCTGAAGATTGCCCTCGCCGTTGCGGGCGTCCTGCTGACCGCACAATCCGCGCTTTCCGGCGGCTATGTCGCCCCGGTGGTTACCCCGGTCATTGCCGCACCGACCGCAACCCCGGTCAGCCCGGCCGTCGATTGGCAGGGCGCGTATGTCGGCTTTGTGCTGGGACATGGCAGCGGGCGCGAGGGTGTGGGGGTCCGCATCGGCGATCAGAACACGCTGTCCACGCCGGGTGATCTTGAAATCTCGGGCACGACCTATGGCCTGCGGGCCGGGTATCGCCACCGTTTCTTCAGCCGTTCGCTGGCCGGACTAGAGCTGTCTTATGAAACCGGCGGCATGGATGACGCCTTTTCGACCGCCGGTTACGACGCCAGCAACGAATTCGATCACTCGCTGTCGCTGCGGATCAAGTCGGGGCTGTTGGCCGGCGAAAAGACATGGATCTATGGCATGGCGGGCGTGTCGCGCGGCAAGTTTGACTATCAGCTGACCGGCGATGGGGCTGGCGGTCCTATCCAGATCGACGACAGCTTCAGCGCAACCGCCCGCATCGTCGGCGTTGGTGTCGAACACAAGATCAGCCAGCGCCTGTCGGTGTCGGGCGAATGGGAATATGTCAACTTTGGCAAAACCCATCTGGAAGACAGCACCGGCAAAGGCACCGAGGCGACCCCCGATTGGCACGCCGTCAAGCTGGGCCTGAACTATCAGTTCTGATCCGCACTACATCCTGAAGCCAAAGGGTCGGCGCCGCGGGGTGCTGGCCCTTTTTGCTGCCATATCAAGACGCAAGGGCAGGGCGCGCGCCCCACAGGCCACCGCGATCCCATCCGGCACAAGCGCCGTCAGAACCGGATCATCGGCCAAAAGCCCCCCGGTATAGGTGCCAAAAGCGGGCAGGATCAGGTGATCGGCCCCGATCAGAAAGCAGCGCATCCGTTGCCCCGCCAACCGGATACATGGATGAAAATGTCCCGATACATCAGGCCCTTGCCCGGCCTGATGCCGCAATGTCAGACCGTCATTCCAGACCGCGATACTGTCCCCCGGCAGACGCTGCGACACGGGCGCAGGGTCGTGATTGCCGCTGATCCACAGCCATGTCCGGCCGTGTGCCATCGTCTGCAACCGGTCACAAACCTGATCGGGCAGCGCCTGCGCCGACAGGTCATCATCAAACCCGTCGCCCAGACTGACCACGCAGGCCGGGTCGGTCGCGGTGATCTCGACCTGAAGCCGGTCCAGCGTTGCCGCAACCTCATAAGGGGGCAGCAGGGCGCCACCGCGACGGGCCATGCGTTCGGATTTGCCCAAGTGCAGGTCGGCCACGATCAGCCAATCGCGATCAGGCCAATATAACGCGCCCGAGGCCCGCGCCTGCAACCGTTGCCCTGCAAACTCAAAAGGATAGCTCACGCCAAACCCACATCTGCCATCATCGCGGCGGCCTCGGCCTCGGCCAGACGTTCACGGCCCTGACCGGCGATTGGGACGCGCCCCACCTCTAGCAGCAGCGGCGCGGCAAGGGGCGGAACGCGGGTCAGCATCCGGTGATCCAGCAGCGGCGAACGGTCCAGCATTTCGTCAATCCGGTCAAAATCGACAAGGCCGCGCCGGGCCTCATCCGAGGTGATCCGCAACAGCAGGTGATCGGGGTCATATTTGCGCAGCGTATCATACAGGATGTCGCTGGAAAACGTCGCCTGCTTGCCGGATTTCCGCTGTCCCGGCAGGTTGCGCTGGATCAGCCCGGCGATGGTCGCGACGTTGCGAAAGCTGCGCTTCATCACCGCATTCCCGCCCAGCCAGTCGCCCAGCCCGTCGCGCAGCCCCGCCCGATCCAACAGCGGCGCGGGGTCTGTCACCGGGTCCAGCGACCAGATCAGCAGCGCGTAATCCGTGGCCAGAAAGCCAAGCGGGCCAAGCCCCGCCTGTTCCATCATCCGCGTCATCAGCAGGCCCAATGTCTGCAACGCATTGCGCCCGGCAAAACCATACAGCGCGAAATGCCAGCGGTTCTGGAACGGAAAGCTTTCGCTGACCAGCACGCCGGGGCGGGGCAGGGTGCTGATTTCGGCCTGCAAAGCCAGCCATTCGGCGGTATCGGGTGGCAGCACGTTATGCTGCGCCGGATCCCCGATCAGCGCCAGAACACGGTGCGACAGCTGGGTGGACGTTGCCATCTTGATCCCAGAAAACACCGCGATCTTTGGTTCTTTGGTGGGTTGTTTCACCACCTCAACAACCATATCGCGCAAGCCTTCATAGCGCACGGTCTGCCCGCCGATCAGAAAGGTGTCGCCCGGCAGCAGGGTCGCGGCAAAGCTTTCCTCGACCTCGCCCAAGGGGGCGCCGCCGCGACCGCGAAAGCGGACTTTCAGCATCTCGGCCTCGACAATAGTGCCGATATTCATGCGCAGATTGCGGGCCGCGCGCGGATCGCGCAGCCGCCACAGCCCGTCGCGCAGCATCAGCCGCTGCCAGCGGTCATAGGCGCGCAGAGCATAGCCGCCGGTCGCCGCGAAATCCAGACAGGCATCGAAATCCGCACGTGACAGGTGACGATAAGGTCCGGTACCGCGCACCTCATCAAACAGGGCATCGGCGTCAAAGGGCGCCGCACAGGCGGTCAGCAGGATATGCTGACACAGCACGTCCAGCGGGCCGGGGCCACGCGGATCGCCGTCCAGATCGCGCTCATGCACGGCGGCAAGGGCCGCGACGCATTCGATCACCTCGAACCTGTTGGCGGGCACGATCCGCGCGCGCGATGGCGCGTTATAGCGATGGTTCGCACGCCCGATCCGCTGGACCAGCCGCTTGACGTTGCGCGGCGCGCCGACCTGAATGACCAGATCGACCGCGCCCCAGTCGATGCCCAGATCGAGGCTGCCGGTCGCCACGACCGCGCGCAATTCACCCGCCGCCATCGCGGTTTCCACCCTCTGCCGCGCCTGATGCGACAGGCTGCCGTGGTGCAGGCCGATGGGCAGATTGTCGTCATTCGCGGCCCACAGCGCCTGAAAGAACAGCTCGGCCTGCGCGCGGGTGTTGATAAAGATGATGGTGGTGTTGGCCGCGCGCACCTCGGCCAGAATTTCGGGGATGGCATAGTGACCACCCGCGCCCGCCCAAGGTGCCGGACGGGTGGTGGCCAGCATCGCGATATCGGGTTCGGGGCCGGGATCGGCGTTGATCACGCTGGCCCCGCCCATGAAATCGGCCAGCGCGGCCGGATCCTCGACCGTGGCGGACAGGCCGGTCACGATCAGCCCCGGCGCCAGCGTCCGCAGCCGGCCAAGGCACAGCATCATCTGATCGCCACGCTTGGATTCCGCCAGCGCGTGCAATTCGTCCAGCACCACCCGACGCAGGCTGCCAAAGATCGCGGGCGCCCGTTCATAAGACAGCATCAGCGCCAGCGATTCCGGCGTGGTCAGCAGGATATGGGGCGGATCAACGCGCTGGCGGGCGCGTTGGGCGGCGCGGGTGTCGCCGGTCCGATCCTCGATCCGGATGGACAGGCCAAGATCGGCGACGGGCCGCGCCAGATTGCGCGCAATGTCGGCGGTCAGCGCCTTAAGCGGCGACACATACAGCGTATGCAGACCCTTGGGCGGGTCGCGCAGATCGACAAGGCTGGGCAGAAACCCCGCCAGCGTCTTGCCACCCCCGGTCGGCGCGATCAGCAGACTGTCGCCCTGCGCGTTCAGCAGGTCGATCTGATGCGGATGCGGGTGCCAGCCCTGACGGGCGAACCAGTCGGAAAATTCGGGCGGCAGGGTCACGGCAGCATCTTTCGCAGCGTGGCCAGCCGGTCCGCCTCGGCGGCGGGCTTGTCCCACCGGATGCGGCTGATGCGGGGAAAGCGCATGGCGATGCCCGATTTGTGGCGGGCGGATTCGTTCAGCCCCTCGAACGCGACCTCAAGCACCAGCTTGGGGGCGACTGACCGGACCGGGCCAAAGCGTTCGGTGGTGTTGTTGCGCACAAAGCGGTCAAGTTCGCGCAATTCCTCATCTGTGAAGCCGAAATAGGCCTTGCCGACCGGCACAAGCTGATCGCCGTCCCACAGGCCAAAGGTGAAATCGCTGTAAAAGCCCGACCGCTTGCCATGGCCGCGCTGCGCATACAGCATCACCGCATCGACGACCATCGGATCGCGTTTCCATTTGAACCACGGCCCGCGCGGGCGCCCGCCGACATAGACGCTGTCGCGGCGCTTGATCATCACGCCTTCGATCACGGGGGCGGGTGGATCCGCGCGCAGGGCCGCAAGATCGTCCCACGTGGTGAAATCCAGCAAGGGCGACAGATCAATCCGGTCACTGCCGAAATCGGCGCCCTGCAACACCGCGCGGCGCTGGATCAGCGGCAGCGAGCGCAGATCGCGGCCTTGCCAGATCATCGCATCATAGACCCGCAAGCCCGCCGGATGGCTGTCCAGTATCGCGCGACTGACCCCCTTGCGGCCAAGCCGCTTTTGCAGATCGCCAAAGACCGCCACATCCGCGCCCCGCCGGACCAGCAATTCGCCGTCCAGCGCACCATCGAAATTCAGCGCCTCGATCAGGTCGGGAAAGCTGTCGCTGATATCTTCGCCCGTTCGGGAATACAGACGCCGGGCGCCCGCATCGTTGATCGCCTGCACGCGGATGCCGTCCCATTTCCATTCCGCGATGTAATCGGCCGGGTCAAAGGCGCGCAGCTGATCCAGATCAACCGGCGTGGACAGCATGACCGGGCGAAACGGCGCGAGGGCTGCGTGTTCGGGGCGCGTCCCACCGCCGATCCAGTCGAACAGCGGCTGATAGGGCGGGGTCAGCCCGTGCCAGATTTCCTCAATATCCGCCACGGTCGGACCACCCATCGCGGCCAGCGCAATTCGCGCCATTCGCGCCGACAGGCCGACGCGCATATTCCCGGTCGCCAGCTTCAGAAAGGCCAGTCGCTGTGACGGGCCAAGCCGGTCCAGCATCGCCGCAATTGCCGCAGGCAGCCCCGCCTTGCCGGTTTCCGACAGCAGCGACACCGCCTGTGTCAGCGGCACGTCATCATCGTGGTCGCTGTCCCATAACAGCGCGATGGTTTCCGCCAGATCGCCGACGAAATCATAGGACAGCGCGAACAGCTGTGCGTCCACACGGTCGGCCATCAGCCCGCGCAACAGGCCAGGCGTGACTGCGCGCAGCTTCAGATCGCCGGTCAGCGCAGCCAGCGCATAGCCCCGGTCGGGATCGGGCGTCACGGCCAGATAATGCTGCAACAACTGTAACTTGGCGTTTCGCGCGGGGGTAAAGGCCAGCCGTTCCAGCAGGTTGGCAAAGGCCTTCATTCCGGTTCATCCTCATAGCCGACTAGCCGCAGCGGGCGGGCAGGGATGCCCTGCAATTCACACCAGCGCATCAGCCCGTCTTCCGTGCCATGGGTGATCCAGACCTGATCCGGGGACAGATCGGCAATGGTTTGCGTGACCTGCGGCCAGTCCACATGGTCGCTGATGACCAAGGGCAGCTCGACCCCGCGCTGTCGTGCCCGCGCCCGCACCGCCATCCAGCCCGAGGCAAAGCCGATCACCGGATCACGAAACCGCTGCACCCAGGCCGAGGCAAAGGCCGACGGCGGCGCGATCACCAGCTGTGCCTCCACCCGGTCGGCGGTGGCGGGCACCAGCGGACCAAGGTCGATGCCCTGCGCGACATGATAAGCGCACAGCCGCTGCAACGCGCCGTGGATGGCAATCGGCCCGTCGATCCCCGCCTGCCGGGCCAGCGAAATCAGCCGCTGCGCCTTGCCAAGCGCATAGGCGCCGATCAGATGCGGGCGGTCGGGAAATTCGGCCATGCTGGTCAACAGGCGTTGCATCTCCTGCGCCGGGTCGGGGTGTTTGAAAACCGGCAGGCCAAAGGTTGCCTCGGTCACGAACACATCGCAGGGCACGGGTTCATAGGGGGCGCAGACCGGGTTTTCGCGGCGGCAATAATCGCCCGAGACGACGATCTTTGGCCCGCGTTCGGGTTGCACCGCAATCTGTGCCGATCCCAGAATATGCCCCGCCGGATGAAAGCTGACCGTGGTGTCCCCGATCCGCAGCGGCGCATCGGCGGCCTGCGTCTGCCCGGCGAAATCGGCGCCATAGCGGATGGCCATAATCTCAAGCGTTTGGCGCGTTGCCATGACTGATCCATGACCCGCCCGCGCGTGATCGCCATGGCCATGGGTGATCAGCGCGCGCGGAACGGGCCGGATCGGGTCGATGAAGAAATCGCCGGGGGGGCAGTAAAGCCCAGCCTCTGTCGGGTGCAGAATCTGATCGGCGCGCATGTCATCACGTTGGCGAACATTTCATGAAAATCAACGCGGCTTGCGCGGGGGATGTTCCCGGCACTGGCCAAATTCGCGCAACAGCGCCACCCGATGCGGACGAAAGCTGTCGCCGGTGGGGCGCAAGGATGCGATGCGGTTGACATGGAACATGCGAAAATCCATGCGCAACCGGCAATGCGCCAGCAGCATCAACGTGTGTTCGGTATAAGACAGGCTTAGCGGCCAGATCACCCGGCTGGATCGTTGATCCTTCAGATCGGTATAGTCGATCTGCAACGCGGCCTCATCCCAGCAGGCGTGACGGATTGCGGCAAGGTCGATCTGCGGCGCCACGCGGTCGGGGCCTTGGGAAAAGCTGCGCATGATCGCGTGCAGCGCCTGTTGGGCCTGACGTTCGGGCAGGGTGGCGATGATCCGCGCCAGCGCGGTGCGCCCGGCCTGCGTCAGGTCGTCATCGCCTATGGCCGACAGCGCCTCGACGGCCAGACGCAACGCCTCGATCTCTAGCCGGGAAAAGCTTTGCGGGGGCAGGGCGGGGTCTTCGGTCAGGGTATAGCCCATGCCCGCCGCACCATCGATCAGCGCGCCACCCGCGCGCAGCGTTGCAATATCGCGATACAGCTGACGCGGCGATACACCGGTTTCCTCGGCCAGCCGCGCCGCCGTGACCGGGCCGGGCAGGCGGCGGATCACATCCATCAGACGCATCAGCCGGTCAGAACGCGCCATGGACGACCCTTACGACGGCGGCGGGCGCTTGACCGGGACCACCGGCGCGGGCGCCTTGGACAGTTGCACCGCAAGGATGCCTATCATGATGATGGCGACCCCGATGACATCGCCAAGCGCCAGCTGTTCGCCCAGCAACAAGGCCCCGGTCGCCACGCCAAAGAACGGCGTCAGAAAGTGAAACGTCGCCGCCCGGATCGCGCCGATCCGGCCCACCAGCTTGAACCACACCCATGTCGCGACCAGCCCCGGCACGATCACGGTATAGATAAAGGCGATGATCAGGCGCGGCGACAGATTGGCGTGATAATCCTCGACCAAGGGCGCGACGATGGCCAGCGACGCCGCGCCGACCAGCATTTGCAGGCCCACGATCATCATCACATTCCCGCCCGAGCTGGCGCCCCGCACCGTCAGTGTCGCCACCGCCAGCGCGATTGCCGCACCAAAACACATCAAGACGCCGGGGAGGTTGCTGCCGCCCTGCAACCGCGCGCCCATGATGATGGCCACGCCCAGCAGGCCAAGGATCAGCCCGACAATTCCCATCGGGCGCAGGCGTTCGCCAAGGATCGACCAGCCCAGCATCGCCACGATCAACGGCATGGTGGCCGCGATGATGGATGCCAGGCCGGCCTCTATCCACTGCATCGCAACCCAGTTCATGCCCAGATACAGTGCGTTCTGGCACAGGCCCAGCACCACCACCGCGCGCCATTGCGTGCGGGTCAGGCTGCGCCAGGTTTCCCCCATCGCCAGCGCAATGGCGACGCCGATGACCCCCGACAGCAGAAACCGCAGGGCCAGCGCGAACAGCGGCGCGGCCTCGGTCACGATCATGCGGGTCGAGGTAAAGGCCGAGGCCCACATGACGGCGAATGCCAGCCCCATCAGGATCGCACGAATATCCATCCCCGGCCTTCCTTGCAGATGATGCAACAGGGCTAGCAGGTCGCTGCGGGGTCGGAAAGACCCCTCATCACAGATATGTCAGGGGTTGGCGCGGCGCAGATAAACGTAATACGCCCCCTCGCCCCCGTGGCGATAATGGGCGGCCGTCACCTGCTGAACCACGGCCGACAAAGGCGGGCTGTGCAGCCAATGCGGAACCTGATGGCGCAAGGCACCGGGGCGGGTCGGCAGCGGACCATGATCGCCCCGGCCCTTGCCGGTGATCACCAGCACCAGCCGCAGCCCATTGGCGTGACAGGACAGGATAAAGCCGAACAGTTCGGGTTGCGCGGCGGCCAGCGTCAGCCCGTGCAGGTCCAGCCGCGCCTGTGGCGCCAGCTTGCCCTGCGACATGCGGCGATGGGTCTTGGCGTCCATCCGCACCGGATTTCCGGCCAGCCTTTGCGCCGGCGTCTGCGCCTGTGGCAAGGGCAGGCCAGCCGTCGCCGAGGCCTGGCCCACGCGAAACACAGGCAGCGCCGCAGGGGGATGCGGCGCTGCGACCTTTCCGGGCGTTTTCATCAATGAGGTCATCGGGCTGGCCTCGGGCGGATGATCTGCCGATACCACCCGTCGCGCCGTCACGCTGCGGGCAACACGAGACCACAGATCTTTTTCGTCCGGCGTCAGTCCGCGGGGACGGCGCGCCATGCTAGCCGGTCGCGACCAGCTGCCAGTTCGGGTCGTTTTCGCCCATATGGCGCGCAAAGGTCCAGACATCGCGCTGCTTGCGGGCGGCCTTGGGATCTCCTTCGACCACCGTTCCCGACGAACCGCGGGTCGCCGCGATCAGTTCTGCGGTGAACCTGACCGAGATTTCGGCCATCCCCGTCGCCGGATCGAATTCCGCCTGCGACAAGGCGGTTTCGCGGGTGCCCAGATACTGCGCCTCGACCCGGTGGCCTTGGGCGTGGCGGGCGTCGATCACCGATTGAAACGCCTGCGCGACAGGTTCGGCCAGAAAAGCGCGAACATCCGTCAGGTCGCCCTTTTCAAAGGCCATCAGGATCATTTCATAGGCGCCCTTGGCCCCGCCAAGAAAATCACGCACGCCGAACGAAGGCTCGGCCTGTTTCATGGCAAGCAGGGCATTTGCGTTCGGTGTTCCGGCCTCGGCGTGGTCAAAAATATCGTGATCCAGCTCTTCTGCGGTGCCCTCGATCACCTCGAACCGGCGGTCGGGGGTGGGTTGCTGTTCATCCAGCGTCGGTTCAAACCCGTCACGCGTGCCCAGCACATTCCGCAACCGCAGGATCAGAAAGATCGCGATGCCTGCCAGAACAAGCAATTGTATCAGCGGATTCGACATACGGGCTGGCCTCTTTGCGGACGGTCTGTTGGTATCTTGGTCTCTGCGCATTATGTAGGGACTAGGCCGGTGCAAGTCCAGTTGCGCGCCGTCAGGAAGGGGAACAGGCATGAGGCTTTTCTGGTTACTTGTCGCAATTCCGATCATCGAAATCGCGTTGTTCATCCAGATCGGCGGTCTGATCGGTGTCTGGGCAACGCTGGCGCTGGTCATTCTGGCGGGGATGCTGGGCGTTGCCGTGATCCGCAGTCAAAGCGCCGCCACCTTGGCACAAGTCCAGCGCAGCATGGCCGAAATGCGCGATCCAAGCCGGTTCATGGCGCATGGGATGCTGACCATCGTGGCGGGATTCCTGCTGATCCTGCCCGGATTCTTCACCGATGCGATCGGTCTGCTGCTGCTGATCCGCCCGCTGCGGGACGCCCTGATGCGCAAAATGTCGCAGCGGGTGCAGATGACCCGTTCGCAGATGGGCCGCACCGCGCGCGAGGCGCATCGCCCGCCCTATGCCGATGGCGTCATCGACGGCGATTACGTGGTCGAGGATGAACCGACCGTCCGCCAACCGGCGCCGCCCGATGTGACCGACGACTTGCCCCGCCCCGATCATCCCCGCCCGACCCCGCCGCGCGGTGGATCAGGCTGGACCCGCGGTTAGGCCCAGTCAGGATCGCCTATTCAGGATCGCATTGAGGCTCGTCCCCGCGCCTGCTAGAACCTGGCAAGGTTCGATTTGCAAGGCAGGACAATGGCTGAAGAAACCAATCAGAATGGCGCCGCCAACGCGGCACCGCAGGTCAGGATGAACATTCTGGCGCAGTATATCCGCGATCTGTCGTTTGAAAATCTGGTGGCGACCAAGGGCGCGCCGCAGGGCGACGTTCAGCCGGAAATGACCGTGCAGGTCAGCCTGGATGCCCGCAAGCGCGGGGCCGACAATCAGTATGAAGTGATTTCCAAGTTCAAAGTCACCTCGACCAATCGCGGCGACAATTCGACCATGTTCCTGGCCGAGCTGGACTATGGCGGCATTTTCAACATCGAAGGCGTGCCCGAAGAACAGCTGCACGCGTTTCTGATGATCGAATGTCCGCGCCTGATGTTCCCCTTTGTGCGCCGCATCATTTCGGACCTGACGCGCGACGGTGGCTTCCCGCCGTTCAACATGGACCCGGTTGATTTCGTGGCGCTGTATCGTCAGGAACTGGCCCGCCGCGCACAGGCGCAGGCAGCAGTTCCCGCCGATCAGAAGCTGTCGTAAGGCGCGATGGCGCCTAGACAAAAGCGGGCCTGGCAGCGGATGCTGTCGGGCCGGCGACTTGACCTGCTGGACCCGACGCCCGTCGACATAGAGATCGAGGACATCGCCCACGGGCTTGCCTTTGTCGCCCGCTGGAACGGGCAGACGCAGGGCGACTGGCCTTATTCCGTCGCCGAACATTCCCTGCTGGTCGAGCAGATATTCACGCGGACCGATCCCGTGGCCCCGGCCAAATGGCGTCTGGCGGCATTGCTGCATGATGCGCCGGAATATGTCATCGGTGACATGATTTCGCCCGTAAAAGCGGCACTTGGCGCAGAATATGGCGAAATGGACAAAAGGATCGCCGCGGCGGTTCACCGGCGATTTGGATTGCCATCGATATTACCCGTGGCAATCAAAAAGCAGATTAAATCCGCCGACCGCGTTTCCGCACGGCTAGAGGCAGTCCAGATTGCCGGATTTTCCGCAGCGGATGCCGAACGCCTGTTTCCCCTGCCCGAGGGGTCACAATTGGACGGCCTGACGATCAGGCTTTGCCCGCCCGCAACCGTTCGTGCCGATTATATTGCACGTTTCTTTGCCTTGATCGCCGAGATGGACGCAGGACGCTGATCTTCCAGGCAGCGTCGGCGGGCCTTTGCAGCCCGCCGGTACAAATTAAATAAGCAAATCTTCAAGCTGCTTTCCGCCATCCAGATTTTCCTGCACCCACCGGGGCTTACGCCCACGACCGGTCCAGGTCATCGTCGGATCCACGGGGTTTGCATATTTCGGCGCGACCACTCCGGCGCGACGCGTCTTTGCACCAGTCAAATCAGACAAATTAAAACCATGCTGACGCGCAGCTTCTTCGATGGCGGCCAGCGCCTCACGGCGCTTACGATCCTCATAGGAATTGATCGCGCGGTCCAATCTGCTTCTGAGATCGCGCATTTCCTTGAGAGACATAGTATCGAAGTCGATGTTCATTTTATCCTGCCCAACGCGTTTATTGGTAATGGGTTTAACCATTACAGAATAATATAATCAATGGCGGGATAAAAGGGTTATCTTGGACCCCTCTTGGCAAGAATCCGCTGCAACGTCCGGCGGTGCATATGCAGGCGGCGGGCGGTCTCGCTGACATTGCGGTCGCATTGCTCATAAACGCGTTGAATATGTTCCCATCTTACCCGGTCGGCGGTCATCGGATTTTCGGGCGGCGGGGGCAGGCTTTCGGCGCTGGACAGCAACGCAGACATCACGTCATTGGCGTCGGCGGGCTTGGCCAGATAATCCGTCGCGCCCAGCTTGACCGCCGCCACAGCCGTTGCAATCGCGCCGTATCCGGTCAGCACGATAATGCGGGCATCTTCGCGAATGTCGCGCAAAGCCTCGACCACATCCAGCCCATTGCCATCTTCAAGGCGCAGGTCGATCACCGCATAAGCCGGGGCCAATTCGCGGATCATCCGCATCGCTTCATTGACGCTTAGGGCGGTGCGGGTCTTGAAGCCGCGCTTTTC
>QIRE01000057.1_pt1 | contig 30227 bp, 58 predicted proteins | sample 2940141 | NCBI WGS metagenome assembly QIRE01 (sample SAMN09273532, study PRJNA473421) | Gut metagenome, whole genome shotgun sequencing project. | isolation source: gut tissue | host: Folsomia candida VU population | place: Netherlands: Amsterdam | collected 2016-03-06
CGATCACCCGACACCGCCGAGGATGGCACGATCAACCTGCACTACTCCCTGATCCACGGCGAGAGCGGTGAGAGCATCACCGGTGCCGTCGCCGTCGGGCGGAAGGGCGACCGCTGGCAGGACTTGGGCTCCGCGCTCACCTACGCCCGCCGGTACATGCTCGTCTCGGTCACCGGCGTCGCTCCTGGAGGAGACGACAACGACGGAGCCGAGGCTCGCGCCGGTGCGGCCCCCGTGGCGGCACCGCAGAAGCAGTACCTCCCGGTGGGCCTGTACGACCTCGCCGCGGTCAAGAGCCGGAAGGCCGCGGAGCAGATGTTCTACACCGCCCGCGGTGCCGGTCACCTCGGTCTGTACGTGCAGACGCCGAGCGGCGACGAGGTGATGTTCGGCGACTGGCTCCGGGCGACCGGATCGGCGTACCCCGAGGTCGAGCCCGAGGATGAACCGAAGGCGGAAGCGGCGGACCCGACGACCGGCGAAGTGGCACAGACCGACGAGGAGAAGGCTGAGGCCGCGGCCATCGCGGCGCACGAGGCGGAACTGGCCGCGAAGGAAGCCGACCGCGTGGGCGAGCGCGAGCAGGCCGAGGCCGACGCCACCGAGGCGGCTGACCGATGACCGACGAACTGCCCGCGGGCACGGAACCGGAGGACGTGCGCGGTCACGCGATGGCTCTCGGCGTCATCGGCGGGCTGATCAATGCGACCAGCACCTACCTCCTCGCGGAGGACGGATCGGGTGCTGAGTCCGAGGCGGAGGACGCGCTGGACGAGTACCTGGAGCGCGTGCTCGACATGGGGCCGGATGTCGGCGGGAAGGTGATGCTCGTGTTCGCGAGCCTCATCGTCCAGGTCGGCGACGAAGCCGCCGTGCAGGAGTGGTTCAACGACCAGAGCGCTCGCCTGACCCCGTTCCTCACTGAGATGGGCCTGCTCCCGACGGAGGAGTCCGGTGACTGACAATCGGGTGCTCAACCCCGTCGACATCGAGGAGGGCATTCGTGCCGCCGTCGCCGAGGTGAGCAAGGGCGTCAACGAGTACACGATCAAGTTGCGCGAGTACCGGGAAGCCGAGCGGCTGTTCGACCTCGCGTGGGCTCGGGCCTACATGAGCAAGACCGGCCCGGTGGAGGAGCGCAAGCAGAACGCGGTGCTCGTGACCGAGGAGGAGAAGATGGCGCTCGACGTGGCGGAGGTTGCGTTCAAGTACGTCGACCGACGACTGCGCGCGGCGGAGTCCACGCTCTCGGCGTATCAGACGCTCTCGAAGTCGGTCATGGCGATGTACGGCGCGGCTGGACGGGGTGACTACTGATGGCTCGCGCGATGATCGAACTCCCCTCGTGGGCGCATGACATCATCGAGGCTCGGGCTCAGGCGACCGGCATGTCGTACGACGAGGCCCTGCTCGCGTCGCTCGACCTGAAAGCCCTCGACCCGCAGGCGGAGACGCTGGGCTGGGCGATGGAACGCGGCGAGCGCGCTCGGGATGTCGCCCGGCGGACGCACTACGCGAAGTCGACGGTGGAGAGCGCCGCGACTCGATACCGACGGAGGAAATGATGACCGGTCAATGGTGGCATCGGACGTGCGAGCACCGCGCGCCGAAGATCGAGGCTGACGGCTTCCTGCTCCGCCCGCAGGCCCACCCGTTCCTCGGCAACCTGCCGTTGATCTGGCTGTCGTCCACGCCGAACGCGACGCGGGCGATGCTCGGGCTCTCCTCGAACACGTTGGAGTGCGACCGGATGTCGCACCTGTTCAAGGTGGTCGAGGAGGACGAGAACAAAGTGGCCTGGTGGGGCGACGTGATGCGTGCCCCCGAGATGGTCGAGTTCCTGCCGGGCGCTCGCCGCCTGATGGCCGTGCGTGGAACCCGGCCCGGCATGTGGGGCGTCTCCGCCGACCCGATCCGCGTCGAGCCCGTGTGACCGACGACCCTTCACCGCAGACGCGCCGCCTCGTACTCCTCCGGGATGTGGGGCGGTGCGTTTGGTGCGGCAGGCCGTGGGGCGATCTGCTCAACCTGCATCACCGGCTCCTCCGGTCGCACGGCACCGACAACTCCCCCGCGAACCTCATCGCCGTGTGCGGCTCCGGCACGACCGGATGCCACGGCGCGATCCATGCGAACCCAGCCCGAGCCCGAGAGCGCGGCCACATCGTCGCCTCGTGGGATGACCCGGCGACGACGCCGGTGCTCACCTGGCGGGGGCTTCTCCTCCTCGATCACGAGGGACACGCCCGCAAGCATGTGCCAGCAGGCGAGGCCCCACAGCCGCCAGGAGGCGATTTCACGCCCTGGTTGGGACTCCCGGACCTCGGGACCGGAGATAGGCCCTCAGATCGTTCCACACGGTGGGAGCCTCCGGTATAGGATGACCGGAAGAACAAAAGCGGGGCCGATCCTGGAAAGATCGACCCCGCTGAGAAGTCAGGTGATTGCGCCACCTGCTCGCCCCATTCTAGGGGTTAGGACGGCGCACCACCACTAGATGTGGGAGTGAATGTGCCGAAACGTCCGCCGTAGCGATGACCCGACTCCAGGGGTTCGCGATGGCTGTGCACGGCTGAACGATCCTCCTCCCCACCTCTCGGTCCTTGTGATCGGGGGGTATTCGGCGTGCCTCCGGGTAGAGCACTAACGAATCGCCAACCCACCCCGCCAGGCTGTTTTGCCAGGGCTCTGCCTTCGCCAGGCGGGCCACTTGAAAGGAACCACACCATGCCAGTGATCAACCGAACACCGCGATGCTCGAACGAACCGATGAACCTCACGTGCCGACTCTGCGACTGGGCGGAGACAGTGCACGGCTACGAGCGAGCCCGATCAGTCCTCGCGGCTCACGTGGGGAATGCTCACCCGGAGGTGCGCCGCGGAGGTGATTCGTCATTCGCTCCACTCCCGGCTCCCGGCGCGAAGCGACGGCTTCCGCCTCCTCGACTGACAGATGGCATCGAGCACCCGGTGGCTACCCAGCGCATCGAGCCCGAGTCGTGACTGCCGCCCTCCGGTCGCTACGCTCCCTGCGGTTGCCCTCGATGATGTCGGTAACCCTGGTTAGCCTGTACGGAGGAGGAGACGATGCGACACAGCGAACTGTCCCGGCTCATGTCGGAAGCGGCACGGCTGGCGACCGAGGTGTGTCTGGCGAAGGGGTTCTCTCGGTCGGACAAGGTGACGAAGGACTCGGCACGGCTGGCGGCGGAGGAGGTGTACCGGCGCGAGTGCCCCGAGGACTGGGAGCCGAAGCCCGCGGAGCCTGTGGTGCATCGCCCGGTCGAGGACGGCTGGAGCGAGCGGGCCGATGTCGGAGGATGATGCTAACCGGGATTAGACCCGAGGCGGATCGGTCGGTTAGGATATTGGCATAAGCCATATAGGAGATGAGGTGATCGAGATGGCGAAGAAGAACGAACCGTACGAGGTGCTGACCGTGCGCACCGGGTACACGAACCGCAAGGTCGCGAAGTTGGTCAAGAAGGGCTGGGAGGTCGTCGCACAACGCGGCGGTGTGCTCGGCTCCGGCGGCGAGGCGACGCTCCGACGACCGAACCCGAAGTACCGTCCTAACTCGGATTAGACAACAGGTCCGAGGGTGGGCTAAGCTATAGGTGTAAGCCAAACCAACCGAAAGGCAGGCGACGAAATGTCCCGCGAAACACTGCAATGGCTCAACGAGAACTCGCTCATCGGCTTCACGTCGGAGCGAGGCAAGGCATGGCACCACCTGGAGGGGTACGACAACCACTTCGAGGGTGCGATCCCCGTGGAGCGAATGCTCGACCTGATGTCCTATCCGCTCGCCGAGGGCACGCCGACCGTGACCGTCCTCACCGAAGACGGTGTGAGCAACTTCGAGGCGAAGGGCCACAAGGGCATCGTCCGACTCGACACCGGCGAGGTGTTCAAGTTCTTCCGCGAGGGCTACCAGATTCACCAGCCGCGCGAATGGCTCGTCCAGAACCTCGACACGCTCACCCACGGCGGACTGCAACTCGCCGCCGGGCTCCTGCTCCGAGGCGGCGCGGTCGCATCGGTCCAGGCCGAACTCGAAGGCACCCGCGAAGCGGCGGAGGGCGTGAAGCACCGGCCCTACATCACCGCGGCGACCTCGATGGACGGGTCGATGGCGACCACGTACCTCGTCGGCACTCGACTCTGGGTGTGCGACAACACGCTCACGTACGCGCTCTCCGAGTCCGACGCCTTGAAGCACAAGGTCCGCCACTCCTCGAAGTCGCTGGGACGCATGGGCGAGGTCCGACAGAACCTCGGGCTCGTGGTCGAGGAGGTCGGCGACACCATCGACCAGGAAATCAAGCGGATGACCTCGGAGTACGTCAGCGACAGCCGGTGGGCCGACTTCACGAAGGCGCTCACGTCGTACAACCCGGACAAGCCGGGCAAGGCCGCGACGAACGCCGAGCGGAAGATCCAGCAGTTGAACCAGATGTGGAACCACGACGAGCGCGTGGTCCCGTGGAAGAACAGCGCATGGGGCGTCCTCTCCGCAGTGAACACCGCCGAGCACCACGTGTTCGGCACGGACTCGAACCGCGAGACGCGGAACGGGCTCCGCACCGTTCAGGGCAAGTGGGATGCCATCGACCGCAACACGCTCCGAGTCCTCGCGAGCGTCTAAGACGGCATCCGGGCGGGGTACACCCCCCGTCCCCGCCCGGATGCTCTGGGGAAGCCGCTGGGGAGCGGCGGATGCGGCCCGGACTGGGGTAGCCGGGCCGCACTCCTCATATCGTAGCCTCAACCGAAGCGCAGTTAGGACATCATGAGCGACACCACGTATGCCGACGGCACCTACGGCGGAAGCGCCGACGCCTCCCGCGATCTGGAGCGTGACCAGCACGCCACCTTCACCGACCAGCAGGCCGCAGTGCTCGCCCTCGCGTACGACGCGGGGACGACGGGCATCACCGGCCACGATGCGCAGGAAGCGACGGGCTGGGGGGACTCCTCGAAGTCCCGAGCGATGTCGAACCTCCTCCGAGACGGGAAGTTGGTTCGGCTCACGGAGAGGCGCGACAGGGGCTCCGTGCACGTTCTCCCCGAGCATGTGGGCGGGCGCGACACCGAGCCGTACGTCAGCATCTCCGAGAAGCACTACGCCCGCGGCCACCTCGTCGGCCATCACGAGGGGTTCCTCGTCGGACTCGACCGGGCCTTCACTCTCGTGGACAACGCCGACAGCATCGGCGACGCGATGATCGCCCTCCGCCGCCTGATCGAGAACAGCCGCGCATGAAGCGGTCACAGCACGTAGACGTGCATAACCCGATGGCGGCGGATGTCCTGGAGGAGTTCGCCGCCGAGTGGGCCGAGCGAGCCCGCAAGGCACAGGAAGCCATCGACGCGCTGACCTCCGGGGCTCAGAAGTCCCGAGCACCCCGTGTCGAGCGCCGACGGATCGGCAAGGCCGACCGCTATGTCCTCGTACGCCGCGACGGCGACGAGGCCCGACTCCTGTACGGCCCCGAGGCCAAGGAAGTCACCGTCAACTTCACAGCCGCCGAGTGGAGCATGATCACGCAGGTCGTGTTCCTCCAGCACGGGCTCACGCCCATCACCATGCCCTCGACCGACGAGGGCACCGACCAGGAAGGCACGGCATGACCGACCAGAACCTCACGCTCCTCGCGCTGATCGCAGACCGATCCGGGAGCATGTCGAGCATCGCGAAGGACATGAACGGCGGTATCGCGACGCTCCTCTCCGAGCAGGGCAAACAGCCCGGCGCTCTCGCCGTCGACATCTGGACGTTCGATGACAAGGTGGAGCACCCGTTCGAGTGGGTGCGACCCGACGACGTGAAGGCCGACATCATCGTGCCGCGCGGACGCACCGCGCTCAACGACGCCGTGGGGCAGGCCATCGTCAGCATCGGCGAACGCCTCGCCTCGATGGACGAGGACGACCGGCCCGCGAAGGTCATCGTCTGCGTCGTCACCGACGGTGCCGAGAACGCGAGCACCGAGTACACGAACGAGCGCGTGCTCGAACTCGTCAAGACGCAGACCGAGCAGTACGGCTGGGAGTTCATGTACCTCGCGGCCAACGTCGATGCGTTCGCCACCGGCCAGCAGTACGGGTTCTCCCGCGGCCAGACGATGAGTTACGACGCGACCTCGCAGGGTGCGGCATCCACCATCTCCGCGGCATCCGCGGGCATCACCCGTTCCCGGCTCGGACAGGCCGCGGACTTCACCGACGCAGAGCGTCAGAAAGCAGGAGGACAGTGATGAAACTGACCGTCAAGACCACCCAGGGCGGGGGCATGTTCGGCGGGGGACCGTCGTCGGAGGTGAGCATCGAGGGGCAGGACTACGAGGTCGCTCAGGCCGTCGTCGCGACCCGGTTCATCCTCGCTCAGACCGGCGTCGGCGACATGCCCGACGAGGGACACGAGGACGAGACGACGCAGGCCACCGACACCGGCGAAGCGACCGATGGCTACTTCGACGGCGACACCCGCGACGACGTTCCCGCCGCTGGCTGGAGCGACGGCGAGAAGTCCGACGAGCGCGAGACGAACCCCGGCGACGCCGTGCGTCTGTTCTGGCCCGCCGACAACTCGTCTCGCGTGTTCATCGACTCCGGCACGCAGTGGGTGTCACCGGCGGTCGTAGGCGTGTTCCCCGAACCGATGGGCGTCGAGTACGGCGACCCCGAGGTCGAGGTCACGAACGTCTGGCGTCTCGGCCCGACTCTGGGCCGCGACCTCATCTCCGAGGCGGGGTCGCGCGAGCGGATCGACTGGGACTTCTACGTCGGCCAGGTGCTCACCACGGGCGGCGGGCTCACCGTCGGCGGCGTGCGCATCGAGCCAGTGCCCGAGGTAACCGAGCACACCGAGGAGGCGGCATCGTGAGCGACCAGCGCATCAAGGTCACCGGGTACTACACCCCCGACGATGAGAGCGACATCGACCCGGAGCACTCCAGCGGCTTGACCGCCGAGGGCTTCGACCGCGTGTCGGAGATGTTCATGGGCCTGGAGGACTTGGACACGAGCCTGGAGGGTGACGACTGATGGTCGGCGAAACGGTCGTCACTGTCGTCGGCAACCTCACTGCCGACCCCGAACTGCGGTACACGCAGAACGGCCTCCCCGTCGCGAACTTCACCATCGCGAGCACGCCCCGCAACTTCGACCGTCAGGCGAACGAGTGGAAGGACGGCGACGCGCTGTTCCTCCGCGCGAGCGCCTGGAGGGAGTTCGCCGAGCACATCGCTGGCTCCCTGACGAAGGGCATGCGAGTCGTCGCTCAGGGTCGTCTCCGCCAGCGCTCCTACCAGGATCGCGAGGGCAACCAGCGCACGAGCATCGAACTGGAGGTGGACGAGATTGGTCCGAGTCTCCGGTACGCGACCGCGCAGGTGACGCGCGCCGCATCGAACGGCGGTGGCGGCGGACAGCGCGGGACGGCGCAGAGCGGGTACAACGCGCCCGCGAACGAGGAGCCCTGGTCGACTCCGGGGTCCAGCACGGACGCCTGGAGCACGCCGGGGTCGTTCGGTGACGATACGCCGTTCTGAGTGCCCTAACTGGGGTACGATGAATGCGATGACGGTTCCCGGCTCTGCCGGGGCGGGATGCCCCCGCGGTTGGCCGTGATCGAGGGCCGGGAGCATTGGCTTACAACTTCGCTCCCGGCCCATTCTTGTCTCCCGAGTCCGAACCGGGATTAGACATCCGCACCGGTGGTCCACTAGACTATAGGTGTAAGCACAACCGGAAAGGCATCGAGCATGGACATCCCCACACTCGCCTCGTACCTCATCGTCGGCGCTGTCTGCCTCCTCGGCGGATGCGCCCTCGGCAACTACACCGCACACGCGGACCTCGAAAGGACCACTCGTGACCAAGCCGACTGACCTCCCCGAACTCCTCAGCCTCGCGGACATCGCGACCCTGCTCGGGCTCAGCCCCGCGTCCGTGCGGACGTACCACACTGACGCGAACCGCCGACGCCGCGAGGGTGCTCCTCTCGACCAGGACATGCCCGCGCCGGATCAGGTCATCGGTCGGACCCCCGCATGGCACCTCTCCACCGTCCAGAAGTGGCGAGCCGAGCGCGAAGCCGCGGCCCAGCGGAACCTCGACCGACTGCGCCAGCCGCGAGGGCCACGAGCGACGGAGCCGGTCACGTGAGTGGGCCGAACGGGCTCCACCCGGTAGCGAACCTGACCGAGCGCCAGAAGTGCCCGCTCAACCCGACGAAGCGGAAGTACAGCGACGGCGCGGAAGCCGGGCGTGAAGCGCAGAAGCGGGCCAAGTCGACCGGGCTCCCCATTGAGGCGTATATGTGCGAAGGGTGCGGCAATTATCACCTGACAAAGGGCTCCCGAGGCGGCAATGGGCCGCTACCGGACGGCAAGTTCACGGTGGGGGAGTTCCGGGCGAAAGCGCCTTCCCACCCCGTATTCGCCGACAATGTGACGGAGGAACCGCCAATCGTTCCCGGCGACCACGAGACACGGCTCCGCTTCGCACGCGAGTTCCTGCTCACGCATCCGACGCCGACGAGCGACGAGATGTGCGAGGCCATCGGCGGGTGCACGAAAGACACGCTCCGCCGGGTGATGAAAGACCTCGGCTACCGGAACACCCGCGGACGCTACGCGCACTGGGTGAAGAACGAGCCCGCGGACGACCGCACGCCCCTCGACACGGAGTACGACAACGACGCCCCCGAGGAGCCGACGCGCTGGCACGGTGGCCGCGACATCCCGTGGCGAGAAGCCCGACTCGTGGACAACCTCGACAGGCTCCGGCACATCGCGCTCGGCGACCTGATCGACACGTACTCCGCCGCCGGTCTGACCCTCGTGCTCTCGCTGGAGGGCAAGGATGCCTGAGCCGGTGCCGACCGCCGCCGACCTCGTACGAATGGGGCCGGAGTACGCGCAAGCCGACGGCTGGACCGCCGCGAAGAAGGGCGTCCCCGCCCGGCCCACCACCGTCCGCATCACCGCGAAGGGCCACGCGCTCCTCGGGGACATCATGCGGCGCAACGCCGCAGAAGCCGCACAATCGAAAGGCACACCATGACCGGCAGTCACAACCTGGGAGACATCCTCGGTCCTCACGTGAAGCGCCTCGCACCCGCCGAGAACAAAGCGGCACGCGCCGCGCTCGGGATCGAGGACGAAGCGGTCATCGTCCCGATGGACATGACGAACACCCCGCTCCTCGTCTCGGCCATGCTCGCCGACGACGGCGAGACGTTGCAGATCATGGCGCGAGCCACGATGTCGAAGCGCAACGCCGCCGCCGTGCTCCGACAGGTCGCCGAGTCGTGGGAACGCGAGGCTGACGCGAACGGGGAGCCGCCGCGTGGCTGAGGAGCCGGTGAAGTGCCGCGAACCGTTCGCGCTCGCCGAGTGTGAGCGCCCCCTCCACCACGACGGCGGGCACAGCGCGGAGATGGCTCTCCCCGCCGGTGTCGGCCCGTTCATCGACCAGGCGTGGGAGCAGATGATCAAGGCCCGGCGCTCGTATCAGCGCTGGCGCTGGTGGTTCATCGTCCTGACCGCCGCCCAAGCCATCGTCCTGATCAACAACATCATCCGAGGAGTATCCGCATGACCATCCACAACATGCCGCCCCGTGGCGGCTCCGGCGGGAGTGACGCCGCCGGTGAGCCCGTGACGAACAGCCAAGTGCTGAGGATCGTGGCCTTCATCGTCGTCGTCCTGCCCACCGCCATCGCGCTCAACGTCCTCCTCTGGAACGTCGCGCTCTGGTTCGGGAGGCAGTGATGACGCGCCTGCACGAACTGATCATGACCGGCATGGACCGAGGAGACGAGAAGTGGGAGGCCGGAGGGCCGACCACCCGTGACGGCTACCTCGCCCTGATCGCATCCGGCGTCGAGTCGGTGCTCACCGAAGCCACCGGCGGACCCGAGCACCTTGTCCGCGTGAACCGCGGCGGCTGGACGATCCAGCACCCTCTCCCCGAGAGGTTCGAGCCCGAGGGCACCGGCACCGCGCTCCTCGACTGCAAGTTCAACGCGCTCGTCTCCGCGGCGATGGCCGGGGGCGCGATGTTCGAGGGCACGCACCGCGTCTGGATCGACCGGGGCGTTCTCCAGTGGGAGGAGCAGTCATGACGCGCTGGCGCGGTGTCGTCGCGGTCGAGGGAGTCGTCACCGAGGATGGACGACTCATCGAGCCGACGGCGATCCAGTGGAACCTCGACAAGGGCATCCCGCTCGTCGTGACCACGCAGGCCGACCATCCGTACGACCACCGCATCATCGGCGTCATCGAGACGCTGGAGCGCCGCGAGCGGACACCGCACGGAGCACTGATCTACGCCGAGGGCTCACTCCTCCCTGATCGACTCCCCGCGAGTCTGGACCTCAGCGCCACGGTCACCTCCGGCTTCGCCGACATCGCCGGTGCGAGCGTCGACTACCCGCTGGCCCTGGTCCGGTGCGACCTCCGCCAGGTCGTCGTCGGAGCGCAGAAGGTCTGGGACGAGTGCGTGCTGGAGGTGATCGAGGATGGAGAGGGCTGAGGCGGCGTTCGGCCTCCGCGTCGTCGGAGCGGATCGCCTGGAGCGGCACATCGACCACGGGCGCAAGCGACCGACCCCCGAGGACCGGCTGTACGCCCCGACCGGCACGTGGAAGGGCTGGGTGTACCGCGGGAAGCGCTGGAGCGCCGTCTCCCAGCCGAAACCGGTCGAGGGGGTACTCGTGGGCATCCGGTACGTCCACGAGGGCGGCTGGCGGGTCTGGAACGGCGAGGACGGCATCTCGTGGGAGCCCGAGGGCGACAAGCGGATCATGGCCCTCGTCGCGACGGACCTCCAACACGACCCGGCGCGGGTGTGGCTGAGCGACCTCGTGGTGGCTGGGATCAGCGCGGAGTCTCGCGTCTCGAAGGCGCTCTCGTACCTGGAGTCCGAGTCGTACTACGACGCGAAGCCGCACAAGGCTCACCGTGACCTGGAGTCCGTGCGACGAGTTCTGGCGACCTAACCTCGATTAGACATGGGCACCCGTGGTCCACTAGACTATAGGTGTAAGCCAAACCGAAGGAGCACCCCATGAGCGTCCACACCCGTGACGAGTCCGAAACCGTCGCCGACCTCCTCACCGCGCGAGGCTTCGACCGCTACGTGGTCAAGGCACCCGAGGGCATCTACATCGCGAACACCGCGGCCAGCGCCCTCGACCTCCTGATCGGCGACGACAACGACGCGACGCTCTACGCCGCCGACGGCATCGGGCAGGCGACGAAGGTCGCCACGTGGGACGGCTCGATCCTCCGCTACGAGCCCCGATCCTGACCCCGCACTACCCCGAGGAGAACCGATGAAACGCTGGCTGGCCGAGCGAAGGCGACAGCGCGCGATGCGCCTCGCTCACCGCGATCCCGTCGAGCCGGGCATGTTCCGGCTCATGGTCCTGACCGACGATCCGTACCCGACCTACAGCGGCTACCGCGGCTGGTGCTCGGGGACGCCGTTCTGGTCCGACGGGTCGTGCCGGTGCTCGCACACCGAGGAGGCACCCCGTGGCTGACACCTTCCGCGACGGCAAGGTCCACGTCCTGAGCGCGATGTGCGCCCAGTGCGCGTTCACGCCCCAGCGGATCGTCCCCGGCTCCCGCGTCGCCGACATCGTGCGCGAGACGAAGGATGTCGATGGTGCGCACTTCATCTGCCACGAGACGACCATCGCGGGCACCGGCGACGCGATCTGCGCCGGGTGGTACGACCGCTTCTCAGAGTCCGACCCGCTCCTGGTCATGGCGGATCGCATGGGCATCATCGACCGAACCACCGAACCGAAGGGCAGTTAGGACATGGCACGAGTCAAGAAGGTCGACAACAGCCGCAAGCCGCACACGTGCGGACGCGGCGGTCACGAGATTCCGAAGGGGGACTCGTACCTCACGGCATCGCCGGGCTACCGGGGTCGCCCGAAGTACCGGTGCCTCCAGCACCCGTTCCGACCGAGCGAACTGACCACGAGCGCGGCGTCCGAGCCGATGTCCGCGGTCGAGGCGTTCGAGGACTCGGCCAACGCCGGGTTCGACACGCACGACGACCTGGAGGCCGCGTGGGAGGAACTGCGCTCCGCCGTCGAGGAGTACCAGCAGATGCGCGAAGCCGCGCTCGAAGCATGGGAGTACGGCAACTCACAGTTGGAGGAGTACGTCGAGACGGCGAACGCCGCGATGGATGAGGTCGAGGGCTTCACCGTGGAGTCGTTCGATGAGCCCGAGCCCGAGGAGGACGACCCGAGCACGTGGTCCGACGAGGATGAGTTCGACGGAGCGCACCAAGGGTGGCAGGAGCGTCGCGACGAGCACCTGTCTGAGCAGACCGACGAGGCCATGTCCGTCGCCGGATCGCTGGAGTTCTGATGGGGTACGTCGTGATCGACCAGCGCCCCAGCACGCCCGAGCCGCGGCGGATCGACTACGAGCGGATGCGCCAGGAGTGGCCGAAGCAGAAGCGCGCGCTCAACCGCGCCGTCAAGACCGGTGACGCGACGAAGGTTGCCGCGGTGTGCATCGACGCGGTGAAGGTGTGGGACGAAGTGGGGGCCTGGCCCGACGACTGGAGCCTGTTCCAGCGCGGGCTCGATGATGTGCTCCCGTGGAACCAGCGGGCCGACCTCGCCGATGTGGCCTACGGTCGCGTGAAGATCGAGGAGCAGTGATGAGCGACACCGAGTTCCGCGAGCGCCTGGAGGGCATCGCCGCGGCGATCACTCTCGGGCGGGGCGATAGCCGCCCTGCTCATCGCGGCAGGCGGCATCGCGCTCGCCCCCGCCGCCAGCGCCACCGAATCGGAGCAGGAAGTCTGCACTCCCGCCGACGCCTGGACCGAGACAATCGAACACGAGGCTGTCGGCGAGCCGCAGATCACCGTCGACAACCCCGAGTACGTCGCACCGACGTACACGCCCGGCTGGACCGAGCAGGTTCCCGCCTCGTACACCCCGCCGGTCGGAACGCCGACCATCGAGGTCGAGCAGGACAACCCCGACTACGTGCCCGCAGTCGAGGAGCAGTCCCACATCGAGTTCGAGTTCGTTCACAAGAACGAGAACCACCCGAACTCGCCGCGCTGGGAGCGCGAGGGCTGGAACGCCGACGACAACGACAACAGCAAGGGGTGGTACTCGACCGGTCAGACTCGCACGGTCATCGACGTGGAGGCACAGCCCGCCATCGGTGAGCCGACGATCTGGGTCACCGTCGACAACCCCGACTACGTGGCACCGACCTACACGCCCGCGCACGAGGTCGTGCACCCGCCGGTCTACACGCCGCCGGTGGGGAAGCCGACCATCGTGATCGACAACCCCGAGTACGTCGCCGCCTGGACCGAGGTCATCGAGCACGAGGCTGTCGTCTGCCCGCCAGTCGAGGAGCCGACCGAGGAGCCGACTGAGCCCGAGGAGCCCACGACTCCGGCAACGCCCGAGGAGCCTGCCGCTGAGGAGCCCGCCACGGAGGAGCCGGTCACGGCCAGCCTGGCGATGACCTCGACGGACGACATGCTCGCGCAGACCGGCGCTGACCCGACGGTCACCGTCTGGGGCCTGACCGCGGGTGCGCTCGCCGTCGCCCTCGGAACCCTCTCGGTGGTGTTCGGGCTCCGCCGCCGACAGATGATGAACCAGCAGTAACCCGATAGGCCAGCGGGCATCGACGCAACCCGAGCGTCGGTGCCCGTTGCCATGTTCACCCTAACCGGAGATAGACTTAGTGCCATGACCGCTACATCGGCTCCGCCGTCCGCACAGCCCGATCGAAGGGCCACTCGTGGGCGGAGATGGCGCGAGCCGCGAAGGTCAGCGACGTGGCGATCTTGAAGGCCGCGCGCCGCCCGGAGAAGGCGGCATGAGCCCCGCACGGAAGGCCAAGCCCGACGTGCCTCCGACCTCGATCCGCATGGTCAAGGTGTCCGACCTCCGACCCGACCCCGACAACCCTCGCGTGAACAGCGGGGCCGTCGCGTACGTGGTCGAGAGCATCCGCCAGTTCGGGTTCAAGGTGCCCATCGTCATCGGGACCGACAACCTCATCCGCGCCGGTCACACCCGCTACCGTGCCGCCGTGCAGTTGGGGCTCCACGAGGTGCCCTGCATCGACGCGAGCGACCTGACCGAGGAGCAACAGCGCGCGTTCGCCATCGCGGAGAACCGCACGAGCGACTTCGCGTTCTTCGACCTCCCGAAACTGGGCGAGGTGCTGGTGGACATCCCCGCCGACCTCCTCGCGGGCTTCGACATCGACGCGCTGATTACCCCGCAGGACGAGGAGGACAAGGAGTCCGGGAGCAAGGGCACGCCCGACAAGCGGCCCGGCCTGGACCTCGCTCCGTTCGAGCGCTACCAGTACGTGATGATCCTGTGCCGCACCGAGTTCGACTACACGAACCTCCTCACCCGCCTCGGCCTGGAGAACACGCAGAAGCGCTACGTGGACGGCGCGCTGAAACAGGGTGCCTCGTATGGGCGTGTGATCGAGTACCCCGACTTCCTGGACAAGGTGGACCCGCAGTGAAGGTCGACCTCGCCGGGTTCTGCCGCGATCACGATGTCGCGGTGGTCGTCCTGTCTCGGGACCGCGCGGCCATGCTGGCGAAGTTCACCGACACGCTCCTCGACGGCTACACGCTGTTCTACAGCGGCGAAGGGTACGACGACTACGACTACCGAGCGGTCGAGCGATTCGAGGTTCCACGGGGCCTCCAGGGCCTCAGTGTGGTGCGCAACTACGTCCTCGACACTCTCCCCCAGCGCACGGTCGTGTTCTTCGATGACGACGTGAACGCCGTGTACTGGGTGGCAGGCCGACGCTCCGTCCGACTCGACACCGAGCGCGTGAAGTTGGCGATCCTCGACATGGTGGTGCACGCCCACGACCAGGGCTCGACCGCGTTCGGCATGAGCCCCCTCGACCTCCGCAAGTCCAGCCCCCTCGTGCCGTTCCGGCTCCGCGGGGTGTTCGGGACCGTGCTCGGCGTCGTCGGGCGCGACCTCCGCTTCGATGAGCGCAACGTCCTGAAAACCGACTACGACTTCTGCCTGGCCTCGATGGTCACCTCCCGCATCGTGCACATGGACATGCGCTACTTCGCATCGAGCGCGAAGGACGAGCTTGCGGGTGGCAACATGGAGTTCCGAACCCAGGTTCGGCGCAAGCGCGAAATCGACAACCTCATCCGGTGGTGGGGCTCCGACGTGATCGTGCCGAAGGACAACAAGGGCAACGAGAAACTGACGGTGAAGGTGCCATGAGGGTATTGCAGGTGGGCTACGGAGTCATCGGGCGCGAGGTGTTCACCGACTACTCGACGGCCCTCACCGACGCCGGTCACGAGTACATGGTCACCGACCTGTACAAGTCCGCGCCGAGCGGTCACGAGTGGGACGGCGACCCCATCGACCTCGCGGTGATCCTCGTGAACACTCCCGCCCGCGGTGGCGGTCTGTTCGACTATCACGACCTCCTCAACGCGGCGTGGGAGTACATGGACCTCGCGTCGTTCATCCTCATCCGCTCGACGGTCGGACTCGACTTCCTGAGCACGCCGCTGTACCGCTCGATGTCGGGCAAGATCGGGTTCAGCCCGGAGTTCTACGGCGCGACGAAGTGGTCACGCCGCGGCCTGCTCGACATGGGCTTCACGATCTTCACCCGCAACGTCCCCGAGTGGTTCATGGAAGCCGTCGAGCCCGGCTGGCCTGCCGGTGCAGTGCTGGCCGAGCCCGGCGAGGTGATCCTCGCGAAACTCGCGGAGAACGCCTACCTGGCGACCAAGGTGACGTTCTTCCACGAACTCCAGATCGCGGCACGAGCGCACGGACTCGACCCCGAGAGCGTGCGCCGGATCGTCACCCGCGATCCCCGCATCGGCCCCGCGCACTCCTTCCTGGAGGAGCCTGGCTGGACGAGCCACTGCTTCGACAAGGATGTCCCGGCGTACGCGCGCACGGTCGACTCCGGCCTGGTCCGGGCCGCGATCAACGTGAACCGCTCGGCCCTGCTCCCGGCTCGAAAGTCCCCGGTCCCGCCCGAAAACTGATAGGCTATAGGTGTAAGCCAAACACGACCGAAGGGCACACCTCACATGGGCTACCCCCAACGCACAAAGTCGGGCATGGACTTCTGCGAAGTCGCTTCCCTCCTCCAGAAATCGCTCCGACGGGGCGACTCGACACTGGCCGCGAGGGCGGCGAACGAGTTGTTCCCCCATTTCGCGAACTACACCTGGAACCGACTCATGACCGTGAGCGCGGAGGACTGCGCCGGGGTCATCACCCACGAGGTCGTCGCGTTGTACGACGCTTGGGTGAAGGTCAACGAGGGCAAGGGCGTGAAGGGCAAGGGCCGCATCTTCATCGCGAAAGCCGTCGTGCTCCTCTCGATGGCGAAGCACTCCCGAGACGCCGACGCGCTCAACATCCTCGTCAGCGACCGACTCCCCGACGATCACTTCATGGCCGAGGTCCAAGAAGCCGAGGCGATCATCGGCATCCCCGCCGAGCAGTTCGAGATTCCCCGCTGGGTGTACGACGTGCACACGCGACGCGGCAAGCAGATGGGGATGACCAAGGCCGACTTCCTCCGCGACGAGGAGGCGGCGCTGACGAACTCGACCAGCATGTACGCGAACCTCGACCGGATGATCGCGAGCCCCAACTACGTCGAGCCCGAGTTCGCACCGGCACCGGGTCTGTTCGATGTCTGAGGTCAAGCCCGCCGTCCTTCTCCCGACCGTCTATGTTCCGACGCCGGAGTGCGGCCACTGCTACGGGTCGCTGGAGGATGACGGCGATGGCTACCGGTGCGAGCCGTGCGGCCTCTACTGGTCGTACGACTCGATGGACGAACCGGCGGAGTACCTGGATGACGACGCCGAGCCGTGCGGCAAGTCGGGCCGGGATCGTGTCGCCATGCCGAACGACAAGAACGAGACGGTCTACTACCGCGAGCACCCCTGCCCGCTCCCGGAGGGTCACCGGTCCCAGCACCTCCACGAGTTCGATCTGATCGAGGAGGGGTCATGACCAGCGCCGACGGCATCTGGGCGTACACGATCTACGAGCACCCCGCCGACTACCCCGACAAGTTCGTGCTCCGGGCCTGGTTCGTCAAGGGCGGGGAGGTCACGGCGTACGAGCCGGTGGGCCTGGCCGACAACCTGGAGGACGCGCGAGCCCTCGTGCCCCTCGGTCGCGAGCGCATCCCGCGCACGCAGGTGGACGACCCGGTGATCGTGGAGTCGTGGGTATGAGCGCCGCGCTCCTCGCCATCGCCGACGAACTCCCGAAGCACGTCGACCTGATCCTGTTCGAGGACGTGCGCGAGGACGGGACGATCACGTACCGGCGCGACACCGGCGGGCTCCGATGCTCATGCGGTGAGTGGCAGGCACCGGCGGGTCCACCCCCGCAGATGTTCCGCCCCCGCGCCGAGTTCGACCTCCACCGCGCCCGAGCAGTCCAGCGAGCCCTCCAGACCGAGAGCGTCATCGAGACGCTGAACGAGGTGAACGTCCGGGTCATCGTGCCCCGGATCGGATCGTCGTACATGCGCGAGATGGACCGCGACATCCTCGCCCTCCGCAAGGCCGCGGCGGCGATCATCGACCTGATCGGAGACGACCATGAGTGACGACGGCTCCCGAACCCACGCCCCGTGCTGTTCGAGCCACGGTGTGGACATGACGTGCGAGGAGTACCGGCGCACGCATTTCGTGGAGGTGCGCCCGTGCTGTACCGACGACGCCGCGATCCTCACCGGCCCGCTGACGCACTCCGAGTGGCGGACCTTCCAGAACATCCCCGAGCAGGGCTACTCGCACCGGCACTGGGTGGACGCGAAGATCGAACAGCGGGTCGACGCCACGATCCGGGAACGCCTCGTATCCCTGGTCGAACTGATCACCGAGCACGAGCGGATCGAGAAGCACAACGCCGACGTGCCGATCACCCGCATCGGCGACCTCCAGCCCGAGCCCACGTCAGCGGAGTACCGCGCCATCCTGAACGGAGTCGACCGTGACCACTGATCACCCCGACGCCCCACGCATCGAGCAGTCGAACGAAATCGCAGGCATCGTCTCCGACCACGTGCGTGAGCACCTGCCCGACGTGTTCCCGACCCTCAGCCTCCGGTACGGCATCGCCGATGCGCTGTGGGATGCGGGCTACCGGCTCACCCGTGTCGAGCACGTGCACGCCGCCCCCTACTCCGCACAGCCGGGCGGCTCGATGGACTTCGACGCGATACAGCGGATGGTCGAGTCCCGGACAGCCACCCACCGCCGACGGGTCTACTCGGAACCGTGGGAGCCGATGCCCGAGGGTGAGACGGAACCGGCGGACGGCATCACGTTCACGGCGGACGGTCGACTGTGAGCAACGTCACCCGCGCCGACATCCGCCAGTTCCTCTCACAGATGGATGCCCTCGCTGAGCCCGACGCCGCGGCCCGACTCCACCAGGCGCAGATGCTCGCCGCATGCGCCGCCCCCGACGACCTCGTGCGCATCATCGCGAGGATCGCGGCACAGGGCCGGGTCACGATGGAGAACCTGAACGTCATCGCCGGGATGGGCTACACGCTCCCACCTCGCCCCGCACCCGACGCGCAGACCCGAGCAGAAGTGATCGACTCCCTGGTCCGCGGACTCCCCGACCTCCCCAGCGGCGTCGGCGGCGGCATCCACGTGCACCTAGACGACATCGCTGACGCCCTCCGGCGCGCATACACGCTGGGTCGGATGACCTAACCGCGGGTAGACTCAGACGACCAGACGCCTATCCCTGGGAGGAGCCCCGTGACGACTATCCAGCCGCCCCGCACACCCGCCAAGCGCAAACGCGGAGGCATCAGCACACTGAGCCCCACCCGACTCGGAGGAGTCGCCAGCGCAATCATCCAAGGCGACAGCATCACCGCCGCATGCGCCAGCGCCCTCGTCCCCCCCACCACCTACCAGACCTGGATGCAACGCGGAGAAGCCGCCATCATCCAAGCCCGCACCGAACTAGACGACCCCGACATCGAAGGCCGCATGTGGGCCTGGATCGAAACCGGCGGAGGCTTCGGCATATGCGACGCCCGCGCCTGGTACTGGGAAGCCAAACCCCCCACATGGTGGCCCCGCACCCTCACCGACCGATGGACCCATGTCGTGTTCGTCGTGGTGGTCGCGTACGCACGCGCGAGGGCTGAGCAGGTGTATCGGGCGACGGTGACTCGTGCGGCTCAGGGTTCGGGTGGTCAGCCTGCCGATTGGAAGGCGGCGCAGTTCATGCTCACGCATTCGTTCGGGTGGCGGGATGCGAGCCGGGTGGAGGTCACTGGGGCGAACGGCGGACCTATCGAGGTGCAGGCGAACCAGGAGCAGGTGCTCGCGGCTCTGGCGGCTCTGGCGCAGAAGCGGCGCACTCTCCAGATCGCGGAGGCCGACGAGTGATGTCCCGTTGTATGTCCGCGTCTGCCGGTTCCCCCTCGACTCCGTGCACGTTGGGCCAGTCCCCGTTCGATCACATCGCCTGGCCTGGCCCCATCGTGCAGTACGTGTACGACGGCTTCGCGGTGCCGGTGTGGGCGGCTGATGTACTCCCCTCCTCGACGCTAACCCCCGTTCGGGAGGCGGAGTTGGAGGCGGACATCGAGCGCATGGCTGAGCGGATGTCCCGAGCGGCGAACATGAGCGGCGAGAGCATCGGCGACGCCCTCCGCCGGATGGCCGGGAGTCTGCACCGATGACCGACGTGCTCGACACCCTGCTCGACATCCCCGAGGCTGAGCAAGCCGCGCTCCTCGCCGCCATGCCCGAAGCCGCCGACATCGTGTACCAGCGGGTCCAGCAGGAACTCGCAGAGGCATCCCCGCTCGGCCTGGCACAGGTGATCAACACCGGCCACCGCGACCTCCCGCACCTCGACTACCTCGACGCCCGACTGCTAAGGGCGGTTCGGAAGGTCGAGGCCGGAGAGTCCCAGTTCATCCGAATCTCGATGCCCCCACGCTCCGGCAAGTCCGTCACGACATCCGAGTACCTGCCCCTGTGGCTCCTGGCCCGGCACCCCGAGTGGAGGGTCGGCCTCATCTCCCACGCCCCCGGCCTGGCCGCAGGGTGGGGACGCGCCGTCCGCCGCATGATCGAGGAGAACCGCGAGACGCTGGGGCTCGAAGTCGCACGCGACGCCGGGTCCGTCACCGACTGGGAGACGACCAAGCGCGGCGGCATCTCCTCCCGATCCGTCGGACAGTCCATCACCGGTCGAGGCTTCAAGGTCATGATCGTGGACGACGTGGTGAAGGACTACGCCGACGCCGCGAGCGAGACACGGCGACAGCACCTCCGCGACTGGTGGCAGACCACCGCCCGCACCCGACTCGAACCCCCCGGCCTGGTCATCGTCATCGGCACACGCTGGCACGAGGACGACTTCACCGGCTGGGTGGACACCGCCGGTGACCCGTTCCAGACGATCATCTTCGAGGCCATCGCCACCGACCACGACGACCTCGGCAGAGCCCCCGGCGATCCCCTGTACTCCCCGTTCGTGACCGAGACGCGCGAGGAGGCCCTGGCCCGGTGGTCGCAACTCGAAGTCGCCGTCGGACCCTACGCATGGGCCGCGCTGTACCAGCAAGACCCGCAACCCGCGGGCGGCTCCGTGTTCAAGCGCGACTGGTTCCACTACTGGACCCGCGACCCGAACCTCGTCTCCGAGCACACGGTCCTCCTCGTGCCCGAGACGACGCCCGGCCTCACCTGGCTCGACTCGTGGGATGTCGCTATCGAGGAGACGGACACCGCCGACTACACCGTCGGCCAGCGCTGGGCTCGCGACCTCGAAGGGCGCATGTTCCTCATCGGCCAGGTGCGACAGCAGACGCAGTTCCCCGACACCCTGGAGACGTTCAGGCAGTGGGCGAAACCGGACTCCCTGCTCGGCACCGGGCGCAACGTCTACCGCCGGGTCGTGGAGCGTGCGGCGAACGGGTACGCGGTGATCAACACCCTGGAGCGCGAGATACCCGGCGTCGAGGGCATCAACCCGAAGGGATCGAAGGAGGTCCGCGCGAACGCGGTCACGCCCGAGGTCGCCGCGGGCATGGTGCACCTGCCTCACCCGTCCGAGCCCGGCAACGAGTGGGTGCACAAGTACCTCGATGAGATGGCGAAGTTCCCGAACGCGAAGAACGACGATCAGGTCGACGCGACGACACAAGCCCTTCTCACGCTCCGAGTGGGCGCGGGGATGACTCACATCCAGAACCCGGCAGATCGGTCCCCTGGCCTGGCCTCGACGGCTTCCCGGACCATCAGCGCCGCGAGGACGGGTGTCCGACGGTCGGCGGCAGGCTAACCCCGATTAGACATGACCCCCGACGGTGGGCTAGACTATAGGTGTAAGCCACACCGACCGAAAGGCAGACCGATGACCGGTAACCGCTACCACGAGCCCTGGAGCACCGAACTCGCGAGCGACTACTCGCTCCCCATCGAGGAGGTCGACGCGGCAATCGACTCCGCGCTCGACACCGCCGCACTGGAGGACGGCTGGAACGGCATCCCCGAACTCAGCGACCCGGTGTGGAACCGCATCGGCTCCGATGTCGAGAACCGCCTGATCGCCGCGGCCCGCGAGGTCACCGAGGACATGGCGGTGACCGCATGAGCGAGAAGAAGATCGACCTCATCCAGCAGTTGCTCTCGAAGGCCGAGAGCACCACGCCCGAGGAGGCCGAAGCCCTCCGCGAGCACGCCTACCGCCTCATGTCGAAGTACGCCATCGACCAGGCCGTCATTGACGAGCGCCGCGCACGCGAGGGCAAGAGCCACGAGCAGATCGTGACCAAGATCATCGCGTTCGACGGCATGTACCGCGCCGACATGATCATGCTCGGGACCGCGGTCGTCCACGCCCTCGGCTCGATGCGCCCCCTGCAATCGAAGGGCCGACTCGTCACCCACCTCCACATCGTCGGGTTCGAGTCCGACGTGTCACAGGCGGAGGTGCTGATCCGCTCCCTCCAGGTCCAGGCGCTCCTCGCAGTGAAGGACTGGTGGTACGGCGTCCGCGACACCTACCGCTACGCCTACAGCAGTGACGCCGACAAGGTGCGAGCCCGCCACACGTACGTCGTCGCCTTCGGCCAGGGTGCCGCGGAGCGCATCACAGCGAACCGCAGTCAGGTCATCGAGGAGGAGGGCACCGGCACCGAACTCGTGCTCGTCAACCGCCAGTCCAAGGTCGATGAGTTCGTGGACGGCATGAACCTCAAAGCCACCCGCTCCCGGCGGAAGTACGACTCGACGGCGTACGTGCACGGCACCGAGGCGGGACGGCAGGCGAACACCGGCGAGCGCTCGATGACGATGGGCCGCGGACTTCCGGCAGGCCGCGGCTGATGAACGAGTGCGAGGTGACGCTCGACCTCGGCAACGGCTGGGACTACCTGGACTGTTCACGCGAGGTCGGCCACGAGGGCATCCACCGCTCCGACGCTTTCGGCATCTACTGGCATCCAACGGCTCCCCCGCTGGATGTCATCGAGGTTCCGGAAGTCCGCACGATGGACCCGGCTCTCGGTCAGGTCGTCGGTCGACTCCGAGGAGGGATCGAACTGTGAGCACGCAACTGCGCCGCCCGCGCACCTGCCAAGTCAGGCGTTCGACCAGCCTCGACTCGAAACCGTGCGGCATACCCGCCATCGACAAGCGGGAGGACAACGGGCTCTGGGTGTGCGCCTGGCACCGACTCTGGGGTCAGACTCACGCCACCTCGCCCGGCACCGACATGCGGAAGCGGGGACGCCAGCGCCGCCCCGAGCCCCACGAACTCCTCGGCGTCCCGGTGATGGTGGTGAACCCGCACACGCACGACGTGTGGGTGGGCAGGGGGATCGCTCTCTCGACTGAGCCAGTCATCCTGATCGAGGACGACCGGGGCCACCGGTTCATGCTCCCGGTCGCGTGGGCTCGGGGTCGACAGTGAGCGCTCGGGTGTCGACGGTGATCCGGTGCAACCGCATCGGGTGCCTGGCGCGCATAGAGCGCCCGACGACTCCTCCGGCGGCGCGGGCTGAGGCGAAGGCCCTCGGCTGGAAGGTCGACGTGGCGACGTGGAATCGTCGGGACCGGGAGGACTACTGCCCGGAGCACAAGCGCTAACCCCGATTAGACATGACCCCCGACGGTGGGCTAGACTATAGGTGTAAGCCAAACCCCGACCGAGGAGGCACCATGAGCGCTCGCGTCTCGCCACCGCTTCCCGGCTGAAAGAGTCCCCCGAGGCCATCGCCGACCGCCGCCGCGACCTCGCCGAGGCGAACATCGCCGCCGCCATCGCCCGCGCGCTCTCGACCGCACCGCCGCTGACCGATGAGCAGTGCGCCCGCCTCGCCGCCCGCCTGCGCGGTGCGTGATGGGCGCGAGTCTCGCTCTCGCCGCACTCGACGCCGCGCGTCGTGTCGGGCTGAGCCACGCGCCGACGCGGCTCCTCGTGCGGTTCGCTCTCGCCGCCGTCGATAGCGACCCGAAGCCGTGGGCTCGGCTGTCGATGGCCGACCGATGCGCCGCGCTCGGACACGACGACGACACCGCCGGACGGCGTGCCGTGGAGCGCGCTACTGCCGCCATCGTCGGCGCTGACCTCGCCGCACTCAGTGCGGGCGGCAACCGATCCGGCGCGGCTCGCTACGCCCTCCGCCTCGCACCTGTGGATAACCGTGAAAGCCCACCGCTCAGCGGGGAGCATTCCGAGGAGAAAGCCCACCGCTCAGCGTCCGAAAGCCCACCGCTGAGCGTCCGAAAGCCCACCGCTGAGCGTGGAGCCAAGGAGGACAGAGGAGACACAGAGGAGGAGACGCGCGCGAGCGCGCCCCCCGCCGATGCTCGATGTACTCGACACCGCGGCACAGCCGAGCCGCCACCCTGCATCGGATGCCGCGACGCTCGACTCGCCGCCGAGGCATCCGCCGCCGCCACCGCCGACGCTGAGCGCGCACTCCGCGCCGCCGCGCTCGCGACACTCGACCCCGCCGCCGTCGAAGCCCTCTCCCGCCGCCTCGGCGGTCGATACAGCGCCGAGGCGATCATCGCCGCCGCCCGCGCCGAGATGCCGGGGAACCTGCCCCTCGGCCTCACGCTCCTCGCCAACCGCGACGACCTCGCCGACGCCGTAGCGAGGTGGGAGCGATGACCCGCGAAGCCTCATGGGCCGAGATGGCTACCGCCGTGATGGCTCACCTCGACGCCTACGGCGCGGACGCGATCTACGACGTGTGGCACGTGCTCAACGCCTACACCGTCACCGCGACGACCCCGCCGTGCGACGACTGCCCCGAGGACACCGAACGATGATCACCGCGCCCTCGCCCCTCCAGACCCTCGCGCGCGTAGGGCTCGAAACGCCGCGCGCGCGAAGCCGAGCCGCTGTGCGGCCCTCAGACGCGCTGAGAGCCCCGGACGGCCAATCACCCCACCCCGGCCCCGTTCGCTCGCTGACGGCCTCGCGGCTGGCAGATCGTGGCGCATTCCGCCGCCTCGTCGCCCTCGCGACCGCATACGCCGCCGAGGTGCCCACGTATGGCGCTGTTCACGCTCGACTCCGGCGAGTGCGAGGCTCCGCGGCTGGCCTGCCGTGCTTCCGATGCGGACGACGCTCGACCGGCTGGGCATGCGTCGCACCCGACGGCGACCGCGTGACCGGCACGAACAGCGAGCGCCGCCGCGTGTCGTACTCGCTCGACCTCGCCGACTACTCGCCCGCGTGCGACCTCTGCCGAGCGGCAACGGACGCCGAGCACGCCGCCGAGCGCCGCGCCGTCACCGGCCTCGCCCTCACACCGATTCGTAAGCCGGGGCGAGCCGCGCGGGCACGCCCTGAGCCCGCCGCCGCACCCGAACCCCTGTTCGCCCTCGACGCCGCCGACCCGACCGGCTGGAGCCTCGCATGACCCCGCGTGAATGGTTCGACCTCCTGCGCGAGGAGGGGCGGCGACCACGCCCGCCTGCCGACCTCCCCGGCCTGTTCGCCGACCGTCACCGCACCGGCATGTCACTCGACGCGCTCGCCGTGATCCTGAGCGTGTCATGGGCGAAGGGCGCGGGGCCGGACGGCTGGCCGCTCCACGAGTTGCCCCGCGCTGAATGGGTGCGACTGTTCCGCGAAGTCGGGTACCTCTACGGCGGCTTGCGCGCCCCGCAGATGCGCCCGAGCGAGTCGCGGACGCTCTATCGCGGTGCCGTCGCCGAGTACAGCCGCGGGCTGAGTTGGACGATCACGCCGAGCGATGCGCGCTTCTACGGCGAGCGCTACGACGGCGAGCCCGCGCACGTGTACGTCACCGAGGCCGAGCCCGAATGGATGCTCGCCCGTGTGCCCGCGCATCCGTTCGCGCCGGGCGGCGAGTACGTCGTGGACCTGCCGGAGCACGCCGCGGTGACTCCCGAAGCGATCCGAACCGAGGTAAGGCGATGACCGCGACAAGCCCCGAGCCGAGCACCGCCGACCGGCCCGACTGGAGCCGCTCGCCGTTCGAGCCCGGCAACACTGCCGCCGTGACGCACGGCGCACACTCGCCCGGCATCGTGGACCCGCTCGCCGCCGAGTACGTGCAAGCCGCGGTCGATGCCGCGCCGTACCTCGCCCTCGACCGGTTCGCGTTCGCGCTCACCGCTTGGGCGCGAGCCGAGGCGCGGTGCGAACTCCTGTCCCGCTACCTCGACCGGCACGGCGTCCAGAACAACCGCGGCACCCCGCGCATGTCGATCCTGGCGACCCTCGCCGCCTCGGAGCGTGCCGCCGCCCGTGGCCGCGACGCCCTCGGCCTGACCCCCGACAGCGCGGCCCGCATCGCGGCGACGATGCGCGACGGCGGTGCCGCCCTCCTGAGCCCCACCGAACGAAGGGAACTCCTCTCGTGATGATCCGCCCCGCGCGCCGCGATCCGGCCCGCATCCGCGATGCCCTCGGCATCCACCCTCGACCGCAAGGCACCGTAGATGCCGCGCTCGCGGCCCTCGCCGCCCTCGCGAGAAAGCGCGAAGCGCTGGGCATTGAGACGCCCGACCCGTACCCGCCGGACGCGACGCCCGAGGAACGCTTCTCGCTGGCGACCGCGGCCCTCGCCGAACTCGTGGCGGCACGCCGCCCCTCGCCGTGGGGGATCGACTGGCGATGACTCGACGCACCCCACACCCGACCCTCGCTGAACGCGAGGCACGGGCACGCGCCGTGACCGCTGAGCGCGTCGCCGCGGAGCGTGTCGCCGCCCGTGCGGCTTACGTCGCCGACGTACGTGACCGGCTGGCGCTCGCCGAGGCTCGCCGCGCCGCCCGACCCGTGACCGGTGCGGACGTGTACACCCGACCGCCGACACCGCCGACCCTCGACGCCCGCGCGACCGCCGAGCGGGCCGTGCCCGGCATCCTCGCCGCCGCCGCCCGTCTCACCGCCGAGGCACACGCCGACGCCCTCGCCACGATCCCCGAGAACCACACCGCATACGACTGGAGCCGACCATGAGCCACCGCACCGCCGACAACGACCGCGAGCGCATCCACCTCGCCCGCCACCCCGGCTACATCTCAGACGAACACCGCCGGAAGACCGAGAACGTCTATCAGAAGATGGCCGCGGGCCGGTATCGGAGCACGATTCGGACCGAGCGCGAGCCCGTCCCGACACCCGACGCCGCCGCCGTCGCGAGGCTCACGAGCGAACTCGCCCGCGATGCCGTCATGCCGGACGCCCTCACCGCGCCGTGTGCCGCGCACGACGCCGAACCCGGCGTGTACTGCTACCGCGGCGCGCACGGCGTGTGCGGCCACCGTCTCGACCTCCGGCCCCGCCATGCCTGAGCCCCGCTACCGCGGCGAGTCGTGGCAAGCCTCGATCCTCCGCGCGAACCTCGAAGCCGCCGAAGCGGAGCGCCGCGCCGAGACGGAGCGGGCCGAGCGTGAGGCCGAAGCCAAGCGAACCCGCGCCGCCCGACGCCGCCCCGCGACGACGACACCGCCCCCGCCGATGCCCGCCGAGCCGCCGGAGCCCCGGCGCGCCCTCGGCTGGCGAGACATGACCCCCGAAGCCCTCCGCCGATTCTGAAAGCGATGACACCATGACCACGACCACCGACGCCGCCCCGCTCCCCCTCGGCATCCGCCGCCTACCTGACGCCGAGCACGCCGCGTGCCGCGCGTGCGGCACCGTATGCGGCCCGACCGCTCCCCGCTCGACGTTCACCGCCCTCGGCTACGTCGACCGTCTCGGCGTCCGCGAGTACACGACCCCCGCCGAAGTCACGTTCGCGACGTGCGACCGATGCGCCGCGCTCGACGCACACGCCGCCGCGACACTCGACGCGCACCCCGCGATCCGCCGCGCCATCGGCTCCCCGAGCATCGGACGGCACCGCATCGTGTCGGCTTTCCACGCGCTCGCCGTGCTCGGCGTAGAGCCCGCCGAGACGTACACCGCCGACGGCCTAACCTCGCTCCTCGACCGGCTCACCGCGCCCGGCGTCTCCGCCGCATGGTCGTCCCGGTTCGTCCCCATCCGCGAGGCCGACGTGTCGCGGGACACTGCCGCCGCCGAACCGTGGTTACACGTCGGCTCCGAACTCCGCGCCGAGATTCGCCGACAGTACACCGACCACCTCGCCGACCGGATGCCGCCCCGCGCCGTCGCCTGCCCGAGCCGCGGTTGTGCATGGTGCGGCGTCGGCACCGTCATGGCGAAGCGCACCGCCGAGCCGTGGACCCCGCACACGATGAGCCCCGCGAGCCTCGGCGGCGTCGGCCCGCACTCGCTCGCCGTGCACCTCTGCCCGACGTGCGAGCGCATCCGCGAGGATGGCGGCTCGATTCGTTCCGCCGTGCTCGACCTCGTGGACCCCGGCAGGCGGCTGCGTCGCCGTCGTCCGTACGAGCCCGAGGTGAACGGCGTTCGCGGCTGGGCAGTCATGGGCGGGCGGCCCAACGCCGCCCCGTTTGCACACCTCGACCTCGACGGCGTGCGAGAACTCCTCGAAAGCGCGGACTACTGAGCCCGTGGGCGACGCGAGCGAGGTGCGCCTCTCGACGTACCGCGGGAACGACGAAGCCCGGACGCTCGGCGTCGCCCTCCTCCGCGCCACCGAACGCGGCGAGCGCGTGCCGTGTGACGGCCTCGACCCCTCGACGGTCCGCCCGAGCACCTGCGCGGCCTGCCCGCTCGCCGTCCGCGAGGCGTGCGGCGACTACGGGCGCGCATCCGGCCTCGTCGGCACGTTCGGCGGCGAATGGCTCGGCTCGACCGCCTCGCGCGCACGCGCGCGTGCATGATGCGCGTGCGCGCGAGCGCGTGCCCGCGTCGGCGTGTCTCCCGGCCTCGCTAACCCCAGTCAGGACAACGCCGAGCGAGGGAAAGACTCACGTGCCGTTAGTGCCGGTAGCCCGGTAATAACCCTGACGGGGTATTATGGACGCATGGCGACACGACGGAACACCTCACGGCGACGACTGGCGAGCCCGCTTGATCATCTCGGCCCCGAGACGTGCGTGATCTACCTCCGCATCTCTCAGGACCGAACCGGACAGATGCTCGGCGTAGACCGGCAACTCCCCGAATGCCGCGACCTCGCCGCCCGCCTCGGCCTCCGCGTCGTGCACGTGTACACCGACAACGACATCTCGGCGACCAGCGGCAAGAGCCGCCCCGAGTTCGAGGCGATGCTCGCCGCCCACCCCGAGGTGATCATCTCGTGGCACCAAGACCGCCTCCTCCGCCTCACGAGCGACCTGGAGCGCGTCATCGACCTCGGCGTCGATGTGCATTTCGTGACCTCCTCGAAGGGCGGTCTAGACCTCTCGACGCCCGCCGGTCGCGCGGTCGCTCGCACCGTCGCCGCATGGTCGCAGTACGAGGGCGAGCAGAAAGCCGAACGGCAGTACGCCGCGAACCGACAGCGCGCCGAGGCCGGGCACTGGCAGTTCTCCCGCCGCCCGTTCGGCTACGACCGCATCGACGGCCAGATCGTGCCCGTGCCGCACGAGGCCGACATCGTGCGTGAGTGCTACCGCCGGTACAACGCCGGGGAAAGCCTCTACGCCATCGCGAACGACCTCAACGCCCGCGGCGTGCCGACGCACGACACCAACGCCGCCGAGGGCGAGCGCACCGTGTGGTCGATGCGCCGCGTTCAGCAACTCCTCCGCAACGAGCACTACGCGGGCATAGTGACCTACCTCGGCGAGCGCATCGACGCCGAGCCGACGTGGGAGCCGCTGATCGACTCTCGCACCTGGAGCGACTACCTCGCGATGCGTGACGGTCGCACCCGTGAGGGCGCGTGGAGCACCGCGACGAAGCACCTCCTGAGCGGGCTCCTCGTGTGCGGCGTGTGTGGCGGTCGGATGCTCGCCCGGCCCGACCGCGGCAAGCAGGTGTACGCCTGTACGACGAATTGGTGCGTGTCTATCCAAGCCGCGGACGTGGAGCCCGTCGTCAACGGCATCGTGCTCGCCCGGCTCGGCGATAAGCGCGTGCTGAAAGACCTCCGCGCCGAGCCGAACACCGCGCCCGTAGTGACCGAACTCGACACGCTCCGCGAACGTCACCGCGCCCTCATCGGCCTCGTGGCTGACGGCGCTCTCCCCCGCGCTGAGGCTCGACAGCGCGGCCTCGCCCTCGCCGACAAGATCGAGACTCTGGAGAAGCGCCTGACCGCGATGCGCCGCGAGAGCCCGCTCACAGACCTCGCCCTCGCGCGGTCGATCCCGACGCGCTGGCGTCGGATGCCGCTCCTCGAAAAGCGCCGCGTGATCGAAGACCTCGGCCTCGTCGTGACCATCGGTAAGACCCGCCCCGGTCGTCGCCCTCGTGACGCCGAGGGCAAGCCGATTCCCGACCTCGACCGCATGGCGTTCACGTGGCGAGACGCCCCCGCCGAGCCCACCGACGCACCCTAACCACGGTTCGGGTTTCCCCTGATCAGTAGGTGTTTCTGAGCGGCTGACGTAGACTTAGGGAAGTAGTTCACCCCAGCCGGACTGTTGGCGAGTCATCCCGCGGCGAATCGAAAGGTTCGCCGTGCCCGCCATCCCGACCCCGCACCAAGCGCGCTCGCGTCTCGCCACCGCTTCCCGGCTGAAAGAGTCCCCCGAGGCCATCGCCGACCGCCGCCGCGACCTCGCCGAGGCGAACATCGCCGCCG